>Ga0209853_1000049_pt1 | contig 30100 bp, 25 predicted proteins | sample GWRWS1_30_40_FD_187224 | JGI IMG/M metagenome (GOLD analysis project Ga0209853, IMG submission 187224) | Riverbed sediment microbial communities from areas with vegetation nearby in Columbia River, Washington, USA - GW-RW S1_30_40 (SPAdes)... | ecosystem: Environmental > Aquatic > Freshwater >...
ACGCGGCCGCGCGCGCCGCAGTCCACGCCATCGCGCTCGGGGTGTTTATCTCGCTGCTCATCGGAATAGTCGGGGCGCGATACGCGTCTGACCTTCTCGCGCTCATGGGCGCCTCCCCTGCCGTGATCGCCCAGGGCTCCACATTCACCCGGATCATGCTCGGCGGGAACGTGACTGTCGTTCTGCTCTTCGTGATCAACGCGGTTTTCCGTGGGGCGGGCGACGCGGCGATCGCGATGCGCGTTCTCTGGTTCGGGAACGCGATCAATATCGTCCTCGGCCCGTTGTTCATCTTCGGCGTGGGGCCATTTCCCGAGCTGGGCGTGACCGGCGCCGCTGTGGCCACGAACATCGGCCGCGGGACGGCGGTTGCCTATCAACTGCTGACGCTGGCGCGAGGGCGTGGGCGCATCACCCTCTCACGCCGCCAGATCGGGCTCGACCTTCTGACGATGCTGAGCCTGCTGCGACTGTCCGGATCAGCGGCCTTTCAGGTGCTGATCGGGATGGCGAGCTACGTCGGCCTGGTGCGGATCGTCGCGACCTTCGGCAGCACCGCGCTCGCCGGCTACACGATTGCGATCCGGCTCATTATCTTCGCGCTCCTGCCGTCCTGGGGCATCAGCAACGCCGCCGCGACGATGGTCGGCCAGAACCTGGGTGCCCGCAAACCCGAGCGCGCTGAGCGGGCGGTGTGGCAGTCGGCCTTCTACAACATGCTCTTTCTCGGAAGCGTCGGTGTGGTGTTCCTGGCATTCGCGCCGCAGATCATTGCCCTCTTCAGCGGGGATCCCGCCGTGCATCGATATGGCGTCGCCGGCCTGCGCATCGTCAGTGCCGGCTTCCTCTTCTACGCCTATGGCATGGTCCTCACGCAATCGTTCAACGGCGCCGGCGATACCTGGACACCGACCGTAATCAACTTGTTCGTCTTCTGGCTGTTCGAGATCCCGCTCGGCTACGTGCTGGCCACGCGGACCGGTCTGGGACCGCTGGGGGTCTTTACGGCGCTGGCCGTCTCCTACTCGACTCTTGCCGTCGTTAGTGCTATCGTCTTCCGCCGTGGAAAGTGGAAGCTGAAGGCCGTCTAGACGGGAAACCGGTCAGCCTCCGCCTTTTGGCGGAGACGTGATCCTTCAAAAGGTCCGTGCGGAAATGCTTCGTCAGCCAGATGTCGCCGGTGGGACGTTCCAGCACAATTACTGCTAGACGCCCGACGGTCAGGAGCGTACAAAGATGATCCGCGCTTCACAGAGATTCCATATGCCATTCGCACTCAGTTCACATTTCCGGACTAATACTATTAACGCCAGCTCTCCCTGAAGCGCGATCAGCTAATCGGAAAGGTATGGCAATGCTCCGTACGATAGCAGCATCTATTTTAATGGCCCTCCTCTTTACGGGGGCCCGACCTGCCGAGTCGTTCGCTCAGCCTGCCTCTCGGCGGCTATCTTTTGCCGAACTGGCAAGCACGGTGTTGCAGAACAACCTGCAGCTTCGTGCCGCCGCACTCGATGTGGCTGTGGCTCAGGCGCAGTTGGCCCAGGCGCGGGCCGCAAAGCAGCCGCAGGTCGGAGTGACCGCGTCGTACACACGTACTCAGCAAGCGAGTCCGCAGACCCTTACCTTTCCCAATCCGTTTGGGCCGTCGCCGCCAGAAATCTCGATTACATTACCTGCGCCGCATCCCAACATCTACGCGGCGCGTCTGGCACTGCAATATCCGCTGTACACCGGCGGTCGCCTCGAGTCACAAATCGCCCTGGCTGAGGCAAGCCTCCGCGGGGCTCAGGCAGTGTTCGCACTGGCACAACGGCAGATTCTGTTCAGTGCTCAGCAGCTGTATCTGCAGGCCCTCCTCGGTCAGGAGAATGTGACGGCCGCGCAGCGTGCTCTCAACCAAGCCAACGAGAGTCTGCGAGTCGCGAACGCACGCGTGAGCGCAGGGGCTGCGCCGCAGTTTGACGCGCTACAGGCCCAGGTCGCGGTGGCGAATGCCGAGCAGGAAGTGGTGCGGGCCACGACGAGCGTTGCCAGCGCGCAGACGAGTCTCAATGCAACCCTGAATCTGACCCAAGACACTTCGCTCGAGTTTGCCGAGACGCTGGAGCCACGGCCCGTGGCGGGGACTCTGCAGGACGCGATCGCGCGGGGGGTGCGGGACCGACCCGAACTCGCTGAAATCCAAAGCCGCCTCGCCGCGACACAAGCGAGCATTGACCTCGCCGCGAGTGGCGGCCGGCCGAACGTGAACGTCAGCACGGGATACGACATTGGCAACAGCAATGGCATGGCAACCAGCATCAGCGGCGGGTGGTCGGTAACGCTGGGGGTGACGCTGGCTCTCTACGACGGCGGGATCACGCGCGAGCGCATCCGCGAAGCGCAGCTGAGGCTCGAGCAATTGAAAGTGCTAGACGCGCAGATACGACAGCAGGTGGAGCTGGAAGTGCGACTGGCGTGGCTCGCCCTGCAGCAGTCGGCGGGCCAGCTGTCGGCCGCGACAAAAGCCGTCGAGCAAGGACGTGAGGCAGCGCGCCTCGCCGCGGTTCGTTATCAGGCCGGCGTTAGCACGCAGCTTGAATTGGTCTCGGCCCAGACGACCCTGGCCCAGGCTGAACTTGGCCTGGCCTCGGCGAGATTCAGTCAGAACCTGGCAAGAATTCGATTGATCCTGGCAACGGGATCGCTGTAAGGGGGAACATTATGCGTACTCGTATTATCGTTGTTGGTTTGGTAATCGTGTTAGCGTTAGGCGCGATCCTCGCGATGCGGGCTGGGAACTCTTCGAGCGCCCCGGAGCAGCCTGCTGCCCAACCGGCGCCAACAGCCGTCACGGTCAGTGCAGCGCGCCGCGCCGATCTGGTGACCCGGGTCACAGCGACCGGCACCGTGAGTGCATTGCGAGAAGCCAGAATCGCCGCCCGAATGCCGGGACGGGTGACTGCGGTGCTGGTCAGAGAAGGCGACCGGGTCGGTGCCGGAACGGCACTGCTCAGGCTCGATGGGAGTGAATTCTTCGCGGTCGAGGCGCAGGCGCGGGCCGGTGTTATGGCGGCACGCGCTCAACGCGATCTGCTGCAGGCCGGAGCGCTTCCCGAGGAACGGCAGCAGGCCGCCAACGCGGTGGCGCAGGCCAAGGCCGCACTCGACCAGGCGCAGACCGAAGCCGAGCGAATGCGTTCCCTCTACGCGATGGGCGCCATCGCCAAGCAGCAGCTGGATGTCGTTGAGACGCAGCTTCGCATGGCCCGTACCACATACGACTCTGCGCGACAGCAGCAGAATATCGTGAATGAGGGGCCGCGCGTCGAACAGATTCGAGCCGCGCAGGCCCAGGCGGCGGGAGCAGAAGCGGGGCTTGCTGCCGCGCGTGTTCGAGTGCGGGACCTGATCCTCACGGCGCCCTTTGCGGGGACGATTGTGCAGCGAATGGTCGAGCCCGGCGAGAGCGTCTCACCCGCCATCCCATCCTTCCTGCTTGCTCAGCTCGATGCGGTGAATGTGGAACTGGCGATCCCTGAGCGGCACCGGGCCGCGCTTCACGTCGGCCAGACCGCTACCGTCACGGTCGACTCACTGCCCGGTCGGACGTTCACAGGGCGGATCGCGGAGATCAGTCCTGGGGCTTCGGCGGTGAGCCGGTCTTTCGTGGTGAAGGTCCGCGTTCCCAATCAGCAGCGGATGCTCCAGCCGGGCATGTTCGCGCGCGGGACCATCGTCACCGGGACACGTCCCAGCGTCCTGCAGATTTCAGAGCGAGCGGTCATGACGACCGCGGGCGGACCTGTGGTTTTTGTCGTCCAGAGTGGCCGCGCCGTCCGGCGGGCGGTCACGTTGGGAGACCGTCAGGAGGGACTCGTGGAGGTCAAGTCGGGAGTTCAAGTGGGTGAGATGGTCGTCATCGAGGGTCAAGAGGGTCTTACAGACAATCAGGCCGTGGCGCCACGAACGCTACAACGGTAAGGGGGCATCGCTCATGCAGTGGCTCGCTCAAATTTCTGTCCGTAGGCCGATCCTGGCGTCCGTTCTCATTCTGACGCTGGTCTTCCTCGGCATCTTCTCGTACTACCGCTTGAACGTGGAGCGCTGGCCGAACATCGACATCCCTTTTGTCACGATCACCACACGCGTGCTCGGTGCTTCTCCCGAGGAAGTCGAGACTGACGTCACAGACAAAATCGAAGCGGCAGTCAACACGATCAGCGGGATCGATATGCTGAGCTCCACGTCCGCTGAGGGGTTCTCAATCATCTTCATCCAGTTTCTTCTTGAGAAAGACATCGACGTTGCCGTTCAAGAGGTGCGGGATAAGGTCAACGTCACACTCCCGGACCTCCCCACGGAGATCGATCTCCCCGTGATCGAGCGGCTCGATCCGGGTGCTACTCCCGTCTTGATGTACGCGCTTTCGGCGAACCGGCCAATCCGTGATATCACCGAATACGCGGACAAGGTCATTCGCCCCGCGCTGGAAGGAACGGCGGGCGTCGGTCAGGTGCAGATCGTCGGCGGACAGGCGCGCCAGATCAACATCCTGGTCGACCCGGCCAAACTTCGAGCCTACGGATTGGGTGTTTCCGAGGTCATCCGGACACTTCAGGCGCAGAACGTCCAGGTCCCAGCAGGCAGTCTGGATCAAGGCGCCGAGCGTATCACCATCAGGACGCTGGGACGTGTTGATTCCCTCGCGCAATTGGAACGCGTGGTCATTGCCAGTCGCGACCGTGTCCCGATCGCGCTCGGCGAGATCGCCCGCATTGAAGACGGTGCGGCCGAGGCGGAGACCGTCGCCAACGTCGACGGCGAGCGCGCAGTCATACTCAGAGTGAGAAAGCAGTCAGGCAGCAATACGCTGAGGGTCGTCGAGGCAGTCAAGGAAAGAGTGAACTCGCTCGAAACCACTCTGGCGCCAGGATACGAGCTCCAGATCATCCGCGATCAAGCGGTGTTTGTGGAGGCGTCGACGCACGCTGTCCAGGAGCACCTGATCTTGGGGTCGATCCTCGCGGCGCTGGTGGTGCTCGTCTTCCTCTGGAACTGGCGTTCCACGATCATCGCGGCCATCGCCATCCCTGCATCACTCATCAGTACTTTCGCTCTCTTGTCTGCGATGGGTCTCACCCTCAACACGATCACGCTGCTGGCTCTGGCGCTAGTGGTCGGGATCGTCATCGATGATGCCATCGTCGTGCTGGAGAACATCTATCGGTTCATTCACGAAAAAGGCATGCCGCCGAAGCAAGCGGCGATTGAGGGTACGCGTGAGATCGGGCCGGCCGTTACGGCGACGACGCTCAGCCTCATCGCAGTCTTCCTGCCGCTCGCCTTCATGGGTGGTATCGTCGGGCGTTTCATGGCGAGCTTCGGGTACACGATGGCCTTCGCCATCGGGGTTTCTTTGCTGGTAAGCTTCACCCTCACTCCGTCTCTCTCATCACGGTGGTTATCAAGACGGACGAAGCCGGGCAATGCAGCGCATGGCGAAGTTTCGGAGGTGGCGATCGCCAAGCCCTCGGGCGAGTCTCGCGGCCGGATCTACGGAACCGTCGAGCAGTGGTATTTGAGACTGCTGGGAGCGTCACTGCGCCGGCGGTGGGTCGTGGGCAGCTTAATTCTCGTCACGCTATTCAGCATCGCGCCGCTCGGCGCAGCTGTGAACCAGAACTTCCTCCCAGAGGACGACGAATCTCAATTCGACGTCATCGTACGGGCACCCGAAGGGTGGACACTCGCGGCCACGGAACGCCTCGCGAACCAGATGGGCCTTGAGATACGCCGCCTTCCCGGTGTACAGCATACCGTTGTCACGGTTGGAGACGACGCCCAGCGCACTCCGAACCGCTTCTCGCTCTTTGTGAAGCTTACAGATGTCAATGAAAGGACGCTTTCCCAACACACTCTAATGGCACGCGTGCGCGACGAGGTGCTCCCGAAGTACGCGTACCTCGGCCTGCGAACAAAGGTAAGCCTGGCCTCGGAGTTCGGCGAAGGATTCGAGCCCATTAGCTATGTGATAAGCGGTCCTGACCTGGCTGTGCTGACCAGTGCGGCGGAGGTGGGAGAAAAGGCCCTGCGCGAAATGCGGGGCGTAGTAGACGTCAACTCTTCTCTGATTGCCCGCAAGCCACAGCTCGGCATCACGGTCGACCGCGCGCGGGCGGCCGACCTCGGTGTGAGCGTGATGGACGCCGCGATGGCGCTGCGCGTGCTTGTCGGAGGCATTGAGGTTTCCACCTACACCGAAGGCGGGGAACAATATGAAGTTCACATGCGTGCCGAACCCGCGTATCGCAGGAATCTGGAAGGCTTAGGCCAGCTCACCGCGGGCTCTGTGTCGCTCGGGGCAGTCCCGCTCGAGCAGGTAGTCCAGATCGATCGCGGCGTCGGTCCCAGCGTCATAGACCGCTTCAACCGCCGGCGTCAGGTCACGCTCACGGCGAACCTGTTGCCCAACACCGATCAGGCCGGTGTCCTGCAGCAGCTGGACTTGACCATTCGGGGGCTGGGGCTCCCCGCCGGATATGCGACTAACTTCGCGGGGGCAGCCGAAGCGCAGGGCGAGCAGGCGGCGGCCTTCATGACGGCATTCATGCTGTCGTTCGTGTTCATGTATCTCGTACTGGCGGCTCAGTTCGAATCCTGGAGCCACCCGATCACGATCCTGCTCTCGCTGCCTCTGACGGTGCCCTTTGCGCTGCTCTCGATCCTCCTGTTGCGGGGTTCGCTGAACATCCTGTCCCAGCTCGGGATCCTGGTCCTCTTCGGTGTCGTGAAGAAGAACGCGATTCTCCAAATCGATCACGCCAACCAGCTGAGGGCGAAGGGTCTGGACCGCAACGCGGCGATCATCGCTGCCAGCCGGGACCGGCTTCGCCCGATCCTGATGACGACCATCGCTTTTGTCGCAGGGATGATTCCGCTGGCCATCTCCAGAGGGGTCGGTGCGGAAACGAACCGGGCGATGAGCTCGGTGATCATCGGCGGCCAGGTGCTCTCGCTCGTGCTCACGCTGGTCGCGATCCCGGTGATTTACTCGTTGTTCGATGACCTTGGGCGGCTGAGAATCATGAGTCGGTTTGCCGGGTTCATCAGAGGTCTGTTTACCGGTCTCGTGGGGAGCTCCACGGCGCGTCGCGCGACACGACCTTCGCCGGAGCTCCTCGGCAGTGACGCCGGAGGCGGAGAAGGAGAATAAAGCAAAGGTAGTGGGCCAGGAGGTAACTGCAGATGGCCACCGTGAGATACATCGTCGACGACTTTGATGTCGCGGTCAGCTTCTACACACAACGACTCGGGTTCAAATTGGGTGAAAAAATGGGGCCCCGGACTGCCTGAGCTTCTACAACAACCTCTTTCGGTTTAGGGCGCCGGACGCCCCGGCGGTCCGGGTCCAGCAAGTGCGGCAGCAATCGCATCCTCAAGATCACGAGGAACGCTGCCGACGAAGTTGTTGATGAGAATCGAAAACGCCAGCATCTGTCCCCCCTCGCCGGTCACATAGCCCGACAGCGCCGTGACGCCGGTCAGGGTACCTGTCTTGGCCCTGACGTTCCGTTCGGCTGCCGTTCCCCGCATCCGGAATCGCAGGGTGCCGCCGACAAGGCGATCCTCGACCCCTGCGATGGGCAGCGCGTCATAGAAGAAACTGAACCATGGCTCTCGCCTGATCGCAACCAGCACTGCCGTTAAGTCACTCGCGGAAACGAGATTGAGACGGGACAGACCCGATCCGTCCCGGAGCCGTAAAGAGGTCGTATCGATGCCAATGCTCACCAGGTAGTCAGCCACGACCTGCATGCCGCTTCTCCAGCTCCCCTCACCATATGCATACCGCCCCATCGTTTTCACAAGGATTTCCGCGATCGTATTGTTGCTAAGTTTGAGAAATGGAACGGCGAGTTCCGACAGGGGAATCGATTCTAGCGCCACGACTTCGCGTGCGGTCAGGGGCGCGGATCCAAATGCTGTAGGATTGTCGACGCGGATCCCGTTCTGCTCGAGGGCTGTCCGAAAGATGTCGGCGGCATAACCGGTAGGTTCCCAAATGCTGATCCTGCGGCGCACGGCCGACGCACTTACGGGCAGGCTTCCCGTAAGCACAATGGTGTTCTCTCCGTGCGCCCGGACGATACTCAGACGCGCATCGGAGCCTGCGCTGTCTGTGATGACCTGATTCACGATCCGCACGTACTGAGTGGGCGGCGTCAGCGTCATGCGTGCCGGCGCGCCGGGACCGCTTCCCGGCTGGAGATCAACGATGATCGCTCCTGCATCGAAGTCCTCGTCGGGGGAGACTGTTAGCGCGGATACCTGCGCGGCGAACGCAACGGGCTCATCATCCCAGGACCAATCGGGGCCGAGGCGGACATCGTCGAACCAGGTGTCGTCTGCGATCAGCCGCCCGCGCACGCGCGTGATCCGTTGACCGGCCAGAGCCGCGGCAAGTTCGTTCCAGCGCTGAGGCACCATTGTGGGATCCCCGGTTCCCCTTAGGTACAGGTTGCCCTCGAGTATCTGACCCTGCTGGCGGCCACTCGTCAAGAGACTTGTGCGGAATCGATACCCTGGCCCCAGTGTCGCCAAGGCGGCCGTTGCGATAAGGAGTTTCTGGTTTGATGCGGGGATGAGCCGGGCACGGCCGTTTCTTTCATAAAGCACGGTACCGGACAAGGCATCGCGGACTACAACCGCGACCTGGACATTGGAAAGCCTGGGATCCGCGAGAAGAGGATCCAGCCGGGAAGCAAGATCGGCCGCCGCAGGTTGTAGCGTGGCCGCGACGCGCGCAGTGAGCGGGGACAGCGGGGGACCAACGAGGACGATAACAAGAAGGGCCAAGCAGAGGAGTGTTCCACGGTGGAACGTCATACCCGGCTGCTCCGTGCTTTCACTCGTAAATCATTTTCCTGGTCATGCCGCCATCTACCACGAAGTTCTGTCCCGTGATGAACCCCGCCAAACGTGGCGCAGCGAGAAAAAGGCAAACGGCTGCGATGTCTTCGGGCCTTCCTACACGGCCCGCGGGATGCTGACGATGGTCGATCTTCCTCAGTTTCGGCTTGGAAGGTTTCATCTGCCATTGGGAAGTGTCGATCCACCCGGGGCTGACGCAGTTCACCCGGACCCCTCGATTACCGAGGGTGACCGCGAGCGAATGCGTCAGCGCAACGATCCCACCTTTTGAAGCAGAATAGGGTTCCGTGTCAGGTTCGCTCATCAACGCGCGGGTTGACGCGATGTTGACGATGCAGCCTTTCGATTTGATTAGTTCCGGAGCAAACAGCTGAGAGCACAGAAAGTAGGAAGTCAAATTGACACTGATGATCCGGTTCCACTCTTGAAGAGGGCGTCTGAGGAAATCTTGGCCAAAGTCCAGGATACCTACGTTATTAATGAGCACGTCGGTGCGTTGGTATCTGCGAACCACCGTTCTAGCAAACTTCCGCGCGCCAGTTTCCTGTTCCAGGTCCGCCTGAATGAAGGACACATCCATGCCTTCATCGGTGAGCCTGCGTTCCCAATAGCGCCCAGACTGCACCTTGAGGTCGCAATAAGCAACCTTGGCGCCGCTTTGGGCGAATGTGTGCACGAGGCACAGGCCTATCCCCTGGGCTCCACCCGTAACCGCGACTACCTTATCCCGAAATTCGTTGCTGTTGATCACGCCGGTACGCTCAGCTTTGGACGAGCGCCACAGGTCGAACCGGGCTGGCCGTGCCGCCGCGAATCTTGAGCGGCAGACACACAAAAATGAATTCGTAGGCGCGAGCTGCTGAGAGCTCGATGAGATTCAGATTTTCGACGATGTAAACCCCCCGCTGGACGAGCAGCACCACATGTCCCGGCAGCGTTACCTTCAGCCGTTCATCAACGTATCCCGGCAAGTCCCAGGCCACGTTGTCAGACCCAACGGCGAGCACCTTCTTGTCCGCCAGCCACTCAGATGCATCCCCTGAGATACCGGCACCATTCAGATACCTCTCCGGATCGTTCCAGAGGGTATCTGTGCCGGTCCGCACCAACACGACGTCGCCTGTACGGATTTCCGTCTTCTGAGCCTTTTGTACCGCTTCGAGATCAGACGCACTAATGAGGGAGCGCTCGGGGACCCGGCTGCCGCGATGCACAGCGAGATCAAGCATGACCCCGCGGGATATGATTGGCGGCACCGTGTCGATCCCCAATTTCGTGAACCCCGTCGGAGTTTGAACCTCAGGCGTGATGCGGACGCCGCCATACAGGGTCAGATTGAGGGCCTGGTGACAGAACGCGTCGATGTGCGTCCCGGCGTGCTCGGCGGTGAAGATCATCCCCGCCGCGCTGGTGCGCGCCTCTTCGAGACCGGGCTCATGGCGGCGATGCAACGTGAAGAGCGTTCCCGGCCTGTGTGGAGGATGCACTGGGTCACCGAATCGGCGCGAATGCTCGAGGTCAAACACCCGCGCGTTTCGAAAGTCCCGCGCCAGATCTGCAACGGTCATTACATCACCTTGCAGGCGACGGGGGTCGCAGTTCGCGAAAGCCGGAAAGCGCGCGGTCGATAAACGCATCTGCGCTGCCCAGATAACCGGTGACGTCAAAAACCCGTTCGATTTCGTCGGATGAGAGCACAGCCTGAATCAGAGGATCGGATGCGGCCACTTCCTGAAGGTTTTTCGCTTCCCGAACAGCACGCTCAGATGCCAGCTGCACGATCCGATAAGCCTGCTGCCGTCCCAGGCGCGCGGCAAGGGCCATTGTGAGCGCCTCAGCCATGATCAATCCCTGCGTCATATTGAGATTGGCGCGCATGCGGTCGGAATCGATCTCAAGATTGCTCAGTCCTCGGTGAACCCACCCTACCGCACCCGACGTGGCGCGAAAGAGTTCGGGGATCGCCTGCCACTCTGCCTGCCAGTGGCCCGCCCCCCGTTCATGCTCTTGAATCATGGATGAAAGTACTGTCGGGACTGCACCAATGGCCAGCTGCGCGCAGGCGATCGCGGCCGTGGCTTCGATGGGGTTACGCTTGTGCGGCATCGTCGACGATCCGCCCATGGCCGACGTGGCCGCCGAAGACACCTCGCCCACCTCAGTTTGGGAAAGGAGCGCGATATCGGTGGCCACCTTGGCCATTCCACCGGCCAGGATGCCGAGTCGAGTGGCAACCTCTGCCATCCTGTCCCGCTCCGTATGCCACGGGAGGTCAGGGACCGCCAGGTTGAGCTCCTTCGCCAGAAACTCCATCACACGGATACCGTCGGCGCCAAGCGCGGCAAGCGTCCCTGCCGCTCCACCAAACTGGACAACGAGCACGCGTTGCCTCAGTTCGCGGACGGACACCACGAGGCGTGTCACCAGCGAGAGCCACCGTGCCGCCTTCAGGCCGAATGTGATCGGTACCGCATGCTGGAGTAGCGTTCTTCCGGCCATCGGTGTGCGCCGGTGGCGTTCAGCGAGTGTGACGCACACGGTTGCAGTTTCGAGGAGTTGCGCGGTCAGAAGATCGAGGCCTTCACGGATCTGGAGGACGACCGCCGTGTCAATGACGTCCTGACTCGTAGCGCCCCAATGCACGAACTTTCGCGCATCGCCGCCGACATGTTCCCCCAGCATGCGGACGAGCGGAATGGCGGGACTGCCCGACGAGGCGGCCTCCTGGTAGAGCGCCGTGATGTCGAACAAATCCGCGTGGCACTTGGAGACGATGGCCTCGGCGTCCTGCTGCGGGATCACTCCAGCGCGGGCATGAGCGTGGGCGAGCGCGGCCTCAACGTCGAGCATTCGCTGCACGAAGGCGCGACCCGCGAAAATCGCTGCCATCTCAGGCGTGGTAAACATCGTGGCTGCGAGATCGCTCACGACGTGCCGCCACCGCGGGGCGAGCGCGCTATGAGGTCTCGAAGCACACGGAGCTCGTCCGCCTCTGGGGGCGGCGTTTGCGTCACGTCGCCAGAGAACCGTACGGGCCAGCCTGTGCGCGCAGTGATGTCATCGCGAGTAACACCCGCGTGGATCGACGTCACTACGAACTCTTTAGTTTCGGCATCCGGCCGCATGAGACAAAGATCGGTCACCACGAGACTGGGACCGAGCGTAGACAAACCCAGGCGCTGCCGGTGATCGCCGCCATTCCCGAATCCGAAAGAGGTGATGAACTCGACGCGTGGCACAAAGGAACGCTGCGTCTGGGAGACGATCACGAAGACCTCACGGCAAGAACTCGCGATCTCGGGCGCACCTCCGCCGCCGGGCAGACGGACCTTCGGCCGTTCGTACGGCCCGATGATCGTCGTGTTGATATTCCCGAACCGGTCGATCTGCGCCGCGCCCAAGAACCCGACCGTAAAACGTCCGCCCTGCAGCCAGTAGGCAAACATCTCGGGCACTGAGACAGTGGTCAGAGCCGTCTCGCAGAGTTCCGGATCACCGATCGATAGGGGCAGCACCTGCGGCTTCGTTCCAATCGTGCCGGACTCGTAAATCAGCGTAATATCCGGCGCGTGAGTGAGGCGGGCGAGGTTGCATGCGGCGGAAGGCATGCCGATGCCGACAAAACAGACGTCGTCATTCTTGAGCGCCCGCGCGGCGGCGGTGATCATCATCTCAGAGGGAGTGTAGTCAGATCTGGACTGCATGAGATTCAGAACCTCGTTCGAGCACGTGCGTTCGCATCCAATCGAGGAACGTGCTGCGGTCGCGCGAGATCGCGTCCCAGGCTGCATAGAACGCGTTGTCCCGTTTGTAATACCCGTGGGCGTACGACGGCTTCGCGCCTCCTGGCGCTTCCACGATCGCGTCGATGGTCCAACGAGGAAGCACCACGGAGTTCGGGCTGGGCGGCCGCAGGTCCGGCACAATCTCCTCTACCGTGACCATGGCCCGCTTTGCCGCCAGCACCGCCTCCTTCTGCACGCCGACAATCCCCTCGAGCAGCACGTTCCCGGCTCGATCCGCCCGCTGCGCGTGAATCACCGACACGTCAGGCCGCAGCGACGGGATTGCCGCAAGCCGCTCCCCGGTGAACGGATCATCGATGAAACGGATATTTGAATTGACCCTGGGAAGATCGGTGCCTACGTACCCGCGAAGCACCGCGAGCGGCAGGCCCGCCGCGCCGGCCGCATAAGCAGCCGCGACACCGGCGTGGCTGTGCTCTTCAATTTCCAGTGGGTTGGGCCAGCCGTTCTCGACGGCATCGCGAAGCCTGTGGAGCGAGCCCACTCCTGGGTTGCCGCCCCACGAAAAGATCAGCTTGCGCGCACAGCCCATGCCGATCAGTTGATCATAGATGAGGTCCGGCGTCATTCGAACCAGCGTCAGGCTGCGCTTCCCCTGCCGGATCACCTCGTGACCGGCGGCGAACGGAATGAGATGCGTGAATCCTTCCATCGCAACCGTGTCGCCGTCACGGACACACTCTCCGATTGCATCGGCGAGCGAGAGGAACCGGACGGCCTTCGTCATCAGCGGAACTTAGATGAGAAAGAAGACAGTTTCGCCGTCGCCCTGAAGCACGATGTCGAACCGATAGACGGGCTTTCCGCCCGCAATCCGTTTCGCCAGCAGTGTGGCGCGCCGTACTTCGGGAACTGTGCGCAGAACCGGGTCGTCGCGAACCGCCGGGTCATCCTCGAAATACAGCCGGGTCGGCAGATGGTGGAGCAGGCCACGGGCGAACACGGCGACGTTGATGTGTGGCGCCTGTGTGCCGCCTCCGGGAAACGGCACGGGGCCAGGTCTGATGGTCTCGAACCAGAAGGCTCCCGCTTCGTCCGTACCCGTGCGGCCGAAGCCGGCGAACGATTGGTCCAGAGGCATAGATCGTTGATCGGCGGGGTGCCGATACCGACCGACCGCGTTGGCCTGCCAGAACTCGACGACCGCATCAGAAACGGGCGCGTGATCGCCATCGTAGACGTGTCCCTCGATGCGGACTCGATCACCCTTCGTCTCGGGCGCGACCATCACGTTCAACGGACGTTGCAGCATGCCGCCGTGGAAAAATGGGCCGACAGTCTGTGGAGGTGTCAGACCCCGTCCGGTCATCGCTTGGCGGTACGGCTAGGCACCGGAGGTTCGAAGGGTGTTCCTTCCGGACCGCGCAGGATGATATCGAAGCGATAGCCTAGCGCCCAGCCCGACTTCGTCACATCGTGCGCGTACTTGCCAATCAACCGATCGCGGGCTGCGTCTGTCGGCACCGCGTTGAAGATCGGATCGAGCTCGTGCAACGGATCGCCGGGGAAGTACATCTGCGTCACGAGGCGGCTGACCCAGGACGAACCAAACAGCGAGAAATGAATGTGCGCGGGCCTCCATGCGTTCGCATGGTTCTCCCACGGATACGCGCCGGGCTTGACCGTCGTAAATTGATAGTTCCCCTGTTCGTCTGTGCGACAGTGGCCAAACCCAAGAAAGTTCGGATCCAGCGGGGCGTGGTGCTGATCAATCCGGTGCCGGTACCGACCCGCCGCGTTCGCCTGCCAGATCTCGACCAGCGTATTGGGCACGGGGTTCCCGTCATCATCGAGTACCCGGCCGGTGACGATGATCCGCTCGCCGATTGCCTCGCCCTCTGCGCCCAAATTCTGTGTGAGGTCGTTGTCTTCACCGTCGGCGCTACTCACAACCGGCCCGGGACCGGTGATCTCCGACAATGTATGCGGGACCGCAATGAGCGGCTGGCGCGGCGACCGCCGCACCGTCGAGCGATAGGCCTCGTAGAAATACGGAGGAAAATTCGGATCGCGCGATCTAGCCACGTTGCCGGCCTCCTCGCGAACGCTTATCCGTCTTGGCTTTGGAGGCATCATTGCCGAGCTGTGCTTTAGCTGCGGCAAACGCTGCGTTCGCAGCGGGGATGCCTGCGTAAGCGGCCACGTGGAGCAGGACTTCCACGATTTCTTTCGGATCCACGCCGACGTTTTGACTCGCGCGGAGATGGAGACCAAGCTCCTCACGACCCAGGGCCGCGAGGATTGCGATCGTCACGAGACTTCGGGTCCGCCGATCCAAATCCGGACGGGCCCACACCGAACCCCACGCAGTTTCCGTAATGAATCGCTGAAAGTCGGCGTCCAGCGTCGCCTCGGCCAGGGATCGTGCCACGTGATCGGCGCCCAGGACTTCCTTGCGAACCTTCAACCCTGTCTCGTATCGTGAATTCATCGGCCGGCTCCGCCCCGCACTGATGTCGCAGTTTTCCTGACGAGATATGCCCAGGCCTGCTTAGCTGAGTACACACGCGCGCGTTTCCCCAGCGCTTCCTCGTCGTTCGACCAGGTGCGTACCTCGCCAGCGGCCATCGCGAGCAACTGCTTCTGACAGGATCGCTCGAGCAAGATGGCCATGACCACTGAGGTCTCGACATCCTCGCCGGCCGTGACGATACCATGGTGGACCATCAGCGCAGCGTTTCGCTGGCCCAGCGTCTCCGCGAGCGCTTGTCCTAGTTCGCGCGTAAGAATGAGATCACCGGTTTTGGTGAACCGCGCAACATCAGGGGGAACGAACATGGCTCCTTCGTGCGAAATAGGACGCAACGGCTGCATCAGGGAGGCGAAAGCGACTGCGTGCGAGGCATGCGTGTGGACGACACCATTCACATCAGGGCGCGCCCGCATGATTTCGGTGTGAATAGGATACTCCAGGTGGCGAGGGCCATCGCCGACCAAAACTTCTCCATCCCAGCCAACCAGCAGCACGCGATCGGGGGTGACCTCCTCGAACCCCCAGCCCGTGGCCTTCATCCAAACACCGCGGCCTTCAGGATCGCGGACCGACACGTGCCCCCAGATGAAGTCGCCTTGATCCTCGCGCCCAAGAACGTGCGACGCCATCACGACTTGTTCGCGGAGAGCCTGATCTTGCTTCGTCAGGACAGCCTTGCTCATCGTTTCACTGCGCTCTTGACTCCCGGGGATCGCTGATAGAAAGAGTCTTCCATTCGGAACTCGACGCCCTCCCGCTGCACTTCTGCAATGTACTCGCGGCGGATGAACGGATCTTCCTCCCAATAGGCGATCGCGCTTCCTCCCTCTTCCAGATGCATGGCGTTCTTGTCGAGCACCTCTTCGCCGGGTCGCCCTGGCTCGCGGCCTGTTCCTCGGCCGAACGGCCCGAACCAGGCCATCAACCGCAGCGGCTCTCGTCCCACCCCGAAATGCTGGTGGAACCACTGACCGCCCATTGGCGCGGCGCTTACCATTCCTACGGGTTCATAGTCCTGACGTACGACTTTATCTGCCTGGCCGGTCTCCCAGGGACGTGTCCCAACTTCTCGCGGCCACGCGTATGTATAGCCCTTTCCTCCGAGGCAGATCAGGACGGCCGCGGACTCGTGCGCGTGCGCTTTCGAATACCGTCCGGATTCATGCTGCCCGATCCATTGATAGAAGACGTTCTTGTCGAGATATGGCTCAAGCCGCCGGAAACCCGGTGAGCGCCGGTTGTCGAGGGGGAGTTGCACACTCCTCGCATCCGGGACGATGTTGGTGCGAACCATCGCTAGACCGCGGTGCGGATCGGGTTCGAGCTCTTTCACCTGCGGCTTGAAGTACTCTTCGCCGCCATCGTAGCGGTCGCGGAAGACGAAGGGACAGTCGAAGACAAACTCCCGATTTCCAAAGAGGTTCATGACCATCGGCGCAGTGGTGCCGACCAGCAGCAGCGCCGGTCCTGACGACATCGCGTTGATCAGCCGATGGTGGGTGTTGAGGGGTACGGTAAACAGCGAGCCGGGCTGCCACTCCAGGATATCGCGCTTCCCACCCTCCTCTTGCCAGATCTCGAGCGCGCCGCGCCCTTCAACAACCAGGAAGATCTCCTCATAGAGGTGGCGCTCCGGCGTGAGCGCATCGGCGGCCGGAATCTCCGTCAGGTAGCAGCCCCACAAGCCCTCCGTTCCGAACAGTTGGATGAACGTGCCCTTGCCGCCCAATCGGCGCCAGGGGGCGAGCTCGAGGTCCTGCACGCGGTGCACTCCAACGCCGCGATAGATGGGCACGCCCTCTTGCTCCATAAACGTGTCGTACGGTGATGGAGGGCGACGCCACTTTCCATATCCCGCGCGCGTGTAGCCTTCGGGTTCCTGCCACCTCTTGGTCATATATCCGTTCTCATCTCCTCAGTATTTGTAGGAGTAAGCCTTCGGCAAAGGGCAGGTGCAGCACTCTATCAAAGATGAGCTCGAAAGCGAGCCAGGCCACGCCGGCAAGCACGAGCGAGAGCGCCCACGACTCCCGTCCCTGACCCCTCAGATACGCCAGCATGAAGAGCGGGACAGCTGCTGGGAAACCGATCAAGACGATGGCCAGGAAGAAACCAACGATCCAGGTGAAGGCGACGCGTGTCCGCCGTGCTGTGACATCCGGAGGCAGTGTCTCCGACAGTGCCGTATCGACGGCCTGGCGCTCCCCCTCTGGGGCGCCCCGCAGACTCAACACCACTTCAATTGCGGCCAGGATGACCAGCGGTATGCCGACGACCCGCGGATACATCGCGGTCTGAATCTTCCAGTCGCGTGTGGCGACCACGGCCGCAATTCCGGCGAGCAGGATCACGAGACCGAACAATGCCTGGGCGTTACGTCGCATGCGCCGTCTCTCTTCGCATGCGATCGCGCGCCCGCCATTCTTGAATGAATGGAAGCGCTACCACTAGGACCGTCAGAGCAATCAGCACCAGCACAATCGGCCGGCCGAGCCAGTCCAACCCATAGCGGGCCGTTGAGATCCAGAGATATCGCTCGGCGACCTTGCCCAGAACCAGTCCGAGCACCAGCGGCGCGCGCGGCCAATGGAACCGGAGCATGAAGTAACCGAGGAGTCCGAAGAACAACGTCACAACGAGATCGCCGAGCGCATTGTTGTTGGTGTATGAACCGGTGAAGATCAGCAGCGTGAGAAACGGAATCAGCACCGTGCCTCGAATAACCGTGAGTTGGGCCAGACGGTTGAGGAACAGGAAGCTCACGCCGACGGTAATAATGTTCGCCAGGATGATCGTCCAAACCATCGAGTACGTCACGGCCAAGTGTCTCGTGAGCATATCCGGCCCGGGGACCAACCCCACCAGGAAGAACCCGCCGAGCAAGATCGCCATGGACGAGCTGCCGGGGATGCCAAACGCGACCGTCGGGATGAGGTCCCCGCCTTCTTTCGAGTTGTTGGCCGCGCCGGGACCGATCACACCACGTACGTCGCCCTTGCCGAAGCGCTCGCGGTCAACGGGGTCCTTCGCGCTCTGAACCGCATGGGCATACGCGAGCCATTGCGCCACGGCGCCGCCGAGCCCCGGCAAAATCCCAATGTAGGTGCCCACCAAACTGCACCTGATCGTCAGCCACCAGTGATGCATTGTGTCCTTTACGCCCTGTAACACTCCGCTCAAACGGCCACTGGGTGCCCCGGCGATCGCGCTGCCTCTGACTGCCAGATCCACAATCTCGGGGATCGCAAAGAACCCCACCAGCACGGGCACGAGGCCGAGCCCCTCCCACAAGTACAGGGTGCCGAGCGTATACCGCAGGTTGGCTGCTTGCGGATCTGATCCAACAGCGGCGAACATCAGTCCGAGGCAGCCGGCAAGAAACCCCCGCAGCATTGCCCGCGGGCCACGACCGCTCAATGACGCGATGGCGGCGATGCCCAGAATCGAGACCATGAAGAATTCCGGCGAACCGAAGGCCAGCACGATGGGCCGCACCAGTGGGATGGCCAGGGCTAGCGCGAAGGCTCCGATTAGAGCACCGAAGAGAGAAGCGGTGAGCGACGCGCCTAGCGCTCGTCCCGCCTCGCCCTTCTTGGCCATCTCGTGCCCATCGAGGATCGACGCCGCTGTTGTGCCCTCTCCTGGAATGCCAAAGAGGATTGAAGTGATGTCTCCGGTCGTGGCGACCACAGAGTGCATCCCAAGCAGGAACGCAAACGCCTGGACGGGTTGCATGGCATAGATAAATGGGAGGAGCAGCGCAAGCGTGGTTGAGCCGCCCAGGCCCGGGAGCAGACCAACCCAGAAACCGAGCGCCACGCCGATCAGCATGAAGCTGAAGGCGTTCCATTGAAGAACCGCCGCCAGACCCTGGACAAACGCCTCGAGCATTAGTTACTCCTCAAGACGCTTGGGCCTCCCCGATTTGGGGAGGCCCATCACAGCCGTCATTGTGAGCGCCCTCGCTTCCAGCTGTCATTGCGAGGAGCGAAGCGACGAAGCAATCTCGCTTCTAATCTGAGTTCGCTACCAGGCTCGCAACCGTTACTCGAAGTTGAAGAACTGCGTGAAGACCCGTACAACGTCCCGTGGTGCGCCCAGCACTTCCCGGACGATTTTCAGCGCTGCATCGCCCGGTGTGTAGTCGATGTCGAATGCTGAGCGCTCGGCTTCGGCCAGGAACTCGCGGTCCTTGGTCATCTGGCCGAATGCGTTGATGTACATCTGGTGGATGGCCGGAGGCGTTGCCGGCGGCAGGACGTAGGGGCGGCCAATGATCTCGGGAACTGAACGCAACGCAAAGAGCGCCTTTGCTCTCGCGTTAGGCGCTAGTTCCTCATCCACAGGCAGCCGCGCAATGTCGGGCACGGAGGCACGCGTGCGGATGATCGGACGGATCAAGCCACGGTCGATTGCTGCCTTCATGGAGGAATATGAGCCAGATCGGCCGTCGACTTCTTTGCGCTCCACGGCGAGCAGAATGTCTGTGCCGGACGGGTAGCCGGGGATGATCCGGACATTGAACTTCAAGAGTGCCTTCAGCAGCAGCGGAAAGTCGTAGGTGCTCGCCCCCGGACCAGTCGCCCCTATGATGACTGGAGGATCGGCCCGCTGCATATCGGCCACAGTGCGATACGGAAGATCGGAGCGAATCGCAAAAATCGTGGCTTCAGCCGAGGGGCTGCCGATCCACGCGAAGCGCGTCATATCAAACCGAATACCTTCGACGTTCACCATTTGTCCCAGGACCAGGTTGCGGTTGAAAGCTCCGATCGTTAGTCCGTCGGGACGTGCGGTATTGTATACGTGATTGGCCGCGACGATGCTGTTTCCGCCGGGCATGTTCTGAACAATAATGGTGGGATTCCCCGGGATAAACCTTGGTAAATGCCGTGCCACCAGGCGGGCCATCCGATCGTAGCCGCCTCCAGTGGGATACCCGACGACGATCGTGACCGTGCGGCCCGCGAAACTGGGCGCCCCCTGCTGCGCCTGGGCGGGTAGCACCGCGATCAAAGCAAGGAGAAGCAATACTGCAACTGCTCGCATTCACACCACCTCCGCTTAATGGGCTTCTTCCACTCAGGACAAGGCGTTCCTGCGGTTGCTGTCGCGCGTATAATTGCTAGTACTAGTTATTGGAGGTAAGGCATGGAGAAGCAGCCCGTCCGGCTTCCAGAGTCGTGGGGTCGAACCGCGTTCCGTCGCTTCCTGGAGAGCGAGCAGCTCCCGATCATCACGGGATTTGCGGTCGATGATCTGAAGACCGTCGAAGTGGTTCCGTGGCCGCGGATGGACGCAAAGGGGGTATACGTCCAGCTCACTGGTGCTGAAGACACCGACAGCGCTTACGTTGTCGAGATCGCTCCAGGGAAGTCCACGGCCGAGGAGAGGCATCTCTACGAAGAGGTGTATTTCGTCCTTTCTGGACGTGGTTCGTGCGAAGTCAGTGGCCATAACGAGGATCGACGGTCATTTGAGTGGCAAACGGGCAGCGTATTTGCGATCCCGCTGAACACTTTTCATAGGCTCCACAACGGCTCTGGGCGCGAGCCCGCTCGGTTACTTGCAGTTACCACGGCCCCCCTGATGATCAACCTGGTGCGCAACTTGGACTTCATCTTTAACTGTCCATTTGATTTTACCGATCGGTTCGATGGACAGGACGATTACTTCAATCGCGAGGGCACGATCTACGCCCGGCCGGACAGCCAGCAGAAGATCTGGGAAACCAACTTCGTCGCGGACGTGTACAAGATGCAACTACCCGCCTGGGCCGAGCGTGGAGCCGGCGGCAAACACATGAAGTTTGAACTCGCCGACAACGTGCTGGTCGCGCACGTTTCCGAGTTCCCTGTGGGAACCTATAAGAAGGGACACCGTCACGGGCCTGGCGCGCACGTAATCATCCTCGAAGGCAACGGCTACTCCCTGATGTGGACGGACCAGCACAAGACCTTTGAGGACATCCAGTGGAAACCCGGCACTATGCTCGTCCCGCCAGGCATGTGGTGGCACCAACACTTCAACTCTGGCCCGACGCCCGCGCGCTATCTGGCAATCCGCTGGGGCAGCACAAAGTGGAAGGTAACCCGCTACTTAGACCACCAGGGCATCGACAAGAGCGCTAAAGCGGGCGGCCATCAGATCGAGTACGCCGACCAGGATCCCCGCATCCACCGCATGTTCGACGAGCGCTGCAAGGCTAACGGTGTCGAGGTCAAGATGGACGAATTCTTCGCCCGCGCCCGCTAGCGCATGCACGAAGGTGAAGAAGACCACATCCACCTCGATGAAGACGCCGTCGCCTATGTCGGCGAGCGCGTCGACCTCACCAGCGTCGGCGTCGACATCGGTTCCTCGACGTCCCACTTAGTCTTCTCCAAACTTGTCCTCGAACGCCAAGGGAAACGCCTGTCCAGCCGCTACGCTGTAACCCAACGCGAGATCATCAACCGTTCCCCAATCATCTTCACACCCTACACATCATCGGGCCAGATTGATGCTCCTGCCCTGGGGCTGTTCATCGCCGAATCGTACGGCGGCGCAGGGCTCGGCCCCGAGGACGTTGACGGCGGCGCGGTCATCATGACCGGCGAGGCTGCGCTGCGTGAGAACGCGCGCGCAGTCGTCGACTTGTTCAGCCGCGAAAGCGGCAAGTTCGTCTGCGCAACGGCGGGTCCAAATTTGGAGAGCCTGCTGGCCGCGCATGGCTCTGGGGCGGCCGAATTGTCGTTGGGATCCGAGGAGCCGCTGCTCAACGTCGACATCGGTGGCGGGACAACTAAGTTCGCCGTTTGTCATCACGGTGAGGTCAGCGAGACAGCCGCTATTCATCTCGGAGCGAGACTGATCGCGTGGGATCAGGAAGACCGAATTGTGCGGTTGGAAGAAGCGGGGCGCCGTCACATACGAGTAGCAGGGTTGGCTCTGCCCTCACGGGGTGCGCGAGTTTCCGGTGAAATGCTCGATCGTCTCGCGGATTACATGGGCAGATACATCGTCGCGATCATCCGCGGGGCACGCCCGGACGGTCAAGAAGGTTTCTGGATCACCCCAGCCCTTCGCTCTAAGGACCCCTTCAAGCGAATCGTCTTCTCGGGTGGGGTCGCGGAATACACATACGGCCACGAGACGCGAGAGTTCGGCGACCTGGGTCCACGCCTAGCTGCAGCCGTCCGGCGTCATGCGGAAGCAGCAAGCCTGGAGTTGCTTGAACCGCGTGAAGCCATCCGGGCCACTTGCATCGGAGCCTCTCAGTACACAGTGCAGTTGAGCGGAGACACGATCTTTTTGACCGATCCTGCCCCATTGCCGCTGCGCAGCGTTCCAGTAGTCGCAGTCGCTGGCATCAGTGAACCGTCGGCCAAGCAAATCGCCCATGCGGTGCGTCAGGCGATGAGTCGACTGGATCTGGGTGATGACGGTGACCAGCGGTTTGCACTCGCTCTCAAATGGACGTACGGAGCGGATTACAAGTCACTGCGAGAGTTGTGTACTGGCATCGTGGAAGCATTGCCTGGGACTAAGGACGGCCGACCGCTGCTTCTGGTAATGGACGCCGACATCGCCGGCATCATTGGTGCCCTCCTGCAGCAAGAGTTTCAAGTCCAGGGCAGTATCGTATGCATTGACCAGGTTCAGCTGCGCGAGTTCGATTATATTGACATCGGCCGCGTCCTGCCCGCCCAGAATGTAGTTCCCGTCGTCGTCAAAAGCCTAGTCTTTCACTGATCAGGCGACTTTGCCATGTGTGGACAAACTTGGAGGCGATTTAGGTGAATTGGGTGACTCGCAAGAATGCCAACGTCGATCGCGTGGCGTGTCCTTGGCTGATCCGGCGGTTCGTTGATCCAGAGGCGACATTTCTGTTTGTTCCGGCTGAGGAAGTCATGAAGGTAGCTCAGCGCGAGAAGGCGATCCCGTTCGACGTACAGGGAGTCGAACTCGGTCACATCGATGGCCGTTGCAGTTTCGAGTCAATCCTAATGAAGTATGAGGTGGCCGATCCTGCCCTACACCTCTTGGGACGCATCGTTCACGGTGCGGATATCCCTGCGGAGATCGCGATCGAGCCAGAAGCGGCCGGATTGCGAAGCATTGCGTACGGGTTTGCAACAATCCATGGCGACAACGATCACGAGAAGCTCCTTCTCGAGACCCCAATGTATGACGCGCTGTATGTTTGGTGTCAGGAACGGGTTAGGGAAAAGCGGTAGCAAGACATGGTCCAGCGGAAGGGTCGCTAGGTGGTGAAGACGTCGGTTCGTAGCAGCCTCACCCGCGTCCGAGAAATCTGTCTTTCCCTCCCCGAGACCAGCGAGCGGCTGAGCCACGGCGCACCGAATTTCTTCATCCGCGGCAAGAGGTCTTTCGTCACGTTCATGGACAACCACCACGGTGACGGTCGGCTCGCGCTCTGGTGTGCCTCGTCGGCGGAGATCAGAGGGATGCTGATCAAGGCTCAGCCCCGGCACTACTTTGTTCCGCCATATGTCGGCTACCTCGGCTGGATTGGCGTTCGCCTCGATCAGGGCCTCGGGTGGGATAAGATCGCCGGAGTGATTGAAGACGCCTATCTGACTGTCGGCCCTAAGAAACTCATCGAGGCGGCGAAAATCGATCGCCCGGAGTAGTCACCTGGCCTGCGTGACGACATCAACCAGGGCTGCTTTGCGTTCCTTCAAGACGTAACGGACCGCGCGCTCCAGTACCGGTTTGAGATCAGATGGATCCTCAATGGGGCCCCACGCCTCGATGCCAAAGCCCTTCGCCATTGTCGCAAAATCCACCGGCGGGTCCACCATGTGCAGTCCGATGCCGGAATTCTCAACAGGGCGCGTCCGTGCTTTCGCCATCAGAATTTGGTGATCTTCGTCATTGTAATAGGAGCGGTTGTTAAACATCACAATCAGAAGTGGGATCCGGTGATGGGCTGCCGTCCATAGTGCGCTCGGTGTAAAGAGCAGATCGCCATCGGGCTGGATGTCGATGCACAATCGCTCCTTTCCGACGGCAAGCGCCGCACCTATCGAATGACCGATCCCATACCCCACACCGCCACCTCGGTGCGCGCCGACGTATCCCAGAGTAGGCTTCGACCAATCCCACAGCCGCCGGGTCCAGTCTCGCAGCGTGCGGTTAACCAGCATCCAGTCCTCGTCTTTCACGACGTCCCCGAGTTCTGTAGCTAGACGCGGTAGTGAAATGGGGTGCTCATTCTCCTTACGCTTCGCTGTCTCACGCCACTTGTCTTGAAGCGAGCGATGAATTCTTTCCACCCGCTGGGCGCGTGTCGTGACACGCTCTCGTGCACCCGGTGTACGCTCGAGTGTCGCACGGCAGAGCGCCGTCAGCGCAGGGATCGCCAGTGATGTATCGGCCGTGATCGGCAGATCAACAGGATGCAACCGTCCGTGCTCCTGCGCCCAGGCCCTGACATTCATGTCCCTGACCGAAATGTGAATCACATTCGCGCGGGGATTGAGATACGGCTTTGCCAGCCGCGACGTGCGGTCGACGGTGGATGTGGCCCACTGCAGATCTGTGACATCCAGGGCGAGCACGACGTCCGCTTGGGGCAGCAATTGGTCTTCGGCTTCGGTCGCATCCAGGGAATGCATGTTTGGGAAGTTGTACCGACTCCCCAAGTCGATCACAGGGAGTGCCAGCAATTCGGCAAGTTCGACCAGGTCCGGGACAGTTTTCTGATTCCGGCCCATGTAATCAGCCAGGACAACCGGGTGTTCCGCCTCGATGAGCCACTTCGCGGCGGTCGCCAGCATTGTTGGATCAGCCTGAGCCGGGGCCGCGGGGCCGTAACGATCCACATCAGGTACGGTAACCTGTTCCTCCAGACGCGCTTCCTGGATATCAGTATCGAAACACAGATAAATGGGACCGCGAGGGTCGCTCATGGCAATGCGATGCCCCCTGATGAACGACTCGACCGCGCTTTGCAGGCTCGCCGGCTGATCGTCCCACTTTACGTAGTCGCGCACTACGTCGCCCTGCACCAACGCAGTATGGATCCAGTCGATCCCCGGTCGGCGGTGCTCAACGGCCATCGGCCCGGTGCCGCCAAATACCAATACCGGCGCCTGGTCAAGCCACGCGAGGTACACTGCCATGCTCGCATGCAGCAGGCCCACGATGTCGTGGACGATCGCAATCATCGGTCTGCCCCTGGCCTTCGTGTAGCCGTGGGCAACGGAGACGGCAATTTCCTCGTGGCAACAGAGGATCAGCTGCGGTGTACGATTGCCACCGTAGTTGACCATCGAGTCGTGGAGCCCGCGGAACGTGGCACCAGGATTCAGCGAGGCATATTCAATGTCGTAGGCTTTCATGACGTCGACGATGATATCGGAACCAAACTCAGCTCGACGTGGCGCAGAGATCCTGGGTGCGTCGATCTCTTGCACTTCTCGATCGTCTGTCATCGCGCGTCACTCCGTTGGGGTGTGTGTGGTATCTTGCGGGCTATCCGTGAGGCGACGCAGGTCCTCGCGCGTCAACGTGCGGATCAGAGCTTCGACACACTTCGCCAGAGGCAAATCGGCGCCAGCTTCAGCTGCGACTTCTGAGGCCTGCTCGAGATCTTTGTGAGGCCAAGTCAGACTAACCAGATGCAGCTCTCGCAGTGCGTAACTGTCGGCGCTGCCGTGCTGCAGCGCGGCTCGAAGGCGCGCGGGTGAGACACCGAGCCGCTCGGCCAGAGCAAGGGATTCGTGAACGGCCACCACCCCGGCCCACAGGATCAAGTTGTTCGCGAGTTTGGCGACCTGCCCCGAGCCCACATGTTCATCGATGTGCACGACTTCTTTGCCGAATGCGTCGAAGATGAGGCGGCACCGTTCGAAAGTCGCACGCTCGCCGCCGGCAAATACTGTGAGCGTCCCCTCCTCAGCAGCGCGCTGGCCTCTTGCGACCGGCGCGTCCAGCACCTTGACGCCACGCTTCTCAGCGGCCGCCGCGACTTCGCGGCAGGTCGAAGGCTTCACGGTACTCGAGATGATGAGGACAGTCCCGGGCTTCGCTGCCTCGAGCACGCCGGCGGTCACATCTTTGACTTGGGCGTCGTCTGCCACCATGATCAGGACAGCCTCGCTCTGCCTGGCAACCGCGGAGACGGAACGCAGCGCTATTCCCCCCGCCTCCGAAAGGGCTGCCTGTTGAGGCGCATGAGGATCGAATCCACGAACCGTAAACCCGGCCCGAAGCAAATGTCGGCCCATCGGGAGACCCATTCGCCCAAGCCCTAAGATGCCAACAGAGGAAATCTTCTGCATTTGGTGTGTCAAATCCGATTCGACAAATCGCAGGCTCGCTCCTTACTTGCGCGTATATAGAACCTGATGCCACGCACGCAATGGATTGGTCGCCCCATCAAGCGCCGCGAAGATGAGCGTTTTCTGCGCGGCCGCGGACGCTACGTCGACGACCTTACGCTTCCCGGGATGCTCCACATGGTCGTTGTCAGGAGTTCTCAGGCCCACGCGAGGCTCCGTCAGATTCACACCGACGAAGCCGTGGCGCTCCCAGGCATTGCGGCGGTTATCACAGCGCAGGATCTGATCGGCAAAGTACGTCCGATGCCACTGCGGGCGGAGGAAGGCATGACGATAGCCAACATCCCGCATCCGCTGCTCGCAACGGATAAGGTGCGCTACGTGGGCGAACCTGTTGCGGCTGTCCTAGGAGAGAGCCGCGCGAAGGCGCTGGATGCCGCGGTGACAATCGAGGTGGACTACGATCCGCTCCCCGCGGTCATCGAAGTGTCAGATGCGCTAGAAGGATCGACATTAGTACACGAGACCATCGGAGAGAACGTAGTCGTCAGGTGGGAACACACTGGTGGCAATGTCGACGGCGCATTTCTAAACGCTGATCGAGTCGTCAAAGGAAAGTTTCAAATCCCCCGCCTGGTGGCCGTGCCGATCGAAACCCGAGGCGCGGTGGCGTCCTACGATCGAGAAACCGACCTGCTAACCGTGTGGTGTTCCTCCCAGGATCCCTATCGGCCGAGGGCGCATCTCAGCCACGCGCTCAATCGCTCCCAAGGCCGGATCCGCGTCATCGTTCAGGATGTTGGCGGAGCATTCGGAACCAAGGGCAGCCTGGCTCCCGAACAGGCGCTGGCCGCGTTTCTTGCTGTCAGCACAGGCCAGCCGGTGAAATGGGTGGAGGATCGACGCGAGAACTTTCTGGCAGCGTATCAAGGCCGGGGGGTCGAAGCAGACGTCGAGATGGCCGTGGCCGCGGATGGAAAAATCCTCGCGGTTAGAGGCCGCATCGTTGGCGATCTGGGCGCCTACCTTTACGCTCCGACTGCCAGCCGTCCGATCATCACGGCTATGCTGCTGACGGGTGCATATGAGATCCCAAACGCGCGGGTTGAAGCCATAGGCTTGGCTACCAACAAAGTCCCGATCGGACCGTATCGTGGCGCGGGTCGTCCGGAAGCCGCATACATCGTCGAGCGGATGCTTGATCTCGTCGCCCGAGAGCTTGCCCTCGATCCTGTTGAGGTGCGGCGCAGGAATCTGATTCCTTCAACCCGCTTCCCGTATGAGACTCCGACGGGACTGGTCTACGATTCAGGTAACTACGAACGCGCTCTCAACAGGGCATTGGAACTCTTAGATTTCGATAAGTGGAAGAAGCGGCGGCAAGAAGCCCGAGCGGCCGGGCGACTCTTGGGAATTGGCGTTTCCGTGTATGTCGAGCGAGCCGCGCCGGCCGTATGGGAGCGCACCGACGTGCGAGTGGATCCCGACGGTCGCGTACGCGTGCGTCCCGGCTCATCGTCGCACGGGCAGGGTCACGAGACGACGTTCGCGCAGATTGCTGCCGATAATCTCCAGGTCGATCTCGATCGAATAACCGTGGAATTCGGCGATACGGCTCAGATGCCCGAGGGCATGGGCACGTTTGGCAGCCGTTCCACAACTCTCGGAGGGTCCGCGCTGGTTTTGGCGCTCGACGAGATTCGGGAGAAGGCTAGTAAGATCGCTGCGCATCTCATGGAAGCGGCCCAAGGCGACATCGAACATGCGAACGGCGAGTTCGCGGTTCGTGGAAGTGCCGGCCGCTCGGTGAGTTTCGATGACATCGCTGCCGCAGCGTATCGGCCTGAGAGCCTTCCTCCCGGCGTGGATCCGGGCCTCGAAGCAACGGGACGCTTCCGCATGACAAATCCTGTATTTCCTTTTGGCGCTTACGCGGCCGTTGTGGAAGTGGAGCGAGAGACCGGACAGGTGATTATTCAGCGATTTGTCGCCGTGGATGACGCCGGACGCATCATCAATCCATTGCTTGCTGAGGGACAGGTAATTGGGGCCACTGCGCAGGGCCTGGGGCAGGCCCTCGTAGAGGAGGTCGTCTACGATGAAAACGGCCAGATGGTGACCGGCTCACTCACAGAATACGGCCTATTGCGAGCGCCTCAGGTTCCCACGGTGCACAGCGACCTGCTGGAAACGCTCTCGCCGTTGAACCCGTTGGGCGCAAAAGGGATCGGTGAGGCGGGAACCATCGGCGCGCCGGCGGCGGTGGTCAATGCGGTCATCGACGCCTTGGCACCGTACGGCGTCCTTCACGTCGACGTCCCGCTGCGGCCGGAGAAGATCTGGAGGTTACTTAGCCGGGGAAGGTCGGCGGAGGTCAGGAACCGTCAGCGTGATTAAGTTCGCCACCACCAGGCCGGCGGCGATCACGTAGAACACGAAAATTAGTCCGAACCGGTCCGCGAGGATTCCACCCACCAGTGGCATCAGCGTCGAGAACATTGCCTGTGTGGTGAAGAGCGCGCCGACCGTCGTACCCTCGTATTGTCGCGGCACTAACCCAATTGCCCAACGGAAGATCGCCGGACGCATCGAGTAGATAAAGAACCCGACTAGCGCAAGCGCGATCACAAACGCAGATCCTAAATCCAACGCCGCAAACGCCACCACCGCCAGGCTGCTCGTCAGCATGCCGGCGGTAGCGACACGCTTAGGTCCGATGCGATCGGTCAGCGTGCCTGAAATCGGGGTGGCAATCATCCCCGAAACTTGCACGACCGCGAGGTAGACGCCCAGGAGAACGGCAGGCACCTTCACGTCGTTCACGAGATACAGCGGTAGAAAGCTGATCAGTCCGTGCTGTGTAAACGAGCGAATACCCGACACAAGCGCGAGGATCAGCAGATTCTTGTTTTGCGCGAGGATGCGCAGGCCGGCAAGGTAGCCGACGCCCTTGGCAGCACTCGGCACCGGTTCGATGTACTGGCGGCGTATTCGAGTAATTGTCCGCAAGACAATGATCCCGACCAGGATCCCCGCCGCGAGGGTGACCGAAATGACCTGCCGCCAGGTCAGGAAACCCAGCAGCGCTCCGGCCAATAAAGGCGTTACCGTGTCGCCCAAATTGGAGCCAAGTTCATGAATGGCGAGCCCATATCCGCGGCGGGCCGGATACATCTCGGAGATGGATGTGATGGCGGCGGGATGCCAGAGAAATGTGGCAATGCCCATGAGTCCAAAACACAGCACGATGACCCAGTATTGTGAGGTCGCGCTGATAATCAAGTACGGTACTGAGACACCGAGCAACGATAGCCCCATGAGCAGGCTGCGCCGCCCTACGGTATCCACGATGATCCCGGCCGGGATGTTGACGATCGCGCTCATGAACTGGCGGGTGGACAGCATGAGTCCGATCTGGCTATATGTCAGGCCGAGGTCCCTTGCAAGGAAAGGCAGCAAGATGTAGAGGGCCGCGGTGTAGACATGCGTCATCGCATGGCCCAGCCCAATCGCCCACATCCCTGCGTTGGCGGGGTCGGGCCGTGGCACGCGTTGCCAGAGGCTGGTTGATGCCGTGTTCACGCAGTCTCGGTGTCCGGCGGCTCCAGGCGAAT
>Ga0209853_1000050_pt1 | contig 29965 bp, 26 predicted proteins | sample GWRWS1_30_40_FD_187224 | JGI IMG/M metagenome (GOLD analysis project Ga0209853, IMG submission 187224) | Riverbed sediment microbial communities from areas with vegetation nearby in Columbia River, Washington, USA - GW-RW S1_30_40 (SPAdes)... | ecosystem: Environmental > Aquatic > Freshwater >...
CCTTCTTGGCCCGCGGCGTGAACGGGATGTGGCCCGTCGGCGCGGCCTGGCCCTGGCCGATGATCTCCTCCACCTGCTGGCGGACGGCCTCGAGCGAGATGTTCAGCGACTCCAGGGCCTTGGCGGCGACGCCCTCGCCCTCGTGGATCAGCCCGAGCAGGATGTGCTCGGTGCCGATGTAGTTGTGGTTCAGCATCCTCGCTTCTTCCTGAGCGAGGACCACGACCCGCCTGGCCCGGTCGGTGAAGCGTTCGAACATGTCAGCGTCCTCCGGGCCTGGGCCCGTCTATCGATGTGCCCCGGGGATCACCGGACTCCGTCCTACCCCCGAGGCATGTCGGGCACCCCCAGGCGCCCTCTGCGCGCCTCCGAGCGCCCCACGAGGGCAAGTATACCCCTCCCCTCTGATACGCCCGAAAGTCCACGTTCACACCCTACCCGTCCAAACCGCGCCTTCCATATGGTTATTCGGAACGCGCGGCCCTCGGGATGAGCCCTAAGGCCGGGGACCCCATCACCCGCCGGGGCTACCCAAGTTCCCCCGAACGGCCCGTTTACGGTATCCCGACCCTCGGGCAGGATTCTTGTCGCGAGACCCACAAGCGCCTTCCCCCTGGTCTTCCCCGTTAGGAGACGATGACGTTGCGGGTGCTGGTCGTCGACGACCACCCGGCGTTTCGCCGGGCACTCTCGTCCGCCCTGAGGATGGTGGGGAGCATCGAGGTTGCCGGGGAGGCCAGCGGGGGGGTGGCCGCCACCGAACAGGCCAGGGCCCTCCACCCCGACCTGGTGATCATGGACCTCTCCATGCCCGACCTGGACGGGATCGAGGCCATGCGGCAGATCCACAGGTCCCGGCCGGACCTGCCCGTGGTGATCCTGACGGCCCATGCCGACCCGGGCGTGGAGCGGGAGGCCATCCTGGCGGGGGCCTCCGGGTTCCTGGCCAAGGGTGTGGCCCTTGAGGACCTGGTGATCGTGCTCCACGAGGCCGCGGTCACCGCCGAAGACGCACCGGGCTGAACCGGCGGCTCAATCGTCCCGGCCCTCTTCGGGCCGGAGGTGGGGGAAAAGGATCACGTCCCGGATCGAGGGGGCGTCGGCCAGGATCATCAGGAGCCGGTCCACGCCGAGGCCCAGCCCGCCGGCCGGCGGCATCCCGTGCTCAAGGGCCAGCAGGAAGTCCTCGTCTACGGGATGGGTCTCCTCCTCGCCCTTCCGCCGGGCCTCGGCCTGGATCTCGAAGCTCGCCCGTTGCTCGTCGGGGTCGGACAGCTCGGAGTAGGCCGGGATGATCTCCATCCCCGCCATGACCAGGTCGGAGTGCTCGACAACCCCCGGCTCCGAGCGGTGGGGCCGGGCGAGCGGCGACACCTCCCGCGGGAAGTCGAGCACGAACGTCGGGTTCCACAGATCGTGCTCCACGAGCTTCTCGAACAGCTCGAGGACGATCTTGCCCGGGCCCCAGGTCGGGTGGACGTCGATGCGGTGACGCTCGGCGATCTTCCAAAGGTCGGGGTGGTAAAGCGTGATCTCTTCGCCCGTCGCCTCCGACACCGAGCCGAGCACCGTGACCCGGGGCCACTCGCCCTCCAGGTCCATCTCGCGGCCCTGGTAGGCGAACCTGAGCGAGCCCCGCACGGCCTGGGCCGCCGCGCGCACCAGCCCCGTGCCGAGCTCCATCATCGTCTCGTAGTCCCCGTAGGCCTGGTACACCTCGAGCATCGTGAACTCGGGGTTGTGGTCCCGGTCGATCCCCTCGTTCCGGAAGTTCCGGCCGATCTCGTAGACGCGTTCCAGCCCTGCGACCAGGAGCCGCTTCAGGTACAGCTCCAGGGCGATCCGCAGGTTCAGGTCGACGTCCAGCGCCCGGTGGTGTGTGACGAACGGCCGGGCGATGGCTCCTCCGGCCGTCCCGTGAAGGACCGGCGTCTCCACCTCGACGAACCCCCGCCCGTCGAGGTGCGTACGGAAGGCGTTCAGGGTCCTGGCCCGAGCCTCGACGATCCCCCGGGAGTCGAGGTCCGTGGCGAGCTGGAGGTACCGCCGGCGTTGCTGGAGGTCTGGGTCGCGAAGGCCGTGCCACTTCTCCGGCCACGGTCTCAAGGCCTTCGACAGGATCGCGAGCCGCTGCACGAAGAGCGAAAGCTCGCCCTTCTTCGTGGTCCCCACACGGCCGGTGGCTCCGACGATGTCCCCCAGGTCGACCTCGCCCAGGAGCTGGAACACGGCCGGCTCCGCGTCCCGCTCGTTGCACACCAACTGGATGTCGGCGGATCGGTCCCGGATCACGAGGAACTTCAGCTTGCCCATGTCCCGCTTGAGGACGATCCGCCCGGCCACCGTGCGCACGTCGGGACGGAGCTCGCCGGGGCCGAGAGCGCCGAACTCCTCGCGGACGCCCTCGATGCGGTGGGGCTCGCGGACACCGAGCACGGATTCGAGGTTCAGGGCGAAGGGCTCGATCCCCTTGCCCCGCAGCCGTTCCAGGCTCTCCCGCCTCGCCCGGAGGACTTCCCGTTCCCGGAACCCCTCCTCACTCATCCGGTTGTCGAGGGGTCCGCTCGCCACCCCTCCCCGGCTGGTGCGCCTCGGCGCGAACTCCCCCCTCGAGCTCCCCGGGTGGCCCGACGTTCCTCTCGAAGACCAGTCGGAGACCCTCGAGCGTCAGCCACTCGTCATGGTGATCGACGTTCCGGCAGGAGGGGACGACGACCGGGGCCAGGCCGCCGGTGGCGACCACCGTGGCCGAGTCGCCCAGGTCGGCCCTCATCCGTTCGACGATCCCGTCGGTCTCGGCTGCAGCCCCGAACACCAGGCCAGACTGGATGGCCTCCACCGTGTTCTTGCCCACCACCGACTTCGGCGGCTGCAGCTCGACTTGGGGCAGGCGGGCCGTGGCCGACGACAGCGCCTCGTTCGAGACCTGCACGCCGGGGGCGATGGCGCCGCCCAGGAACTCGCCCTTCGCCGAGACGGCATCGAAGGTCGTGGCGGTGCCGAAGTCGATCACGATGCAGGGCCCGCCGTACCGGTCGTAGGCGGCCAGCGCGTTCACGATCCGGTCGGCACCCACCTCTCGAGGGTTGTCGGTGAGTATGGGGATGCCGGTCCGGGTGCCGGGCTCGACCACCACCGCCGGGAAGCTGAAGTACCGCTCGGTCATCTCGCGGAGGGCTCTGGTGGAGGTGGGGACCACCGAGGCGATCACGACCCCGGTGATCTGCCGGGAGAACGACAGGTCGTGCTGCTCGAGGAACCCGCCGAAGATGACCGCCAGCTCGTCCGCGGTGCGCTCCGGCTGCGTGGACATGCGCCACGACCACTTGAGCTCGGAGCCGCCGAAGACCCCGAGGACCGTGTTCGTGTTTCCGACGTTGATCGCGAGCAGCACGTGCCCGTCACCTCCACCGCGAGTCGGCCCATTCTCGCCCACCAAGGGGCTTGCGACACGCTGGCCTCGCGGCTGCGGCCTCGCCACACACGGTGCCGCTCGAGTCACAGCACTGGGAGCAGGAGGTTGTCGATGAGTCGGGTGTCGCCGAACCGGGCGGCGACCACGGCCCTGGCCGGGCGGGTGATCTCTCGGACCTCCTGGAAGGTCTCCTCGTCAACGACGGCCGCGTAGTCCAAGCGGGCCTGGGAGGTCGCGCCGATCTCGCGGGCCATCGAGGCCACCAGCTTCGCCCCGTCCCGTTCGCCGGAGCGGGCCATCTGGGCCGCCTCGGACAGCGCGAGGAACAGGCAGCCGGCGGCGTCCCGCTGCTCCGGGGTGAGGTAAGCGTTCCGGGACGACATGGCCAGGCCGCCGGGCTCCCGGACGATGGGACATCCCACCACCTCAACCGGGTAGGCGAGGTCGAGCACCATCCGCCGGATCACCGCGAGCTGCTGCGCGTCCTTCTCGCCGAAGTACGCCCGGGACGGACCGATCACGTGGAACAGCTTGGCCACAACGGTGGCGACTCCACGGAAATGGCCGGGCCGGCTGGCGCCCTCCAGCCGGTCACCGAGCGGGCCCGGGTCGACCGTCACCTCGTGCTCTCCGCCCGGGTACATCTCCTCGACGCTCGGGGCGAACACCAGGTGGACGCCGAGCTCCTCGGCCGCGGCCACGTCTCGATCCTCGTCCCGAGGGTACCGGGCGAGATCCTCGCCCGGCCCGAACTGGAGCGGGTTCACGAAGATCGAGACCACCACCGAGTCTCGTTCCCCACGAGCCCTGCGGATCAACGAAAGATGTCCTTCGTGGAACGCCCCCATCGTCGGCACGAACCCAACGCTTCGTCCGGCCGAACGTGCTGCGTCGCAAGCCTTTCGGGCCTCGGCGACGGTGCGGGTCACCTCCACCGGGCCAGGACCTCCTGCACGGCCGCGCGCTCCTGGGGTGAGAGGCGCCCGGAGCGTTCCGCGAGGTCGAGGGCCACGTCGGCCATCGCCACGTACGGAGGGACCGCCTCGGGAGCGTGCCGGGCCACGACCTCCAGGTTCCTGGCCACGGTCCCGGCGTCCCCCCGCACGGCGGGACCCGTGAGCGCGAGCGCCGCTCCCATGTTGGCGATGTTCTCCAGAGTGGCCCGCTGGAGCGGCATGAACAGCTGAACGGGTTGGTCCATCCCTGCCTTCCGGAACAGCTCTTCGGCCAGGGCGGTCGTGGCCACCAGGTAGTTCGAGGCGAACACGGCGGCCGCGTGGTACAGGGGCTTCGCCTCGTCGGCCAGGCGGAAGGGTCGCCCGCCGACGTCCCTCGCGAGCCGTTCGCCGAGGGCGTGCGCCGGTTCGGTCAGGGCGGTCACGGCGATCCCGCTCCCGGGGATGCGGGCCAGCGCGGCCTCCACATCGGGGAAGGTCTGAAGGGGGTGCATCGACAGGACCTCGGCCCCCGCCGACCGGGCGGTCGCCAGGGCCTCCAGCGACGTCGCCCCCGACAGGTGGGCCACGTGCCGGCCCTCACCGACGGCTCCGGCCTGCGCCAGCGACGCACAGGTCTCCTCGATACGGTCGTCCGGCGTCCCGATCAGGACGACCTCCGCCCGGCCGGCCGCGTCCCGGGCGTCGACGACCGGAACGCCGGGCAGGTGCCGCGCGGCCCGTTCCGCCGTACCCTCCCGGCCGGAGACGCCGACGACGCGGTGTCCCGCCTCCAGCAGCTTGACCCCGAGCGCGGTTCCGACGCGCCCCGCTCCGATCACCGCCACGTCCATGACCGCGAGTATCCCAACTGGGGGTGCCGGCCCTCCGTGGGCTCATGCCGTCCGCGCGCTCACACCTTCCCCGCACTCAGGCCGGGACGTCGAGCGGGGGGGCAAAGGGGCGGACTCCCAGCACGGCCCCGGGTCCCAGCCGAAGCGTGGAGAGGCGCCTGCCCCCCGGCAGCACGGGGTCCGCGCCGAGCTCGATGAGTGGGACCAGCACGAAGCCCCGCCCGTGCATCCGGGGATGTGGCACCGTGAGGTCGGGGTCGTCGACCTCCTCCTCGTCGTAGGTCAGCACGTCGATGTCGATGGTCCGTGGGCCCCACCGCTCGTCTCGCACTCGCCCCAGTCGGCGTTCGACCTCCATGCACGCGTCCAGGAGCTCGCGCGGCGACACGCTGGTCTCCACCTCGACGACCGCGTTCAGGTAGTCGGGCTGGGGCGGGCCGCCGACCGGGTCGGTCTCGTACACGCGGGAGGACCGGACGACCTTCAGACCCGGTTGCGCCGCAAGGAGCTCCACGGCGCGCTGGAGGTTCGCCAGACGATCACCGAGGTTTGACCCGAGCCCCAGGTACGCGGTGGTCCCCATGGCGCCCCGGGGTCAGCCATCCGATTGGACGGTGGCCGCGGCCGCGACCCCTTGTAGCTCGTTCGAACGCGCAGCGGCCGGCTTGTGGACGATGGCCGTGGCGCGCACGACGCCGTCGAGATGCGCCACGGCCCGGGCTACCGCTGCGGCCAGCGACTCCAACAGGTCGAAGGACTCGCTCGCCACCACCTCCCGCGCAGTTCCCACGAGCTTCCGGTAGTCGGCGGTCCCTCCGATCCGGTCGCCGGTGACCTCCACTTCGACGTCGAGGTCGACGACGAAGTCCTGGGGCCGGTCCTTCTCGCCGGGGTTCGCCCCGTGGCGTCCGGCGGCGACGATGCCCGTGAGGAAAAGCCTCGACGTCGTCACGCCCCCTCCCCCTACCGGTCGGGCGGCCGCCGCTCCAAGCTGATCGGCATGGCCCCCGGCTCGCCGTGCGAGTGCGGCCGGCCCAGGTACCTGGACCGAAGATAGTCGAACATCAGCGGCCCGGTGGTCTCCGGGGCGTCCTCGGGGAGCAGGTGAGAGCATCCGGGGAGCAGCGCGAGGCTGGAGGTTAGGATGGCGTCGTTAAGGCGCTCGGCCACCTCTGCCGGGAAGTAGGGATCGTCCTCACCCCACAGGATCAGGGTGGGACACGTCAGCTTCCCGAGCTCCTCCTCCCTCCCGGCCAGGCCGAGCCCGTCGGCCGCGCGGATCCCCCGGAAGAAGGCGCGCACGCCCCGTTCGCCCAGGAACGGCCGAACGTACTCGGCGCGGACCTCGTCGGTAAGGCGCTCCGGGTGCGCCATCGCCTCGCCGAGGAACGCGTCGAACGCGGTCCGGACCACGTCCTCGGTGTGTTCGTGCTTCGGGAGGCGTTGCAGGCGTCTCGTTCTTTCGCCGGGCCATGCATCGAACGCCGCCGAGTCCATCAGCACCATGGCCTCCACCCCTCCCTCGAGCGCGAGGAGCTGGGCCACGCCGCCGCCGTGGCCGTGGCCGATCGCTGCGAACCGGTCGATGCCGAGCCCCGTCAGGAGCTCCCGGACGTAGCCGGCCTGGGCCCGGATGTGGAGCTCCGCGTCATCCGGCCGGCCGGAGTCGCCGCAGCCAAGCAGGTCCGGGGCGACCACGTGCGTCCACGGCGCGAACAGCGGCACGAACCCCCGCCACAGGAAGGAGGACGTCGGGAACCCGTGCAGGAAGACGATCGGAGGGTTCTCCGGGTCGCCCTCTTCGAGGTAGGCGATCTCGCCGGCGGAGACGCGGGCCCGTCTCTTCTCGAGGTCGGTCACCGCCGCCCGGCCCGCGCGATCGCGTCGACCACCCGGACCACGCGGACCATCTCCTTCACGTCGTGCAGGCGCACGATGTGCGCGCCGCGCGCGACCAGCCAGGCCACGGCGCCCGCCGTGCCCTCGACCCGCTGGTCCTCGGGGAGGTCGAGCAGCGTCCCGATGAACCGCTTGCGGGACGGGCCGACGAGGACCGGCCGGCCCAGGTCGAGCAGCGCGTCCAGGTGGTACATCAGCGTGAGGTTGTGCTCGAGGTCCTTGCCGAAACCGATGCCGGGGTCGATGCACAGGCACTCAGGCTCGATACCGGCGAACGCCGCCGCCTCGATCCGCTCGCCCAAGTACTCGTGGACTTCCTCGACGACGTCGTCATAGTGGGGGGCCTCCTGCATCGTCTTGGGCTCGCCCTTCATGTGCATGAGGACCATCCCGGCTCCCGCCTCGCGAACCACGTCGAACATCTCCTGGTCACGTCCCCCGGAGATGTCGTTCACGATGGTGGCGCCGGCATCCAGCGCGGCCTTGGCCACCGAAGGCTTCCGGGTATCGATGGAGATGGGAACGGACACCTTCGACGCCAGCGTCTCGATCACAGGGAGCACACGGTCGCGTTCCTCCTCCGCCGAGACGGGGTCCGATCCGGGCCGGGTGGACTCGCCCCCCACGTCGACGATGTCGGCGCCCTCGCCGACGATCCGGAGGCCGTGCTTCGTCGCCGCCCCGGGGTCGAGGAACCGCCCGCCATCGGAGAACGAGTCGGGCGTGACGTTCAGGATGCCCATGACGAGGGTCCGCTCGGAGCAGTCCAGCGCCCGTTCTCCGACCCGCCACACGAGCTTGCCGTCGGTCACGACTTCATCGTAGCCGGGGCGACATACACTCCTTGGGTGACGAGGCTGGCCCCCCTCCTGGAACGGATCCTGGGACCCGACCTCCCGGTCGGCATCCGGGCGTACGACGGCAGCCGGCTCGGTCCGGCCGACGCCCCGGCCACCCTCGTGGTCCGGTCCCAGCGAGCGCTCCGGCGACTGCTGACCGCACCCGGCGAGCTCGGCCTGGGCCGCGCCTACGTGGCCGGAGAGCTCGACGTCGAAGGCGACACCTACGCGGCCCTCTCGGCCCTCCGCGACCGGTTGCCCGGGGCCCGTCTCGGACCTCGCGAGTGGGTGGGTGTCCTTCGCCTGCTAGGACCGTCCGCGATTCGACCGCTATCTCCCCCGCCCGAGGAGGCCAGGCTTCGCGGTCGGCGGCACTCGAAGGAGCGGGATGCCGCGGCCATCGCCCACCACTACGACGTGTCGAACGCGTTCTTCCGGCTCGTCCTGGGCTCCTCGATGACCTACTCGTGCGCCGTGTGGGCCGACCCGTCCGTGTCGCTCGAGGAGGCTCAGGCCGCCAAGTACGAGCTGGTATGCCAGAAGCTCGGGCTGCGGCCCGGCATGCGCCTGCTCGACGTGGGGTGCGGGTGGGGCGGGATGGTCATGCATGCCGCGACCCACCACGGCGTTACCGCGGTCGGCGTCACCATCTCCCGACGGCAGGCCGAGTGGGCGGCGAAGGCCGTTGCTGAGTCCGGCCTCGCCGACCGCGTCGAGGTCCGTCTCCAGGACTACCGGGACGTCCGGGACGGCCCCTACGACGTCATCTCCTCGATCGGGATGTTCGAACACGTCGGCCTGTCGCAGCTCGCGGGGTACTTCGGACTGCTGTACTCCCTCCTCCCGCCGGGAGGGCGGCTGCTGAACCACGGCATCAGCCGGCCGCCGGGACGCCGCGCACGGTTCGCCAGGCACAGCTTCATCGACGCCTACGTGTTCCCCGACGGCGAGCTGCATGAGGTTGGAAGCGTCGTGTCGACGATCCAGCGCGCCGGGTTTGAGGTCCGGCACGTGGAGAGCCTGCGGGAGCACTACGCGCTCACGCTGCGAAGATGGGTCCGCAATCTTGAGGCGAACTGGGGCCGGGCTATAGCGGAGGCGGGAGCGGCCCGGGCTCGCATCTGGCGGCTGTACATGGCGGCGTCGGCGTTGAACTTCGAGGCCGGCCGCACCCAAGTTCACCAGGTCCTGGCCGTTCGCTCCGACGCCGGTCGAAGCTACTTCCCCCTCCGCCCCGATTTCGACTGACCTCCGTTCGCGTCAGTGCGGATCGATCCGGCAGATGGAGTTCCAGCTCCCGGCGCACACGCGCCGGCGCGACTCGCACGGTTCGCCGTTACCGGGAGGAAAGACCGGGCGACATGTGACGCGGCTCCGGAGGAAGCATCGAGACGCTGAAGCCTTGCCCATGTGGTGGAGCGCTTCCCGCCGCTCATGGCCTCATCGTTGCAAGCGCAGCACCCGAGCTCGGGCGACAGGGTCCGGACCGCGTCAGTGGAGTTCGATCCAGGTGAGGTGGCCGTCATATCCCAGAACCCAGACGGAGTTCGGTGCCACAGCCATGGCGACCGGCGTGTCCTGGTCGAGAGGCATGAAGGCCTGGATGCGGCCGGTCGCGGGGTCGAACCAGGCGAGCCGCGGCGGGCCCTGCCCCGTCACCCCGTCGTAGCCGGCGAACCAGATGCCGGAGTCACCGGAGGCGATGAACATGCAACAGACGGCGGTCTCGGCCGGGTCCAGGTCCACAGCCTCGCCGGTCGGCCGGGCGGTGTGCGGGTCGAACCGCCGGAGTGCATCCCCCAGCGCCACCCACAGCTGTCCCTCCCAGACAACCGGACCCAACGCCGAGTATCGCAACGGTATCGTCTCGTTCGCCGTGATACGGTTCGTCCAGGGATCGATCGAGGTCAGGTGGCGCCCGTCGTTCACGAGGATCCGGCCATCGATCGCCACCAGCGTGTGCGCCCACCGGGCTTCGAGCGGGATCCTGGCCACGACCTCGCGGGTCGACGGGTCTATCCTCACGACTTCCATGCGGTGATCGACGCGTTCGTCACCGAACAACAGCACCCAGACGCCTGATCCGTCCACCGCCACGTCGGCGCCGACCGAGCCGCCCAGGATGATGGTGTCGACGACCTCGTTCGTGATGGGATCGATGCGGATCAACGTGGCATCACTCCCACCGCCAGGGGAGTCGGGGCCTCCAGGCGCTTCGATGCCCCCGGTCACCCACAGGCTTCCGTCTCCGACCGCCATGGCGCCGCCGCCGAGCTCCCACGTCGGCACGGACTCCACGGTGATGGTGGCCACCGTCTCGCCGGTCTCCGGGTCGATCCGGAGGATAGAGCCCCCGAACGACCCGTCGTTGTTGGACACCGCCACCCAAACGCTTCCGGAGCCGTAGGTCACGGACCGCACGTCTTCCCCGACCGTCTTCGTGGCAACCACCGTCGGACTGAGGGACGGCGCCGGAGTCTCGCTCGGCGTGGGCCGAACAGCCGTGGCCGGGATCGACTGCCAGGCGGGGTCGCCCTCGGCCTTAGAAGTGTGGGTGAGCCTCGTGAGTCCGGATCCATCCACGTTCGCAACGTAGATGTCCCAGTCACCGTCTCGGTCGCTGGCGAAGGAGATCTTCGTGCCATCCGGGGACCACGCGGGATCGCCGTCGCTGGCCGGATCGTTCGTCAGGTTCCTCAGACCGGAGCCGTCGGCGCCGACGACGTTGATGTCTCCATCGCGTTCGAACGCGAGCTGCGTCCCGTCGGGAGACCAGGCAGGTCGCAAGCCTGTGCCGCCGTCCATCGTCAGCTGTGCGACACCGGTTCCATCCGCGTTCATGAGGAATATCTCGGGGTCGGACGGAGCAAGGTACCTCACGAAGGCGATCTTCGTACCGTCGGGAGACCAGGCGGGGAACCCCTCCCTCGCAGGGTCCGCGGTCAGTCGGGTCAAGCCGCTTCCGTCTGCGTTGATCACGAAGAGGTCGCGGTCACCCCTGCCCGTGGACTCCTCACCCAGGCCGCTCTCGAACACGATCCTTGTCCCGGCCGGGGACCATGAGGGATCCGTCGCGCCTGTCCCGTCCTCGAGGATCGTCTTGACGCTTGTTCCGTCGGCGTTCGCGATGAGGAGCCCCCCACGTGAGAAGACGATCCTGGTCCCATCAGGCGACCAGGCGGGGTTCGTGTCGTAGGTCGGATCCTGGATCAGCGGTGCCACACCGCTGCCGTCCGGGTTCATAACATAAATATCCGTTTGCTCGCCGTTGATGTAGTCGTCGCTCTGAACCGCCTTCAGGAAGGCGATCTTGCCGTTCTGGACGGACGCCGCAGGACGCGGTTGCTCGTCGCGACCGAAGGCGTACATCAAGAGCCCCATCCCCGCGGCGGCGACGGCGAGAGCCACCGTCGCCGCCAGGATCCGATGTCGGTGGGGCGGCTCAGAGACCGGGCGTGTCTCTCGGCGTTCAATGACCGGCCACAAGTCCGGCGTCCGGGTTCGGCCAAGCGTCTCGAAGCGTTCCGAAAGCTTCATGCCTCGTCCTCCAGCAGCTCGCGGAGGCGTCGCCGGCCCCGCATCAGGTGGACCCGGACCGCTGTCGGGGTCGATCCGATGATCTGCGCTACCTCGGTCGCTGGATACCCGGCGGCGTGGTGCAGCACCACCGCCCCCCGCTGCTTCTCAGAAAGCTTCGCCAGTGCCGCCACCAGCTCGCGGGCCGGCTCCTCTATCTCGTACGCCCCTTCCGAGACCATGGGCATGCTTCGGTTCCTGTCCTTTAACTCGCCGGCCGCGATCCGGAACGAGGCCCGCCAGAGCCACCGTTCCGGGTCGCGGATCTCCTCACCCCGCCTCAGCGCCTGGGCGAAAGCCTCGGCCACGGCGTCGCTCGCCACCTCCGGGTCGCCAGCGAACGCCAGCACCGCGCGCCACATCCGGCCACCCTGGTCCCTGTACAGGCGCTCGAGGTCCTTCTCTCGGCGCCCGCCCGCCGGCGCCTCTCGCACTCTCTTCACTACAGGAGGAAAGACCGGCCGAGATGTGAACGGGGTTCCCCCGAAGGATTCGGGCTGTCTACCCCTTGCCGATGTGGTGGAGCGCCTCCTGGCGGGTCCGGGCGTCCGAGCGGAACAGCCCGCGGACCGCCGACGTCACGGTGAGCGAGCCGGGCTTCTTCACGCCGCGCATCGTCATGCAAAGGTGCTCGGCCTCGATCATCACGAACACCCCGCGCGGCTTCAGCGCATCGTCGATCGTGTCGGCGATCTCCGTGGTGAGCCGTTCCTGGACCTGCGGGCGCTTGGACAGGATGTCCACGACCCGCGCGATCTTCGACAGGCCGGTGATGCGCCCGTCCTTGTTCGGGATGTACGCGACGTGGGCCTTCCCGTTGAACGGAAGGAGATGATGTTCACAGAGAGATTGCAGGGGGATGTCCTTCACCATGATCATCTCGTCGAAGTTGGCTCCGGGGACGACGGTCGCGACGGGGGTGGGGTCGACGCCCACGCCGGAGAAGATCTCGTCGTACATGTCCGCGACGCGGCGCGGCGTTTCCTTGATGCCCTCGCGCTCGGGGTCGTCGCCGATCCCCTCCAGGATCAGGCGGACGCCCTCCTCGATCTTCTTGCGGTCGACCTCGTCCATGGCCCTCACTCTACCCAGGGACCCAGAGATCAACGGTCTCGGGAAGAGCCGCCAAGGTCGGCAGCTCGGCCGCTCGAGGCAGCTCCGAGGTCTCCCCCAGCCGGTTGATCCACACCGCCGTCAACCCGAGGTCGCGACACGGCGCGATGTCGTGGAACAGCGACGCGGCCACGTGCACGTGCCGCGAGCGGTCGGCCTTCGTCCCCTCGAAGAACCGGTCCCAGTGGCCGGGGGCGGGCTTGTACGAACCGGCCTCGGCAGCCGTGATCCGCAGGTCCACCGGTGCCCCGATCAGCGACAACGACGCGTCGAGCAGGTCGGGGTCGGTGTTCGACAGGACGGCCAGCTTCCATCCGCGCTCGCGCAGCTCCGCTAAGGCCGACGGGACCTCCCGGAACGGAGGCCACGTCGGGAGGGAATCCGCCAGCGCCGCCCGGTCGTCGTCCTCGAGCTCCAGCCCCTCCCGGTGCGCCAGTCGCTCCAGCCCTTCGGTCAACACCTGCCGATAGGGGATGGACCGGCCCCGCTGCACCTCCGGCTCGATCTCGTGATACGCGCCGAGCAGCAGCTCCGTGTCGCGCTCCGGCCACAGCTCGGAGAGCGTGTCCCGGATGCCGGACATCCAATCGATCAGCGTTCCGTAGCAGTCGAAGGTGACCCACCGGTCGGCCATGGCGGCGCCAAGTCTAGAACGGGTCAGAGCCAGAGCGGCCGGAGCTGCGCGGGCTCAGCGCAGCGAGCCTGGTCCCTGTTCCTTCTGCGCCCGAACGGCGCGCCGCGACACCGCGAGGCCAGCTCCCCGCACCGACTGGTCCCGCTGCGGTCGCTTCGGGACGTCGGCGAGGAGCCGTTCCACGTCGCTCTTCTCGATGGTCTCGCGCTCGATCAGGAGCGCCGCGATCTGGTCGAGCTTGGCCCGGTGCTCCTGGAGGATCTCCAGAGCCTCGTCGTGGGCCTGGTCGATGATCAGCCGGACCTCGTTGTCGATCTCGAAGGCCACCTGGTCCGAGTAGTCGGGCTGCGTCGCGAAGTCGCGTCCCAGGAACACCTCGTGCTGCTTCTGCCCCAGCGTCAGCGGCCCGATCGAGTCCGACATGCCGTACTCGGTGACCATCTGGCGCGCCACCTTCGTGGCCCGCTCGATGTCGTTCGCCGCCCCCGTGGTGATGTCGCCCACGATCAGCTCCTCGGCCACCCGGCCACCGAGCATCATGGCCAGCTCGTCCGACAGCCCCTCCCGGGTCATCAGGAACTTGTCCTCCTCGGGCAGCGTGAGCGTGTAGCCGAGCGTGCGTCCCCGGGGGATGACGGAGATCTTGTGCACTGGGTCGGTGTTCGGAAGGACGTGTGCGACGAGCGCGTGGCCGGACTCGTGGTAGGCGATCACGCGCTTCTCGCGCTCGCTCATGACCCGGGTCTTCCGCTCCGGCCCGGCCATGACGCGGTCGATGGCCTCCTCGACCTCCTTCATCCCGATGGCCTTCTTGGCCCACCGCGCCGCGAGCAGCGCCGCCTCGTTGACCACGTTGGCCAGGTCGGCGCCGGTGAACCCCGGGGTGCGACGGGCGACGGTATCGAGCTCCACGGTCTCGTCGAAGGGCTTGCCCCGGGCGTGGACCTTCAGGATGCCCTTCCGCCCCTCCAGGTCGGGCCGGTCGATCACGACGTGCCGGTCGAACCGTCCCGGCCGAAGCAGCGCGGGGTCCAGGATGTCGGGCCGGTTGGTGGCGGCCATCAGGATCACCGCGGTCCGCTGGTCGAACCCGTCCATCTCGACGAGCAGCTGGTTCAGGGTCTGCTCGCGCTCGTCGTGGCCGCCGCCCAGCCCCGCGCCGCGGTGCCGGCCCACCGCGTCGATCTCGTCGATGAACACGATGGCCGGAGCGTTCTGCTTTGCCTGTTCGAACAGGTCGCGGACGCGCGCCGCCCCGACCCCGACGAACATCTCGACGAAGTCCGAGCCGGAGATGGAGTAGAACGGCACGCCGGCCTCGCCGGCCACGGCCCGCGCCAGCAGTGTCTTGCCGGCCCCGGGCGGGCCGAACAACAGCACCCCCCGCGGGATCTTCGCCCCCATGGCCTGGAACTTGGCCGGGTTCTGGAGGTACTCCTTGACCTCTTGGAGCTCCTCGATGGCCTCGTCAACCCCGGCCACGTCGGCGAAGGTGGTCTTGGGCTGGTCCTTGGAGACCACCTTGGCCCGGGCCTTGCCGAACTGCATGACCCGACCCCCGCCGGCCCCCTGGGACTGGTTCATGATCCAGATGAACGCCCCGATGATCAGCACGACCGGGATCAGCTGGAGCAGGAAGGACAGGACGGCCGAACCGTTCTGGGGGTCGACGCTCACCTCGGTCCCGTTTGCCTCGAGGTCCCCGATCAGCGCTTCCTGCACTGCCGCCGGATAGCTCACCTCGTAGGAGACCCCACCGGTGAGCTCACCCCGGATCTTCTGGTCGCCTTCGAGGAACGTGGCGGTGGCGACCCGGTCCTGCTCCAGGAGAGCCTGGAACTCGCTGAACTTCAGGGTCTCGGCCTGGGTCCCCCGGCCGGCGAGCAGCACGAACAGCCACAACCCGAGCAGGACGAGCAGGATGTACACGGCCGGCCCTCGGATCATCCGGCGGTAGGGGGATTCGGGCGGGGCCAGGAGGCGCTCCTTTCGTGCCGACCGCGTCGTACCGACCGCGGAGATGCTTCGGGGCCTCGCGCCATCACCCGCGCTTGGCCCTAGGCGATGGTAGCACAGGGGTGTTGTTCGGCCGTTCCCCCGACTAGCGGATCCCGGTGTCCACCGAAACGGTCACGTCGACCCACGCGTTCGCGCTCACGTCGACCTCCAGGGGCTTCGCGAACATCCCGGGGTCGCCCGCTTCGACCATCGCCTGGAGCACGTAGTGGCCGGGCTCGATCGCCACCTCGAACCGGCCATCGTCTACGGACCGGACGCTCGCCACCTCATCGCCTCCCCGGAGCACCTGGATCTCGGTGTCCGCCAACGGCCTATCGGGACAGGGGCTCTCCTCGGTCACCACCGGACAGGTCGGACCGAGGAGCACGATGCCCCGGACCCCGGAATCAGCCGAGGTAGCGGCGCGGTTCGCGCATGCCGCGAGGATCAAGATGAGGATCGAGAGTGCCGCACTCCGTTTCATGGCCCTTGGACGGGCCGGCCCGCCTCGGCGTTCCGGGTCAGTGGCCCTCGCCGTAGGCCTCCCGCTTCAGGGTGGCGATGTACGGCAGGTTGCGGAACTTCTCCGCGAAGTCCAGCCCGTAGCCCACCACGAAGTCGGGCGGGATCTCGAACCCCACGTACCGGATGTCGAGACGGACCCGCTGGATCCCCTTCTTCTGGAGGAACGCGCAGACCTCCAGGGTGGCCGGCCGCCGCCCTCGGAGGTTCTTGAGCAGATAGTTCAGGGTCAGGCCAGAGTCCACGATGTCCTCGACCAGCAGGACGTCCCGGCCCTCGATGTCATGGTCGAGGTCCTTCAGGATCCGCACCACGCCGGAGGTCTGGGTGGCGGCACCGTAGGAGGCCACCGCCATGAAGTCGAACTCCACCGGCAGGTGGATGTACCGCGCGAGGTCGGCCATCAGCACGAACGCGCCTTTCAGCACGCCCACCAGCAGCACGTCTCGCCCCGCGTAATCTTCGGTGATCTGCCCGCCCAGTTCCCGGAGCTTGTCCTGGATCTGCTCTTTGGTGACCAGCACCCTGTCGATGTCGCGATCGTAGGCCTCGGCGAACGGCTCGCCCACGGAGGTGGACGCGGCGTCGTTGCGATCGGACAGTGCGATGCGGCCTTCCATCTCGCCCCCCTTCACACCCGGCTCTCGGGGGAAGTGCGAGAGATGGAAACATACTCCCTGTCGCGAGCGGCCAGCAATCCGCCGGTCAGGTCCCGGCGACGGCCCGGACGGCCGGCCGCCAGGTCCAGGATCCCGTCGACGTCGTCCTGGGTCGGCACGGCGCCGCACCGGTACACCGCCGCCCGGGCCACCCGCGACGAGATCGCGACCGGCAGCGTGTCGAGGGCCGTGGCGGGCAGCCGCACGCCCTCCGGCTCCTCCTCCAGCAGCTCGACGAGCGCCTCGGTGGCCCGCCGTTCGAGCTCATCGGCGTCTCGCCGGAGCAGCGCCGCGGACCGGGCCAGGGTGGGACGGACGTCCCGGCCCACCGCCCGCTCCAGTGCCGGCAGCACCTTCAGCCGGACGGCGTTTCGGAGCAGGCGAGTGTCGCGGTTGGTCGGATCCAGGCGGGGCCGGAGGTGCCGGGCCCGGCAGAACGCCTCGACCTCCGCCCGCGAGACCTCGATCAGCGGGCGGACGAACGGCCCCTGCGCCGGCCGGATGCCGGCCACGGCGTCGAGCCCTCCGCCCCGGATCAGTGCCAGGAGCACCGTCTCGGCCTGGTCGTCCGCGGTGTGAGCCAGGGCCCCTCGGGCTGCACCGGCCTCGCGCATGGCGAGCGCGAGCCCGCCCAGCCGCGCGCGGTGGGCCCAGTCCTCCACCGACTCACCGTGGTCGGGCCTGGTCTCCGCGCTCCGCAGGAAGAACGGAAGGCGGAGGCGGTCAGCCGTTCGCCGCACGTATCCGGCGTCCTCGGCGGAGTCGGGCCGCAGCCGGTGGTCGAAGTGGAACACGCCGGGGTCGATCCGGAACAACCTGCGGAGCTCGACCAGCGCATGCAACAGGCAGACCGAGTCGGGGCCGCCGGACACCGCGACCAGCACGGCCTCCCCCGGAAGGAACATCTGGTGGGTCCGGGCGGTGGCCTTCACCCGCTCTAGCACTCGGGCCACCGCCGGGGGGCGGGGCATCAGCCGCCGGCGACCCGCGCGAGCCACCGTTCGGGGCTCGCGACCTCCTCGATCGTCGGAAGGTGCTCCTCGCGCCTCCACACCACGTTGAACCCGTCCATCCCCGCCCGTTCCACGGCCGACCGGACGAAGAGCTCGCCGACGTCGTACTGGCGGATCTTGGACTCGAACCCGATGGCTCGCTGGAAGACCCGCTCCATACCGCCGGCCCGCCGGCGCTCCTTCAGGCTCCTCCGCATCCGATCGAGGTCCCGGACCCGCCCAACGGCAACCGAGTTCATGACGAAGGACGCGTGGCCCTCGAGCAGCGACATCGTCGCCTGCATCTTGCGGAACAGGTCCCGTTGCTCCGGCGTCATCAGCAGGAACAGCGCGCCGGCGCCCCGCCATTCGCCACCCGCCCGAGCCTCCTCGGCCGCGCGCCTCAGCTGCTCGACGAGCTGCCGGGTGTCGAGCTGCACCGTGTCGAGGTACGCGTCCACCAGTCCCGACAGGTATTGACGGAGCCAGGGTGCTCCGGCGAACTGGACGCGGTGGGTGACCTCGTGGAGGGCCACCCACAGGCGGAAGTCGTGGGGCGGCAGCCCGAACCGGCGCTCCGCCTCCGCCAGGTTGGGCCCCACGAAGTACAGCAGCCCCTCGTCGTCGGGGGGCAGGAACACGTCGTACTGGCCGAGCACCTTCCTGGACACGTACCCGAGCAGCGCGCCGATCTGTGCCCCAAGGGCCTTGCGGCGCAGGTCCGAACGGTGCCGGCTGGCCGCCAGGATCCGCCGGGCCAGCGGCTCGAGCAAGCGCTGGAGGCCCTGGAGGTTCCTGCCGACCCATTCCCCGCGGGACATCGCCCACGCCCGCGAACGGAACCCGCCCCCGGGCAGCCCCGTGAACTCGGACACGAGCGACTCGGCGTGCGGGACGATCTCGGCGAGGTCCTCGCGCATGCGCGCGCGATCGATGGCCCGGAGCTGGGGACCGGGCCCACCCACACGTCGACCGATCTCGGCGGCGGTGTTCCAGTCGATCAACCGGCCCGCGTTCGAACCCATGGACCAGTCGACCTTGGCGGCCTCCATGGGGACTCCCAGGGGCCCTAGCCCCCGGCCTTCTTCCTCGCCGCGATCAAGGCGGCGCGCCGGGCTTGCCCCTCGGCCACCCGGCGGTCGGTGCCCTTCTCCAGCAGCTCGGCCAGGGTCTTCTCGAACGTCTCCTCGTCGAGCGAGACCTCCCGATGCTCGCCCACGGCAGCGGCTGGAGGGGCGGCAGAAGGTGCTGGCGCAGGAGCCGTGGCTTCGGGCGTCGCCGCGGGGGCGGGTGCCGGCGAGCCGCCGTCGCCAGCCGCAGCCGGAGCCGCGGCTGGCTGTGACGCAGCCGCGGGCTGTAGGACGGCATCGGTCGGTGCTGTTGCATGGGCTGACGCCGGCGAGCCGGCACCCGTCCCTACAGGAGCCGCCGGCACAGACGACGCCGCCGCGGCCGCGGCCACGGGGATCGGTGAGGGGGCCACGACCGGCGCGCCGGTGATCTTCACCGGGCGCCGGACCTCCTTGCCTGGCTGTACGCGGGGCGCCTTCACCGTCCTCGGCTCTCCCTCGGCGCGTTGGAACCTCGGCGCGTACCGCATGTACCCGAACACGATGAGGAGCGTCACCACGATGCCCAGTACCACGAGCAGGACGGCCATCCCGTACACCCACCCGCCGGTGTTGATCGTCGGCGACGCGTTGGGACTGATGGAGACCTGGGGCAGCACGGCGGCGATTCTAACAAGGAGCCTTCGCTGCGCGCGCGGGAGGGTGGAGCCGGAGGAGGGATTCGAACCCTCGACCTACCACTTACGAGGCGGTTGCTCTGCCAGGCTGAGCTACTCCGGCGGCGTGGCCGAGTCTACCCAATGGTCCGTTGGCCAACCCGCAGGGATAATGCGAGGGCATGCCAGCCCCGAACGCATCTCGCACCTCGCCCGGCGTCTCTCGGGTCATGGTAGCCACCGACCGCTCCGAGACCGCCGATCGCGCGGTGGGATGGGCCGCGGCGCTCGCCGACCGGTACGCCGCCGAGCTGTTCCTGGTCCAGATCGTCGTCCCCACCAGCCCCGCCGCCACCGAGTACGGGGCCGCCGAGGCGACCCGGGCCGGAGCCGCGGCCGACGAGCTCCAGAAGCTCGCGTTCGAGCTGGCCGGGGAGCGGGCCCGGTCCCAGGTCCTCGTGGACGACGACCCGGCCATGGCCATCGTCCGAGCTTCGGAGGAGGAGCGGGCCGACGTCCTCGTCGTCGGCAACGCCGGCATGGCCGGACGGAAGGAGTTCCTGCTCGGCAACGTCCCCAACCGGATCTCGCACAACGCAACCTGCACGGTGATCATCGTCAACACCTTCTCGCCCGACGGCGTGACGGCGCAGGTCGTTCGGCCCACGCGGGTCATCCGCGAGGGCGACGTCCCTGAGACGGAGCCCCGCCTCGCGGCGCGAAGCGCGCGCATCGCGGCCGTGATGACGAAGCACGGAGTGAAGGCCTTGTTCGGAAAGGCGGACGAGGAGGGAGCCACCGGCCGTCGCAAGCAGGCCAAGCACCTCCGCTCCGCCCTGGAGGACCTGGGTCCGACGTTCGCCAAGCTCGGCCAGGTCCTCTCGACGCGTCCCGACCTCCTGCCCTCGGAGTTCATCGAGGAGCTCGCGACGCTCCAGGACAACGTGCCGCCGCTCACCGAAGAGGAAGTGGTTCGCGTGATGGAGCAGGAGCTCGGCGTGCCGTGGGAGGACGTGTTCGAATCCATCGACCCCCGGCCCATGGCCGCCGGGACGATCGCCCAGGTCCACCGGGCCACCCTGACCGGCGGCGAGCGCGTGGTCGTCAAGGTCCAGCGCCCCACCGCCCGCGAGGAGATCGAGCAGGACCTAGCCCTCCTCGAACTGTTCGCGGAGAAGGTGTCCGACCGCCCCGGCCTGAAGCAGGTCATCGACATGGGCGCGGTGTTCGAGCACCTGTCGTCGTCGCTCCACCGCGAGCTCGACTTCCGGCAGGAGGCCTCGAACATCGAGCGGATGAGCCACGTCCTCCAGGACTATCCCCGCCTGGTGGTACCGGGCGTCCACGACGACCTGTCGACCTCGCGCCTGTTGGTGATGGAGGAGATCCAGGGCGGGCCGATCTCGAAGGCGCCGGAGGGACCGGAGCGCAAGGACGCGGCACGCCAGCTGCTCGAGAGCTATTACAAGCAGATCCTCGTGGACGGGTTCTTCCACGCCGACCCCCATCCCGGGAACCTGATGTGGTGGAACGACCGCATCTACTTCCTGGACTTCGGCATGGTCGGCGAGGTCGGCGCCGACATGCGCGAGCAGCTGATGCTCCTGTTGATGGCGTTCTGGCAGGAGGACGTGGGGTTCCTCACCGACGTCACGTTGATGCTGGCCGGGGCCATCGACCGGAGCGACCTCGACGCGACCGCGTTCGGCTCGGAGATCGGCGAGCTGATGGCGAGGTACCGCACGGCCTCCCTGTCCGATATCCAGCTCGGCCCCATCCTCCAGGAGATGACCGAGATCGCCATCCGCCACGACGTGCCGCTGCCGGCCTCGCTCGCGTTGACCGGCAAGGCGCTGGCGCAGATGCAGCTTGCCACCGCGGAGCTGGACCCGGACCTCGACCCGTTCGACGTGGCCGGGAAGTTCCTCATGCGGCAGGTGCTCTCGGGGATGGGTTCGAAGCTGGACCCGAAGGCCCTGTTCTACCAGTCGCAGCGGATCAAGGTCCGGTTCCTGCGGATCGTGGAGGCCGTGGAGCGGCTGATCGGGGCGAGGCCCGGGCAAAAGCTCGAGGTGAACTTCCGGGCGGCGTCGCTGGAGAACACGATCCGGCGGGCCGGGCGCCGACTGGCCCTGGGACTCACCGCGGGAGCCGCGGTGCTCGCCACCGGTCTCACCGTGGCGGCCGAACGCGTCTCCGACTGGATCCCGGTCGGTTTCGGCGCCCTCGCCGGGGTGCTCACGGTGGGCCTGATCGTGGACCTGCTCCGCCGGAACTAAACCCGGGCTGGTCTCCCGGCCCAGCCGGCGAGATCTCGGAACCCGTCCCCTTCATCGCGGTCGGCTGGGCAGGCTTCGGTTTCGTCTCGCCCTTTCGGATCGACCGGACCACGGCTCGCTCCAGGACGAAGGCCAGGACGCCCATAGCAAGCCCCACCGCCCACCGCTCCACGCGGCGGAACACGCTCTTCGGCCGGGTCATGGCAGCACGCGGAAGACGTCGACCGGATCCTTCCGCCCCTTCACCGGGCGCGGCCCGATCGGCTCGGCCGCGATGCTCGGGGCCGCCGCCGCCGTGGACGCCGAGGCGACGATCTCGCCGCCCTCGGCCTCGCTCTGGAGCCGTTGCGCGATGTTCACGGCGTCGCCAACGACCGTGTACTCGAGCCGGCCGCCGCCGCCGACGGTCCCGGCCACAACGGTGCCGGTGTTCACTCCGATCCCCATGCCAAGCTCGCTCAGCGTCTCGGTCCACCCGTCCCGGTTGAGCTCCGCCTGCCGGGCCTGCATGGCCATGGCGCACCGGAGGGCCCGCTCGGCGTGATCAGGCAGCGGGTCCGGGACGCCGAACACGGCCATCACCGCGTCGCCGGCGAACTTGTCGAGCATGCCGCCGTGCGCCACGACGATCTCCGCCATGGCCGAGAGATGGCGGGCCAGGATGTCGGCGATCTGCCGGGCCGACAGCTGCTCTGCGAGAGCGGAGAAGCCGCGGATGTCGGAGAAGAGGACGGTGACCTCGACTTCCTCCTGCTCGATGGCCTTGCCGCCGGCCGCGGCCAGTTTCTTGGCGAACTGCTGAGGGACGTAGGAGCGGAGGGTGCGGGCGGAGGACTCCTTCTCCACCACCGCGCTGTGCAGCCGCTTCAGCTCGTCGACGGCGGCGCTCCCCCCGCCCTCGGCCCCCGCGGCGAGCCGCCGGAACAGAGCGGTGACCCGGCGGTCCACCGCCTCCTGGGTAGTGCCGAGGGCCTCGGCCATCTCCGCGTAGCCGTGACCCTTGGCCATGAGGTCGAGGACCTGCCGGTCCTCCTCGGTCCCCCGGCGGCCGGACAGGCGCTCGGCGATCAAAGGATCCACGACCGACCCGCCCGCGGCGACCTCGCGGATGGCTCGGACCAGCTCGTCGCCCTGGGCGATCCGGTCCTTGAGCAGGTAGGCCAGGCCACTCTGACCCTTGCCCAGGAGCGCGATGGCGTACGCCTCGTCGTCGTGGGCGGAGAGCACCACGACGCCGATCCCGGGGTGCCGGGAGCGGAGGTCGTGCGCGCAATCGATCCCCTCGAGCTGGAAGTTTGGGGGCATCTTGATGTCGGTGACCACGACGTCGGGACGGTGCTCCTCGGCCGCGGCGAGCAGGGCGGGCGCGTCGGCGGCGACGCCAACCACCTCGATGTCCTCGTGCGAGTCGAGGAGGGCCCGGACCCCCTCACGGACCAGCACGTTGTCCTCGCCCAGGACGACCCGGATGCTCATCCTTCATCCCTCCAACGGCGTCTCGGGCGCGTGTACCATCCGCCCATGGTGCGCGTGGTCTTCGCGGAGGATAACTATCTCGTCCGCGAAGGGACGGCCGCCCTGCTCACGACCTCGGACCAGATCCAGCTCGTGGCCACCGTCGCGAGCCTGGACGAGCTTCTGGCGGCGGTGGAGGAGCACACTCCCGAGGCCGTCCTGACCGACATCCGCATGCCGCCCACGAACACCACGGAGGGGATCGACGCGGCCCGAAGGATCCGGGCCGGGCATCCCGAGATCGGCGTGGTCGTGCTCTCCCAGTACGCCGAGGAGGAGTACGCCTACGAGCTCCTGAAGGACGGCGCCGCCGGCCTCGGGTACCTGCTGAAGGAACGGGTCGCCGATCTCGACGAGCTGGTCCGGGCCATCACCGAGGTGGCGAAGGGCGGCTCGGTGCTCGACTCCAAGGTGGTCGAGGCCCTGGTCGCACGGAAGGACCGGATGGTCCACTCGCCGCTCGCGCAGCTCACCGAGCGGGAGCGGGAGGTCCTGGGGCACATGGCCCAGGGAGAGAACAACGCCGCCATCGCCAAGGCCCTGTTCCTCACGGAGCGCGCCGTCGAGAAGCACATCAACTCCCTGTTCCACAAGCTCGGTCTCACCGAGGAGACCGACGTCCACCGCCGGGTGATGGCCGTGCTCGCGTTCTTCCGCGAGACGGAGCACCCGGCCGCGGGCTGACCGGGTAGCCCGACCAGACGCGGTCACTGCGCCACCCGAGTGTCCACGATGAACACCGAGCACGGGGCGTGGCGCACGACCATGGTCGGCACGCTCTCGCGGACCCGCCACCTCGGGCCGTGCACGCCTCGGTTCCCGACCACGATCGTGTCCACGCGTTCCTCCGCGGCCACGTCGCAGATCCGTTCGGCCGGGTCGCCGGCCTCGCTCCAACTCCGGATCCGAAGCGTTGGGAACCGTTCGGTCATCCGGGCCAGGTAGCGTTCCGGGTCCGGCGGCTTGCGGGGGTCGGCCGCGTCGCGCATCGCGGGGTCGGATCGGACGTACAGGACGAGCAACTCGGCATCGTTGGTGCGGGCCAGGTCGGCCGCGGCGTCCACGGCGACATCCGCGGAGGCAGACGTGTCGGTCCCCACCAGGATCTTCCGGATCATCGGGACCTCCTCTCGCTCATACGCCGACGGTAGGTCAGCGGCCCGCCCGTTCCCATCCGGTGGCCACCACGGTTCGGGGTGAGAGCCGCCCGACGAGGTGGTGGTGCCTGCACCCCCGCCGGGGTGGTGGAGCTCCGGCCGGCCGTTCGGCCGGCACCCTTCCGCGCCGAGGGGCGGAGGGCGAGAATCCGGGCATGGGCGGGACGTCGGAGGTGAGGGGCCGGGTGCCGGCGAGCCCGATGGAGGTGACCGCGTGAACCGCACGGTGGCCCGGACGATCTCGATCGGCATCCTGGTCTTGTGTATGGCGTCGGTCGTCGCAGGGGGCGTCATCCAGATGGTGATGCACGACCGGGTTCCGGTCGACACGATCGTCCAGGTAGGCGACCCGTCGACCCCCGGGATGCACGAGCTCCTCGAGGAGCTCCAGGGAAGGATCGCACACGGGGATCAACTGTCGGCGGGCGGCGACACCAACGTCGGGATCGTGGCGGTCGTCTTCCTCGAGTTCCTGTGGCTGGGGGTGGGGGTCCTCGTCGTGTCCCGCCAGCCGACGAACTGGGCGGGGTGGCTGTTCCTCATCACCGGCGCGCCGCTGCCGCTTCTCTCTCTGGCGCAGGCGCTCGTCGTCAACGGCGTGAAGGCCGAGGGGTTCTCGGTACCGTTCCTCGGGGCCTGGGCGACGTTCGGGGAGTTCGCGCTGTTCCCGGTCGCACTCATCCCGCTCCTCTTCCTCCTGTACCCAGACGGGCACCCTCCGAGCCGCCGGTGGCGATGGGCGGTGATCGGGCTGGTCGGCGGTGCGGGCCTGGCGTTCCTGGGGCTCCTGTTCCGGCCGGGCCCGTTCAACAACTGGAGGGAGGACGGGATCCTCTACGCGAACCCGTTCGGGATCGACGCGTTCGCCGGGGTGAGCGTGGTGGTCATCACCCTGGGCACGCTGGTCGCGCTGGGGGCCGCGCTCTCCACGGTCGTCGCCGTGCGCCAGCGGTTCAGACGCTCGACGGGCGAGGAGCGACAGCAGATGCGCTGGCTGGTCTTCGTGGCCTCGCTCGCCGGCACGTTCGTGCTGTTGTTGCTCCTTCTCATCCCACTCGAGATCTTTTTCCCCGGCCTCGAGGAAGAGTCGTTACGCGGGGCCCCCGCGATCTTCCCGATCGTGTTCGGCCTCGCAGCGTTCACGATCGTCCTCGGGATCCCCGCCGCGTACCTGGTGGCGATCTTCCGGTACCGCCTATGGGAGCTCGACGTCGTGATCAAGAAGGCCGCGGTCGCCGTCACGGTCGCCGTGCTGCTGGTCCTGGTCGCGGTCGCGGCGGCGGGCGCGCTCGGTGTCCTCGCCATCGGGGGCGGCGACGCCACGAAGGCCGCGATCGTCGGGGTGATCCTCGGCGTGCTCGCGGTCCCCCTCGTTCGTCTGGCTCGGCGAATCGGGAACCGCCTGGTCTACGGGAGGCGGGCGACCCCGTATGAGGTCCTGACGGCGTTCGGCGAGCGCGTCGGCGAGACGTATTCGACGGAGGACGTCCTGCCGCGCATGGCCCAGATGCTGGCGGGGAGCACCGGGGCGAGCATCGCCCGCGTGTGGCTGCGGGTCGGTGACGAGATCCGCGCGGAAGCCGTGTCCCCGGCCGACTCGCCGTCCACGAGGCCGCTCCCGCTGCGAGGTGACGCTCTCCCTGAGATCGAGGGTGAGGTGGCCGTCGAGGTGCGGCACCAGGGAGAGCTGCTCGGGGCACTCACCGTGGCCATGCCGGCCAACGACCCCATGAACCCCACGAAGGAGCGGCTGGTAAAGGACCTGGCATCGCAGGCGGGGCTGGTGCTTCGGAACGTGCGTCTGATCGAGGAGCTCCGCGCGTCGCGTCAGCGCCTGGTCGCCGCCCAGGACGAGGAGCGGCGCAGGCTCGAGCGCAACCTGCACGACGGGGCTCAGCAACAGCTCGTGGCACTGGCGGTACAACTGAAGCTGGCGCGCCAGACGCTCGACCGTGACCCGGAAAAGGCCGGGGAGATGCTCGACACGTTGCAGGGTTCGGCGAGCGAGGCCCTGGAGGAGCTCCGAGATCTCGCACGCGGCATCTACCCCCCGTTGCTGGCCGACAAGGGGCTGGCCGCTGCACTGGAGAGCCAGGCCCGGAAGTCGCCGGTGCCGGTGGAGGTCTCGACGAACGGGATCGATCGCTACCCGCAGGACGTGGAGGCCGCCGTGTACTTCTGTGCGCTCGAGGCCCTCCAGAACGTGGCGAAGTACGCGAACGCCTCCCGGGCAACGGTTCGGCTCTCGGCCGGTGAGGAGGGCTTACGCTTCGAGGTCTCCGACGACGGGGTGGGGTTCGACCCGAACGCGCCCGGCTTCGGCACCGGCCTGCGGGGGATGGCGGACCGGGTGGAGGCGCTGGGCGGAGCGTTGGACGTTCGCAGCGCTCCCGGCCAGGGCACCACCGTGAGCGGGCGTCTCCCGGTCCCCGAGGAAGCGAGGGAGCCGTGACGGACCGAACGGCTCGGTGGCTGGCATGGGCCGTGTGGGGACTCACCGTTGCCTCCCTCGCCGGCTGGGTGGTGCTCGCCGTCCTCAACCCGGACCCGGACGACGGCTCGGAGTTCGTCGTCTTCCCCATCGCGGTGCTTGGGTTCGCCACGGTCGGGAGCCTCATCTCCTCCCGGAGGCCCGACAACCGGATCGGCTGGATCTTCGCCTGGATCGGGCTCGCGGCCGCGGCCGGCCTGATGGCCGGGGCCTACGCCGAGTACGGGATCGACTACTCACCGGGCTCCCTCCCCGCCGTGCGATCCGCGGCGTGGCTCGGGCGCGTCGGGTTCGCGCTCATGATCGGGCCCTTCTCTCTGGTCTTCCTGCTCTTCCCCGATGGACGGGTGCCAAGCGAGAGATGGCGCCCTCTCCTATGGCTGCTGCTCGCGGCGCTGGCCGTGAGCCTGATCGGGTTCGCGCTCGCTCCGGGCTCGGTGAACTCCGGGTTCACCGAGCTTCACCGTCCCACCGCCAACCCGGTCAGTTTCCCCTTTGGGTGGAAAGGCATCGTCGAGACCGTGACGGTGGCGGCCGGTTTCGTCGCTCTCGCCTGCGGGTTCCTCTCGGTGATCGCGCTGTTCCTGCGGTTCCGCCGGGCCCGGGCAGAGGAGCGCCAGCAGATCCGGTGGCTCGCCTATGTCGGTGCGACGGCCTTCGCGGGCCTCCTGATCAGCCTCATCGTTGAGCTCGTGCGGACCCTGGGCGGCATCGACGCTGGCGATGCGGACCCGGTCGTCAACATCCTGTTCTTCATCGTGATCTTCGCGCTCATCCTCGGGGTCCCCGCCGCGTCCGGGATCGCGATCCTCAGGTACCGCCTGTACGACCTCGACATCGTCGTCAAGAAGACGGTGGTGTTCGCGGTGCTCGCTCTGTTCATCACCGCGGCGTACCTGCTCGCGGTGGGGCTGGTGGGTGCGTTCGTCGCCGACCAGAGCACGAGCACCGTCGCGTTCGCCGCCGGCGCCGTCGCGGCCCTCGCGTTCCAGCCCGTGAGGGCCCTGGCACGGCGGCTCGCCGACCGTCTCGTCTACGGCAAGCGCGCAAGCCCGTACGAGGTGCTCTCCGAGTTCTCCGACCGGGTGGCCGGGACGTACTCGACCGAGGACGTCCTGCCCCGCATGGCGCAGATCCTGGCGGCCGGGACGGGGGCCGAACGGGCGCAGGTCTGGCTCGTGGTGGGGGGCTCGCTCCGCCCGGCCGCCTCCTGGCCGACCGAAGGTCGAACGCTTGGAGCGCCGATCCCGGTGACCGGCGACCGGCTTCCCGAGTTCCCGCCGGGGCCGAGCGCCTTCGAGGTGCGTCACCAGGGTGAGCTGCTTGGAGCCCTCACCGTCACGATGCCCGTGAGCGATCCCATGGATCCGGCCCGGGCCAAGCTCGTGCAGGACATGGCCGCCCAGGCGGGGCTGGTGCTCCGCAACGTCCGTCTGATCGAGGAGCTTCGCGCCTCGCGTCAGCGCCTGGTCGCCGCCCAGGACGAGGAGCGGCGTCGGATCGAGCGCGACATCCACGACGGTGCGCAGCAGCAGCTCGTGGCGCTGGCGGTGAGACTCCGCCTGGCCGAGCACATGGCCGACCGCGACCCGGCGAAGGCCAAGGAGATGCTGGGTCAGCTCCAGGGCGAGACCAACGACGCCTTGGAGAACCTCCGCGACCTGGCCCGCGGGATCTACCCGCCGCTCCTCGCCGACAAAGGACTGGCCGCCGCCCTGGAGAGCCAGGCCCGCAAGTCGCCGGTGCCGACCGAGATGGTCGCCGATGGCGTGGGCCGGTTCCCACAGGAGGTGGAGACCGCGGTCTACTTCTGTACCCTCGAGGCCCTTCAGAACGTGGCGAAGTACGCGAACGCGACCCGTGCGACGGTCCGGCTCTCGGCCGGCGACGAGGGTCTGAGCTTCGAGGTCTCCGACGACGGCGCTGGGTTCGACCCCTCGGCCACCGCGTACGGCACCGGCCTCCAGGGCATGGCCGACCGGCTCGACGCAATCGGTGGCACCCTTCAGATCCGAAGCGCCCCGAACCGAGGCACGACGGTCACCGGCCGCGTGCCGGTGCCGGTCGGGGTGGAGGGGCGATGAGTCGAGGAGTCCGCTCCCGGGCCCCTTGGATCCTGTGGGGCGCGACGCTGGCGCTGCTCGTCGCCACGATGGCCCTGACCATCCGCAACGGTAGCTTCTCCGAGGACGTCCCGTTCATACCCATCGCGGTCGTCGTCCTGACAGGGTACGCGACGGTCGGAGCGGTGATCGCGTCCCGGTTCCCGCGCAACCCCGTCGGGTGGCTCTTCATGCTCGTGGGTATGGCGTTCCTGCTCCAGGGATTCACGTCCGAGTACGTCCTCTACACGTACGAAACATCCCCTGGGTCGCTGCCGTTCGGCCGGGCCGCCGCGCTCGTGTCCGATACCTCCATCTTCTTCGCCGTCGTGCCGATCCCCTTGCTGTTCCTGCTCTTCCCCACGGGGACGCTCCCTTCGCCCCGGTGGCGACCCGTGGCCTGGGCCGTGTTCGGGTTCTTCGGGCTCGGGCTCGTGGCCGACGGGGTGAGGACCCGCGTGCTCGATGTGGGCAGCGTCAGCATCCCGAACCCCCTCGCGATCGAGAGCCTCCAGCGCTTCCTCGGTCCGGTACTCACGGTCGTCACGTTCGGAGCGATCGGCGCCACGCTCGCCTCAGCGGCCGCCCTCTTCGTCCGGTTCCAGCGAGCCCGGGGGGAGGAGCGGCAACAGGTCCGGTGGGTGGCCTACGGGGCAGCGATCGCCATGTTCTTCTTCCTCGCCCTCCTCGTCACGGGGATCGGCCTCGGCCCCGTCCAGTCGGCCCCCCTGAACGAGATCTCCTTCTACCTGTTCTTCCTGACGGTGGGGCTCGGCATCCCGCTCGCAGCGGCCGTCGCGATGTTCCGGTACCGCCTGTACGACCTCGACATCGTGATCAAGAAGACCGTCGTTGCCGGTGTGCTCGCTGCCTTCATCGCGCTGGTCTATCTCGGCGTCGTCATCGCCGTGCCCCTCGCCGTCCGGGGCACCGCCGGAACGACGGCGGACCTGTTCTCGCTGGCCGCGGCGGTCATCGTGGCCCTCGCGTTCAACCCGGTCCGCCGGGCCGGCCGCCGACTGGCGGACCGGCTCGTCTATGGGGAGCGCGCCTCCCCCTACGAGGTGCTCTCCGAGTTCTCCGAGCGCGTGGCCGAGACGTACTCGACGGACGACGTCCTGCCTCGGATGGCGCAGATCCTGGCCGCGGGGTCCGGGGCGAGTGAGGCCATCGTGTGGCTCCGGGTGGGGTCCGAGCTGCGTCCCGCCGCTTCCTGGCCCGACGGCGCGAGGACCGGGATGCCGCTCCGGATGCGGGGC
>Ga0209853_1000052_pt1 | contig 29735 bp, 30 predicted proteins | sample GWRWS1_30_40_FD_187224 | JGI IMG/M metagenome (GOLD analysis project Ga0209853, IMG submission 187224) | Riverbed sediment microbial communities from areas with vegetation nearby in Columbia River, Washington, USA - GW-RW S1_30_40 (SPAdes)... | ecosystem: Environmental > Aquatic > Freshwater >...
TTCCGATTTCGAACTACGGGCGGCCAATGCCAAACTACGGGCCATTGGCCGCCGACTTGTCAAACTGAACTTCGCGCGAGCCGACCGTTTCCGCCACGATCCGGCAGTGCCGGTGCCGCCGCTCCCGGACCTTGCGCCGGCCAGGCAGCTGGGGTCGGCCCATCCTGAGACGAGGGGTTTCATTCAGGCACATCTCATGCGAGGACAGAACCGCGTGATCTGGACGCTGCGCGAAGCGGCGCGTGTGGCGAACGCAGAGATCTCGGCAGGCATCCTAACAGGGGAGGTGGGGAGATGAAACGATTGCAAGAAGAACAGGTCGCGGATCTCGTCGGCAAGTTCAAACGGGGTCTGATCACCCGGCGGGAGTTGCTCGCCGGGCTGAGCGTGTTGGGTGGGCTCACGGCTGTATCTGGAGCGATTCCCGCGTTGCTGCGCTCGGCGGGCGTAGAAGGCACACTGCTGCGTCCCACAGCAGCGCTGGCAGCGCCGAAACGCGGCGGAACGATCACGGCGGCCACGATCGACAAACCCGTGAACATGGATCCCGCGTTCGCGGAGCTGTACTCTTCGATGCAGGTTTATCAGAACGTCTTCAGCAAGCTCGTCTACGTCGACCGCAACTACAAGTTCGTCCCCGGACTCGCCAAGAGCTGGCGACAGGTGAACCCCACAACCTGGGAGTTCGACCTGGTCGACAACGCCTGGTTCCACAACGGCGAGAAATTCTCGGCAGCCGACGTGAAGTACACGTTCGACCGCCTCTTCGACAAAAAGCTCGGCGCTGCGAACGCAGTCTTCCTGTCGCCGATGGAGGGGTCCGAGGTGGTGAGCCCCACCAGGATCCGGATCATCACCAAGCCCAACTGGGGTGGGCTCATCGCCTCGCTGGCCGCGGTGCTCGAGGTCGTCAATAAGAAAGCCATCGAATCGTCCGATCCCAAGCTCAAGCCGGTCGGCACCGGTCCCTTCAGGCTCGTGGAGTGGGTGAAGGACGACCACATCACGCTCCAACGCTGGGACCGCTACTTCAAGAGCGGGCGCCCTTACGTGGACCGTGTCATCTTCAAGGCCATTGCCAACGACACGGTGCGCCTCACGGGGTTGCAGAAGGGCGAGCTGAATTGGGTGGAGCAGGTCCCTCTGCAGATGGTCAAGGACTTCAAGCAATCCACACAAGTCAAGGCCAACCCCGACGGCGCCTTCTTCCCCGACCTCTTCCTCATCAACTCCACGAAGCCGCCCTTCGACAAGAAAGAGGTGCGGCAGGCGCTGTCCTGGGCCCTGAACCGCAAGGCGATCGCGGATCTCGTCTGGCACGGCCAGGCGATGCCTTCCGCGGAGGCCCTCGCGCCGACGAACCCGCTGTACTCCGGCTCTAACCCATTCGAGGGCGCGCCGAATGTGGCCAAGGCGAAAGACCTGCTCGCGAAGGCGGGATACCCGCAGGGGCTGAAGGCCGTGTTCGCGGCTCAGCCTCAGGTGCCCACCCAGGTGCAGGTCGGCCAGCTGGTCCAGCAGATGCTCAAGCCGGTCGGGATCGATATCGAGGTGCGGTCGTTCGAGTCGGCGAGATGGTTCGAGGAGCTCGCCACGAAGCGATACGACTTCACCAGCACATACTGGAGCGCCACACTTGATCCCGAGCACTGCTACTTCCCGCTCGGCCATTCCAAGTCGCCGTGGAACTTTGCGGGCTACGGAGATCCCGAGCTCGACGCGGCGCTGGAGAAGTTCCGCTTCACTGTGGATCCCGTGGCGCGGAAGAGGGCCTACGGGGACGTCGTGCGTTTGATGGCTTTGGGGGCGCCGGTGGTGTTCCAGGTGAATTTCATACGCACCTACTGGACGCAGCCCAAGGTGATGGGCGCAGCGACGCTGCCGAGCCTTGAGCTCCGGATGGAGGACGTCTGGATCTCGTAAGCCATGGGGCTCGTCCGGTTCCTGGCCCGCAGGCTGCTGCTGACCATCCCGGTGCTCTTCGGGATGTCGGTGGTGGTGTTTCTATTGATCCGGCTCGTGCCCGGGGACCCGGCGCAGGTCATTCTAGGACTTCGCGCGACGCCGGAGGGACTTGCCGCTATCCACCGCGACCTGGGGCTGGATCTGCCCCTGCACCGTCAGTACGTGCAGTGGCTGGAGAACTTCGTCACCGGCAACATGGGCCAGGACTACCGCAGCCACGTGCCGGTGATTGTGCTGCTGCGGCAGCGCCTGCCGGTGACGCTCGAGCTCGCGGCGCTGTCGATGCTGTTGTCGGTGCTGATCGCGTTACCACTTGGTGTGGCCGCTGCGGTCCGTCGGGGCGGCACCGCCGACCGGGCGGCCACACTGCTGGGCCTGGTGGGGATCTCGATCCCGGACTTCTGGCTGGCGATCATGCTCATCCTCTTCGTTGCGCTCGGGCTGGGAGTGCTGCCATCGTCCGGGTTCCGCCCGCTCGTGGACGACGTCGCCGCCAATCTGCGTTCGCTTCTGCTCCCGGCGGTAACCCTGGCCGCCGGACTTGCCGCGGTGCTGGTCCGCATGACGCGCGCAAGCATGGCGGAGGTGCTGAACCGGGAGTACATCCGCTTCACGCGTGCGAAGGGGCTGCGCGAGCGGCTGGTCGTCTATAAACATGCGCTTCGCAACGCCTCCATCCCGATCATCACCGTGATCGGACTGCAGTCAGGCTACCTGCTCGGCGGCGCGGTGGTGGTGGAACAGGTCTTCGACCTGCCCGGGCTCGGCAGCCTGACCGTCAATGCCACGCTGGAGCGCAACTATCCCGTCGTGCAGGCCACGGCGATGGTGATCGGCCTGATGTTCGTGGCCGTCAACCTCGCAACAGACGTCGCCTATGCCCTGCTCAATCCGAGGATCCGGGCCGAGTGATGGCCGCATCCGGCGATGTCGTCTCCATTGAAGCGCCCCACCGCAGACGAAGCTCGCTGCGGCGCAGCGCTGCGATGTCGGCGGGACTCGTCATAGCCGCCGCACTCGTCTTTGCCGCCACCTTTGCGCCCTATATTGCCCCGGCAGATCCGACCTCCATGGATTTCCAGGCGCCGTTCCATCCGCCGAATCGTGCGCACCCATTCGGCACGGACAACTTCGGCCGCGACGTGCTCAGCCGCGTGCTGTTCGGATACCGGACCTCGCTCCTGGTCGGAACGGGCTCCGTTGCGCTCTCGCTGGTGGGAGGCATCCCCCTCGGCCTGCTGGCGGGATACCTTGGGGGCGCCGTCGATCATCTGATCATGCGGCCGATGGACGCGCTCATCGCATTCCCTGCGATCCTGCTCACCGTAGCCCTCGCCGGTGTCCTGGGCACCAGCACGTTTGTCCTGATGATCGTTATCGCGGTCGTCTACCTGCCGATCATGGTGCGGACCATGCGCGCCGCGGTCCTCGCCGTGCGCGCGGAGCCGTTCGTCGAAGGGGCGAGAGCGCGGGGAGCCTCGAACCTCCGCCTGGCGCTGCGGCACGTGCTGCCGAACGCCATCGACCCGGTGCTGATCCAGGCGTCTATTCTGATGGGCATCGCCATCCTGATCGAGGCGACGCTCTCCTTTCTTGGGCTGGGAACGCAGCCACCCAACCCCTCGCTCGGCCTCATGCTGGCAGACGGCCGCGACATCATGCGGGACGCCCCCTGGGTCGTCGTGTTTCCAGGGCTGGCGATCATGCTGGCGGTGTTGAGCTTCAACCTCACCGCGGACGGACTCCGCGACGTCCTCGATCCCAAGGCAGACCGCATATGAGGACGTTGCTGGAGGTCCGCAACCTGACTACCGAGTTTGCGACCGATGGCCGCCGCGCGCGGGTAGTGGATCACGTGACCTTTGACCTGCGTGCGGGTGAGATCCTGGGTCTGGTCGGTGAATCGGGGTGTGGCAAATCGACCACGGGGTTCTCTCTCCTGCGCCTGCTGCCGTCCAACGCCGATATCGTCGAAGGTGAGGTCTGGCTCGACGGCGAGGATCTTCTGCGCAAGTCCGATGAGGAGATGCGCCGGATCCGCGGCAGCCGGATTGCGATGGTGTTCCAGGACCCAATGACCTCGCTCGATCCCTCGTTTCCCGTGGGCGACCAGCTCGCGGAAGTCCTGGAGGAACATCGCGGGATGGGACGGCCCGAGGCTCTTGAGGAAGCGGCCCGCCTGTTACGGTCCGTGGGCATCTCCTCGCCCGAGGCCCGCTTGCGAGCCTACCCGCACGAGTTCAGCGGGGGAATGCGTCAGCGCATCGTCATCGCCATCACGCTCGCGTGCGACCCACAGGTCCTTGTGGCGGACGAGCCCACGACGGCCCTCGACGTCACCATCCAGGCGCAAACCCTACGCCTGTTCCGCACGCTGAATACCGAGCGCCGGCACACCGGCATCCTCCTGATTACCCACGACCTCGGCGTCATCGCGCAGTTGTGCCACCGGGTGGCGGTCATGTATGCCGGCGAGATCGTGGAGATGGGGGACGTGGAGGCGATCTTCACGCGGCCCGCCCATCCGTACACGCAGGCCCTCCTGGCATCGATTCCCGCGCGTGCGCGCGGGCGGGGCGCACTTCCGGCGATTGAGGGCACGGTGCCGAATCCCATGGCGTACCCATCCGGCTGCCGCTTTCACCCGCGATGCCCCAAGGTGTTCGCCGACTGCCCTCAATTGCGGCCGCAGCCCGTCCAGCTCTCGCCCGGGCACACCGCGGCCTGCCTCCTCTACGGACGATGAATCCACGGGCGATGAACAGCGAGATGCTCCTGGAGGTCCTGGACCTGCGCAAGCATTTTCCGGTCGCCAGGCGCCTGCTCGGCGGCGCGGGAAGCCGGAAGATGGTCCGGGCGGTGGACGGTGTTTCGTTTTCGCTGCGGCGGGGAGAGACGCTCGCGCTGGTGGGCGAATCGGGATGCGGGAAGTCCACACTGGGACGCTGCATTCTCCGGTTGCTCGAGCCTACGCAAGGCGAGATCCGCTTCCGGGGCGAGGATATTACGCATGCGCCGGCGGGACGGCTTCGGGAGCTGCGCCGCCGCATCCAGATCATCTTCCAGGATCCGTATGCCTCGCTGAATCCCCGCATGACCATCGGACAGATCCTGCGGGAGCCGCTGGACATTTACAATGAAGGGCCGTCTGCGCAACGTTCCCGCATGGTCACAGACCTGCTCTCCCGTGTCGGTCTCGCTCCACGCTACTCGCACACCTACCCGCACCAACTCTCAGGCGGCCAGCGCCAGCGGGTCGGGATCGCCGCGGCCCTGGCACTCGAGCCGGAGCTGATCGTGGCGGACGAGCCGGTATCGGCGCTGGACCTGTCAGTGCAGGCGCAGATCTTGAACCTCCTGGCACGGTTGCAGCAGGAGTACGGGCTCTCCTTTCTACTTATCTCGCACGACCTCGGGGTTGTGCGTCACTTCAGCGACCGCGTCGCGGTGATGTACCTGGGTCGCATCGTGGAGATGGCGCCGACCGAGGAGCTGTTCGTCAATCCGCGTCACCCCTATACACAGGCGCTCCTGGCCTCCATCCCGCAGCCGGACCCGCGGCTGCGCGCCGACCCGCTGCCCCTCGCGGGCGAGCCACCGAGCCCGCTCGATCCACCGGCGGGCTGCCACTTTCATCCGCGCTGCCCGCACGCGATGCCCCGCTGCCGCGAGCATTCGCCGCCGCACTACGACGTGGCCGCAGGCCATTACGCGAGCTGCTTTCTGCTGGATCAGACCCCCGCGGCGGCAGCCGCGGGAGGAATCCCAGGATGACGGAGCATCTGGCAGTGCACGGCGAGCAGGTGATCGACGGGACGGGCGCGGCGCCGATCCCGGACGGAATGGTCCTTATCGAAGAGGGCCGGATCCGCGATCTGGGCCGGGCGTCCAGGCTCACCCTTCCAGCGGGGACCGAGGTGGTTGAGGCTGGAGGGACGGTGATGCCGGGATTGGTCAACGCGCATACCCACTGCTCCATCATCCCGGGCCTCGGCGATCAGACCGGCCAGATGAAGCAGGGACCCTTGCCGAGCGGCTTGCGTGCGGTGGGCAACATGCGCCGCGAGCTTGGCTCGGGGGTGACGACCGCCCGGATCATGGGCGAGGAACACTACCTCGACATCGAGATGCGCCGTGCGATCGAGGCGGGGCTCATTCCCGGACCGCGCCTCTTGTGCTGCGGCGTGCACCTCACCTCTTCGCACGGTCACGGTCGGGCCCTGACCACGACGGACGGCGTCGATGGCATGCGGCAGCGCGTCAGGCAGAACGTGGCGATGGGATGCGACTGGATCAAGCTCTTCATCACCGGGGGCGTCAGTAGTGTGGGGGCTGCGCTCGAAGCATATACGTACACGCGCGAAGAGATCCGGGCGGCCTGCGAGGAGGCCCATCGGGCGGGCCGCCGTGTCGCAGCGCACGCCCACGGAGGCCCGGGGATCAGGGTGGCCCTGGAAGAAGGGGTCGATACGATCGAGCACGGCGCCCTGCTCTCCGACGACGATGTCGAGCTGCTCAAGGACCTCGGACGCTTCCTCGTGGGAACGTTTGCCATCCTGTACCATCCGGACGGCATCGAGCGCACGGACCGGCACAACCGGGCGATCTGGGAGAAGGTCGTCGCCCTCCGAGAGCAGGAGGCGGAACGTTTCCGCAAGATCCTGGCCTCCGGCGTGCGCTACGCCGTGGGGACCGACAGCATGCACGGGCTGATGTGGTTCGAGATGGCAACGCTGGTGCGCTTCGGGGTCGATCCGATGGATGCGGTGCGCGCCGGCACGGCCTGGGCTGCGGAGGCCTGCTCCGTTGCCGGAACGACCGGCACGCTGGAGCGAGGTAAGAGCGCGGACGTCCTTGCCGTGGACGGCGACCCACTGAAGGAAATCGAGGCGCTGGCCCGTCCGCGTCTCGTCCTCAAAGGAGGTGTGCGATTCATCCCCTCACCCTGGTGATGGCCGGCGACGTGGTCGTGACCAGACCCTTGGAGCGGGCTCTGCGCAAACGCGGGGCCGCCCCCCTCGTGGAAGAGATGCGCGGGGCGAACTGCGCCATCGCCAACCTCGAGATTCCACTCTGCGACGGCGGCGCCCCGGTGGAGAAGCTCGTTACCCACCGCGCCGCCCCGGCGCTGGCAGAAGAGCTGGCGGCGGTGGGGTTCGGGGCAATGGTGCTGGCAAACAACCACATCTGTGATTACGGCGTCGATGGGATGTTGCAGACGATGGCTCACCTCCGGAGCGCAGGGATCAGCCCTGTGGGGGCCGGGCGCAATCTCCACGAGGCTCTGTCGGTCAATTACGTCCGGGGTGACGGCGCAGTTGCCGCCGTGCTCGCGGTGTCCGCACTGCTGCCCGCGGGGTGCGCGGCAACGGAGGAGCGGCCCGGCATAGCGCCTCTGCGCGTGGACACACGCTTCGAGGTCGATCCGTCCATTCTCATGGAGCAGCCGGGAACGCCGCCGACGGTGCGCACGTCCGTGCGGGAGGACGATCTCAACCGGGTGCGTGAGGTCATCTCAAAAGCGCGAGCCGACGCGACGCATGTCATTGTGTACGCGCACTGGGGCGTTGGGCTGCAGCAGGCGCGGGCCGAGTACCAGCAAAGCCTGGGGCGGGCACTTGTGGATGCGGGCGCCGATCTCGTCGTGGGCTGCCATCCGCACGCCATTCAGGAAATCGAGCGGTGGGGGCACGGCTACATCTTCTACAATCTCGGAGAGTGCTTTTCCCAATACGATCCCGCCGCCTACCCGCCGTCTATCGCCGCGCTGCTCACACAGATCCGGCCTGAGGGATTTCTGCTGAGGGCGGGGCTCACCCCGGAACGCCCGCCGAAGCTGGAACTGATCCCCATGATCATGGACCGTGCGGGAGATCCCACGACGGAAGAGACCCACCGTGTTGCGGACAAGATCCTCGGCCTGTGTGCGGTTCCCGCGAAGTTTGATGAAGGCCGGATTGTGTTGCAGGAGTAAGCCACTGATGAGGAGGCGCCGATGCCGGAACAACTGACACCCGAGGACCTCCAGGTGCTCGCGCGTGCGGCGGGGGTACGGATGACCGAGCGCGAGCGAGTGAACATCAGCCAGGCGCTCGGCGGATTTCTCGCCGCTTTGCGCGCCCTGTCCACGGCGCGGACGACCGAGCCCCTCCCCACGCTCACGCCGCGGGAGGGTGAGGAGTGATGGATTCCGACCTCTCGTTCAGCAACATTGCCGATCTCCGCGCGCGGTACAGCCGCGGTGAGGTTTCGCCGGTGGCCGTGGCACGGAAGGCGCTCGAGCAAATCGAGCGGCTCGAAGGGCAGCTGAACGCTTACACGTTGGTCACGGCGGACCTGGCGCTGGAGCAGGCCAGAGAAGCGGAAGAGAGGATCCGGCGCGGTGACCCTTCACCGCTGTGCGGGATTCCCTACAGCCTGAAGGACATCTTCGACGTGGAGGGTCTGCCGCTGACGTGTTCGTCGAATGTTCTCCGCGGGCACATCTCCACGACGACGGCCACCGTGGCGCGCCGCCTGGCGGAGGCGGGCGGCGTACTCCTCGGCAAGAACAACATGCTGGAATTCGCCTACGGGGAGACGCATCCCGATTTTGGCCCAACTCGCAACCCCTGGAACCTCGACCGCTCCGCCGCCGGCAGCAGCACGGGGTCGGCGGTGACTGTCACCGCCGGTCAGGCGGTCTTTTCGATCGGCACCGACACCGGCGGATCCATCCGCCTGCCCGCCTCCTACTGCGGGATAGTGGGCGTGAAACCCACTTACGGCCGCGTCAGCCGCGCGGGAGTGGTGGCACTTTCCTGGTCCTGCGACTACGTTGGCCCGCTGGCGAGGTCTGCCGCTGACGCCGCAGCGGTGCTGCAGGTCATCGCGGGATTCGACGCGGCGGATCCCACCTCAGCCGAGCGGCCGGTCTCCGACTACAGCGCTGGGCTGAACCGCCCCGTGCGAGGTCTCCGGGTGGGGGTCGTGCGGCGCGAGTTTGAGGAGAACGTGCATCCGGATGTCAGGGACGCCGCCCTGCGCGCCGTCGAGGTGGTGCGCGGCCTCGGGGTCGAGATCCTCGAGGTCGAGCCCCCTCCGTTTGAGCAGGCCGTCCTGTCCCTGCTGACCATCCTGCTCGTCGAGGCGGCAGCGTACCACAGGCCGTGGATGGAGGAACGTCCGGAGGGCTATTCGGCGGCCGTGCTGGAGCGGCTCAAGATGGGTTCGATGATTCCCGGGGTCGACTACGTCCACGCCCAACGGGTCAGGCGCGAGTTCCGCGACGGGCTTGCGCGTGTCTTCGAGCAGGTGGACGTGCTGCTCACACCCACTTCGCCGGGCCCCGCGCATGCCTTCTCGGAAGAAGTGCCGGGTCGCGACTTCACCCCGTATGTCCGCCGCACCGGGCCATTCAACCTGACAGGGTATCCGGCCATCTCCATCCCGTGCGGCTTCAGCCGGGACGGGCTGCCGCTTGGGCTGCAGATCGTCGCGCGATATTTTGCAGAGGACGTGATGTTCCGCGTGGCCCATGCCTACCAGAACGTGACGGAGTGGCACCGGCAGCGGCCACCTATCGCCGCCTGACGTCGACGGTAGTTGTGTCATCTGAGAGGGGGAGTGACGTGAATCCTGTAGCGGAGAAGGATCCGCAGGAAGCCATCATTACTTCGGCGGTGTCGCTGGATGCGCCGTGGGCCCTGGTGGAGAAGTTCAGCACGCTCGTACGAGACTCGGGCGGCAAGGCGGAGCGGCGGGCCGTTGACTACATCATGAAGCAGCTCTCCAAATGGGGCGTGCCGCACACCCTGCACGAGCCCGAACTCCTCATCAGCATTCCAAAGAAGGCTCGTCTGGAAGTCATCACCCCCGAGGCGCGTGCGCTCACCGCTAAAACCCCATCGATGTCCCTGTCGACGGATGGACGGTTCAAGCGCGGTTCACTCGTCTACGTGCCTGCGCAGGGAGTTGGAGGGATTATCGGGATCTTTGAAGGGCTCGGTGAGATCGCGCAGGACGTCTCAGGCAAGGTCGTCCTCGCCGAAGGGTATCCCTCGCCGGGCAAAGTCATCGAGTTCCAGGAGAAGGGCGCCGTCGGCGCAATCTTCATCAGTCCCGGCGAGCGCATCCACGAGGGGATCTGCACGAGCATCTGGGGGTCCCCCGACCTGGACACCATCCGGCGCAAGCCGCAGATCCCCGTCGTGGCGATCAATAAGACCGAGGGATCCTGGCTACGCGCCCTGGCGCAGGCCGGACCGGTGAAAGTGAAGTTCTCCACGAAGCTCGACGAGGGCTGGCGGCCGATTCCTGTCCTCGTGGCCGAGATCCGCGGCAGCGAAGAGCAGAACAAGTTCGTGCTCCTGCACGGGCACATCGACTCCTGGCACGAAGGCATCGGCGACAACGCCACGGGCGACGCGACCCTGCTCGAGGTGGCGCGGGTGCTGTGGAAGCATCGAGACGCGCTGCGCCGCTCTGTGCGGATCGCGTGGTGGTCCGGCCACTCCCACGGGCGCTACGCCGGTTCGTCGTGGTACGCGGATACCTATGCGCTCGACATCGACGAGAACGCCATCGCGCACATCAACTGCGACTCGCCCGGCTGCCGGTGGGCGTCGGTGTTCGAAGATGTCTTCTGGATGAGCGAAGCCGAGGGGATCGGCAAGGCCGTGATCAAGGACGTGACAGGACAGGAGGCAGGAGGCGGCCGGCCGCTGCGCGCAGGCGACAAATCCTTCAGCAACATCGGGGTCTCGACGTTCTACATGCTGAGTTCGACGATGCCTCAGCCGCTCGTGAAGGAGAAGGGCTACTATCCGGTCGGAGGATGCGGCGCCAACATCGCCTGGCACACGGAAGACGACACGATGGAGATCGCGGACCGGGACAATCTGCTGCGCGACATGAAAGTGTACGCGGCGGCGACCTTCCGCACGGCCAACAGCACCATCCATCCCCTCGACTTCCGCGCCACCGCGCGCGAGTTCGCCCAGACCCTGGCCCGGTATCAGGACGCCGCCGGAACCCACGTCGACTTCACTCCGGTTAAGAATGAGGTGGAGGCGCTGGAGGATGATCTGGAGCGCTTCTACGATGCCGCCAACGCGTTGATGCAGAAACCCGTAACCGATCCACAGGTCCGGCGCGCGAATGAGATCCAGCGCCGCCTGGCGCGTGTGCTCGTGTCCATCAACTACAGCCGGGCGGGGCGGTTCCGGCACGATCCCGCGGTGAACGTCCCCGCGCTGCCCGACCTCGAGCCGGCGCTCAAGTTCGCCTCGCTACCGGTTGGGAGCGAGGCGTATCGGATCACACAGATCCACCTAACCCGTGGGCAAAATCGCGTGATTGGCGCCTTGCGGGAAGCGAGGCGGATTCTCGCCGAATCACGAGTGTAGAGATTGATGCAACGATACATCCTGCGCCGTCTGCTGATCATGGTGCCTATCCTGCTGGGCATCACGGTGCTCTGTTACCTCATTCTGTCGCTCACGCCGGGAGATCCGGTGCAGATGTTGATCAGCCCCAGCATGAGCGCAGAGGACATGGTGATCAAACGGCGAGGCCTTGGGCTGGACCAACCGGTGCACGTCCGCTACGTCAAGTGGCTCGGCGAGCTGTCGCGGGGCAACCTCGGTTATTCTTTCACCAGCGGCGCGCCCGTGACCAAACGCGTGGGCGAGCGCCTGATTCCTACCCTCAAGCTCACCGGAACGGCGCTGCTGCTGTCCTACGCGATCGGCATCCCGGTGGGTGTTATCGCGGCCACGCGACGCTACAGTGCCGTGGACTATGTGGCCACAGTGTTGACGTTCCTGGGCATCAGCCTGCCCACGTTCTTCCTCGGGTTAGGGGGGATCTACATCTTCTCTCTGCGCTTGCAGTGGTTACCGGTTGGCGGCACGTTGACCCTCGGCGGGGACGGGGGGTTTGTCGATGGCCTGTACCATCTCATCCTGCCGGCCGCGGTCCTGGCTGTGGCCGGCGCGGGGGTGGTGACCCGCTACGTGCGATCGAGCATGCTTGAAGTGCTCGGGCAGGACTACGTGCGTACAGCGCGGGCGAAAGGGCTGGCCGAGTTCATCGTCACGCGGCACCACGCTCTGCGCAACGCCCTCATCCCCGTGATCACCATTGCCGGGCTGCAGATTCCCGCGCTCCTGGCAGGAGCGGTGATCACGGAACAGGTCTTTGAATGGCCGGGGATGGGGCGCCTTACGATCGAGGCCATCAACCAGCGCGACTACCCGGTGTTGATGGCCATCACGCTCGTTACTGCGGTGCTCGTGGCCGCGGGGAACCTCTTGGCAGACGTCGCCTACGCCGCCGCAGACCCGCGAATCCGGTATGAGTAACGTCGCCTCGGTATCACGCGCCGTACGCGCCGCGGCCCCGGGCCGGCCCGTCACTTTTTGGGCCCTGGCCGCGCGCCGCTTCCTCCGTCACCGGCTCGCGGTAACGAGCCTGGCTGTGATGGCGGTGATCGGGACGTTGGCCCTGGGTGCGCCGCTGGTGGCGCCTCACTCCCCAACCGCCATTGACGCGGTGGCGTTCCAGGCTGCGCCCTCCCGCACCCATCCACTCGGCAGCGACAGCGTCGGGCGCGACGTCCTGAGCCGCCTCATCTATGCGGCCCGCGTCTCCCTGACGGTCGGCTTGCTTGCCGTCGCGATGTACGTGGTCATCGGCACCGCGATCGGCGCTGCGGCAGCATATTACGGCGGAGGGATCGACTTGGTGCTCAGCCGCATCATGGACGTGATGCTGTCCTTCCCCCCGCTCATCATTATCCTCTTCGCGGTGACCGTTTTCGGGCGGCCGAGCATCTGGAACGTCATCATCGTGCTGGGGTTGCTGGGTTGGCCGTCCCTGGCGCGGCTCGTGCGCGGTCAGTTCCTCGCGCTGCGCGACCTGGAGTTCGTGCTGGCGGCGCGCGCCACCGGCGCCTCGGACGCGCGGGTGGTGATCCGGCACATGCTGCCGAACGCCTTGGCGCCTGTTCTGGTCGCAGCCACCTTTGGGATGGCCAACGCCATCCTGGTCGAGGCGGCGCTCTCTTTCCTGGGCATGGGCGTGCAGCCCCCGACGCCCTCGTGGGGCAACATGCTTACCGACGCACAATCCCTCACAGTGCTGGAGCGCATGCCGTGGCTGTGGGTCCCACCTGGGTTCATGATCTTGATCTCCGTGCTCTCCATCAATTTCGTGGGGGACGGGCTCAGGGACGCGCTCGACCCCAGCCTCAAGCTGTAAGGCGATAGTCATCAACGAAAGGGGGAGGAAATGATGATCAAGCACAGGTGGCTGGCCGGCCTCGCCGCGATCTTAGCGGCGGCGCTGGTCCTGCCGGTAGGCGCGGTAGGAGGCCCGAGGTCGCAGCTTGTTGTCGTGTCGGGCATGTGGAGCCCGCCGAACAACTTCAGCCCGATCAACACAGACAGTTCCTACGGGTACTATTGCGTGCGGTTCATGTTCCAGGGAATGCTCGAGGCACGGTTGGCCGACAACCAGTTGAGATTCTTCCCGGCCCTGGCAAGCCGGTGGGAGGCCGGCGCTGATCGCCAGACGTACCGGTTTACGATCCACCCCCGGGCGGCCTGGCATGACGGCAGGCCGGTGACTGCTGAGGATGTCGAGTTCACGGTGCTCACGATCAGCGATCCGAAGACCGAGACCAACCGGGGGGCTGAACTCGCCACGGTTGCGGGGCTTACCGTCGGAGGGAAGCGAGTGGCCGGTGAGCCGCTGGGCCTCCGTATCCTGGGCCCGAAGTCATTCGAAGTGAGGACAAAGGCCCCCGTGGATCCGCTCGTGTTTTTCGAACGCTTCGGCGCCGGAGTGTACATCCTTCCAAAGCATATTCTCGGCAGCGTTCCCCCGGATCAACTCGCGCGGCATCCGTTCTTCCAGGCGCCCACAGTCGGCAACGGGCCGTATAAATTCGTGCAGTACCGCACGGACCAGTACGTGGAGTTCGTGGCGAACGACAATTACCATAACGGCCCACCGAACGTACGGCGGGTCTTCGTCCGTATCATCCCTCCGACGACGATGCTGGCCCAGCTGGAGCGTCAGGAGCTCGACATCACCGCAGGGTTCGGCATCGGGACCGTCCTCATCGAGGACTGGGAGAGGGTAAAGGCGATGCCGCACATGCGCGCCGTCAGCTTTCCTGGGCCGGGCTACCAGTTCATGGTGTTCAATTTTACCCGGCCGTATCTGGAGGACAAGCGCGTCCGCCGGGCGATCGCGCACGCCATCAACCGGCCGTTGATGGTCAGCCAGCTCTTCAGAGGCGAGGGAGTGATCGCCGAGGGCCCGATCCCGCCGACGAACCCCTATTTCAACAAGAACGTGAAGCCGTGGGCGTATGATCAGGCTCGTGCCCGGGCTCTCTTGCAGGAGGCCGGATGGGACGCCAACCGCACCATCGTGCTGCGCGTCCCCACCGGGAACATTGCTCGGGAGCGCTCGGCCGACATCATCCGCGAGAATCTGGTGGCGGTAGGGATAAAGGCCGAGATTCAGAAGACCGATTTCCCAACGCACCTGGCCGCGCTGACCGGGAAAAACTACGATCTGGGCCTGATCGGATGGGGTGGTGCGACGGACCCCGATGTCAGTTCTCAATTCCGCACCGGCGGACAATACAACTTTGGCGGCCACACCCTTCCAAGGATGGATCAGCTGCTGGACGATGGCGTGAAGTCAGCGGATCCCGCCAGACGCAGGCAGATCTACAACCAGTTCCAGGAGATGTTTGCCGATGAGCTGCCGTACGTCGTCCTGTACTATGAAAATGGACGAACCGCCCTGGCGCGGCGCATGAGCGGCGTGCTGTACGGCGTCTCAGGACTCTACGACTTCCAGACGTACGATTGGGTCGCAGGGACACAATAGGCAGACGAACACTGTAAGCACACGATGACCTGACGGGGGCGAGGAGGACTGCCTTGCCCCCGTCATGATTCACGGAGCTGATGACATGCAAGCTGTAGTGATCCGGGAACACGGCGGGCTCGACACGCTGCGCGTCGACGAGATGCCCGCGCCCCGGCCGGGCCCGGGCGAAGTGCTTCTCCGCGTGCGTGCCGTCGCTCTCAACAACATGGACGTCTGGGCCCGTAGCGGGCCGCCCGGCGGCCGGCCTGTGTTCCCCTGGGGCCGCCTCCGCCTTCCGATGGTCACCGGTACTGATGTGGCCGGCGTCGTCGAAGAGGTGGGTCCCGGCGCCGGCCGGCATGAGCCCGGCGATCGCGTCGTCGTGAACTCAATCCTCTCCTGCGGCCGGTGTGAGTTTTGTGTGGCCGGAGAGCAGTCGATGTGCGCGGAGTACCACATTTTCGGCGAGCACCGGCCGGGAGGCATGGCGGAGTACACCGTTGTCCCGGAGGGGAACCTGCTGCGCATCCCCGACGGCGTTCGCTTCGAGACCGCCGCTGCCGCGCCCGCGTGCTACACGACCGCCTGGCGGGGGCTCATTACGGCCGGCGGGCTGCGCGCAGGTGAGGACCTGCTCGTCGTCGGAGCTTCAGGCGGCGTGGGTACGGGGGCGCTTCAGATCGGCCGGCTGGCAGGCGCGCGCGTGTTCGCGTTGGTCGGAACCCCGGAGAAAGCGAAGAAGGCCGAAGCATTGGGTGCGATTCCCATCGCGCGATCCGAGTACCCGAAGTTCAGCGAGCGCGTACGCGAGCTCACGGGGAACGGCGTGCATATGGTCTCGGATCCCGTCGGTGCGGCGACCTGGCCGGAATCGATCCGCAGCCTCCGGCCGGGCGGCCGGATGGTGATCTGCGGCGCGACCGGGGGCGAGCGTCCCGACTTCGACATCAGGGAGGTTTATCAGCGGCACCGGCGCATCATCGGGGCGCCGATGGGAAACGTCGCCGACTTTCATACCGTCATGGATCTCGTATTTCGAGGGATCCTGGTTCCGGTGATCCACGCGGTGCTTCCGCTGCGAGAGATCCGGGAAGCGCACCGGATCTTCGAGGCGCGCGAGCACTTCGGGAAGATCGTCCTGGTACCCTAGCCCAATCCGAGACGCCTTCGAGTGCGGGCATCCGGCCACCAGAGATACCGCTTCAGATCGACGCGGAAACTTGGACCGACCCTGACGCCGTCGCGCCGCAGCGCTCGGCGGTGTCCCGCGCGTCCTCCAGTAAACCCGCTTGCCAGCCCGCCGGACCAGTTCACCACACGCTGCCAGGGGATCCCGGCGCCTCCGGCATGCGCTATCCACCCGACCTCGCGCGCCGCGTGGGCGCGGCCCGCCAGTAACGCCACCTGGCCGTAGGTGACCACGCGGCCCTTCGGAATGGCGCGGACGATGGCGACGACTTTGGTCCGGAAGGGGTTGGAGTCCTTCAGCGGGGCTGGGGGACGCGCACCGGGAACCGTTCCACCAGTTCACTCAGGCTCGCCACGCGTGGGATGAAATCGCGGTGGTCGTTGAAGCGGTCGAGCAAGATGGCATGCAAACCCGTCCGGCGCGCGGTCTCGACGTCGCGCTCGATGTTGTCCCCCACGCTCACGGCTTCCTCGGGCGCAATCCCGCACCGTTCGAGGGCGATCTGGAACAGGCGCGGTTCAGGTTTCCACACGCCTTCGACCGATGAGGTCACCACGGTGGTGAAGTGGAAGCGCAGCCCGAGGTGGTCGAGGACCTCTTCCAGCGAGGGCTCCCAGTTGGACACAACCGCCAGGCGGTAGCCGTTCGCACGCAACTGGCGCAGCGCGGGGCGCACGTCGCGGAAGACCTTCATCAGCTTCCAGCTTTCGCCGAACCACTGGCTGAGCGCCACGTACAGGTCGCGCCGCCGGGGCAGCACGACGTCCAGCAGGTCGCGCGCGACTTCCAGCCACATCCGCCGCTCCGCCTCCACAGTGCGTACTCCGTGCATCATGGACCGGTACCGCGAGTTCACCGCATCGAGCGCCTCGGCGATGCTGTCGCGGCGCACGATCTCATTCTGCTCGATGAAGAAGTCCTGCAGCAGAACGCGCAGGGGCCGGCGGTAGGCGATGAGCGTGTCGCCGGCGTCGAGGAAGATCGTCGTCACGGTGCGCGGGATCAGGCGCGGGCCCTCCCGCGGAGACGCGGGTACGCACTGCAGATACCGCGCATCGGACATGCCGGACAGCGGGGCGCCCGGGCCGTACAAACTGTCGCGCCGAAGTCCATCAACGCCTGGTTGAAGTTGTAGCCGTTGTTTTGCGGCAGGAGTGCTCCCGCCACCCTCCACAACACGCGGTCGGCGATCGGGCGGTCGCCGTAGAGGACGCGTCGCAGGACCCGGCGCACATTCGTGTCCAGGATCGGGGCTGGCTTTCCGTGGGCAAACGTGAGCAGAGCGCCGGCAGTGTATGCGCCGATGCCGGTGAGGCCCATCAGTTCCTCGCGCGTATCGGGGACCCGTCCGCCGTGTTTGCGGACGACCGTCCGAGCGATGTCCCGCAGCCGCACCGGCCGGATGTTGTATCCGAGCGGATGCCAGATCTCGCGCACCTCGCGTGTGGTAGCGCGGGCCAGCGCTTCCAGTGACGGATAGGTCCGCAGAAACTCCCGATACTTGGGAATGACGCGGCTCACCTGCGTCTGCTGCAGCATCATCTCGGAAACGAGTACGCGGTACGGATCGCGCGTCCTCCGCCACGGCAGCGGGCGATGGTTGCGCGCATACCATCGCAGCAACCGGCGGACGAAAGTCTTGCGGCGGGTCATCGCGGGGACGAATTCGCCGCTTGCGGAGAATGGCCCTTCGACAAAGCCAACCCCCACGAATTCGTGGGTGCCGAATCGGTGGGGGTGGAAGGGCGGTCCGTCCGGGTGGGGGGTTCCGGCGCGGCACCCTCGGTTCTGACGCTACGGATCGCGCTTCACGAGACGGTCACGAACCCGTAACACGCGTGCGGCGCCTCCATTGCCACAGCAGCAGGAGTGCAAGCGCGGCGACGACGACGGTCGCGAGCGCGGATCCTCCCCGTGCCGCGGGACGCTCGCCCGAACCGCCGATGGTGGCAAACTGGATGCGCCGTTCGCCGCCCACCTCCTGCGTCCACATCAGATCCACGGTATCGCCGTGCGCCGCCACAATCGGCTGTGTATTCTTGCCCTCGGAAGCGACGCGTTCAGTCCCCAGCCATTGGCGGTCACGCCGGCGCAGAAAGAGCTGTCCCTCGCTCTCCCACACCACGTAGACACGGCCACGGTCGTCCACAGCCACGGACGGATGGAACGCGGGACGCCCTTCGGGTGAGACCGGCTGCGGGCCGCTCCACTGATCCCGGCGTTCGGCAAAGTAGATGCGGATGTCAGGCGCGCCGCGGCGCTCCCACACCGCGTACGCGGTGCCGTCCCTGCGTACGGCGAGCGCCACGCCGAAGGCATCGGCCCGGCCGCTACTGACCTGCCGGGGCGGTTCCCACTCGCGCAGCTTCCGCGCATACTGCACCTGATAGGCTTCGATGTCGAACTGGTACCAGGCGCTGTGAAGTACTCCCGAGCCGTCCGCGGCGAGGGAGGGGTTGATGGAGTCAGGGATTCCGGGGGAGATCACGACCGGCGGGCTCCATTGGTTCCCGGTGAGGCCGCTGTAGAGGATTTCGTAAATGGAGCCATGGCGCGTGGTCACCTGCGGCGCCTGGTCGCGGATGCCGTACCAGACAATGTGTGGGTCGCCGCGCGGATCCACGGCGATCGCCGGAACCCCCGCGTACGCGTTGCCGGGCGAGATCTTCAAGGGGACGCTCCAGCGATTCCCATCAAAACGTGAGTAGTAGATATGCCCGATCGGTTCGTACGTCGTCCACGCCAGATGCAGGCTCGAATCGGGACCGGCGGCGAGCGTTGGATAGCGAGACTGCACAGGGAGGCTGGTCACCTGGCGTGTGCGCCAGGTGCGGCCGCCATCCATCGATGTCGCGACGTGGATCTGGTCGAAACCGCCGGCCGGCTTGACGAACGTGAGATGCACCGCGCCGCGCGGATCGCGGGCGATCTTCGCTTCGCTCGCGGCATCGGTCGCGTCTTCGGAGACGCCGGTGGCCACCACCGTCTGGGCCGCGGCGGGAGCGGTCGGGAAGACAATGAGAACAGCCAGGAGCACAGGGAGGAGCACACGGCGGGCAATCACGACTCATAGAATTCACATGCGTGCACGGCAATCCTTTGGGGGGAAGTGGGGCTGCCGGAGAGAAGAGAAGGCCTGAGATGACGGACGCCATTCGCACCGGCCGCGCGCCGGTGTTTTCGCGCAAGGGCATCGTGGCCTCGGGGCACCCGCTGGCTTCAGCGGCGGGGCTGCACGTCCTGATGCAGGGCGGGAATGCGGTTGACGCCGCCGTGGCCGTCGCGGGGGTGCTCGGTGTGGTGCAGCCCATGATGTCCGGCCTGGGCGGCGACACATTCGTCGTGCTGTGGCGTGCGCACGACCGCAGCCTGCACGCTCTCAACGGCAGTGGCATCGCTCCCTATGCCGCGACGCGGGAGTGGTTTGCTTCGCGCGGCCACAAGAAGATGCCGCTGCGCGGGATGCTCTCGGTTTCCGTTCCGGGAGCGGTCGACGCGATGGAGGAGGCGCTGGAGCGCTGGGGGTCGCGTGCCTTCACACTGAAACAGCTGCTCGAGCCCGCGATCGAGTATGCCGGGAACGGATTTCCTGTCGCCCGACGAGTCGCGTCGTGGATCAGGGAATCGCAGGAGGTGCTCGCACGCTTTCCTTCCTCAGCCCGTATCTATCTTCCGGATGGAAAGGCGCCCCCGGCAGGCGCCGTGCTGGCGAATCCCGATCTCGCGCGCAGCCTCCGCGCGATCGCCGAGGGCGGGCGCGAGGAGTTCTACCGAGGGGAACTGGCCCGCCGCCTCGTGCGCTACTGTCGCGAGCACGATGGGCTGCTCACGGAGCGCGAGTTCGCGGACCACAGCTCCGACATCCACGAGCCCATCCGCACGACGTACCGCGGCATCGCCGTGCACACGACCGCGCCGCCTTCCCAGGGGATCATCCTCCTGGAGATGCTGAAGATTCTTGAAGGCTTCTCACCTGAAGAGCTGCGGTGGGGAACGGCCCGCGCTACCCATCTGATGGTCGAGGCCAAGAAACTCGCCGTCGCCGACCGCAATGCCTACCTGGGCGATCCGCGGGTGGTCGATATTCCTCTGGATGTTCTCCTGTCCAAGGATTACGCTGCGCGACGCCGGGCTTCCATCGATCCCCGCCGCGCGCAGACCAGCGGTCTGGCCGGCGCCCTGCCCGAAGCCGTCGGAGATACAACCTACTTTTGCATCGCCGATCGCGAAGGTAACGTCGTCTCCTTCATCACAAGCCTCTCCGAAAAGTTTGGCTGCGGTGAGGTCGTCGCGGGCACCGGCATCATGCTCAACAACCGCGCCGGGCGCGGGTTCACCCTCGAGGAGGGCCATCCCAACTGCGTTGCGCCGGGCAAGCGGACGATGCACACCCTGATGCCGTTCCTGGCGACCAGAGACGGCGTACCGTGGCTTGCCTGGGGAACGCCGGGCGGGGACGGGCAGCCCCAGTGGGACCTTCAGGCGTTCAGCGGCATCGTGGACAGCGGATTTGGCCCGCAGGAGGCCGTCGAGCTGCCACGCTGGATGAGCTTCCCCACCACGGATCCGGCGAGCCTGCCCGCGCCGTTCGAGCTGCGGGTGGAGCCCGGATTCCCGGAAGCGGCGCTTGTGGAGCTCGAGGGGATGGGCCACGAAATCCGGCGGCTTCACTTGTGGCAGACGACGGGGGGCATGCAGGCGATCACGGTCGAGGGCGACGTCTACACCGGCGCGTCCGATCCTCGCGTGGACGGATACGCCGCTGGGTTCTGAGTGGAGGAAGCGCGAATGAAGGAGATCCGCGAGGAACGCACGCTCGTCTTCCTCAAGCCCGATGGCGTGCAGCGCGCCCTGATCGGCGAGGTGCTGAGGCGGTTGGAGCGCGCCGGACTGAAGGTGATCGGCATGAAGATGGTCCGGCCGGGCCGTCAGCTGCTCGAACGCCACTATCCGAGCGATGAGGGTTTCTTGCGAACCCTCGGGGGCAAGACGAAGGACGCGTTTGCCACCTACGGCATGGACGTGAAGCGCGAGACCGGCACGGATGATCCGCTCGAGATCGGGCGCCAGGTGCGTGGGTGGCTGATCGACTACGTGTCCTCCGGACCTGTCGCCGCGTTTGTGCTGGAGGGGATCCACGCAATCACCGCGGTCCGCAAGCTCGTCGGCGACACGCTGCCCTACCGGGCCGCGCCCGGCACGATTCGAGGGGATTTCTCAATCGACTCGCCGACGGTCGCGAACCTGATGAAGCGTCCGGTGCGGAATCTCATTCATGCCTCGGGATCGGTCGAGGAAGCGGCGCTGGAGATCCCGCTGTGGTTCAACGAGCGCGAGTTGTACGAGTACGAGCGGGCCGATCAGCGCGCGATGTTTGGCTAGGATGCCGGTACGGCTAGAGCAGACGGCCCAGCAGCCAGAAACTCCCGCCGAGGATTTGACCCTCCAGAGGTTCCCCCCCCAGCGTCTCACGGTCGGCAAACGTGTGCAGGGTCACACCCCCAACCGTCACCTGCACCCACCAGAAGGGTGCTGAGGTCGCGGGGTTTGTGAGCAGGCGCGCGGAGACAATCCGTCCCGTGAGCAGGGCCGTCGCTTCGCTGAACGCCTGCTCTTCATCGTCCGCGGCGAAGTGTGCCGACGACACGAAGGACCCAATCGGAACACGGTAGACCTCTCCGGGCGCGCTCGCGTAGGCTGCGTCGTCGTTGAACAGATCCGCTTCGTGGGCAAGGGCAACCAGTTCCAGCCGGTGGACCGAGGGGAAGACCCCGAGCCGGCTCCGTGCCAGCGCATAGTTCACCAGACTGGTACGGAGTGGAAAGGCGCCCGAGTACGGCTCCTCATCTTCGGAGGGCTCGAGCCACCCATCGATCCAGCCCTCCATCTCCTCATCCGGGTCGTCTCCCGTGCCTGTCACGGCAAGCCGGTATGTATGGCCGGTAGAAAAGAACGGAATCGCGCCGACAACATCGCCGGCGCGATTGACATGCGTCCAGATCTCCGGTCCCGAGTCCACAGCCCACCGCACGAGGGCGCTCCCGTCGGCGGCGGGGTTGCGCACGCCGGCCTCCGCGGCGCGCTTCGCCAGCGCCCAATACTCCTCCATGTTGCGGACCGGGAAACCGATGGTGCTGAAGTGGCTGGACACGTCAACGCGTCCGGGCGAAGTAATCCTCGTCGAGGATCGCGTAGAGGACCGTGTCGTACCAGCGCCCGCCCCAGTAGAGCTTCTTCCGCGCGATCCCTTCGCGGCGGTAGCCCGCCTTCTCCAGGGCGCGCTGGCTTCCGATGTTGTCGATCCGGGCTTCAGACTCCAACCGGTGCAGGTTCAGAGTCTCGAAGGCAAACTTCGTACGGACGCGCATGGCGTCGCTGCCGTACCCCTTCCGCCACTCTGCCTTCTCTCCGATGACGGTTCCCGTACCCCCGAGCCGCAGCCGCCAGTTGATCCGGTGGATGCCGCTGAAGCCGATGTGCCGTCCGTTATCCTCCAGGACGGCCCAGACGAACTCGATGTCGCGCTTCTGGACCCGATCCATCCACTCTTCTTCCATCCCCGGGGTGACGCCCGTGGTCATCATGAGGTACTGGGTGACATCGGGGTCGTTCATCCAGCGGATGGCGTTCTCCAGGTGGAGCCGCTTGTCGACCGGAATAAGACGGACCTTCTCTCCCTGCAAACCTGCGATGTCGCTCATGATGCTCCCTCCCGTGCCCTGCTATGATAGCACTTGCGCATGCGGGCCTTCACCTTTCCCTCCGGCTTCCGTTGGGGTACCGCCACGAGCGCTCATCAGGTTGAGGGCAACAATGTGCAGAATGACTGGTGGGCCTGGGAGCAAGAGCCGGGGCGCATTCGAAATGGAGACCGGTCAGGCCGTGCCTGCGCGTGGTGGGAGAACGCCGAGCACGATTTCGACCTGGCCGCCCAACTGCACCAAAACGCACACCGTCTTTCCGTCGAATGGAGCCGGATTGAGCCGCGGCAGGGAGAATGGGATCAGGCAGCCCTGGAGCGCTATCGCCAGATGCTCCGCGCCCTCTGCGAACGCGGGATCGAGCCGATGGTCACGCTCCATCACTTCACGCATCCGCTGTGGTTCGCCGGTCAGGGAGGCTGGGAACGGGACGACGCGGTTGATCTCTTCGGCCGCTACGTTACACAGGTTTGCTCGGCGCTTGGGGAGTTCACCTCACTATGGTGCACCATCAATGAACCGGTGGGATGGGTGTTCAGCGCCTATCTCGCCGGACGCTGGCCGCCCGGACACCACCGGGCAGTGTTTCGGGCCGTGCGGGTGGCCACGCAGCTGGCGCGCGCACACGCCGCGGCCTATAGGATTCTCCACGGTCTGCAGCCGCAGGCACAGGTAGGGGTTGCGAACTACTTCCGGCTATTTGATCCGGCCGATCCCGCTTCCCGACTCGACCGTTTTGTCGCCGCGCAGCAGGATCGATTCGTGAACCGGGCGTTCCTCGACGCGGTGACCGAAGGCCGCGTGCGCGCCTTTCCCTGGATCGCGGAGATTCCCGAGGCGGCGGCGACGCTCGACTTCCTGGGAGTCAACTACTACACGCGCGACATGGTCGCGTTCGATCTGCAACGGCCCGGGGCGCTATTCGGGCGCAACTTCCTCCGGCCGGGGGGGCCTCAGAGCGACGGCGGCTACGGCGAGATCTACCCCGAGGGGATGTACCGCGTGCTCCGGCTGGCCCAGCGCTATGGGAAGCCGATTTACATCACGGAAAACGGGCTTCCTGATGGGGATGACGACCTGCGCAGCGAGTTCATCCTCGCGCACCTCCGGGAGGCAGCGCGCGCAATGCGGGACGGGGCCGACGTGCGAGGCTATTACCACTGGTCGCTCATCGATAACTTCGAGTGGGCGGAGGGCTGGTCGATGCGGTTCGGTCTGATCGCGGTCGATCCGGTCACCCAGGTCCGCACGCTCCGTCCGAGCGCCCGTGTCTATGCGGACATCTGCCGGTTGAACGCGTTGCCCTAGACGGCCACCATCCACCCGTCTCAGTCAATTCCGCGGGGGCGAATCGCAATTCCCAGACAAATCAACAGGAGTGTAAGCTCGAACTCCCATCCTCCAAGGAAGCCCTGAGGCAGGCGTACCCTCAGGATGGCGACCGCCATCTCGATGGCCAGGAGGAACGCCAGCGGGCGCATCAGGACGCCCGTGAGCAGCGCCAGGCCGCCGGCCATCTCGAGCGCCCCGACAATCCAGGCCGCCGGTTCCGCGAGTGGGATGTTCACGGTGAGGAAGAGGGCCACCGTCCGGTCGTGATGCCCGCCGAAGAGTTTCAGCGACCCGTGAACCAGGAAGATTATGGCCGGGGCCAGGCGGATCAGGAAGAATGCGATCCGCGGCGGCGTGAGCAGCCCGCCGGACGGGTGCCGGCGCCCTACGCCGCGGGTGAGGAGACCGCGCCAGAACCGCCCGTGTTCCACGGCATGTCGTTGTAGTCGGGGTCATTGCGGTCGATCGCTGTGCGGAGGCAATGCGCCAGCTTGCGGTCGAGGCGGCGCACGATCTCATATTCCCGGAGTGCGGCCGCGCGGTCGCCCTTGGCGAGATATGCCCGCGCCAGGTAATCGTGTGCCTGCGCGAACGTCGGACGCAGCTGCAGAGCGACCTTGTACAGCTCGATCGCCTTCTCGATCTGTCCTGTCTTCCGCAGGCAATAGGCGAGGTTATTGAACGCTTCAGGGAAGCGCCCGCCCAGCGCGACCGCCCGTTCGTACTCCTTGATCGCCTGCGGCCACTGTTTCGCCGCGTGGAACTCCAGCCCGCGCTTGAATGCCTTGACCGCTTCTGTGCTGACGCCTGAAGGCACTTCAGTCACGTCGGCCGCCGAAGCAGCCACGGCCAGCACGGCGAGGGCGAGCACCGCGAGAAGCAGTTTCACCATCTGATTAGAGGCGTGGCGTGCCCTCAGGGTTTACCGCCAGGCCGAGCACGCGCCGCGCGTTGCCGGCCAGGATCGCGTCCCTGTCCTCGTCGCTCAGCTCGATCCGGTTGAGGATCTCCACCTGCTCCTTGAGGATGTGATGGCGGTAGCCGCCGAACGCCGTGGAGTCGGTCCCAAACAGGATGCGTTTGGCGCCGAAGGCACGCACCGCGTCGCGGAAGATCTGCTCCAGGGGGGGTTGCCCTGGGTAGTAGTCGCGCCAGTTGTTGGTCCCCGAGGTGTCCACGCACACGTTCTCTGTATGGTAGGCGAGGAAGAGCGTCTCCCGGAAGAAACCCGCGCCGAAGTGCGCGATGAGAAAGGTGACCTCCGGAAATTCCTTTACCGGGGCTGAGAGCGGCAGCGGGCTCGCGAAGCTGAGATCGTAGAACATGCCCACGGTGATCCCGAAGTGAAACAGGATCGGAAGACCGGCTTCGGCAGCCGCTTCGTAGATGGGATAGAGGGCGCGGTCATTGGGGAGGAAGCGCTGGATAGGCGGATAGAGCTTCAGACCGCTGAGGCCCAGGCTGCGGAAGCGGGACACGGTCCTCCACGCGTCCGGGTGCCTGGGGTCTGACAGAGACCCCCAGCCGATGAGGCGCTTTGGGTTCAAGGCGACAAACTGCCCGAGATCCTCGTTGCCTTCCCCGACCGCGATGAAGCCCCCCGCCTCCACCCCCGCCGTATCGAATGCGTCCAACCAGGACTTGGCGTGATCCTCAAGGGTCAGGGACTCCAGTTCTTTCACGCGCTCTTCTAAAGTCTTCCCGCGGATCCGGGCGGCGTCTGCGGCCTTCTTTCTATAAGAAGGCATCCGCTCGCGCTGGCGCCGGAGCATCCCGGCGGTAATCAGGTGGAGGTGGCTGTCGATAATCGCCATGGCACCCCCCACCATACCGCCGGGCGCAAACAGGCGTCAAGGATGCCCGCCCCCCGGGGCTCAAGTCAGCCGGGCGAAGAGCCGATATCATAGGTAGCAGGCCCTTCTAAACTCCCGAAATTAGGCTAGGGGAGTCAAGTAGGAGTGTCCTGGCACCGAAATTGCTATACGGTTAGGTTGTAATCCTCATAGCGACAAAGGCAAACCCGTCGTGAGGCGGGGACGCAAAGCCACGGGACTCCCGAATCGGAGTTAGCCGGGTTGCCGAAGGTGGGGATTGTTGTTTGTGGTAGTCCTCAATACCGATAACGGCAAACCCGTCGTGAGGCGGGGACGCAAAGCCACGGGACTCTGAAACAGAGTTAGCCGGGCTACCGAAGGAGAGGACAAGATGAAGGCGGTCATTGCTGTTCTGCTCGTACTCCTGGCGGCTGCGCCCGTCGCGGCGCAGACCGGATCCACCCTGGTAACGATCTCCGTTCCCCCAACCCAGGTGCTGGAGGGCGCAACCAGCGCTGCCGTCACTCCAGGTTCCACCCCCCATCGCGCCCGGCTGGTCGTGAAGAGCAACACGGCCTGGACGCTGGTCGCACATGTCTCCGCCAGCGCGGCCGGCGTGGCGTGGCGACTGGAGAACGGAACCTGGCTGCAGATCGACGGGACCACGGCGGTGCTGCGCGGCGGCCGGGGTGTCCATGTCATCGACTATCAGATTCGCGCCCAGAGCGGACAGCGGGGGACGATCGAGTTCACACTGGAGCCCAGATAACGCGTCGGACAGCCCCCGGCGCTGGCACGTCGCGTGCTTGGCTATTCGATAAGGCCATGACGACTCGACTGAGACTCGAATCGGTAGAGGTTCGTACGGATGGTCCGAGCCTGGAGGCCCGGGTCAAGCTGAGCTTCAACGAGGACCTCCACACGGGCTCGGCCCAGGTCGAGGCCTCTGAGGACGCCTGGCAGCGTGCTGTTGCAGAGGCGACCTTGCGGGGGATCTCGGCGTTTGCGGGCAGCGCGTTTTTCTTCTCGCTCGACTCCGTCGCTGAGATCCGGACCGGCCGCCACCCGATCATCGTGGTGACGATGCTGATGCACGATGGCCAGCGGGAAGTCTTCTTCTCCGGCACGGCTCCAATCACGGATCATGCGTACGCCGCCGCGGCGCGGGCCGTGCTCAACGGGCTGAACCGCTGGCTCGAGCCGCTGCTGGAACGAGAGATGTTACCGGCAACCCCTCGAATCGAACGTGAGGGCCGCGCCGTTCACTGATCCGCGCCCGAGCCTGCGCCTGCTTCGAGGGCGTGCCGAATCTCCGCCAGGACCTCGGAGTCATCCTCCATCGCCATCCGCGCAGCAAGAGCCGTCTTCGCCTCGGACCCGCCGATTTGCCCCAGCGCCCACGCCGCGTGGCCGCGCACGAGAGGATCCCCGTCGCCGAGCGCCCGCGCGAGCGCCGGTACCGCCCGGGCATCGCGCAGGTTGCCGAGCGCGACGGCGGCATTGCGCCGCAGCCCCTGCCGCTTTGCCCGCTTGACCGCGCTGTGACGAAAACGCTCCTGATACGTCCGCTCGTCGATGTGCAGCAGCTCGATCAGGTCGGGGAATTGCACGTCGCGGCGCGGCGCGAACTCGGCGTGCAGGCCCCGCTTCACGAGCGTGTTGTGGGGGCAGACGTCCTGGCAGATGTCACAGCCGAAGACCCACGTGCCCATCAACGGCCGCAGCTCTCGAGGAATCGAGCCGCGAAGCTCGATCGTGAGATACGAGATGCAGCGCCTCGCGTCCACGACGAACGGTGCGACGATGGCGCCGGTCGGGCATTGGTCCAGGCAGATACGGCAGCGGCCGCAGGAGCCTTCGGCCGGCGCGTCCGGCTCGAGCACGAGATCGGTGAGAATTTCCCCGATGAAGATATAGGACCCCTGACCGGTCTTGGTAATGAGCAGCGTGTTCTTTCCGACCCATCCCAGGCCGGCCCGGTGAGCCAGGGCGCGATCCAGTAACGGTCCGGTGTCCACGTAGTACCGGGCCACCCTTGCGCCGCCCTCCAGCAGAAACTTGCTCAGATGCGCGAGCCGCTCTTCCATCACCCGATGGTAATCCGTCCCCACCGCATAGGCAGACACGCGCCCGCGGAGCGCATCGTCCTCCGGCGCCTGGTTATCCCACTGGTAGGCCAGCCCGACGACGACGGCAGACCTCGCTCCCTCTACGACCTCTGCCGGTCGCGCCGCGCGAGGGGCATGTTCGGCGACGTATTCCATCGTGCCGTGCATCCCCGCGGCGATCCACGATGCCAACCGGGGTTCGTCTTCTCCCAGCGGATCCGCCGTGGTGATGCCGACGAGATCGAATCCCAGAAGCTGGGCCTGGGCTTTAACCCGGCTCGATGAGATGGTCTCCATCCGCTCCATTGTAGCGCCGACGCGGTCGTTTACGAGCATCCGGAGAAGGGCAAAAATGACCTGACTCAACCATGCGCGGACCACTAACGGGATGGATGATTCTTTGCGCGGTCCTGGCGCTGAGCGCCGGAGCCCTCGCGGGCTCGGGAGGCGTGCGCGCTTCGCGGATAGACGCATTAGCCGCACAGTCTGAGGCGGCGCTGCGCGACCGCGATGCCCTGATTACATCTCTGACGGCCGACCTGGACCGTCTGCGCGATGAGGCCGATGCAGCCCGGATGGGCACCGAGGCTGTTGAGGCAGCGCTGCGCACAGCCCAGCGGCTGCTCGCGGAAACCACGGATCAGCTGCGGCAGGCCGAGGAGGCAAACACTCTCCAACAGCAGGACCTCCGGGCCATGCAGGCCTGCCTCACCGGCGCGCTCTATGCGCTGCAGACGATGGCTGATGGCAACAGCTATGGGGCGATGTATTACATGGTCAACGTGGACGGCGAGTGCAAGGCAGCCTACAGACTGCTGAACGTCCAGCAACCTGCACACTGACACACCACGAACCGAAAGGAGGGGACGCTGTGCTCTGGACGATCTTCCTCATCCTGCTCATCCTCTGGCTGGCCGGCTTCGGCTTTCAAGTCGGAGGGAGTCTGATCCACCTGCTGCTGGTGGTCGCGCTGGTCCTGCTGATCTACAACCTCGCCACCGGCCGCAGAACCGTCGTCTAAGACCCTTCACCCCGCCCAGCTCGTGTCGCTGTCGGTCCCGGCGCCCGGGCGGGTTTTTTATTTCTCCCTAGAGAAGCTGAACACATGCGCACGCTGAAACGCGACGAGTACCTGCGCCGCGTCAAGGGAAAGGAGTCGCTGTGATCGCGCAGGCTGCCGACCTCACCGGCCAGCACTTTATGGTCGACTTCTCCGGACCGGAGATCACCCCGGCACTCGAACGGCTGCTCCGCGAGGGCCGCATCGGCGCGGTCATCCTCTTCGATAAGAACATCCGCTCCACGCAACAGGTCCGGGCGCTGACGATGGATCTGCAGTCAGTTGCCGCGGAGGCGGGGTTGCCTCCGTTGATCATCAGCATTGATCAGGAAGGCGGGATGGTAAACAGGCTTGTCGAGGGATTCACCGTTTTCCCCGGAGCCATGGCGATCGGGGCTACCGATAGGCTCGAGGACGCGGCCACAGTGGGGCGCATCACGGCGCTGGAACTGCGCAGACTTGGGATCAACACCAACCATGCCCCCGTGCTCGACGTCAACACGAACATCGACAACCCGGTCATCGGCGTGCGGGCATATGGCGACGATCCGGCCATGGTCGCGAGAATGGGAGTCGCCTACCTCAAGGCAGCGCAGGATGCCGGCGTCCTCATCACTCCAAAGCACTTTCCGGGTCACGGGGCGACGCCTGTTGACTCGCACCTGGACCTGCCGGTCGTAACAAAGGACCGGCTCC
>Ga0209853_1000053_pt1 | contig 29717 bp, 29 predicted proteins | sample GWRWS1_30_40_FD_187224 | JGI IMG/M metagenome (GOLD analysis project Ga0209853, IMG submission 187224) | Riverbed sediment microbial communities from areas with vegetation nearby in Columbia River, Washington, USA - GW-RW S1_30_40 (SPAdes)... | ecosystem: Environmental > Aquatic > Freshwater >...
GCAGTCCTTCCTGGAGTTTCATCACGTCGTGCCCCACAGTGCGGGCGGAGAAGCCACGGTCGAGAACATTCAGCTCCGGTGCCGCGCGCACAATGGATTTGAGGCCGAGATGTTCTTCGGTCGTCGCAACGACCGGGCTCGTGGCACGGACGACGACCTGTCGATGACGACGTCCTCAACTGGGTCCGGACCCAGTAACAGCCTGGGAGCTGCGTTCACTGACCCACTACCGACGAACCCGCCGGACTTGACGGACTGAGCGCCCCAAGAGACGCGCCGCATCCGCCATCTTGAGATCGCCCCGATTTAGGGCGTTCAGAACGAGCAAGCGATTTTGCTCTCGCGGTGACAACATGATCTTCCCCATAGTGCTTGTGGACTTCCGCCCAACCAGGGGGAGGACATTTTCACTGAGCAGTTAGGGGAGGACATTTTCACTGAGCATCCACACTTTCAAGTCCACGCCTTGACAGCCCCCGTGACGTTGTTACAATAGGGTGTTGCTCGCCTACCCCATGTTCCCCACGCATTGAGGTGACGTTAGGTGATCAAGCCTCCTCTCGAGGCGCTGCTGGAGCGGGTCGCCAATAAGTATGCGCTCGTCATCGTGGCCGCAAAGCGCGCCCGCCAGATCAAGGAAGGAGCGCTGTCGGTGGTCGACCTGGACACCAGGAACCCCGTCACCGCAGCGCTAGAAGAGATCGCTGCCGGCAAGATCCGCTATGAGATGCCGAAGATCGCCGTCAAATAGGCTGAACACGCGCCGTTTCCGCTGCGTATTTTGAACCGGGTATGCATGCGCTGTGGATGGTGGTCCTGATCAGCATTCTCGCCTTGACGGCGGGCGCCGCCCCGATGTCAGTGGAACGGGTCGAGGGCTCGCTTGCGCTGGAGGCTGCGGTGGCCAGGCGCGCGTTCGCCGTGGGGGAGTCGGTCGAGTTGACCCTGACCGGCCGCAACACGGGCAACGCGGCGCTTTCTGTCACGTTCACCAGCGGCCAGCGTTTCGATTTCATCGTTCGCCGGTCGCGCGGCGATGAAGTCTGGCGGTGGTCCCACGATAAAGCTTTCATCCAGGTCATCCAGACGGCGACGCTGCGGCCTGGGGAGACGCTGATGTTCAGGGAGGCCTGGGATCAGCGCGACCTGCAGGGGAGGCGCGTCGACCCGGGTCCGTACGAGGTCATCGCGGTCTTTATGGGCCGGCTCGAAGGCGGCAGGGGCGGGCTCGCCCTCCCACCGATCGCGTTCACCGTCACCAAGTAGCCCCCGAAGTATCAGCCGTAGATTCCCCTTATCGCGAGATTTCCTCTATAATGAGGAGCGGCGTGGCGGCGTAGCTCAGCTGGTCAGAGCACGCGGCTCATACCCGCGGCGTCGGGAGTTCGAGTCTCCCCGCCGCCACCAGGATTCGATCCGGCAGTAGGCCATCGCCTACTGCCGTCTGCTTTGTGGCGGAGATGACGATCTTACTGGATCAGGTGCTGGCGACAATCGAGCGGCATCACATGCTCGAGCGGGGCGAGGGCGTCGTCGTCGCGGTTTCCGGCGGCGCGGACTCCATGGCGTTGCTCCATCTGCTCGAGGCGTTGCGCGAGGACTGGGACCTGACGCTGCACGTTGCGCATCTCAACCACGGCCTCCGGCCGGACGCCGAAGAGGATGCGGAGTTTGTGCGGGCCGTCGCGCGCCGCCTTGCGATTCCCGTGACGATCGAGGCGGCCGACGTCCGGGCCATCGCCGCGCGCGAGAAACGCTCGATCGAGGAGGCGGGCCGCCGCGCACGCTACGATTTTTTCAGACAGGTCGCCTCAGATGCCGCCGCCCGCCGCATCGCCACCGCCCACACCCGTGACGACCAGGTGGAGACTGTGCTCATGCGTTTGGCCGGGGCCGGGCCGTGGGAGATGCTCGCGGGCATTCCGCCCGTTCGCCGGCTGGATGGCGCCGAGGTCGTGCGTCCCCTGCGCGGGGCCACACGGCAGGACATCCTGCAGTATCTCGCCGGGCGAGACGTCGTGTGGCGCGAGGATCCCACCAACCGCGATCTGCGGATGGTCCGCAACCGCATGCGACACCAGGTACTTCCCGCACTGGCGCGCGACGCGCCGGCCATTGCACAGACGGCCTGGGAGATGGGTGAAACCGCGCGCGAAGTCGATACGCTGTTGAATCGTCTGGCCGCTGCTCACTACGGGCACCTCCCCAACAGGGAGCATGACGCCGTCAGGTTTGCCCCAGAGACGTTCGCGGCAATGCCTGCGGCCCTGCAGCGAAGGCTGCTGCGGATGGCAGTGGCCGAGGTAGCCGGAACAGCCGAGGCACCGTCCCTCGTTATGTTAGAAGAAGCGGTTCGCGTGGCGTCGACGGGGCGAGTCGGCCGTGAGGCGCAGACGGGAGGCGCGGTCGTCCGGGTCGGCTACGGGATGATCGAAGTGGCTCCCGCCCGGCCGCAAGCGGCCGTCGAAGCGTACCGGCTTGCCGTCCCCGGTGAAGTCAGAGCGGAGGGATTCGGGCTCGTGTTCTCGGCCGACCTGCTCGAGGGCGTGCAGGGTCACCCCGGCTCCGGACCACATCAGGCGGATTTTGATGCCGAGGGCGCGGGATCGCCTCTTCTGATTCGAGCGTGGCGACGCGGTGACCGCTTCGTCCCATCGGGACTCACGGGGAAAAAGAAGTTGCAGGACTTTTTCGTCGACGCGAAGGTCCCAAGATGGGAGCGGGCGACGGTTCCGCTGGTCGCCGACGCGCAGGATCGGATCCTGTGGGTCGTGGGCTATCGCGTGTCGGAGACCTGCCGGGTGACAGATCGCACGAACAAGGTGCTTCGTGTGCGCGCCCGGCCTGCTTGATTTGGACAGGGTTTCATCGTATCGTAGGGCCAATTGGAAGGCAGGGGATTCTGAGTGATCAACCGGTATCTGCGCAACCTGGTCGTTTGGGCGATCATCCTGGCGGTCGTCGTCTATTTCTTCCTGCCGCTGTATCGGGCCAAGACGCCGCGCGAGGAGATCTCCTACAGCGATTTCCTGGCCCACGCGGCTGCCGGCCGGGTCGTCGAGGTGAAGATTGGCGACGAGACGATCACCGGCGAGCTGCGCAACAAGCAGACCTTCCGCACGTTCGTGCCACCCAACGACACCTCGTATCTGGCGCTGCTGCAGAGCAAAGGCGTCACGATCAAGGTGGAGCCGAAGAACCGGAACGCGCTGTGGCCGAACCTCCTCTCCACGATGCTGCCGTTTTTCCTGTTGATCGGCCTGTGGCTCCTCATGCTGCGTCAGGCGCAATCGGGCAGCAACCAGGCGATGTCGTTCGGCAAGAGCCGCGCCCGGCTGCACACCGAGAACCGCCCGAAGGTGACGTTTGACGACGTGGCCGGGGTGGACGAGGCCAAGGAAGAACTCCAGGAAGTCATCGAGTTTCTCAAGCACCCGAAGAAGTTCCAGGCCCTCGGCGCCAAGATCCCACGCGGTGTGCTGCTGGTCGGCCCGCCCGGAAGCGGGAAGACCCTGCTCGCGAAGGCGGTCGCCGGCGAGGCCGGGGTGCCCTTCTTCTCAATCTCCGGCTCCGAGTTCGTGGAGATGTTCGTGGGCGTGGGCGCCTCGCGCGTGCGCGATCTGTTCGAGCAGGCAAAGAAGAGCGCGCCCTGCCTTGTCTTCATCGACGAGATCGACGCCGTCGGACGGCAGCGCGGCGCAGGATTGGGCGGCGGACACGACGAGCGCGAGCAGACGTTGAACCAGTTGCTCGTGGAGATGGACGGTTTCGATCCGAATGCCGGCATCATCCTCATCGCCGCCACGAACCGGCCCGACATCCTCGATCCGGCGCTGCTGCGGCCCGGACGGTTCGACCGCCGGGTGGTCGTCGATAACCCCGACAGCAAAGGCCGCCGCGCCATCCTCGACGTGCACGTACGTGGCAAGCCGCTGGCCGAGGACGTCGGTCTCGAGGTGCTGGCCAAGCACACACCGGGCTTCTCCGGCGCCGACCTGGCGAATCTCGTGAACGAGGCCGCGCTGCTCGCCGCCAGACGCAACAAGAAAAAGATCACCATGTCGGAGATGGATGAGGCCATCGAGCGTGTCATCGCCGGTCCGCAGCGGCGCAGCCGCATCCTGGGTCCCAAAGAGCGCGAGATTGCCGCATACCACGAGGGCGGGCACGCCCTCCTTGCCAAACTGCTCCCCAACGCCGACCCGCCGCACAAGGTGACGATCCTGCCGCGCGGCATGGCGCTCGGTTATGTCATCTCCGCGCCTCCGGAGGATAAGTACACCTACACCCGCAGCGAACTGCTGGATCGGATCACGGTGGCGCTCGGCGGGCGTGTGGCCGAAGAGTTGACGTTTGGCGAGGTGACGACGGGGGCGCAGAACGACTTCGAACAGACCACCGACCTCTCCCGGCGGATGGTCACCGAGTTCGGCATGAGTGAAAAGCTCGGGCTGCTGACGTTCGGCAAGCGCCACGGCCCGGTCTTCCTCGGAAGAGACCTGGTGGAGACGCGCAACTACAGCGAGGAGATCGCGTACGAGATCGACAAGGAAGTCCGCCGGATCATCGACGAGTGCTACGTGCGCGCGCGGGCGATCCTGTCGGACAACCGGGAAAAGTTGGAGCGGATCGCCAAGGCGCTGTTGGAGCGCGAGAGCCTGGAAGGCGAAGAACTTGAGCGGGCGCTGTCCGGCCAGGCCCTTGAGCCCCCCGCCGCGGCCGCGGCGATCTCGCCGCAGCCGGAGCCCAAGCCCGAACCCGCGCCCCGTCCGGAGAAGCCGATTCCGTCGCTGAAGCCCAAGCCGGAAGTCTCCTAGGACAGTTCCGACGTATAAGCCAAAAAGGGGAGGAGTATCTTTCCTCCCCTTGGCTATTTGCCGCCGCGGCGGCGACAAAGGGAGACTCCTGCAGGTCCGCGAAATCAGCCTGTTGCTTCCGGCGTCGTAAGAGATTTCACCAACAGGAGGCGAGGATGTCCACCCGCCAGATCGCCTACGTAGGTGTGCTGGCCGCCCTGTACGTGATCATCGGGCAGTTCACGCGGTATCTCCCCAATCCAATGGGGGGCGGTTCTACCATAGCCCTGAACATGGTTGTCATCGTCATCGCCGGCATTCTTCTGGGTCCCGTTCCCGGCATGCTGGTCGGTCTCGTGGGGACCGGATTGAACGCGCTGTTCACCTCGGGCACGGGATCGGGGGCCTTTGAGCTGGCCGCGGTCATTCCGCACACGATCATGGGGTTTAGCGCCGGGTTGGCGCGTCGTGCCCCGGCCGCTCTGGCCGCGCTAACCATTCTTGTCGGCCATGTCCTGAACTTGCTGGCCTTTGTCGTCGCCAGGTTGCTGCCGTTCAGCGAGGCCACCGCCTTTGTATTTTCAGCGGTGCTGCTTGTGGAGGTGGTCATCGATGTTGTGGTGATCAGCCTCGTCGTGCCGCTGCTCCGGCCGCTGGTGAAACAGACCGCTCCTGCGTAGGAGACCGGCATGCCGGTAGTTGAGGCCCCAGAGCATCCGGTCGAGGCAAGCGTCGCCGTCGACCCGAAGACGACGGCGTTGATCGTGGTCGACATGCAGAACGACTTCGTCAAGCCGGGAGGCGCGCTCGTAGTGCCCACCGCCGCGCAGACGATCCCCGCGATGCAGTTGCTCCGGGCGCTGGCGCGCAGCCACAGGATGGCGGTGTTCTACACGCAGGACACGCACGAGCCCGGCGACATCGAGTTCCCGATTTGGGGACAGCACGTGCTGCGGGGCTCGTGGGGGTGGCGGATCGTGGACGAGCTCGCCCCCGAGGCCGGGGAGCGCGTGATCGAGAAGCTGCGCTACGACGGCTTCTTCGGCACACCGCTGGATCACGAGCTGCGCCTGAAGAGGATCGAGACGGTGATCGTCTGCGGGACCGTGGCCAATATCTGTGTGCTGCACACGGCCGGCAGCGCAGCGCTGCGCGGATACAAGGTCATCCTGCCGGTGGATGCCATCTCGGCGATCACGCCGTTTGATTTGCAAACGGCAATAAGGCAAACAGCGTTTCTTTATCGAGGAATCATTACGACAGCTGAAGGGATCCACGCGGCATGAAATACACATGCCGCGTGCACATGGAGGCCGAATAAGTGGCACGAACGGATCGCATGACCCGCAAGACAGGCTTGAGTCTGGGACCGATCCTCATCTACGTCGCCGCCGTGGCGGTCGTCGCCGGCGGACTCCTGGCCTGGGACTACACCTGGCGGCGGAGAGAGGAGGCGGCCCGCCGGCCTCCGCCCGCGGACGTGGTGGCCAAGAATCTGATCGAGAACATCATCGGCCGCGGCACAGTAAAGGAGATCAAGGTGAACGAGCAGGCCGGTACGGTGGATGCCACCTTCGAGTCGGCGACCTATCCGCCGGCCGCGCGATCGGTTATCGATGGGACGGTCTTGGCGACAGGGCTGGACCGGCTACTGCCTGGGATGCGCCTGACCAAGGACGAGCCGCTCATCCGCGTCAAAACGGCGGATGGCAAGGAGGTCGTAGCGGCGAGGGCCGAGCAGACCGGGCGGCTGGTTCAGGTGCTTGTCAAATCAGGCGACAAAGTCGAAGAGAACAACGCGCTCGTCCTGATCGAGCCGGATGACAAGGCGCAGGCACGCCAGAACCTGGAGACCGAGGGGCTGCTGGCCTGGCAGGCGATCACGACGCAGCTCAGCAGCATCAATACGGTGACGTCCCGGATCGTCTATAAGGACGTCACGCTGGCCACCGTGGTCGGCAAGCGCGGCGAGCAGAAAGTCACCGCGACATTCCATGAGAGCCTGAAGTAACCGCGGAGGGTTCCAGCCGCTTGGCTGTTGTAGTCGGTGAACATCTGAACATCGCCGACGTCGTGGCGGTAGCGAGGGAGAGGGCGCAGGTCGCCCTCTCTTCTCGTGCCAGGGAGCGAATGGCGCGCTCCCGCGAGGTCGTGGAGCGCATCGTACGCGATGGGCGCACGATCTACGGCATCACCACCGGGGTCGGCGAGCTCGCCGGCGTGCGCATCTCCGTGGATCAATCGGCGCAGCTTCAAGTGAACATCGTCCGCAGCCACAGCGCCGGGGTGGGGGACCCGCTGCCCGAGGAAGTGGTGCGTGCGATGATGGTGCTCCGGGCGCACGCGCTGGCGCTCGGGTACTCCGGCATCCGCGAAGCGGCGGTCGAGCTGTTGCTGGCGATGCTGAATCGCGGCGTCCACCCGGTCATCCCGGCGCAGGGCTCGGTGGGCGCGAGCGGGGATCTTGCGCCGCTTGCCCATCTGGCGCTGGCCCTCATCGGTGAAGGCGAGGTGCGCCTGGAAGGCCGGACGGTTCCGGCGGCGCGCGCGATGGCGGAGGTGCGGCTTCATCCCGTGGTGCTCCAGCCCAAGGAGGGAATGGCCCTCATCAACGGCACGCAGATGATGACAGGGTGCGGCGCGCTGGCCGTCTTCGACGCGCGGGCTCTGGCCGCGTGCGCGGACATCGCGGGGGCATTGACGTGTGAGGCGTTGCACGGTCTGGTCGATGCCTTCGATCCACGCCTCCACGAGGTCAGGCCGCATCCCGGGCAGGGCCGGAGCGCCGCCAACTTACGCCGGTTGCTCTCCGGCAGTGAGGCCCCAGGCGGCTCGCAGGCCCCGGTGAAAGTCCAGGACGCGTATGCCCTCCGTTGCATGCCTCAGGTCCACGGCGCCTGCCGCGACGCCATCGAGTACACGGCGCAGGTCGTCGAGATCGAGATAAATTCGGCGACCGACAACCCGCTCATCTTCCCCGACGAGGACCGCGTCATCTCCGGCGGTAATTTTCATGGCCAGCCGGTCGCACTTGCCCTTGATGTGCTTGCGATCGCGGTGAGCGAGCTCGCGGGGATCGCGGAACGCCGCATTGAGCGTCTGGTAAACCCGCATCTGTCCGGCCTCCCGGCCTTCCTGACCCAGGACAGCGGCCTGCATTCCGGATTGATGCTCGCGCAGTATACCGCCGCGGCGCTCGTCTCCGAGAACAAAGTGCTCAGCCACCCGGCCAGCGTCGACAGCATCCCCACTTCAGCCAATCAAGAGGATCACGTCAGCATGGGCGCGGCGGCAGCGCGCAAAGCGCTGCAGGTCGTACGCCATACACAGCAGGTGCTCGGCATCGAGCTGCTCTGCGGCGCGCAGGCTCTCGATCTCCGCCGTCCGCTGCGGCAAGGAGCCGGTACCCGCCCCGCGTACGACACCGTGCGCAGGGCCGTCCCCAAACTGGAAGCCGACCGGGTACTCGCGCCCGATCTGGCGGCGGCCGGCGAGCTCGTGCGAAGCGGAGCGGTGCTCCGCGCGGTTGAGCAGACGATCGGGGAGCTGGCGTAGGTGACACCCGCAGCACGCCGTGTGCGCGCGCCTCGGGGCAGGGACATTAGCTGCCGTGGTTGGGGGCAGGAAGCCGCGCTGCGCATGTTGATGAACAACCTCGACCCTGAGGTGGCCGAACGGCCCGACGACCTGATCGTCTACGGCGGCACGGGCAAGGCGGCGCGCAGCTGGCCCGCATTTGATGCTATCGTTCGCGCCCTGCGCGACCTGGGCGGCGATGAGACCTTGCTGGTGCAGTCGGGCAAGCCGGTCGGGATCTTCCGAACCCATGAGTGGGCGCCCCGCGTCCTGATCAGCAACTCAATGCTGGTCCCGGCCTGGGCGACCTGGGAGAAGTTCTGGGAGCTCGAGGGGCTCGGGTTGATGATGTACGGCCAGATGACCGCCGGCTCGTGGATCTACATCGGCACCCAGGGCATCCTCCAGGGAACGTACGAGACATTCGCGGCGGTGGCGCGCGCGCACTTCGGCGGGTCGCTGCGCGGGCGCGTGGTGCTCACCGCCGGGTTGGGCGGAATGGGCGGCGCCCAGCCCATGGCCGTGACGATGAACGAAGGGGTGGCGCTGGTCGTGGAGGTGGATCCTGCCCGCATTCACCGCCGGCTGAGCGCGGGATGGGTGGACCACGCCACCGACGATCTCGACGACGCCCTCCGCCAGGTCGACGACGCGCGGCAAGCCCGCCGCCCGAACTCCGTGGCCCTGCTCGGCAATGCGGCGGAGGTGTTCTCCGAGGTCGCGCGCCGGGGCATCGCGTTCGATGTTGTGACCGATCAGACCTCGGCGCACGATCCACTTGGCGGCTACATTCCCGAGGGCATCACAGCCGAAGAGGCGCCCGCGCTGCGGCGCGAGCGCCCACATGACTACGTCCGCCGCTCCCGAGCGTCCATCGCGCGTCACTGCGAGGCGATGGTACACATGCTGGGAGGCGGCAGCGTCGTCTTTGATTACGGGAACAACCTGCGGGGCCAGGCCAAAGACGCGGGCTTCGCGGGCGCCTTTGCCTTTCCGGGTTTCGTGCCCGCGTACATCCGGCCGCTGTTCTGCGAGGGGAAGGGCCCGTTCCGGTGGGTGGCGTTGTCGGGTGATCCGAGGGACATCATCCGCACGGACCGGGCCGTTCTGGAGCTCTTTCCGGAAAACGAACCGCTCGGGCGTTGGATACGGCTGGCTGAAGAGCGTGTCCCCTTTCAGGGGCTACCTGCTCGTATCTGCTGGTTGGGGTATGGTGAACGCGCCCGAGCGGGACTTGTCTTCAACGATCTGGTGCGGCGCGGCGAGGTCGGCGCGCCGGTCGTCATCGGCCGCGACCATCTCGACAGCGGCTCGGTCGCCTCACCCTACCGGGAGACGGAGGGGATGCGGGATGGGTCTGATGCGGTGGCCGACTGGCCGATCCTTAATGCGCTGCTGAACACCAGCGCCGGAGCAACCTGGGTATCCGTCCACCACGGGGGCGGGGTGGGCATCGGCTATTCCATCCACGCCGGGCAGGTCACCGTCGCCGACGGAACGGATCTCGCCGCCCAGAAGCTCGAGCGCGTGCTGACGACCGATCCCGGTTCCGGCGTGATGCGCCACGCCGATGCCGGCTATCCCGAAGCCATCGCCGCCGCCCGGCGGCACGGCCTCCGCATCCCCATGCAGGGCGCCTGAAGCGATCTCCCCGGCTTCCCCCGAACAGGAATAGGGGGTTCGTGTCGAACTTGTTTCTGACTGTTCCCAGGCAAGGTGGGAGGATGGGTGTGTTTGCACTCAATTTCTATTCCTCGGTCTTCGCCGAGCAGCTGCGGGACGGTCGCAAGAGCGCGACCATCCGGCTGGGCGACAAGCGAGAGAAGTACCAGGAAGGCCAGATCGTCTGGCTGACCGTCGGCCAGCGCTTCGGCACGCGGAAGAAGATCGCGGCCGCGGTCATCGACCGTATCGAGGTCAAGGCCCTGCACTCGGTATCCCCGCGGGAAATCCAGCGGGACAATCCGTCCATGCGCAGCCACGACGAGCTGGTCGATTTTCTGGCCAAGATCTACGGCCGGAAGATCTCCACAGAGGACACCGTCACCGTCATCCACTTTTCCCGGGTCGACGAATTCCCCGCGATGTAGGCATGAAGCTGAGAGTCGGCGTCATCGGCACCGGCTTCGGCAGCCAGGTGCAGATCCCCGCGTTCCAGGCCCACCCGCGGGCGGAGGTCGTCGCGGTCAGCAGCCATACCCCCGGAAAGGCCGCGAAGATCGCGCAGCGATTCGGCGTGCGTCAGGCCTTTGACCGATACCAGGATCTCGCGGCCGCGGATCTGGACCTCGTCAGCATCACCGCCCCTCCGGCCCTCCACCATCCGATGTCGCTGGCCGCGCTCGCGGCCGGCCGCCATGTGCTCTGCGAAAAGCCGATGGCTCTGGACGCTCGTGAGGCTGCGGAAATGCTCGAACGGGCCGAAGCGCGCGAGGTCCTGCACGTGATCGACCACGAGTTGCGCTTCAACCCCAACCGCCGGAAGATTAAGGTCCTCATCGACGAAGGCTTCATCGGACAGCCCCGGCACGCCTTGATCACCGTCGTCGGCGCGGGGCGCTCGGACCCTGCCCATCCATGGACGTGGTGGTCAGACCGGTCCACAGGGGGCGGGGTGCTCGGAGCGCAGGGCTCACATCAGGTGGACCTGCTCCGCTTTTGGCTGGGAGACATCGTGGCCGTCAGCGGGACGATCGAGACATATGTCCGCGAGCGGCCGGCCGACGGCCGCTCGCGCTCTGTGACATCCGACGACTTCACGACCTTCTCTCTGCGATTTGCCACAGGCGCAATCGCCTCAGTGCTCTTGAGCAGCGTGGCGTCGCATGGGGAGGGGCCGCGCGCGGAGCTCTGGGGGGATCAGGGCACGCTGCGGCTCGATGGACAGGAACACCTTTGGGGCGCGCGGCGGGGCGGGGAGTGGGGGGAGATGACCGAGCCCGAGACGCTCACTGCGCCGCCCGGGCTGGACTACTCGCCGCTATGGGGTATCTCGTTCGTGCGGTTCGGGGATCATCTGGTCAACGCGATCCTCGATGGCGCGCCGGTCGCGCCGGCCGCCACCTTCGCGGACGGCCTGCAGGTTCAAAAGGTGCTGGATGCGGTAAGGGTCACCGGACAGGACTGGCACAAGATCCCACCCGGCCCAGAGGCCGGGTGATCACGCCCCGGCGAAGGACAGCTCGCGCACTTCCACCATCGGCGTGCCGTACGCCATCCGCATGCCGTACTCCCACTTCAACTCATTGCCGACCGCGGTAATGTCCTTCAGCAGCGATAAGAAATTCCCGGCGATGGCGAAGTTCTCGACGGGATAGGCGACCCGCCCGTCCTCGACCTTCAACCCGAGCGCCTGCACGGAAAAATCCCCCGTGACCGTGTTCGTCCCTGCGTGCAGCCCCAACACCTCGGCGACGATCACGCCTTCCGACAGCGTGACGCCTGCTCCGGGGGCCATGAAGAAGTTGCTCGGCGCCACCCACACAATGCCTCGGTAGGAGCGCCATGCATGGCCGGTGTTCTCGACGCCCAGCGCCCGCGCCGTCTCCGAATTGGTCAAGTACGATCTGAGCACCCCCCGGTCCACCAGCACGGTCCGCCGGCCCGGTGTCCCTTCAGCGTCAATGGGTCGCCCGGCCAGACCCTCCGGCAGCGTCGGATCGTCGACGATCGTCACGAGTGAGGAGGCGATCGTCTCCCCGATCCGGTCCGCCAGGGGACTCTTCCGTTCCACCACATTCTTGCTGTTCCAGAGCGGTGTGAATGCGGCGAGAATCGAACCGAACGCCTTGGGCTCGATGTACGCGCGATAGCGCCCGGTTGTGAGAGGCTTGGCGCCGAGCAGGCGGCCGGTGCGCTCGGTGAACTCCAGTGCCGTGCGGCCCGGTTCGAGTGTGGCGACGCTGGTCGCCCATTCGTCGTCCCACCCCTGCTTGCGGCTCTCACCCTCCGCCATCACCATGGAGGCCATCAATCCGGCGATCCCGCGCCGGTACGAACCGTCTGCGCCTTCCGTGGACGTCACCGCGACGTCCCATTCGCGCTCCGCGTACGATGCGAAAAGCACCTGCTTGACGCGGGGGTCTTCGCGGATCGTCCCCTCGAGACCGATGGCCATCTGGACCTTGGCCTCCAGCGAGCCCCGCAGAGAGTCGCCGACCATGTCCTTGCGGGTTACGGCGGTGCTCTTCGGCAGGAAGCCGCTCGCTTCAGCCTGCAGCGAGGAATTGTCGGTCGCTTCCTGCAGCATCCAGTCGAGCGCCGCGGAGCTCAGTTCCTCGCTGTACGCGTATCCGACGCGGCCGTCAACAACGACCCGCACGCCGATGCCGCCGCGCACGGCCTGCGTGATCTGCTCCAGCTTCCGCTGGTGAGATCGCGCCGTCAACTCGCGTCCCATCTCGGTGAGCACTTCCGCCGCAATTCCGCGCTCCTTCGCCCGCGCCAGAACATACCGGCGGCCTTCCTCCTGGGTCATCAGGCTTCTCCTCCCACGACGATCGCCGAGACAAGCACGTGCGGCTGGCCGACTTCGGTCGGAATCGATCCCGAGAGGCTGCCGCACATACCCGAAGCCGTCGACAAATCACTCGAGACCGCGACCACGCGGCGGATCGTTTCTGGTCCCTTACCCACCAGCATGGCCCCGCGTACCGGTTCGGCGATCTGCCCATTGCGGATCAGGTACGCTTCCTGGACGCCGAAGTTGTATTCACCGGAGCCGGGCTTGACCTGTCCGCCGCGCATTTCTTTGGTGTAGAGTCCGAACTCGACCTGGGCGAACAACTGGTCAAGAGGCGTCTCGCCGGCCGCGATGAAGGTGTTGCGCATCCGCGAGGTCGGCGCAAAGGTGTAGTCCTGCCGGCGTCCTGACCCGGTGACCTTGTAGCCGGTGAGCAGCGATCCCCAGCGGTCCACCATGTAGCTCTTCAGGATCCCGCGCTCAATCAGCACGGTGCGGCGTGTGGGCGCGCCTTCATCGTCGAACTCGCTGCTGCCCCAGGCGTGCGCCGTCGTCCCGTCATCGATGTAGGTGACGGCAGGGCTGGCGATCTCTTCGCCCAGCATGTCCGAGAGCACCGATGCCTTCTTGGCCACCGACGTCGTCTCCAGTAAGTGTCCGAGGGCCTCGTGGAAGATCACGCCGCCGAACGCGTTGCCGATGACCACGGGGAAGGTCCCTGCGGGCGCGGGCCGCGCGCGGAGATTCGTCAGCGCCTGCCCCCCGGCGCGCTTGCCGACCTCGCGCGGCGGGAAACGATCGAAGAGTTCCAATCCGACGCTGAGGCCCTCCCACGCGGTGCCCGTCTGCACCGCGCCGTTCTCCTGCGCGATTGCGTTCACGTAGAGCCGGGTACGGACTCGGCGGTCTTCCACCCAGGCGCCCTCCGAGTTGGCGACCAGGACGTCCTGCTCCCACTCCTGCAGGTATGATTCCACCTGCCGGATCTCCGGCGCGACACGCGCGCCCGCATCGGCTTCCCGGAGGCGCTCCACCCGGTAGGGCTTGGGATGCTCCTCGAACGGCACCTTAGGGTCGTGGAGGCCGCGCGAGGCCGTTTTCCGAAAGTCCAGCCCGCCGCGTCCTTTGGGGTCGACCTTTCCGGCCTGGCCCTTCACGCGGACGAGGTTGTCGGTCACGTCGAGCAGGCCTTCGTGGGTGAGATCGTTTGTATACGCGTAGGCGACCTCGGTGCCGTAGAAAAGTCGTACGCCCGCACCGTTTTCCAGTCCGCTCGTGGCCTCTTTGACGTCGTTGTTCAGCACCCGCAGCTGACGGCGCTTCCACCGTTCCACGTAGACCTCCGCGAACGACGCCCCGCCGCGGACGGCACGTGCAAGAACATCACTGACCAGGGTTTCCGCGAGCATCGCAGACCTCCCGGGGATTGTCTTCAGTCTACGCGCTTGTGCGGGGGTTGGGAAGCAGAAGGAACTGCGGAGGAATCGCGCGTGTCAGATAAATGCCGGCGGAGGCCTGGAAAAACGGCACGCCGGCCCCGCTTGCCTGGCGTCCCAGAATCGTGATAACGAGCGCGTCGCTGTCGCGCCGCTGGGCGATGGCGAGCGCGTCCTGCCGTGTCGCCGAGAGATGCACGAACTGCCGCTCCTGCGGGTGCAGGCCCTCGGCTCGCAGCTGATCCAGTGACGCCGGAGGGACACCATAGTACAACCACTCAGGAGGCACGACCGGGGTGCCGGGAGTGTCAATGGGCACCGTGTGGCCGTACCGGGCCCGGATCCGGTTTTCGGCGATCTCGTAGCGCCGGCTATCCTGCTGCGCGAGCTGCCGCACCGCATCCGCATTGACCCACGACCAGCCCGGCTGCGCCGCGAGCGCCGCCACCATCGTGTCGATGTCCACGAATCCGGCGGGATCGAGGGCCAGCCCGACGCTCTCGGGCTTGTGCCGGAGGACGAGCGCAAGAAAGCGGCTCAGACGCTCGTCGCGATCGCGCGCGTCCGACGATGCGCCGCGGCGCGGGGGTCTCATCGCCATCGGAAGAACACGGCAACGCTGTTCTGTGCGGTGGTGACACGCTCCTGTCGAGGAGAACGTTCGGAGTCCGAAGAAGAAACCGCTCGCATGGCGAGCATCGTCGAGTGCGTGCCGAACTTCAGCGAAGGCCGCCGAGGCGAGGTGATCGAGGCGATCGCGGATGGGATCCGGGGCCAGCGCGGCGTGCGGCTCCTGGACATCCAGGCGGATGCGAGCCATAACCGCAGCGTGCTGTCATTTGTCGGCGACCTCGACGCGGTGCGTGCCGCGGCGCTGGCGGCGACCCGCCGGGCCGTGGAGCTCATCGACATGAACGTGCACAAGGGCGAGCACCCCCGCATGGGCGCCGTGGACGTCATTCCGTTTGTCCCGATCTCCGGCGTCACAATGGAGGAGTGTGTCGGCGCGGCCCGCCGGCTGGGCCGCGAGATCTGGGAAACGCTGCGCGTCCCGGTGTTCTTCTACGCTGAGGCGGCCACCCGGCCCGAGCGCCGCAGGCTGCCGGACATCCGCAAAGGCGAGTACGAGGGACTCAGGGAGAAACTTGCCGGTCTCGACTGGATGCCCGACGTCGGCGAGCCCGCGCCGCATCCCACGGCCGGCGCGACAGTCGTCGGCGCGCGAGCTCCTCTCATTGCCTACAACATCAATCTCGCATCTGAAGACGTGGAGGTGGCGCGCAAGATCGCCCGCGCCGTGCGCGAGAGCAGCGGTGGGCTGGCGAACGTGCAGGCGATGGGCGTCCGGAGCGAATCCGGCCGCGCCCAGGTTTCGATGAACCTGCTCGACTACACTCGGACGCCGATTCACGTGGCGTACGAGCAGGTGCGCCTCGAGGCGTCCCGCCACGGCGTGGACATCCTGGAGAGCGAAGTCGTAGGCCTCGTACCGCTGGACGCGATTGCCGAGTCGGCCCGCTTCTACCTGCGCCTGCGTGGGTTCAATCGGGAGCAGATCCTGGAAGCGAAGTTGATGGAGTGAAGCTCCAGGCCGACCTCCTCATCGTCAACGCCGGCCAACTGCTCACCCTCAGCGGTCCTCCCGGGCTCAATGAGTGGCCGCGCACCGGCGAGTCCCTGATGCAGCTCGGGCTGATTCGAGATGGCGTCGTGGCCGCCTCGGATGGTGTGATCGTCGCCGCGGGGTCTGCGGCCCAGGTGCTCGACGAGGTTTCCCTCGCCGCGGACGGCACCCGCCTTGATGCGGAGGGCAGGGTGGTGCTCCCGGGATTCGTGGATCCGCACACCCATCTCGTCTTCGCCGGCTCGCGCGCCGATGAGTTCATCCTGCGCCTCCGGGGGGCGACGTATCGGGAGATCTCCCAGCGAGGCGGCGGGATCGCGGCGACGATGCACGCGACGCGCGAGACGCCGGAAGAGCAGCTTGTGGCACTGGGCATGCGCCGCCTGGACCGCATGCTGGCGCACGGCACGACGACCGTGGAAGCGAAGAGCGGCTACGGGCTGACCCTGGAGGATGAGTTGAAAGTCCTGCGCGCGATCCACCGCCTCACGGCGGCGCACGCGGTCGACGTCATCCCGACGTTTCTGGGCGCGCACGCCGTTCCCCCCGAGTACCGCGACGCCCCGGACGCCTACGTGCGCATTGTGGTCGATGAGATGATCCCCGCAGTGGTGGACGAAGATCTCGCCGAGTTCTGCGACGTCTTCTGCGAGGCCGGCGCGTTTACGCCGGAACAGTCGCGGGAAGTGCTGCTCGCCGGCGCGGAAGCGGGGCTCGACCCCAAGATCCACGCCGATGAACTCTCCGACCTGGGCGGCGCGCGTCTGGCGGCAGAGGTAGGCGCCGTCTCGGCGGATCACCTGCTCTATGCGTCCGATGACGGCCTCTCCGCGATGGCGGCGACCGGCACGATGGCGGTGCTCCTTCCGGGGACGGCGCTGTTCCTGGGGCTGCCGTACGCCCGGGCGCGGCGAATGATCGAGCTCGGAGTCGCCGTTGCGCTGGCCACGGACTTCAACCCCGGCACCAGCCCGACGTACTCGATGCCGGCTGTGATTGCGCTCGCCTGCATCGGCATGCGGATGGATCCCGCCGAGGCCATCGCGGCCGCGACGATCAACGCGGCGCACGCCATCCGCGCGGCAGAGGAAGTGGGCAGCCTCGAGCCAGGGAAAGCGGCGGATCTCGTCGTCCTCGATCTCGCCGACTACCGCGAGCTGCCGATGGGATTCGGCACGAACCCCGTGCATGCGGTCGTCAAGCGCGGCCAGGTGGTGCATCGATGAAGGATCTCACGATTGGCCACTTCCTTGAACAGCTGGCGTCCTCCGATCCGACGCCCGGCGGGGGAAGCGCTGCGGCTCTCGCCGGTGCGATGGCGGCGGCGCTGGTCGCGATGGTGGCCCGGCTGTCGCAGGGAAAAGGCGGCGATGATGAGGCGTTTGCGCGCACCGTTCACTGGGCGGAGCGGGCGCGTGAGACGTTGAGCGGCCTGGCCGAGCAGGATGCGCAGGCGTTCGACGGCGTGATGCGGGCCATGCGCATGCCGCGGGGAACCGAGTTGGAGAAGCGCGCCCGGACCGAGGCGAGCCAGCAGGCGCTGCGCGGCGCAGCCGACGTCCCGCTGCAGGTGATGCGGGCAGTCCTTGACGTGCTGCGCGAAACCCCGGCCCTGGCGCGTTCGGGTAATCTCAACGCGGTCAGCGATGTGGCGGTCGCAGTTCTGTTGGGATATGCGGCAGTCCACGGGGCGCTGCACAATGTCCGGATCAACCTGGCATCCATCAAGGACGAGGAGTACGTTACGGCCACCGGCACGGAAGCGGATCGCCTGGGCAGCAACGCCGCGGAGTTGCGGGATCAGGCCATGGCGGCCGTGCGCGAGCGGATGTAAATGGCCGACCAGATCGTGCTGGCCGGCATGCGTTTCTTCGGTTACCACGGCGCGCTGTCCGAAGAGCGAACACGCGGGCAGGAGTTCGTCGTGGACGTCGAGGTTGAAGCCGACCTGCGCGAGGCGGGAAAGAGCGACGACCTTGGTGACACCGTCGATTACCGAAAGGTTTACGCTGCCGCGAAAAGCGTCGTCGAAGGCCCGCCCAGGCAGCTACTCGAAGCGGTCGCCGAGGAGATCGCCACGCGCGTGCTGGCCCTTCCGCGGGTCGAGGCGGTGGTCATCCGTCTGCGCAAGCCGTCGGTGCGGATGCCGGGTCCGGTGGCACACTCGGCGGTCGAGATCCGGCGGCAGGCGCGATGAGCGCGAAGGCCTTCCTGTCCCTGGGGTCCAACCTGGGGGACCGCAAGGCGACACTACTAGCGGCCCTCGACGCGCTCGACCGGGGCGGCGCGCGGATCATCCGCCGGTCGTCGCTCTATGAGACGGCGCCCGTCGGGAAGATCGATCAGCCACGGTTCCTCAACCTCGTCGTCGAGGTCGCCACAGACCTCACACCCGCGGACCTCCTCGCGCTCTGCCAGTCGGTCGAGCGTGACCTCGGCCGCGTGCGAAAGGAACGCTGGGGACCTCGCACGGTGGACATCGACATCCTGCTCTACGACCGGCTGGCGATCCAGACGCCCTCGCTCACCATCCCGCATCCGGAGATGACCCGCCGGCGATTCGTGCTGGTCCCGCTGCTGGAGATCGCTCCCGATGCGTCGCTGCCTGATGGAAGACGGCTGAATGCCTTCCTCGCTGATGTGGCGGATCAGGACGTACGGCGCGTGGAGGACTGATGCGGATGCTGCCGGACCTGGCTGCGGAGATCACTTCGCATCTGCCCACCGCGCGATTCGGGCGGCCGCTGCATGTCTACGAGCGTGTGACTTCCACGAATGACCTGGCCAAAGGTCTTGCCGAGGAGGGCGCTCCAGAAGGCACAGCGGTGCTGGCGTTGGCGCAAACGGCGGGGCGCGGACGGTTGGGACGGCCGTGGGCGTCCCCTCGAGGCGGTATGTATCTGTCGGTCGTGCTCAGGCCTGCGCTCCCTACCGACCGGTGGTCGCTGCTCGGCATCGCCATCGCCGTGGGCTCGGCCTCAGCCGCGGAGTCGCTTGCGGGTATGCCGATCACCCTCAAATGGCCGAATGACCTGCTGCTGGATACCCGGAAGGTGGGCGGAATCCTGGTCGAAGCCGGTCCCACGTTTGCTGTGGCCGGGATCGGGATCAACGCGGCGGTCCCGCCCGACCTCCTTCCTCCTGACGCAGCGTCGTTGAACGTGGAACTGACTACGCTCGTCTGTGAAATCCTGCGCGGGGTGGAGCGTGCGTTGGCGATGCTGCCTGCCGACACTGCCGGCCTGCTGGCACAGTGGCGGCGGCGATCGGCTACGCTGGGCCGGCACGTCCGGGTCGTCGGCAGAGAGGAAGTGGCGGGTGTCGCCGAAGACATCGACGCCGATGGGGCGCTGCTCCTCCGCACGGCGCAGGGTGTGCGGCGCGTGCTTGCCGGCGATGTCTCGCTGAGGTAACCATGCCGCATCTTGCGGACGTGAAGGGAATCCGGGTCGGCCACGCCTCGGACACGAAGGGGTTGACCGGTTGTACGGTGATCCTGTGCGAAGAAGGGGCTGTGGGCGGAGTGGATGTGCGCGGTTCCGCCCCGGGTACGCGCGAGACCGATCTGCTGCGCCCGATGACCCTGGTGCAGCGCGTGCACGCCGTGCTCCTCACCGGCGGCAGCGCATTTGGGTTGGCCGCTGCCGACGGGGTGATGCGATATCTGGAGGAGCGCGGCGCCGGCATGGATACGGGTATCCCCGGAGTCCCGAAGATTCCACTCGTGCCGGCCGCGGTCGTGTTCGATTTGCGGATCGGCAACCAGGCCGCCCGGCCCACGCCTGAGATGGCCTACGAGGCGTGCAAGCGCGCGACGTCGGAAGCGCCGGAGGAAGGGACGGTCGGCGCCGGCACGGGTGCAACCGTCGGGAAGATGCTGGGAATCACGAGCGCCATGAAGGGCGGCGTGGGCACGTGGAGCATTACCCTCCCGGGAGGGGTCGTGGTCGGTGCCCTGGCCGTCGTGAATGCGTTTGGCGACGTGCTCGATGATCGCACAGGCCAGATCCTGGCGGGCGCTCGCGACCCGAAGACCGGACGATTCCTCAACATGGCGAAAATGCTGCAGGAAACGGAACCCCCACCCGGCGCCGGCATGGGGGAGAACACCACCCTTGCGGTCGTGGCCACGAGCGCGAAACTGACGAAGGAGGAAGCCAACTGGCTGGCCCGCATCGCCCACGACGGGCTCGCCCGCGTCATCGCGCCGGTCCACACACTCTATGATGGCGATACCATCTTCGCCCTGTCCCTCGGCTCCGCCAAATCGAATTTGCTCTCCCTTGGCGCGGCTGCGGTCGAGGCGGTGTCGGAGGCCGTCAAGCGGGGTGTCCGGATGGCCCGCACCGTGGCGGGGATTCCTGGCCTTGCCCGCTAGTCGCCACCCGTCTAGCCCATTTGGGTCATCGAACATAACGTAACTCGGTCCGGACCGAGTTGAGGGAACATAAAGCCCCCCACCTAGCGTCCCTTAAGTTCCCTTATCGTCCCTCATAAGACTCCCGCCGGACTCACGATGCTGTGCGCCGTGAATTTTGTGTTAGCATTAGAGGTGGCCGCCACCGTTCGCGGAGCGGACCACGGCAGAGCCCCGAAGACAGGGCTCCGTCCGGTACTCATCGGAGACTGGAACGGAGGGATTTTCATGCGTATTACTCCTCAGCAAATCGCTGTTGCCGGTATCTGCGGGGGGCTGGCCCTTGCTTTGTCCTACACGCCCCTTGGGTTCATCAGCGTGCCCAACATCTCCGGAGCCGCCACGACACTGCACATCCCCGCAATCGTTGCCGGAGTCGTCGCAGGTCCGCTGGCGGGTGCGCTCGTGGGCCTCGTCCTGGCCATTCGGTCGTGGTGGCAGTTTGGGGGGGTGTTTATGCAGTTTGCCGGCGGGAATCTCATCATCGCGCTCGCGGGGGCTTTTCTCCCTCGGGTGCTGATCGGCGTGGCTGCGTATTATGCCTACCGTGCCCTGAGGGGTACGGGCGCGTCGATTCTGGCGGCCATCCTAGGTACAACCACCAACACGGCGGGGGTCCTTGGTATCCTGTGGTTCCTCGGGACCCCGGACTTCAGGACCGCCGTGGCTCCCGTTATTGCCGTGAACTACCCGTTCGAAGTGCTATTCGCTGCCGTCGTGGCCGTGCCGGTCTTCGCCGTGCTGTCCCGGAACCGCCCGCTGGCTGCGGCGCGCTCGTAACTCACCCATGCTTCTCGCGATCAACATCAACAACACGCAGATCAAGATCGGCGGCTATCGCGGGCAGGATCTCCTGTTTCATTGGCGCATCGCCACCGATCGGGAGAAGACGGACGACGAGTACGCGATGATCCTGCGAGAGCTCTTCCGCCACACCGAGCTGCAGTTCGCGCAGGTCGAGTCCGTGGCCATTTCCTGCGTGGTGCCGCCGTTGACCGACGTATTTGATCGTATGTCCCGGCGGTACTTCGGGGTTTCGCCGCTGATGGTCGGTCCGGGCATCCGCACCGGCATCCGCATCCAGTACGAAAACCCGAAAGAGGTCGGGGCCGACCGGATCTGCAACGCCATCGCCGTCTTTGAAAAGTACGGTGGTCCGGCGATCGTCGTCGATTTCGGCACCGCAACCCACTACACTGCAGTGTCCGCCACAGGTGAATTCCTTGGCGGGGCCATTGCCCCCGGCGTAGGCATCTCGGTGCAGGCGCTCGCTGAGCACGCCGCGCAACTTCCCTACGTTGAGCTCGTCAAGCCCAAGGCCATGATCGCGCGGTCCACGGTCACGGCGATGCAGGCGGGGATCATCTACGGGTTCGTGGGACAGGTGGAAGAGATCGTCCGCCGGATGCGGGCCGAACTGGGCGGAGATGCCACCGTCGTGGCCACCGGTGGATGGGCCGAGCTCATCCTGGATGAATGCCACTGCTTCGACCATTACGATCCGTTGCTGACGCTCGAAGGCCTGCGGATCATCCACGAGCGCAATCGTGTCCCAGACACGGCGGAGGACCCGAAACCCAAAGCGCCGGCCTCCCAAGTCCGCCGGCGCGACATGGGGCAGGACTCCCTGTGACCGGGCCGTAGTAGTCCCTGTCCAATGAAGCGCGTCGTCTCCGTCAGCCTCGGCAGCAGTTCCCGGGACCATCGCTTCGAGACCATCGTGCTGGGCCAGCCGATCTCCATCGAGCGGATTGGCACCGACGGCGACACGAAGCGCGCGAAGGAACTTCTTGAGGAGCTGGACGGGAAGGTCGATGCCCTCGGGTTGGGCGGGACCGACTTGTACCTGCGCGCTGGAGACCGGAAGTATTTGATCCGCCAGACGGCCACGCTGGTGAAGAATATCCGGAAGACGCCGTTCGTCGATGGGGGCGGGCTCAAGGCGTCCTGGGAGCGCTGGCTGATTACCGACTACCTCCCCAAGGAAAAAGGGATCTCTTTCCGCGGCCGCCGGGTCGTGCTCGTCTCGTCCGTAGACCGGTATGGGATGGCCGAAGCCTTCACCGAAGCGGGAGCCGAGGTCATCTTCGGCGACCTCATCTTTGGGCTGGGGATCCCCATCGCCCTCCGGTCACTGGGCGCGGTGCAGGTCTTGGCGGCGTTGTTGCTGCCGGGGCTCAGCAGACTCCCGATCAGATTCCTGTATCCGACCGGGAAGAAGCAAGAAGAGATCACGCCCAAACATCATCGGTACTTCGCCTGGGCTGAGGTCCTGGCCGGAGACTTCCACCTCATCAGGCGCTACATGCCGGACGATCTCCGGGGCCGCGTCATTCTGACGCAGACCATTACCAAGGAAGACGTCGAGCAGCTGCGGCGCCGGGGGGTCTGGATGCTGATCACCGACGGGCCGGACATGGGCGGCCGGTCCTTCGCGACCAATGTCCTCCAGGGCGTCATCGTCGCGGTGACGGGCAGGCGGCCGGATGACCTCTCGACGGACGAGTACCTCCAGACGGCGCTTGAGGCCGGTTTCCTCCCGCGCGTCGAAGAGCTGAATCCGTCCGCGGCTCCGGCGTGGGCGAAACGGGAACAGGTCGCGGTATGAACGCTCGACCCCACCACGGGACATTCGCATTTCTCCTCCACCCGCTGCGCATCCGCGACTTCGCGCGCAAGTATCCGGTCACGCGGCTCCTGCCGGAAGCCTGGGTGGAGCAAGGCTTCAAGTGGATCCCGCCGCGGCTGGTGTCCCACGTGACAGGGATTCGATCGGCCACAGGAGCGACGGCCGAAGGGTGGTTCATCGGTCTGCCGCTCACGCCCCGGACGCTGCTGGAATCACCACTGCCCTTCGTCTATCACCGTCTGGTCCAGGCCGGGCGGAAGGCTGAGGCGCTCGGGGCGAAGGTGTTCGGTCTCGGCGCCTTTACGAAGATCGTGGGCGATCGCGGAATGACCGTCGCCCGGAACTTGAAGATCGCCGTGACGACCGGCAATAGCTATACCGCGGCCACCGCGGTGGAAGGCGCGCTCCTGGCTGCCGAGCGCATGCGCATCACACCAGGCTCCTCGACCGCGGCGGTGATCGGCGCCACGGGCTCGATCGGAGCGGTAACCAGTGAGATCCTGTCGCGGTCGGTCGGCCGCATCATCCTGGTGGCGAGGACCCGCGAGCACCTTGAGGCGCTCGCCTCGCGCCTTCGGCCGCGCTCTCGGGCGGAAGTCGTCGTCGAGACTGATATACGCCGAGCGGCACGCGAGGCGGAAATCGTTCTCACCGTTTCATCGGCGACAGACGTCCTGATCGAACCCGAGGACCTGCGCACCGGCGCTGTGGTGTGTGACGTGGCCCGGCCCCGCAACGTCTCGCGCATCGTCTACGAGCGGCGGGACGATGTCCTGGTGATCGATGGCGGCGTGATCGAGGTGCCCGGTGACGTCGACTTCGGCTTCGACTTCGGGTTTCCGCCGCGGATGTGCGAGGCGTGTATGGCGGAGACGATCATCCTGGCGCTGGAAGGCCGGTACGAGAACTTCACCCTCGGCAAGGAGATCACGCTCGCGCAGGTGGAAGAGATCGCGGCGCTGGCCCGGCGTCACGGCTTTCGATTGAGTGGATTCCGCCGCTTCGAACGGGCCATCAGCGATGAAGAGGTCGACGCCATCTTCGCCGCCTCTCGCGGTCGCGCCGCGGCCGGCGTGCGAACTTGACGGCCCAGAGGCGATGGGCTATACTCCCTGTCACTGAGGGGGCGCACCCCTCAGTTTTATTGCGGAAGTAGATCGAAAATAGCCGGGATGCGGAGGGCGCTGTAGGTCGGAACTCGGCCTACGGTGTTTGTTCTTAGTAGGAGCGATCGCATGGCAGAAGCAGAAAAGCAGACCATCTTGACCCCCGAAGGGCTGCGCAAGCTCGAGGAAGAGCTTGAGCATCTGAAGACCGTCAAGCGCAAGGAGATCGCCGAACGCATCAAGGCCAGCAAGGAGTTCGGGGACATCTCCGAAAACGCCGAGTATGAGGACGCCAAGAACGACCAGGCGTTCATTGAAGGGCGCATTCTGCAGCTCGATCAGATGCTGCGGAACGCCAAGGTGATCGACAACCAGCACGCGCCGGCCGACACGATCACCGTCGGGGCTACCGTTCGCCTGAAGGACATGGGTTCGGGCGAAGAGATCTCGTATACGATCGTCGGGTCGCCGGAGGCCGACCCCGATCAAGACAAGATCAGCAACGAGTCGCCCGTGGGCCGGGCCCTGCTCGGGAGGCGCAACGGGGACACGGTCGATGTCCAGGTTCCCGCAGGCAAGATGAAGTTCAGGGTCCTGAAGATTTCGCATTAGGAAGTTTTTGAAAACCCCCGCGCGGTCTTTTTCGTTATCTCCTTGGGAAGACTCCGAGATGAGAGCATGTCGGCTCGCGTGGGAATTCACCCTGGTCCTCCAGCGTAGACTACGCAGGAGGGGACTCCGCCGGGGCCGAATGAGTCGCCTAACCGAGCCTCCGATACACACTCTTTCGTCCCTGCCGAGGGGAGGACGTCGTCGCAATGTTTGAGCGGTTTACCGAGCGCGCACGCCGCGTGATCATCCTAGCCCAGGAAGAAGCCAAGCGCCTCAACCACAGCGCGGTGGGCACAGAGCATATCCTGCTCGGGATTGTGCGAGAGGGCGAGGGCGTCGCCAGCAAGGTGCTGGAGAGCCTGAATATCTCGCCGGACCGCGTCCGCGCCGAGATTGAAAGCGCCATCGGGCGCGGCGAGCGCACGCCCTACGAGGAAGTCGCGTTCACTCCCCGCGCCAAGAAGGTCCTCGAGCTCGCGCTGGACGAGGCCCGCCGGCTCGGCCACAACTACATCGGCACCGAGCACCTGCTGCTGGGCCTGATCCGTGAAGGCGAAGGTGTCGCGGCCCGCGTGCTCGAGGCCATGGGCGCCGATCTGGAGCGCGTGCGCGCCCAGGTCGTCTACCTGCTGGGCGAAGAGGGGACCACCTCCTACACGAAGCAGACCAGCAAGACCCCGACGCTCGACGAGTTCGGCCGCGATCTGACCAAGCTCGGACGCGACAACAAGCTCGATCCCGTGATCGGGCGCGAGCGCGAGATCGAGCGTGTTATCCAGGTGCTCTCACGGCGTACCAAGAACAACCCGGCGCTGATCGGTGAGCCCGGGGTCGGCAAGACGGCCATCACCGAAGGGCTGGCGCAGCGCATCGTGCGCGGGGACGTGCCCGAGGTGCTCCGCAACAAGCGCGTGGTACAACTCGACCTGGCAGCCCTGGTGGCCGGCACCAAGTACCGCGGCGAGTTCGAAGAGCGCATGAAGAAAGTGATGGACGAGATCCGCAAGGCCCAGGGTGAGGTCGTGCTGTTCGTGGACGAGCTGCACACCCTGGTGGGCGCTGGCGCCGCGGAAGGCGCGATCGACGCCAGCAACATCCTGAAGCCCGCTCTGGCGCGCGGGGAGCTGCAGTGTATCGGCGCGACGACCCTGGATGAGTACCGCAAGTATGTTGAGCGCGACGCCGCACTGGAGCGCCGCTTCCAGCCCATTCTCGTCAGCGAGCCCACCGTCGAGCAGACCATCGAGATCCTGAAAGGGCTGCGCGAGCGCTACGAAGCGCACCACGGGGTGAGCATCCTGGATGAGGCGCTCGTGGCCGCCGCCACCCTGGCCGAGAAGTACATTTCTGACCGCTTTCTGCCGGACAAGGCCATCGACCTGATGGACGAGGCGAGCAGCAAGATCCGTCTGCAGGCCTCGTTCCTGCCTCAGGAAGTGCGGCAGGCCGTCGAGAAAGTCGAGCGCGTCAAGCGCGAGAAGGAAGAGTCCATCAAGAACCAGGACTTTGAGAAGGCTGCCCAACTGCGCGACAAGGAGCGCGTGCTGCGGCAGAAGCTCGAGGAGCTCGAATCGTCCTGGAAGCGCGAGAAAGGCCGCGACGTCAGCTCGGTGACCGCCGAGGACATCGCGGATATCGTTTCCTCCTGGACCGGCATTCCCGTCACCCGCCTGGTCGAGGAAGAGACGCAGAAGCTGCTCCGCATGGAGGAGTCGCTCCACCAGCGCATCATCGGACAGGAAGAGGCGGTGCGCGCGGTGAGCAAGGCGGTCCGGAGGGCGCGGGCAGGGCTGAAAGACCCCCGCCGTCCCGTCGGCTCGTTCATCTTCCTCGGTCCCACAGGCGTGGGTAAGACCGAGCTTGCCAGGGCGCTGGCTGAGTTTCTCTTCGGGGACGAGAACGCGCTCGTCCGGATCGACATGTCGGAGTACAGCGAACGGCACACCATCAGCCGCCTGGTCGGCTCGCCGCCCGGCTACGTCGGGTACGAGGAAGGCGGGCAGCTCTCCGAGCAGGTCCGCCGCCGGCCCTACTCGGTCGTGCTCTTCGACGAGATCGAGAAGGCCCATCCCGAGATCTTCAACGTGCTGTTGCAGATTCTCGACGACGGCCGCCTCACCGACGCGCAAGGCCGCACCGTGGACTTCAAGAACTGCGTCATCATCATGACGAGCAACGTCGGCGCGCCGATCCTCGAGAAGGAAATCGCGATCGGCTTCAGACCCGTCGCAAACGAAGTGGCCAAGATGGAGAGCGCGTACGAGCGCATGAAGGAGCACATCACCGAGGAGCTCCGCCGCACCTTCCGGCCGGAGTTCCTGAACCGCATCGACGAGGTCATCGTCTTCCGGCCGCTCACCAGCGACCAGCTCAAGTTGATCGTGAACATCCTGATTTCGCGCGTGCAGCGCGAGCTGCGCGGCCAGAGCATGGAGCTCGAGGTCACGGAAGCGGCAAAGGACCTGCTGGTGAAGGAAGGCTACGATCCGACCTTCGGCGCCCGGCCGCTGCGCCGCGCGATCCAGCGGCTGGTGGAGGATCAACTGTCGGACGAGCTGCTGCGCGGGAGCTTCAGCTCGGGTGATACAGTGCTCGTCGACGCCCGCGATAATCGACTGGTCTTCGAGCGCAAACGCAAGGCCGAGCCCGCACTCAAGGGCGATTAAACCGAACAGGTCATCGAGACGTACGGAGGGCCCGGGATGAGACCGGGCCCTTCGTCTTGAAGGTGAGATCTCGTGAGCAAACTCCGCGTCCAGTATGTCTGCCAGTCCTGCGGGCACGCCTCGCCGAAATGGCTCGGTCGGTGCCCGGAGTGCGGCGAGTGGAACTCCTTCGTCGAGGAAGTGCCCGCCGCGGCGCACGTGCGAGGCGCTCCCAGCTCTTCGAGTGCGCCCATTCCAATCACAGACGTCCCTGAAGCGACCGAGCCGCGCGTGAGCACGGGGATGGCCGAACTGGACCGAGTCCTGGGCGGAGGACTCGTCCAAGGATCGCTTGTGCTCGTCGGCGGGGAGCCCGGCGTTGGAAAGAGCACGTTGTTGACCATGATCTCTCAGCGTCTGGCCTCCGCCGGTCGCACGGTTCTCTACGTGAGCGGCGAGGAGTCCACGCAGCAGATCAAACTTCGGGCGCAGCGGCTGGGAGTCGCGGCCCGGTCATTGCTCCTGCTCGCCGAGACCAGCCTTGACGCCATCGTCGATGCCGCCGGCACGGTGGAGCCGCAGGTGATGGTCATTGACTCCATCCAGACGGTCTACAAGCCAGACCTTCCTTCCGCGCCCGGCAGCGTGGGCCAGGTACGCGAGAGCACGGCCGATCTGCTGCGTCTTGCCAAAAGGAGCGGGACGGCGGTGCTGCTCGTCGGCCACGTCACCAAAGAAGGGCAGATTGCGGGTCCGCGGGTGCTGGAGCACATCGTCGACACGGTGCTGTACTTCGAAGGGGACCGCCAGCACGCGTATCGCATCCTGCGGGCCACGAAGAACCGCTTCGGCTCCACCAATGAAATTGGAGTTTTCGAGATGCGGGCGGAGGGTCTGCGCGAGGTCACTAACCCCTCGGCCGCGTTTCTGTCCGAACGCGCCCGCGAAGCGCCGGGCTCCTCCGTCGTGTGCGCCCAGGAAGGCTCTCGGCCGCTCCTGGTGGAGATCCAGGCCCTGGTCACGCCGACGGTCTTTGGCATGCCCCGGCGCACCGTCTCGGGGCTGGACTACAATCGCGTGGTCGTTCTCCTGGCCGTCCTGGAGAAACGGGCAGGGGTGCACCTCAGCAGCCAGGACGTCTACGTCAGCGTCGCGGGAGGGCTCACCATCGACGAGCCGGCCGTCGACCTGGGCATCGCTGCGGCGGTGGCGAGCAGCTTGAGAAACCGGCCTGTCGATCAGACGGCGGTCGCGATCGGCGAGGTCGGGCTGGCCGGCGAGATCCGTGATGTATCTCAGCTTGGAACCCGCATCGCCGAGGCGGCGCGGATGGGGTTTCGGCGGGTGGTCACCCCCCGCGCAGGGGCCGAAGAACAGAAACGGGACGGCGTCGAGGCCGTCCCGGCCGAAGATCTGTCCGAAGCGCTTGCGGTGCTGATCCCTTAGGTGAGGTTGAACACCCCGAGCGCGCTGACCCGGGTGTATTCTTTCTCCAGCACGTCCTTCAGGTTGAGGTCGAGCAGACTGCACAGCGCCGCCAGGTAGAACAGCGTCGTTCCGATCTCCGTCTCCAGGACCTCACGGCATTTCCCGCACATTTGCCCGCCCAAATGCGTTGACATGAACTGGTGGATGTCCCGCAGGCTGACGTCTGCGGGAAACTTCTGCTTGCCGGCGGTGACGGTGATGCAGCCGCAGGTCGTGACAGATTTCGCCACCGCCCGGTTCACCCGGGAGGTCGCCTCGGCCAGCTTGGTCTGCACATCGAGGATACTGCGATGACGCAGGAGATATTGCGAGACGGTTTCTTGAAAATGGATCTCCCCCGTGTCTTTCATTCGCCCCTCCCGGATCACTCCGCCGGACTCGCCGCGTTGAATGCACCTCATTATATGGACTCGAGAAAACGACTGTCAAGGAAACAGCGACGCTGTATAGTTAGTATTGAAAGGGGTCGGTGGACTCATGACGCACGTCATCATTCGCGTGGCCGGCGCCATCCTCGGCGCCGTCGTAGGGACGCAACTTACCGGTGAGATCGTATCCGCGGTGCCCAGCCTGGCCCCCGCGCGTATCGCGCTGTTCATCGTCGGGCTGCTGGCCGGGGGACTGCTCGGCTCGTCCGTGGCGCTGTGGTTCTGGCGCTGGTTCGAGCGCCTGATGGCCTGGATCCTGTCCGCCCTGGCGCACGTCTCGCTGCGCGACATGCTTCTGGGCGCGGGAGGACTGGCCGGCGGTCTGGTCATCGCGTTCCTGGTCGGCTACCCGCTGTCGCGCATCCCCGGGATCGGACTCTACCTCTTCCTTGCCGCAGTGCTCGTATTCGGCTATCTCGGTTTTCATGTGGCGATGCAGCGGCGGGAGGAGGTCGCCGGCTCACTGTTGCGGGTGGAGCGGGGGTCGAGCCGGGAGCG
>Ga0209853_1000054_pt1 | contig 29590 bp, 26 predicted proteins | sample GWRWS1_30_40_FD_187224 | JGI IMG/M metagenome (GOLD analysis project Ga0209853, IMG submission 187224) | Riverbed sediment microbial communities from areas with vegetation nearby in Columbia River, Washington, USA - GW-RW S1_30_40 (SPAdes)... | ecosystem: Environmental > Aquatic > Freshwater >...
AGTTCGACATGCACGGGGTGGAGAAGCTCGGCCTGCTGAAGATGGACTTCCTGGGTCTTCGAAACCTCTCGGTGATCGAGGACACGCTGGCCCTGCTGCGACGCACCGGCCTGGAGCTCGACATCGACCACGTGCCGCTGGACGACCAGGGCGTGTACGAGATGCTGCGCCGCGGGGACACGACCGGGGTGTTCCAGCTGGAGAGCCCCGGGATGCGCCAGCTGATCCAGACGCTCGCGCCCGACCGGTTCGAGGACCTCATGGCGCTGGTCGCGCTGTACCGCCCCGGGCTCCTCTCGCTCGGACAGCACGTCGAGTACGCCGAGCGCAAGCACGGGCGCAAGCCGGTGACCTACCCCCACCCTGACCTCGAAGACGTCCTGGGCAACACGTACGGGATCATCGTGTACCAGGAACAGGTCATGCAGGTCGCTGTCCGCATGGCCGGGTACTCGATGGGCGAAGCCGACACCCTCCGAAAGGCCATGGGGAAGAAGATCCGGGAGATGCTCGTCCCGCACCGCCAGACGTTCGTTGAGCGGGCCGCGTCGCGCGGGTACCAGCGGCGCCTGGCCGAGGACATCTTCGAGCTCATCACCCCGTTCGCCGACTACGGGTTCAACGCTTCGCACGCGTGCGCGTACGCGTACGTGGCCTATCAGACCGCGTATCTCAAGGCCCACCACCCGGTGGAATACATGTCGGCCGTCCTCACCAGCGTGAAGGACGACAAGGACAAGAAGCCGTTCTACCTGAACGCGTGCCGGCTGATGGGGGTCGAGGTCCTGCCCCCCGACGTTAACGAGTCCGAACTGGACTTCGCCCCGGTGCGGGGGGGCGAGCCGAAGGTCCGCTACGGGCTGTCGGCGGTTCGGAACGTGGGGGCCGGGGCCGTGGGGCAGATCATCGAGGCCCGGGCGGCGAAGGGCGAGTTCCGGTCCTTCGCCGACTTCTGCCGCAAGGTGGATCCCGGCGTCCTGACCAAGAAGGTGCTGGAGAGCCTGGCGCTGGCGGGGGCCTTCGTCTCGCTCGGGTACGCGCGCCGGGCGCTGCTCGAGAGCCAGGAGAAGGTATCGGGTCCCATCGCCGCCGAGCGCAAGGCAGAGGCCGCGGGGCAGTTCTCGCTGTTCGGCGGGGGACAACATGCAGGATCGGAGATCGACGAGTCGGTGCTCTCGGGGGAGGAGTTCGACAAGCGCACCCTGCTCCGGCTGGAGAAGGAGATGCTCGGCCAGTACGTCACCGACCACCCGTTGCTCGGGGTGAGGGACCGCCTAGCCGCCCAGACCGACATGGAGGTGGCCGAGGTGGTGACGCTCGGAGACGGCGATCTCGTCACCGTTGGGGGGATCGTGGCCGCGGTGGCCCGACGGTACACGAAGAAAGGCGAGCCCTACGCGCTGTTCCGGTTGGAGGACCTGGCAGGCGGCGTCTCTGTGATCGCGTTCCCCAGCGTGTTCGAGCAGGTGCCGCACCTCGTCGAGCCGGATGCGATCGTCCTGGTGAAGGGGCGGGCGGACTTCCGGGGCCGGGGCGAGCTCCAGCTCCGGGCGGTGGAGATCCGGGAGCCGGACCTAGGGACGGCCGGGCCGGCGCCCACGACAAAGGGCATGCTGGTGGTGGACCTCGCCGCGGCGAGCTGCACGAACGTCGTCATCGCCCGGCTGAAGGAGCTGCTTGGGGCGCACCCCGGCTCCACGACGGTCCAGGTCAGGTTCATCTCCTCGCATGGGACGACGCCGATCGAGGTGGGCACCCACCGGGTGGAGCCGGCGGCCGGCCTGCTCTCGGAGCTCCGCCACCTGTTGGGGCCGCAAGCGGCGCGGGTCGAGAGCGGGGTCGAGCTACCGGCCGAAGCGGTGATCAGGGTTCCCGACGCTCCCGGAGAGCCCGCGGCGGCCCGACCGTCGGCCTGATCGCCCGCTCCCGGCGACCAGACCTATGGCCTCATCACGTGCACCTGGCGATCCGGTCCGGCCGTCCCGCCGGTACGCTCTGCGGTCGTGCGGTTCCTGGTCATCCCCGCCGTCGACGTCTCGGCAGGCCGCTTGGCCCGCCTCACCGCCGAGGGGGCCGTGCCGGTAGACGCGTTCGGCGGGGATCCCGTTGCCGCGGCTCGGTCGTTCGTGGAGGCCGGGGCCACCTGGATCCACGTCGTGGACATGGACCTGGCCCTGGCCGGGGAGTTCCGAAGCCTCGACGTCGTGCGGGCCATCGCGGGCGTGGGGGCCCGAGTTCAGGCGAGCGGGGGCGTGAGGTCGGAGGCGGAGATCCACGCCGCCATGTCGGCAGGGGCCTCGCGGGTGGTGCTGGGCTCCGCCTCCCTGGTAGACCGGGCAGGGACCGCGGAGTTGGTTGCTCGGCACGGGGAGGCCCTGGCCGTGGGACTCGAGGCCGACGGGGCCACCATCCGGCCCCGGGGGATGGTCGGGGTCGAGCTCCCGCTGTGGGAGACGCTGGAATGGCTGGCCGGACTTCCCGTCGCCCGGTACCTGCACACCGATGTGGGCCGGGCGGGTGGCCTGGAAGGCCCGGACCTCGACGGGGCGTGGGCCCTGGCGACGTCCACCCGACGACCGGTGATCGCGGCGGGCGGCATCCGGGGCGTGGAGGACCTTCGGGCCCTGGCCGCGCTGGGGGAGGGCGTCGAGGGAGCGGTCGTGGGCCGCGCGCTGTACGAGGGGCTCGATCTGCGAGAGGCCCTGTCCGCGGTGGCGTGAGGGTCGGCCGCTACACTTGCCCGACTATGGGATTCCTGACCGAGACCGTGGATGGCGTCAGGCGCAGGCTCGAACGCCAACCCATCGACGAGGCCGGGCTCATGGCGCTGGCGATCAGGATGCCACCCCCCCGGGGGTTCGCCGGGGGCCTGTGGTCGGCCGAGCCGCCGGCGGTGATCGCCGAGGTCAAGCGGTCGTCGCCGTCGGCCGGGCGGATCGCGAAAGCCGATCCCGCCTCGCAGGGGCGCGCGTACGAGGCGGCCGGAGCGGCCGCCATCTCCGTGCTCACGGAACCGGTGCACTTCGACGGCTCGCTGGCCGACCTTCGGGCCGTACATCTCGCCACCACGATCCCGGTCCTTCGCAAGGACTTCCTGGTGCACCCGGCTCAGCTCATCGAGGCTCGGGTGGCGGGGGCCGACGCCGTGCTCCTCATCGCCGCAGCGCTCACCGAGGCCGAGCTCAAGGCCATGCTCGGCGCGGCAGAGGATCTCGGGATGGGCGCGCTGGTCGAGGCCCACGGAGAGGAGGACTTGGAGAAAGCGGTCGGTTCGGGCGCGAAGGTGGTCGGCGTGAACGCGCGCGACCTGGAGAGCCTCGCGGTGGACGAGGACCTCGCGCTGGGACTCCTTCGAAGCATCCCGCGCGACCGGATCGGTGTGCTGGAGAGTGGCATCGGGACCCGGGAGCAGGTCCAGCGGGCCCTGGCGGCGGGGGCGAAAGCCGTGCTGGTGGGCGAGGCCCTGATGCGCGCAAACGACCCCGTGGCCAAGCTCCGGGAGCTGCGAGGTGGGGCGTGAACGGTGGTGAGGCGTGAGCCGCGTCAGTGCCCCTTCAGCGGCACCCGCGGTCCCCGATGCCAGAGGTCGGTTCGGCCGGTTCGGCGGGCGGTACGTCCCCGAGGTCCTGATCCCGGCCCTGGACGAGCTCTCCGCGGCATGGACCGAGCTGAAGGACGAGCCGCGGTTCCGGGGCGAGCTCGACGCCCTCCTGCGCGACTACGTGGGCCGCCCGTCGGCGCTGACCTTCGCCTCGCGGCTGTCCGACCAGCTCGGCTACCGGATCTACCTGAAGCGGGAGGACCTGAACCACACCGGCGCCCATAAGATCAACAACACGATCGGCCAGGTGCTGCTGGCCGTGCGCCTGGGCAAACGCCGGATCATCGCCGAGACCGGCGCCGGCCAGCACGGCGTGGCCACCGCCACCGCGTGCGCGCTGTTCGGCCTGCCGTGCATGGTGTACATGGGCGAGGAGGACACGGTCCGCCAAGCCCCCAACATGGCTCGCATGAAGCTCCTTGGTGCGGAGGTGGTGACGGTCACGTCGGGGAGCCGCACGCTCAAGGACGCCATGAACGAAGCGATGCGGGACTGGGCGGCCACCGTGCAGGACACGCACTACGTGATCGGCTCCGTGGCCGGGCCCCATCCGTTCCCTTCGCTCGTCCGAGACCTCCAGCGGGTGATCGGCGACGAAGCGAGGGTCCAGTTCCGGGAGGCCGAGGGACGCGACCCCGACGTCGTGGTGGCGTGCGTGGGAGGCGGCAGCAACGCCATGGGGATCTTCGCTCCCTTCGTGGGTGCGCCCCGGGTCCGGCTGGTGGGCGTGGAGGCGGGGGGACGGGGAGAGGGCGAAGGCGAGCACTGCCGGTCGCTCACGCTCGGAGAGCCGGGTGTGCTCCACGGCTCGTTCTCGTACCTCCTCCAGGACGCCGAGGGACAGATCCTTCCCACCCACTCCATCTCGGCCGGCCTCGACTATCCGGGCGTCGGCCCCGAGCATTCGTTCATGAAGGAGGCGGGACTGGCCGAGTACGTCTCGGCCACCGATGCCGAGGCCCTCGCGGGGTTCCAGGCCCTGGCCACTCAGGAGGGGCTCCTCGCGGCGCTCGAGCCGGCACATGCGGTTGGGTGGCTGCTGAGGCGCCCGTTGCGGGAGGGCTCCACCGTGCTGGTGAACCTGTCCGGGCGGGGAGACAAGGACCTCGACACGGTCCGGAAGGCGCTGGGGGCATGACCGGCCAGGGGCCGGACCTCGAGACGACCCTTCGAGCCCGGCGAGATGGGGGAGGCCGGGCCTTCGTCCCCTACGTGACCGGAGGCCTGGCGGGGGTGGACGCCGACCTGCTCCGCGGCTTGAAGGAGGCCGGAGCCGACGCGGTCGAGATGGGCATCCCGTTCTCGGACCCCATCATGGACGGCGGCGTGATCCAGGAGGCCTCCCGCCTGGCCCTGGAGGCGGGGACCCGGCCGGCGGACGCCCTGACCATGGTGAAGGAGGCCGGGCTGTCCATCCCGGTGGCGGTGATGACCTACTTCAACCTGGTGCTGCACCATGGCCCGGCCGAGTTCCTGGCCGAGGCGGCCGGGTCGGGGGTGTCGGGCGTCATCGTGCCCGACCTCCCGGTGGATGAGGGCGATGAGTGGGCCGAGCTCTGCGCGAAGGAGTCCGTGGCCCCCGTGTTCCTGGCCGCCCCAGGCTCGTCGCCGGGCCGCCTCCGCCGGATCGCGGAGGCGGCCCGGGGATTCGTGTACTGCGTGGCGACGTACGGCGTGACCGGCGAGCGGGAGCGCCTGGCGGGCACTGCCGAGGAGGTGGTGGGGGCGCTTCGGCCCCTCACCGACCTCCCGCTGCTGGTGGGGGTGGGGATCGGGACCCCGGACCAGGCCGCCCAGGCCTGCACGTTCGCCGACGGCGTGGTCGTGGGCAGCGCTCTGGTTCGCCGCCTCCTGGAGGGCGACCCCAAAGGCGCCCTGTCCCTGGCCCGCGAATTCCGGGAGGCCATCCCACCCGCGTAGGCGTGCCCGCTCAGGCCGGACCGGCCCGCTCTCTCGTACATCGAGGGTGGACGGGGAAGCAGCTTCCCTTCGGGGGCGGGAATGTGGTACGTAGCACCTGTTCGACAGTGTGGGAGAGGGGGGAAAGCGCCTCGAGGACCGTGACGGTTCGCATGGAGGCTGGTGCACGGCAGTTGTGACGCCCGATCCGGCACCGAAGCCGGACCGCCGAAGAGAGGGGGGTTCGATGAGGAAACCAAGGTGGCTCGTATCCATCGCCCTGTTCGGGGCCCTGGCCCTCGTGGCCGCCGCGTGCGCGGAGGAGGAGGAGCCGGGCGCGGAGGAGTTCTCGCCAGGCCCGCTGGGGGCCGTGACGGTGGAGCCGGGGGCTCCGATCAAGATCGCCGTCTTCGAGTCGCTCAGCGGTGACACGGCGAGCCTCGGGGAGGACCAGCTGCGGGCCGTCCAGGTCGCCGTCGACGACAAGGGCGGCGAGCTGCTCGGCCACCCGATCGAGATCGTGGAGCTCGACGACGGGTGCGCGGCCGAGCAGGGCACCACGGGAGCACAGCGCATCGTGGCCGACCCCGAGATCGTCGGCGTGATCGGCACGAGCTGCTCTGGCGCGGCGATCCCGGCCATGGAGATCCTTTCGGAGGAAGGCTTCACGATGATCTCCGGGTCGAACACGTCGCCGCTGCTGACGTCGATCGCCGGTGAGGAGGCAACGGCCCATCTGCCCGGCTACTTCCGGACGGCGCACAACGACGAGATCCAGGGGGCGGCCGCGGCGAACTTCGTCTTCTCCGAGCTGGGGCTCACGAAGGCCGCGACGATCCACGACGGCGACCCGTACACCGAGGGCCTCGCGACCGCGTTCGGGAAGAGCTTCGAGGAGCTCGGCGGGGAGGTCGTGCTCGCGACGTCGGTCGGCGTGGACCAGAAGGACATGAAGCCGGTGCTCACCGAGGTCGCCGCCGCGGGCGCCGAGCTGGTGTACTTCCCGATCTTCCAGCCGGCGGCCGACTTCATCGCCGCGCAGGCGAAGGAGGTCGCGGGACTCGACGCGGCCGTCCTGATGGGCGCCGACGGGCTCCTGTCCGACACCTACATCGAGCTCCCGCAGACCGAGGGGATGTACTTCTCTGGTCCGGCGTCGCCGACGGGCTCGGAGTACGAGGAGTTCGTTGGGAAGTACGAGGCGCAGTTCGGCGAGAAGCCGATCCAGGCCTTCCACGCCCACGCGTACGACGCCGCGAACGTGCTCTTCGCAGCGGTCGAGGAGGTCGCCGTGGAGGAGGACGACGGCACCGTTCACATCGATCGCGAGCAGTTCCGCAACGCCGTCGCGGCCACGTCCGGGTTCCAGGGCCTCACCGGGACGATCACGTGCGACGAGTTCGGCGACTGCGCCGACCCGAAGATCACCGTCGTCCGGAACACCGAGGCCGAGAAGACCATCGACCAGGTGCGGGCGAACGTCCTGTACACCTTCGAGCCCTAGGATCGGCTCGCGGATCGAGGGGAGGGGTACCCGCAGAGCGGATACCCCTCCTCTTGCAAACCGAGCCGGGCGATGGTAGGTCACCGCTGGCGATGATATGGCCGAGACCGTAGGACTCAAGGCACGCCGGGCGGGAAGGCTGTCGGGGGTCGACGCCTTCCTGTGGTTTGTCCGCGTTGTTGTGCTCGTCGCCGTGGCATGGGGGAGCTACAAGAGCATCAGCAGCGGCAGGCTCACGGCCGCGCAGTGGCGTGGCCTGATCGTCGCCGGTGTGAGCCAGGGCGCGGTGTACGGGCTCGTCGCGCTCGGCTACACGATGGTCTACGGGGTATTGCGCTTCATCAACTTCGCGCACGGCGAGGTCTTCATGGCCGGCTCGATGATCGGCTTCTTCGTCGCGAACGGGCTCTCCGGCACCGCGATGTGGGCATCGCTCCCGTTCGTCGCCCTGCTGATCGCGTTGCTGGCTGCCATGGCGACCTCCACGTCGATCTCGCTGGTGCTCGAGCGGGTCGCGTATCGGCCCCTCCGAGGCCTGCCGCGGCTGGTCCCGTTCATCACGGCGGTGGGGGCGTCGTTCTTCCTGCAATACACGTTCGCCGGCCTCTTCGGCGCCGACTCGAAGGCCTACCCGCCGGTCGAGGCGCTGAAGGGCGGGTTCACGATCGTGGGGTTCCGCTTCGGCAAGGTCCAGGCTCTCGTGATCGTGGCCACGATCGTGATGATGATTGGTCTCTACCTCTTCGTGGAGCGGACGAAAGCGGGCCGGGCGATCCGCGCCGTCTCCGAGGACCAGGAGATGGCCAGCCTGATGGGCATCAACGTCGATCGCTCGATCGCCCTCGTGTTTGCGGTTGGCGGCGCGATGGCCGGGGCGGGCGGCCTGCTCTACGGGCTCACGTTCGGGCAGGTGGACTTCCTCAGCGGCTTCCTCGTGGGCATCAAGGCCTTCACCGCGTCGGTCCTCGGCGGGATCGGCAATCTCGCCGGCGCAATGGTCGGTGGGCTCGTGCTCGGCCTGATCGAGTCGCTCGGGCCGAGCCTCGTCCTGTTCGGCCTGGGCGTGCCCTCGGCGCACCAGCTGCAGGACGTCGTGGCCTTCCTCGCGCTCGTGATGATCCTGATCTTCCGGCCGACCGGGATCCTCGGGGAGCGCCTCGCGGAGGAGCGCGCCTGATGGCGGAGGCCGTACAAACCGACCTCAGGGAGGAGCTGCTCCCGGCCCGCGAGGTCGATCTCCGTCGCTCCTTGCGCGTCGGCCTGCTCGGGGGGCTCACGGCCGTCTTCGTCTCCGCGGTCGGGATGGTGCAGTCCTTCGACGAGGCGGGGCTCGTCGTCGGCCCCTTGTCCTTCGGCGACATCCTCCTGCTCGCCGTCCCGTTCGTCTTCGGCGTCCTCGCGGGGCAGCCGCCCCCGGTTCTCAAGGGGTTTGCCGAGCCGACGCCGGGCGCGAGGAACGTCATCGCAGGAGGGGTCGCAGGACTGCTCACGGGAGTCGTGCTGGGGGTCTTCGTCGCGCTCGTCGACACTTTCGACGTGCGCGACATCTTCACGCGGATCTCGCCGGAGCTCCTCGACATCCTCACGTACGGGCAGACGCTCGCCGTCGGCATCCTGATCGGGCTCGTCGTCAACGTGATCCTCGGCCTCGCCGGCGGCGCCTCGAAGCTCCTCGGCCAGCGGTGGCGCCGCCCGCTGTTCCGGGCGCTCCTCGTCGTGGTCATGCTCGGCGTGCTCGAGGCGCTCGTGTCGCAGATCCTCCGCGGTGCCCGGCTCGGTCGCGTGCAAGACGCCCTCTACGCGCCCACCGGGGAGCTCCAGCTGCCCAGCGCGATCGCGATCGGCCTGGGTCTGTTCGGCCTCGGCCTGTGGCTCAGGGACCAGCCGCGGGCGGTGCGAGAGCGGATCGGGGCCATGGAGCGCGAGCGACGCCGCCTCGTGGCCGCCGGCGCACTCGTGGCGCTGGTCGCGGTCCTCGGGATCCTGCCCCGGGTCCTGGGGCCCTTCCTCACCGAGGTCCTGAACATCGCCGGGATCTTCCTCCTGATGGCCCTCGGGCTGAACATCGTCGTCGGCCTGGCCGGCCTCCTCGACCTCGGCTACGTGGCGTTCTACGCCGTCGGCGCGTACGCGACGGCGGTGCTCACGTCCCCCGCGTCGCAGGCCTTCTCCCCGGAGCTCTCGTTCTGGGTGGCCCTGCCGCTCGTGATTCTCGCCGCCGTCGCCGCAGGCCTGCTCGTGGGTACGCCGGTCCTTCGAATGCGCGGGGACTACCTCGCCATCGTCACGCTCGGCTTTGGCGAGATCGCGAGGATCCTCTTCCTGTCAGACGCGCTGAAGCCGGTCTTCGGCGGCGCCCAGGGGATCCTGCGGGTCCCCGACATCGCCATCGGCCCGATCGAGTTCCGGGGACCCGAGCTGTTCTTCTATGCGATCCTGGCCTTTGCGCTGGTGGCCAGCTACATCGTCTACGCGCTGCAGGACTCCCGGATCGGGCGAGCGTGGATGGCCATGCGCGAGGACGAGCGCGTCGCCGAGGCCATGGGCGTGAACACCGTCGCCGCGAAGCTCTGGGCATTCGTGATCGGAGCGATGCTCGCGAGCTTCGGCGGCGCGCTCATTGCCGTGAAGGTCGGGTCGATCTTCCCTAACAGCTTCAACGTGATCGTGTCGTTCACCGTCCTCATCATCATCATCGTCGGAGGGATGGCGAGCATCCCGGGGGTCATCGTCGGCGCGCTGATCCTGGTGGCGCTGCCGGAGCTGCTCCGAGAGTTCCAGGAGTTCCGGTACCTCCTGTACGGGGCGCTCCTCATCGTGATGATGCTCCGCCGCCCCGAAGGCCTGATCCCCAGCCGCCGGAGGGCGCGCGAGCTGCACGAGGAGGAAGTCGTTCAGGACGCGTGGCTCCGCGCGCAGGCTGCCGACGCAAGCGCGACGCCCTCTGGCGAGTGAGGAAGCGTTGGTGGCGCTCCTCGACATCACCGGCCTGGGGAAGTCGTTCGGAGGCGTGCGCGCGATCGACGGGCTCGACCTTCACGTCGACAAGGGCGAGATCGTGAGCGTCATTGGGCCGAACGGGGCCGGCAAGACGACGCTCTTCAATCTGATCACCGGACTGATCCCAACCGACGAGGGGAAGGTCGAGTTCGAGGGCGTCGACATCCTCGGCCTGCCGCCGAGCGCGATCCTCGAACGCGGCATCGCCCGGACGTTCCAGAGCGTCCGGCTGTTCCCGGAGATGACGGTCCGCGAGAACGTGATGGTGGCCCAGCACTGCCGGACGAAGGCAGGCGTGCTCGCCGCAATCTTCCGAACGCCCGCCTTCCGCCGTGAGGAGGAGCAGATCCGCAGGAAGGCCGAGGATACCCTGGGCTTCTTCGGGAATCGGCTGGTCGGCTACCGGTTCGATCAGCTCGCGATGGCGCTGTCCTACGCGAACCGGAGGCGCCTCGAGATCGCGCGGGCCATGGCGTCGGACCCCAAGACGGTTCTGCTCGACGAGCCGACGGCCGGCATGAACCCACGGGAGACGCAGGAGTTGACCGAGCTGATCGGAAAGCTTCGGGACGAACGCGGGTACACGATCCTCGTGATCGAGCACGACATGCGGGTGGTCAAGGGCGTTTCCGACCGCGTCGTGGCGCTCGATTACGGGCGGAAGATCGCCGAGGGGACCTACGACGAGGTCGCGCACGACGAACGGGTGATCGAGGCATACCTCGGTCGCAAGGAGGCTGTTGGGTGAGCACGGATGGCGTGATCCTCGCGCTCCACAACGTAAGCACGCACTACGGACCGGTCCAGGTGCTGCGGAACGTGAGCCTCGAGATCCGCTCGGGTGAGATCGTGTGCCTGCTCGGCGGGAACGCGAGCGGGAAGACAACGACCCTGAAGACGATCCTCGGTTACGTCGTACCATCGTCCGGTGATGTGATCCTCGACGGGACGCGCGTGAACGGGTTGCCGACGCAGAGACTTGTCGAGCGCGGCGTGTCGATGGTTCCGGAGAACCGGCGCCTGTTCAAGCGCATGACGGTCCGGGAGAACCTCGAGATCGGCGCTTACCTCCGACGCGATCGTGATGCCCTCGAGGACGACCTCGACCGCGTGTTCTCGCTGTTCCCTCGGGTGAAGGAGCGGCTCGGGCAACGCGCCGGCACTCTCTCCGGCGGCGAGCAGCAGATGGTGGCGGTCGGGCGGGCCCTGATGGCGCGGCCGAAGCTGTTGCTGATGGACGAGCCTTCCATGGGACTCGCGCCGATCCTCGTCCAGCAGAACTTCGAGATCATCAAGCAGGTGAACGAGCAGGGGACGACGATCTTCGTAGTGGAACAAAACGCGAACGTCGCGCTGTCGGTCGCGCACCGCGGCTACGTGCTCCAGACCGGGCAGATCGTTCTCGCCGACACCGCCCAGGCGCTCCTCGAGAACCCGTTGATGCGGGAGGCGTACCTGGGGGAGCTTTGACGTCGATCCCGTTCGTCGACGCCGATCATCTCGCGCGCCTGCTCCCCATGGAGGCAGCCATCGACGCGCTCGAGACGGCATTCGGGTCGGGATCGCTCCCTGCAGCGCCGCTGCGCGCACACGTCGACACGCCGTGGGGCACACTGATCACGATGCCGGCGGCCGGAACCCAGGGGGCCGGGGTGAAGGTCGTAACCGTCACTCCATCGAATCCCGGACGCGGGCGGTCGCTGATCCAGGGGCTGTACGTGTTGTTCGCTCCCCAGACCCAGGAGCCCGAGGCTGCCATCGACGGCGCCGCGCTGACCGCCATCCGCACCGGCGCCGTCTCAGGTCTGGCCACGCGCCACCTGGCCCGGCAGGACGCCGCCCGCCTCGTCATCTTCGGAGCGGGGATCCAGGCCCGCTCGCACCTGGGCGCCATGCGGTCCGTGCGGCCCGTGGCGGGGGTAACCGTCGTGTCGAGGACCGAGGCGCGGGCTGAGGAGCTGGCGGGGGCCGCCCGCGAGATGGGCCTCGAGGCCACGACCGACACGCCCGAAGCCGTTGCGCAAGCCGACCTGGTCTGCACGTGCACCACGAGCCCCACTCCGGTCTTCGACGGTGGGCAGCTTCCGGACGGTGCACACGTGAACGCCGTTGGCGCCTACACACCGGACACTCGGGAGGTGGACGACGAGACGGTCCGCCGCGGGCGGGTGGTAGTGGAGACCCGCGAGGTCGCCCTGGCCGAGGCGGGCGACCTCCTGATCCCCATGCGGGCCGGTGTGGTGGGGGCGGACCACATCGTTGCGGACCTCGCGGAGGTGGTGGGGGGCGCACTCGTTCGTCGCGGCCCCCACGACGTCACGGTGTTCAAGTCGGTGGGGGTGGCCTTCGAGGACCTCGTCGTGGCCCGGGCCGCCGTGGACCGGCTGACGTCGTGAGGACTGCCGATGTCGTCGTGGTGGGCGGGGGGGTGGTCGGCGCGAGCGCCGCCTACCATCTGGCCGCGGCCGGCGCCGGGAGGGTTCTCCTGCTCGAGCGGGCCGAGGCCCTCGGGACCGGCTCGACGGGCGCGTGCGCCGGCGGGTTCCGGCACCAGTTCTCCAGCGAGCTGAACATCCGGCTCTCGCTGGCGAGCGTGCCGATGATCCTCTCGTTCCGGGAGACCCATGGGTTCCCCCTCGACGTGACCCAGGACGGCTATCTGTTCCTGGTCCGCCGGGAGGACGCGTGGAGGGGGTTCGTGGCCGCCGCCGAGCTCCAGCGCTCCATGGGCGTCGACGCCCGGCTGCTCACTCCGGAGGAGGCGGCGGCCATCGCACCGGGGATCTCCACGGAGGGCATGGTGGGCGCGGCCTTCTGCCCCGACGACGGGATCGCCGACCCCTCGGGCCTCACGACCGGTTATGCGAGCGCCGCCCGGCGAGCCGGGGCCGAGATCGAGACCGGCGTGGAGGTGACGGCCATCGAGACGGCGGGGAGCCGCGTGACCAGCGTCGCGACGCCCGCCGGCGGCGTTTCGGCCCCCGTCGTGGTGAACGCGGCCGGCCCGTGGGCCGGTCTGTTGGCGGCGACATGTGGCGTCGAGCTGCCCCTCGAGCCCATCCCTCGGGTCGTCGTGGTCACCGGGCCGTTTGCCGGCGCGCCGAAGCGGAAGACGCTCGTGATCGACGCCGAGACGAGCTTCTACTTTCACCGAGAGGGTCCCGGGGTGCTGATGGGGATGGGGAGCCCCAGGGAGCGTCCCTCGTTCGAGACGTCCGTCGATGAGGCGTTCTTGGCGGAGGAGCTGCTGCCCACGGCGGTCCGGGTGTTCCCTCCGATGGAGCAGGCCGGGATCGCGTCGATGTGGGCCGGCCTGTACGAGATGACCCCGGACCGGCATCCCATCCTCGGACCGGTGGCCGATCCCCAGGGCCTGTACCTGGCCAACGGGTTCAGCGGCCACGGGTTCCAGCACGCGCCCATCGTGGGCAAGCTCCTGGCCGAGATGATCGTGGATGGCGGGGCCCGCAGCGTGGACGTCTCGGCGCTCTCGCTGGACCGGTTCGCCACCGGCGCATTGGTCCGCGAGAGCCATGTGGTATGAGTGCCGGGAGAGGGATTCGAACCCTCAAGGGCCGAAGCCCACGGGTGTTTGAGACCCGCGCGTAAGCCAGTTCCGCCATCCCGGCGCCGCGACCATCCGCGGCACCTAGACTACAGGGCTCTCCCCGGGAATTCGGAGGCTGCGTGCGGGCGGTTGTTCGGCTCGTGACCGAGGCCGCGCTCTGCGCGGTAGTCCTTTCGGCCTGTACGGATGGAGTGCTTCCCGGTACCGGTCCGGCCGCCGACCCACCTTCGCCCGTGGCGCGTGTGAAGATCGCCTTCCTCCAGGACCTCTCGGCGGGGGACGCCGCCCTGCGCACGGCCCCGGCGTTCCAGGGCGCGAAGCTGGCGTTCGACACTGCGGGGCTGTCGGGCGACCTCGAAGTGGAGGTGGAGCTGGTCGCCTTGGACACGCGGGGAGACCCGGAGACCGCGACCCTCGTCGCCCGGACGATGGCCGCCGACCCCGCCTTCGTGGGGGCCATCGGCGCGCCGTTCCTCACCGACCAGCGGGCCGTGGGCGACGTCCTCGATGCGGCAGGGGTCCCCACGATCACGCTGTCGACCCTCGGTCCGGACCTCTCGAAGGCCGGATGGACCACGTGGCGACGGGCGGTGGCGGACCATGCCCGGGTAGGCTCGGCCGTGGCGGTCTTCGTGGATTCCCTGCCTGGAGCGACGCGACGCGGCGCATGCCTGCTGGGCGACGGGAGCCAGGTGGCGTCGGGCCTCGTTCGGTCGGTGGCCGGCCCGCTTCGAGCCGGGATCGTGCTCCGATCGAGGGTGGTGGCGGATGACGCAGAGCTGGCCGGCGTTGCCGACGCCGTCCGCGACGCCGGGTGCGGCGTGGTGGTGTGGGGCGGCCTTTCCGGCCAGGGGGCGCTGGTGCGCAGGCGGCTGGTCGAGGGAGGCCTTCGACGGGTGGCGTTCGTGGGCGCCGACGGGATGAAGGATGGGACGTTTCTGTCGGTGTCCGGAACTGGGGGACGCGGGACCGTGGCGGCCTGCCCCTGTGCCGATCTGTCGACGGCGACCGAGCTCGCCGCGCAACGGTTCATCCAGGACTACCAGGCCGACTTCGGGCTCCCCCCGGGGCCGTACGCCGCGGAGGCATGGGACGTGGCGCGCATGTTCGTCCAGGCCTTCAGGGAGGGAGCCGTCACCCGGGCCGAGGTGCTGAGGTCGCTCTGGGCCGTCGACCGGTTCGACGGGCTGGCCAACACCTACGTGTTCGAACCGACCGGCGAGCTCGCCCCCGGGGCCGCCCGGGTCCACGTCTACCGGGCTCAGGCCGGCCGGTGGGTCGCCTTCCAGGAGGGGTGAATCCCTCCGTGCGGATGCCTGCCAGAGCAACATTGCGTTGCCCGCTTCGGAGCCCGCTCCTATAGTTCGCTTGGGAGCTCGGGCAGTGAACCGAGTCCCACGAGGAGGGGAGATGCGTAGATCTCGACTGAGGGCTGTGCTGGTGGTCCTGGCCGCGATGGCGCTGCTGGCCACGGCGTGCGGCGGCGACGACGGCGGCGGCGACGGCGGCGGGGGGGACGGCGAGCAGCAGGACCTCTTGGCGAACGTCCAGAGCGAGGGGGTCCTGAGGGTCTCCACGGATCCGGCGTACCCGCCGCAATCGTCCCTGAACGAGGACACGGGCGAGTACGAGGGGTTCGACATCGACGTGGCCACCGAGATCGCCGAACGGCTGGGTGTCGAGGTAGCGTGGGAGACACCCCAGTGGGAGACGATCATCGCCGGCAACTGGAATGGGCGATGGGACGTGAGCGTGGGCTCGATGACGGTTCTTCCAGAGCGCGCCGAGGTCCTCCACTTCACCCCGCCCTATTACTTCACTCCCGCCGCCGTGGCCGTGCATGAGGGTGACTCTTCGGTCACCGATCTGGCGACGGACCTCGATGGCAAGACCATCGGAGTGTGTGGTGGCTGTACGTACGACTACTATCTGCAAAAGACCCTTGAGGTGCCCGGCTACGAGTTCGACTTCGTGATCGACGATGCCGAGATCGTCGCCACCGACACCGACACGACAGCCATCGAGCAGTTGGAGCAGGGCCGCGTGGACGCGGTCATCTCGTCGGTGACAACGCTGGAGAGCGCCGTGAAGAAGGGAAAGGAGATCCAGGTCTTGCCGGGAACGCTCTTCTATGAGCCCCTCGCGGTGGCCATCGACAGAAGCTCCGACCTGGATCCAACGAGCCTCGTCGCGGAGCTCACTCGCATCGTCGAGGAGATGCACTCGGACGGCACGCTCTCGGCGCTTTCGATGAAGTGGTTCGGCGAGGACCTGACCGTCGCCGCCGCATAGATGAGAACTGAGGAGACGGGGTCCGGGCCCACTCGGGCCCCGTCTCAGCCGGAGGAGCGTCGTCCCGGTTTCCGGGAGAGAGCGGAGCTCGCCAGTCAGCGCGTGCCGTTCCGCATCAAGCTGGCCGTCGTCTGGGTGGGGATCTTCACGGTCCTGGGTGTCCTGTTCGCGTTGGCCCAGTTCGACACGACGTGGCTCGCGGACCACTTCTCCTTCATCGCGCTCGGGCTCCCGTGGACCATCCTGATCGCGGCCCTGGCCATCATCCTCGCCGTGATCCTGGCTCTCCTCGGCGCGCTGGGCCGCCTTTCGAAGAACCCCATCGCGTTCGGCGTCGCGGGGTTCTACACGTCGTTCTTCCGGGGCACGCCACTCATCGTCCAGCTGTTCCTGATCTTCCTTGCCCTCCCCGAGATCGCTCCCGAGGGCTGGGGTTGGCTGGGGGACAGGCTGACCCTCAGCGTCCTCCAGACGGGGGTCATCGGACTGGGACTGAACTACGGCGCGTATATGACGGAGATCTTCCGGGCCGGGATCCAGTCGGTGGGTCACGGCCAGCGCGAGGCGGCCGAAGCGCTCGGGATGACCTACCCACAGGTGATGCGTCGGGTGGTCCTGCCGCAAGCCCTGCGGGTGATCATCCCTCCGACCGGCAACGAGTTCATCGCCATGTTGAAGGACTCGGCGCTGGTCAGCCTCCTGGGGTCGGTCGCCGGCCAGATGGAGGTGTTCCGACGAGCTCAGCTCGTGGGCCGCGCCGACTTCCGGCCGCTCGAGGCGTTCCTGGTGGCCGCAGCCATCTACTGGGCGCTGACGACCATCTTCCAGTACTTCCAATCCCGTCTGGAGAGGCGTCTCTCCAGGGGCTACGTCCGGGCGGCGGTTCAGCGGAAGACCAAGTGGGTCCCCGCGAGCGCGTCCGGAAGCGCTGGCAGCGGTGCCATGCAGGTGGAGGTGGGGGTCGAAGACGACGAAGCCACCCCAGGACCGATGGAGAACGGACACTGATGGCGGAAGTCACGAACTCCGAGCCCGTCCTTCGGATCGAAAACCTCCACAAGAGCTTCGGGCACCTGGAGGTGCTTCGGGGCATCGACATGGAGATCCGCAAGGGCGAGGTGGTCGTGATCTTTGGACGGTCCGGCTCGGGGAAGAGCACGCTGCTCCGGTGCATCAACTTCCTCGAGGAGCCGACCGAGGGAACGATCGAGCTTGCGGGGATCCGCATCGGCGGGGGCCACCGCACGAAGCACAAGCGAGACGAGATCCGCCAGCTCCGGATCCATGCCGGGATGGTGTTCCAGCAGTTCAACCTGTTCCCGCACATGACGGCTCTCCAGAACGTGATGGAGGGGCCGGTCATCGTGAAAGGGATCCCGGAGGAGACCGCGCGTGCATCGGCTATGGAGCTCCTGGCCAAGACGGGACTTGCCGACAAGGCGGAGGAGCACCCCATCCGCCTGTCGGGCGGTCAGCAGCAGCGGGTGGCGATAGCGCGCGCCCTGGCCATGGAGCCCGACGTGATGCTGTTCGACGAACCCACGTCGGCCCTGGACCCGGAGCTGATCGGCGAGGTCCTCCAGGTCATGAAGGCCCTGGCGACCGAGCTCCACATGACCATGATGGTCGTGACGCACGAGATGGGGTTCGCCCGCGAGGTGGCAAACCGGATGGCCTTCTTCCACGAGGGCATGATCCTGGAGGAGGGAACGCCCTCGGAGATGTTCACGAACACGAAGTTCCCGGAGACGCGGAAGTTCCTGGACGCGGTGCTGTAGCCGGCGATCTGGGATCTCATAGAACGAAGACGGGTCGAGGAACCTTTGGAGCCGCTCACGCCTTCCCCATACGCAAGCGTTGTCTACTCGGTTCCTCGACCCGTCAAAAGGTAGCCCCAAGCGACCCGGACTTCCGGCAGACCGGCCACCCGCCGGGTACGGAAGCTTCCTTAGGAACTCGCGCCCCCTTGGTTGTCTTGCCGCCCCGGAGGCTCTTCCGGCCTCCCGGTCCCTGCGGCCGCTCGGGACCGGAGCGAAATCTAGCGGCGCGACCTGGGCGTGTCAACGCCGTGCGAACGATTGCACGGCAACGGGCTCGGAGCAACAACGCAGGTAGTGGCCCCGTTCGTTCCGAACAAGAAAGAGTGACAACGATGGACCGTTCCGACACCGGTGTTCGGTAGCGTCGTTATGGGTGTCAGCGAATGGTCGGATCGCCGACCGGATCCTTCGCGCCGGCCACGGCGGTTCGAACGGGCGACCCGCGATAGGGGCGGAAGTAGAACACGCCAGTGACCCCGATGTATCCGACCCACGCCAGCAGCTCCAGCATCGTGGGGTTCGCCTGGTACCCGATCACCGCCCGGAGGATGGCGCCGACGCCGCTGTCGTCGGGAAGCCGGCCCGAGACGTCGAACACCTCCCCCTCGAGGACCCCCAGGACGCGGGCCTCCTGGAGCTCGTGGACGGCGAAGGCGAACAGGCCCGCGGCGACCACGAGGATCAGCGCCCCGGTGACCTTGAAGAACGTTCGGACGTCGAGCCTCACGGCTCCCCGGTACAGGAGGGCGCCAATGGTGAAGGCGATGCCGAGGCCGATGGCCGCGCCCACCAGCTGGACGCCTGCGCCGCCGGACTCGACGGCCGTGGCCTTGGCCGCCGCGAAGACGAACAGCGCCGTCTCGATGCCCTCTCGGAGCACCACCACGAAGGCCAAGGCCGCCAGCCCGATCCCACCGCCCAGGAGCGCGCTGTCCACCCGGGCCTGGAGGTCGGACCGCAGGCGAGCCCCCTGGCGGCGCATCCAGAAGATCATCCAGGTGAGGACGCCCACCGCGAACAGGCTGACCAGTCCCTCGAACAACTCCTCCGCGGTTCCCTCGAACTTGGCTGCCGCCGCGAAGATGACGGCTCCCACGGCGAGGCTTACGAGTGCCGCGAGCCCGGTGCCCCACCAGACCAGCGACGTGCGATCGGTCCTGCCGAGCTGTCGGAGGTAGGCCAGGAGGATGGAGATGATGAGTGCGGCCTCAAGCCCCTCGCGGAGGGTGATCAGGAGCGCGGCTCCCATCCCCTTCCTTCCTCCTCCCCAAACGACGGAACTCCGGATGGGTCGTCTCGAACGGGCGAAATCCTATCTGTGGAATCGGATTCGCGGCAACCTCTTTCGGGACCGAACGACCGTGCCTCCTGCGGCGAAGGGACTACGGGCGGACGGCTACCGGATCGTGAAAGGACCGCAAGCTGAAGGCGGCCTCGGGTGATCTTGCCGTTGGAGGCCGCGGCTAGAATCCTCGCGGTGGCCACGGACACGGGCGATCCTCCAAAGCGGCTCTTCCTCCTCGACGGGCACAGCCTGTCCTATCGTGCCTTCTTCGCCCTGCCGAAGGACCTCGCCACCAGCGCCGGACAGATCACGAACGCCGTCTACGGCTTCACGTCGATGCTCATCAAGCTCCTGGCGGAGGAGCGGCCCGACCTCATCGCGGTGGCCTTCGACGTCGGCGCTCCAACCGTGCGCCTGGAGAAGTACGCCGAGTACAAGGCCGGCCGCCCCGAGGCCCCCGACGAGTTCCGCCAGCAGCTCGGGCTGATCGTCGAGGTCCTTGAGACCCTCCGGGTCCCGGTCATCGGGGTGGAGGGGCACGAGGCGGACGACGCCATCGCCACCCTGGCCGTGCGGGCGGCGGAGCGGGGGATCGAGACCGTGATCGTCACCGCCGACCGCGACTTCTTCCAGATCGTCCGGCCTGGGATCACGGTCATGTTCAACCGGAAGGGCATCTCCGACATCGTCCTGTACGACGAGCGGGCGGTGACGGAACGGTTCGGGCTGCCGCCCGAGCAGTACCTCGACTACGTGGCGCTGAAGGGTGACCCATCGGACAACATCCCCGGCGTGCCGGGGGTGGGGGAGAAGACGGCCTCGAAGCTGGTCCAGGACTTCGGGTCCGTGGAGGAGCTGCTGGCCCGGACGTCCGAGCTCAAGGGCAAGCTGAAGGGGGCCATCGACGAGGCGGGTGAGCAGCTCGTCTTGAACAAGGACCTGGCCCGGCTGAACGCCGACCTCGACCTCGATGTCGAGCCGGAGGACTGCGTGATGGGGGAGTGGGACGTGGAGGTGGTGCGGCGCCTGTTCACGTCCCTGGAGTTCCGGACCTTGCTGGAGCGGTTGGAGGAGGTGGGGAGGGGGGCCAAGCCGGCGGCGGAGGTGGCCGAGCTCGACCTCCGCGAGGCGTCGGAGGCCGAGCTCGGCGACCTGCTTCGAAGCGACGGGCCGAAGGCCGTGCGGTTCGACCTGGACGGTCGGAAGGTCCGGGGCCTCGCCGTCTCGGTGGGGGGCGGGCAGGCCGCATACGCCTCCCTCGCGTCGCTCGACCCGGTCTGGTCTGCGCTGGCGGATGCCTCCTTGCCGAAGTGGGGGCACGACGCGAAGGACATGGAGACCGCGGTCATCGCCGCCGGGAACTCGCTTTCCGGGGTGACGTTCGACACCATGCTCGCCGCGTACGTCCTTGACCCAGCGGCCGCGAACTTCGCGCTGGCGCCCCTGTGCCAGCAGTACCTGGGGTCCGACCTCCTCGGGCCGGTGGGTGAGGACGCCGATGGGCAGCTCTTCACCGAGTCGTGGCGGGCCGTCGCGGCCGAGGCCGCCGCCGTGGCGCTCCTCGCCCCCGTCATGGCGGAGGGGATCGACCGGGCGGGAGTGCAGCGCTTGCTCGACGAGGTGGAGCTCCCGCTGTCGTCGATCCTGGCGCGGATGCAGGCCCGCGGCGTGGCCCTGGACGTCGGGTACCTGGAGAAGATGGCTGGGAGCGTCCGCGACCAGATGGCCACGCTGAAGGCCGAGATCTACCGCCACGCCGGCGAGGAGTTCAACCTGAACTCGCCCCCCCAACTCCGCACCATCCTGTACGAGAAGCTCCGGCTTTCCCCGGGGAAGCGGACGCCGAAGGGGCAGCACTCGACCGACGCGTCGGTCCTGGAGAAGCTCCGGGACCAGCACCCCATCGTGGACGCGCTGCTCCAGTGGCGGGAGCTGGACAAGTTGAACTCCACGTACCTCGAGGCCCTGCCCCGTCAGGTGGATCCGGCCGACGGGAGGCTGCACACCACGTTCAACCAGACCGGAGCCACCACCGGGCGGCTGTCCTCGTCCAACCCGAACCTCCAGAACATCCCGGTCCGGGGAGAGCTGGGCCGCCGGATCCGCCGGGCCTTCATCCCCGGGTCGAAGGGCCAGCTCCTGCTCGTCGCCGACTACTCGCAGATCGAGCTCCGGATCCTGGCCCACCTGTCGGGCGACGAGGGACTGAAGGCCGCGTTCGCGTCGGGCGCCGACGTCCACACTGCCACCGCGGCCCGGGTCTTCGGCCTGCCGGAGGATCGGGTCGACCCCGAGCTCCGGCGCCGGGCCAAGATGGTCAACTACGGCCTGGCCTACGGCATGGAGGCGTTCGGCCTGGCCCAACGCCTGGACATCGCCACCGACGAGGCTCGCGAGATCATGGATGCCTACTTCGAGAACTTCCCTGGGATCCGGGAGTACCTGGACCGCCAGGTGGCCCGGGCGGCGGCGGAGGGCTTCACGGAGACGCTTCTCGGGCGGCGCAGGTACATTCCCGAGCTCCAGGCGGCCAACCCCCGGGTCCGGGACATGGGCCGCCGGATGGCCCTGAACGCCCCGATCCAGGGAAGCGCGGCGGACGTGTTCAAGCTGGGGATGATCAAGGTGGACTCGGCACTCCGCGGCTCTCCTCTCGCTTGCCACATGCTGCTCACCGTCCACGACGAGCTGGTGTTCGAGGTCGCCTCGCCGCAGGTGGAAGAGGCCACCGCGCTCGTCAAGAGCGAGATGGAGTCGGCTCACGAGCTCTCGGTGCAGCTCCTGGCGGACGTGGGGTGGGGCTCGAACTGGGCCGAGGCCGCCCCGGCCGGCCACTGACCGTCTCCCTGACCTGCGCGTTGGGCCGTTGACGTGCCATTTCCCGCCCGTCTACCATTCCCGGGCCGCGAGGCGCACCCGCACCACCGCCATTCTCATCCGGAGCCGGTGCCCGCCTTGCGCGGAAGGAGAGGGTTCACATCGACACGAGCGAGACCAAGGCCGGGCCCGAGCCCGACCTGACGCCGGAGCAGCTGGTGGAGGCGATCGAGGCCAGCCTCCGAGACTTCAAGGATGGCGACATCGTCGAAGGCACCATCGTGAAGATCGACCGGGACGAGGTCCTCCTGGACATCGGCTACAAGTCCGAAGGGGTCATCCCGGCCAAAGAGCTCTCGATCCGCCACGACGTCGACCCCAACGAGGTCGTGCACGTCGGCGACAAGATCGAGGCCCTCGTTCTCCAGAAGGAGGACAAGGAGGGCCGCCTGATCCTGTCCAAGAAGCGGGCCCAGTACGAGCGGGCATGGGGCCGGATCGAGGAGGTCATGCAATCCGGCAGCACGATCAGAGGCCCGGTCATCGAGGTGGTCAAGGGCGGCCTGATCGTGGACATCGGCCTGCGCGGCTTTCTACCGGCGTCGCTGGTGGACCTCCGACGGGTCAGGGACCTCCATCCGTACGTGGGCCAGGAGATCGAGGCCAAGATCATCGAGCTCGATCGGAACCGCAACAACGTCGTTCTGTCGCGCCGGGCGTTCCTGGAGGAGTCTCAGAGCGAGGGTCGCAAGAAGTTCCTGGAGTCGCTGCAAAAGGGCGAGCGCCGCAAGGGCACCGTATCTTCGATCGTCAACTTCGGCGCGTTCATCGACCTCGGAGGGGTGGATGGGTTGGTCCACGTGTCCGAGCTCTCGTGGAAGCACGTGGACCACCCCAGCGAGGTGGTCCAGGTGGGCCAAGAGGTCGAGGTCGAGGTCCTCGACGTGGACCTGGAGCGCGAGCGCGTGTCGCTCTCGCTCAAAGCCACCCAGGAGGATCCGTGGAAGGAGTTCGAGCGGAAGTACCAGGCCGGCGAGATCATCGAGGGCCAGGTCACGAAGCTCGTCCCGTTCGGCGCGTTCGTTCGAGTAGCCCCGGGTATCGAGGGCCTCGTGCACATTTCCGAGCTATCCGAGCAACATGTGGAGTCCCCCGAGGCCGTGTTGTCGGTAGGCGACCAGGTCCGGGTGAAGGTCATCGAGGTCGACGTGAGCCGCCGCCGCATCAGCCTGTCGATGCGGCAGGTGGGCGGGGCCATGCCCGCGGTCACGGAGACCGAGATCGAGGCCGAGGAGGAGGAGGCAGAGGCTCTGGCCGCTCCCTCGGGGGCGCCCCTCCAGGCTGCGGGCGCTCCCTCGGAGGCGCCGGAAGCAGCCACTCGGACCGAAGAGAGTGCTCCGGAAGCGCCGCCCGAGGCGGAGGGCGAGGACACGGCCGCATCATCAGGTGCCCCCTCCGTCGCACCCGAGGAAGCAGCGGTGGCCTCCGACGCGGCCGAAGGACCTGCCTCCGAAGAGGAGACCCCGGCGGCGGCCGCCGAGGGCGAGGACGAGGAGGACGTCTCGCTCGAGTCCATCCTCGAGGACCTGAGACGGCGCGAGGGTCGCGCCGAGTAACCCCATGCTCCTCGTCGGCCTCACCGGCGGGATCGGGTCCGGAAAGTCCACCGTTGCCCGCATGCTCGAGAAGCGGGGCGCCGTCGTGTTCGACGCCGACGTCCTGGCCCGACAGGCCGTGGCCCCCGGCACCCCGGGCTTCGACCGGGTCGTGGAGCGGTTCGGCCCGAACGTCCTGGCTCCGGGCGGCGACCTTGACCGGGAGGCCCTCGCCAGCATCGTGTTCGCCGACCCCGCCGCTCGCCGGGACCTGGAGGCCATCGTCCACCCCGAGGTCCGGCGGATGTTCACCGAGGGATGCGAGGAGTACGAGGGCACCGATCGGGTGGTGGTGTTCAGCGCGCCGCTCCTGGTGGAGACGGGGATGCACCCCGCCTTCCAGTCGCTCCTGGTGGTCTCGACCTCCATGGAGAACCAGGTCGAGCGGCTGATGCGAGAGCGCGGGTGGTCGGAGGCGGCCATCCGGGCTCGCATCGCGGCGCAGCTCCCGCTGGAGGCCAAGGCCGAGGTAGCAGACGTCATCATCGATAACGAGGCGTCGACCGAGGAGCTGGAGGGCCAGGTCGACCGGGTGTGGCGCGACCTCCAGGCGCGTGCCAAAGGCACCACGGGCTGATCCGGAGCAACGGCACCAGGGGCTGGGCCTGGCCGGTCGCTATCATCGGCCCGTGAGGTTCGAGGCGGTCTTCTTCGACGCCGGGGAGACCCTGGTGCACCCCCATCCCACATTCCCCGACCTGTTCTCGCTGATCTTGAAGCGTGAGGGCCTCGACGTGGGCGCCGACACCATCCGGGATCGGATCCACGTCGTGTTCGACCGGTTCCGGCAGGCCGCACAGACCAACGAGCTGTGGACCACCACGCCGGAGAAGTCCCGCCGGTTCTGGCACGACGTCTACGGCATCTTCTTCCGTGAGCTCGGCATCCCCGATGCGGATGGGCTGATCGACTCGGTGTACCGCGAGTTCACGGATCTGGGGAACTACCGGCTGTTCGAGGACGTGGTGACGGTCCTCGACACGCTTCAGGCGGCGGGGCTGAAGCTCGGCGTCGTGTCGAACTTCGAGGAGTGGCTGGAGCGGTTGCTCGACGAGCTCGGCGTGAGCGGGTACTTCGGGGTCCGAGTCATCTCCGGGGTGGAAGGGCTGGAGAAGCCCGACCCCCGCATCTTCGAGCTGGCCATGGAGCGGGCCGGGGTCTCGCCGGAGCGGTCCGTGTACGTCGGCGACAACCCGGAGTTCGACGTGGACCCCGCGGCGGCGGTGGGCATGTTCCCGGTCCTGATCGATCGACGCGACCGGTTCCCCGACGCGACCGTCGTGCGCATCACCTCGCTGGACGGGCTCCCCGCCGTACTGGGACTGTGATGGGGGACGAGCGAACCTTCACCGTGGACGAGGCCAACCGGGCCCTCCCGGAGCTGCGCGAGCGCCTGCAGCGGATCCGCGCCGCACGTCAGACGATCCTTCGCGCCGCCGAACGGATCCGCGGTCAGGTCGCGACGGACGGTGGGGGCCACGAGGGCACGGACTACTGGGAGGCTAGGGCCTCCGTGAAGGCGGACATCGAGCGCCTCGCCGAGCAGGGCATCCTCCTCCGGGATCCGGAGACGGGCCTGGTGGACTTCCCCGGCGAGCGGGAGGGCCGCCGGGTGTACCTGTGCTGGCGGATGGGGGAGGACCGGGTGTCCCATTGGCACGACGTGGACTCCGGGTTCGCCGGCCGAAAACCGCTCTGAGCGGGGAGCCGGCGGCAAGCCCCGCGCTACTCCAGTACGTCGAGTACGTCGAGGAGTGGACGTGCGATAGGCTCGTCGCCCCATGGGCGAGGCGGCCATCGAGGTCCGGGGCCTTCGGAAGTCCTACGGCGACCTGGAGGCGGTGAAGGGCATCGACCTGTTGGTCGCCGAGGGCGAGGTGTTCGCGCTTCTCGGGCCGAACGGTGCTGGAAAGACGACCACGGTCGAGATCCTCGAGGGATTTAGGGGCCGAACGTCGGGAGACGTGTCCGTCCTGGGCCACGATCCGGCCAAGGCGAGGGCCGAGTTCCGGGCTCGGATCGGGATCGTCCTCCAGTCCACGGGGGTGGATCCGTACCTCACGGTTCGCGAGACGGTCGAGCTCTACGGCGGTTACTACCCGAACCCCAGGCCCGCCGACGAGGTGATCGAGGTCGTTGGGTTGGCCGAGAAGCGGGATACGAGGGTCGTGAAGCTCTCGGGAGGCCAGCAGCGGCGGCTCGACGTGGCCATCGCCCTGGCCGGCGATCCCGAGCTCCTGTTCCTGGACGAGCCGACCACGGGCTTCGACCCAGGTGCCCGCCGAAACGCCTGGGAGATCGTCCGGAACCTCGCCGCCCTCCGGAAGACCGTGTTCCTCACCACCCACTACATGGACGAGGCGCAGAGCCTGGCAAACCGGGTGGCCGTGATCTCGAGGGGCGTGATCCTGGCGGAAGGGCCTCCCAGCACGCTCGGGGACCGGCATCTGGCCGAGACCATCGTCCGGTTCCGGCTTCCCCAGGGCTTGGCGGGCGTCCCCGAGTGGGGGCAGGTGGCGACATCCGATGGAACCCTGGAGGTGCGGTCGGCCGACCCGACCCGGACGCTGCACGAAATCACGGGCTGGGCCCTGGAGCGGAACGTTCGGCTCGAGGCTCTCGACGTGTCCCGCCCGTCTCTCGAGGACGTGTACCTCGATCTCACCGGGGAGTTCGCCGGCCCGGGGGGGCGGGAGTGAGCGGGCTGGCCCAGGCCCTGCGCCAGGTCCGGTTCACGAACAAGGCCTTCTGGCGCAACCCTGCCTCGGCGTTCTTCACGTTCGCCTTCCCCCTCATGTTCCTGGTGATCTTCACCACGCTCTTCGGGAACGACGAGATCCAGGTCGTGGGCGGCGCTACTGTCAGCGTGAGCACTTTCTACGTCGCCGCGATCTCGGCGTTCTCGGTGATCTCCGCGTGCTATACGAACATCGCGATCAGCGTGTCGTTCCAGCGCGACGCCGGCATCCTGAAGCGGACCCGGGGGACCCCTCTGCCCCCGTGCGCCTACCTGTTCGGGCGCGTCGTCCACTCGGTGATCATCGCCCTCATCCTCGTGGCCATCTGCGCCGCGTTCGGGGTCCTGTTCTATGAGGCAGACGTTCCGACCCGCACCCTCCCGGCGTTCGTGGCCACGCTGCTCGTGGGGGCTTCCTGCTTCTCGGCGCTCGGCCTCGCCATCACGGCGGTGATCCCCAACGCCGACGCGTCGCCGGCCATCGTGAACGCGTCGATCCTGCCGATCCTGTTCCTCTCCGACATCTTCATCCCGTTCGAGGATCCTCCCGCTTGGGTGGACGTCGTGGGCAAGGTGTTCCCGGTTCGCCATTTCTCCGACGCCATGCAGGCGGCGTACTTCGCTCCGACCGGAAGCGGGTTCCGGGGCGTCGATCTCCTGGTGATGGCGGCGTGGGGGATCGGCGGTCTCGTCGTGGCGGCCAGGTTCTTCTCATGGGAACCGAGGAAGTAGCGCCCGCTCAGCTGCCGGCTTCCCGCGCGAGGGCGTGTGCTACGCTCGCGCCCGGTGCGCCGCGCGCCTGTCGGCGCGAGCTCGAGGGGGTCGAACGATGCGGAGAGTGCTGATCGGCGTGGCGGCCTTCGGGCTGCTCCTCGCGGCGTGCGCCGAGGAGAACCCGGTGATCGCGCCGACGGGCACCGGCACGCCGCCGGCCACGGCCGCCGAGTGCACGACGGCCAACCAGGCCGCGTTCGAGAGCCCGGGACGGCTCACGATCGGGACCGGGAACCCGGCCTTCCCGCCGTGGTGGGAGGGTGGCGAGAGCCCTGGCTCCGAGTTCGAGTTCAACGATCCCGCGAGGGGTGAGGGCTACGAGGGCGCGGTCGCGGCCGAGGTCGCCACTCGTCTTGGTTTCTCCTTCCCGGACGAGATCGGGTTCGTCGCGGTCGCGTTCAACGAATCGTTCGCGCCCGGGCCGAAGGACTTCGACTTCGTCCTGCAACAGATCTCGTACAAGGCCAAGCGCGACGAGGCCGTCGACTTCAGCGAGAGCTATTACGACGTGAACCAAGCGCTCGTGGCCGCCCAGGACTCGTCGATCGCGGGAGCGACCACGGTGGCCGAGCTTGCCGACGCCAAGCTGGGTGCGCCGATCGGCACGACGAGTCTCGATGTCATCGAAGACGTCATCCAGCCGAGCCAGGAGCCGAACGTGTACGACGACCTCGCGCTCGCAATCCAGGACCTGAAGAGCGGCGCCATCGACGGGGTCATCGTCGACCTGCCCAGCGCGTTCTTCATCACCGCCGTCCAGTTCACGAAAGGCGTGGTTGTCGGGCAGTTCGAGCTGGAGTCGCAGGAGTACTTCGCCATGGTGTTCGAAACGGGCAGTCCGCTGGTCGAGTGCGTCAACCTCGCCCTCCAGGAGATACGGGCCGACGGTACCCTCGACGCGATCCACCAAGAGTGGCTGGCCGACAAGACGAACGCTCCGGTCCTCTCGTAGCGCCTCGGGCGTCGTGAGCGGCCCGCCGGAGCTTTATCAGTCCCAGTCGGGCGACCCCCCGCTTCCCACCGGCGAGCGTGGGTCGCGCATCCTCGCTCCCCTGCGCGCCGAGGGCGCGCGAGGCGTCGCGATCGCGGTCGTCAGCGCCATGGTCTTCTTCACGGTGGTGATCGTCGCCGTCCTGAGCTCCTCTGGCTGGCCTGAGATCAGGCGCGCGTTCTTCGACGGCGAAGTCTTCCGCGAGGCCTTTCCCAAGATCGTCGACAGATTCGGCCTGAACGTCTTCATCTTCGTCGTGGCGGAGGGACTCGTGCTCGCCATGGCGATGCTCATCGCCGTACTGCGAAGCCTCCACGGCCCCGTCTTCTTTCCGCTTCGGATACTCGCCGCCGGGTACACGGACCTGTTCCGCGCCTTGCCGACGATCCTGGTGATCGCCCTGCTCGGGTTCGGCGCACCGGCGCTCCGGCTTAGCGGGGTCCCGACCTCGAAGGTGTTCTGGGCGATCGTCGCGCTCACGCTCGTCTACTCCGCCTACGTCGCGGAGGTGTACCGCGCGGGGATCGAGTCGGTCCATCCCTCGCAGGTCGCGTCCGCTCGGGCGCTGGGGCTCAGTCGCCGGAAGACGTTGCGGTTCGTCGTGCTCCCGCAGGCGATCCGCCGTGTGCTCCCACCCCTACTGAACGACTTCATCGGGCTGCAGAAGGACTCGGCCCTGGTCGCGTTCCTCGGCGTCACCGAAGGTCTCCGGGAATCCCAGATCATCCAATTCGAGAACTTCGACTTCACGCCCTACGTTGCGCTCGCGCTGGTCTACGTGGTGATCACGATCCCGCAGGCGCGGTTCGTTGACTGGCTCGTGGCCCGGGATCGACGGCGCCGTCAGACGGGGGTGGGCGTGTGAACGCGCAGGTGAACGGCCGGGCGCTCGTCCTTGAGGACGTCCACAAGTCGTTCGGGAAGCTCCAGGTGTTGAAGGGGATCGACCTGTCCGTCGCCGAGCACGAGGTGGTGTGCCTGATCGGGGCGTCGGGGTCGGGCAAATCGACCATGCTTCGGTGCATCAACCTGCTGGAGCCGGTGGACGCGGGCAGGATCGTCGTCCATGGCGAAGAGATCACCGCCCGGGGCGTCGACGTGAATCGGATCCGGCAGCGTATCGGCATCGTGTTCCAAGCCTTCAACCTGTTCCCGCACATGAGCGTGATCCGGAACGTCACGCTCGGCCCCACCGAGGCGCTCGGGATGCCCCGGTCCGAGGCCGAGGCACTCGGGGACGAGCTGCTCGGGCGATTCGGGCTGGCGGACAAGCGCGGCGACTATCCCGACCGGTTGTCGGGCGGACAGCAGCAGCGCGTGGCCATCGTCCGGGCTCTGGCCATGCAGCCCGACGTCATGCTGCTCGACGAGGTCACGAGCGCACTCGACCCGGAGCTCGTCGCCGAGGTCCTGAACGTGATCCGCGAGCTCGCGGCGGGGGGCATGACGATGGTCATCGCCACGCACGAGATGGGGTTCGCCCGCGACATCGCGAAGCGAGTGTGCTTCCTGGACGCCGGCGTCATCCTGGAGCAGGGCCCACCCGAGCGGATCTTCACCGAGCCCCAGGAGGACAGGACCCGGCGGTTCCTCCAGAGCATCATCGACGCGGGCCGGATGTAGGCCTGTCGGCTGACGGCCCTACAA
>Ga0209853_1000055_pt1 | contig 28723 bp, 33 predicted proteins | sample GWRWS1_30_40_FD_187224 | JGI IMG/M metagenome (GOLD analysis project Ga0209853, IMG submission 187224) | Riverbed sediment microbial communities from areas with vegetation nearby in Columbia River, Washington, USA - GW-RW S1_30_40 (SPAdes)... | ecosystem: Environmental > Aquatic > Freshwater >...
CTACACATACAGGCCTCGAAGAATGGAAGGAGGCATGCCCGGCTTGTAGTCGGCATTACAAACAGCCACCGCCCCGTCTTAGAATGGACGCGCGAAGTTATTGGAGCGGGAAGAATTCAGGTGAAGAGAATTCACTCGGAGCGCTGGAGTGATTGTTACTCACTAATCATCCAAGGACTCAGTGCAAGGAGATTCTTGACTGCACTGCTCCCCTACTTGAAGGTCAAGCATGAACGCGCCACCCTCATGTTGTCGTTGAAAACTTATGGCCGAGTTCGGTAATTGGATAGTCTGACCTATCCTCCGAGCGCGGTGGCAGCCTTCTCGTAATCGGCGTGCGCCACCCAGACGATCATGCCGTAGCGGCCCGATCCCGCCCCGAGTGCCGTTGCTGCGGTGATGTTGATCTTTGCGTCGGCGAGTTTCTTGGCGTGTTCTGCAGCCGCACCCACACGGTCATCACCGGTGATCAGGAACGCTCTCTTGGGACCGATCAGCGTGAGACCCGCCGCCCCAGCTGCCTGTTTGAACTTGCGGACATCCTCTGGGATGAGATCAACCTGCGCCTGACCTCCGCCGGTGGGAAACGCGTGATACCCGAGGAGGAGGACCCCTGCAGCCGTCAGCGCCGACAGCATCTTCTCGCTCTGGCCAGGCTTATCCAGCATAGTCGCATAGAAATATTCGACCCGCCGAACCTTGTCGGCCATCGTGTTCACCTCCTAAGTAAAGTTGTGACACTAATGATGTCTTGGGTGGGTTCAATGGCTAGCGCCCCGCCGCTCTCAGGGTGAGCTGTCGGCCGGGCTCGGGTAGGAAAGCCACCTGGCGTTACGGTAGTCGTATCGCTGCACTTTCCCAGTCACGCGATCGACGCGAAGCAGAAACGGCACAGCCGTGACGTCAGGCTCGGTCTGCGCCTCATACTGGAAGCGATGCGCATAGAGGGAGAGTCCCACGATCACGAGCGTCACGATGATTGCGAGAGAGAGGGCGGAGCGCACGATAGACTCGCTGATTCGATACTGGAGGGAGGCACCCCTGCTGGTTCTGGCGGTACGGTGACACGTTGCAGAAAGTTCCTTGACATTTCAATCTGGCATCTCCCGCGATACGAAATTTGTGGTTGACACATCGTCCCGGGTTTCATAGCATTGGAGTAATTCGGCGGGTAGGCGACATACGCACCACCTATACGGCATAGGGGCGAGGCAGACAGTAGCAGGGGCTCGCAGGCACCGGCCGCTTCCCCGCGTTTGACCGAATCCCCCTTCAGCATGGAGAGCCCCCTGGCTCTCCGTCCAATGTTCACCGCGCCTGTCCAAGTACATAACTTCACGGCACGGGGTGTCGCATGTCTTGGGGCAGATTTGCGATTGCGTTTTCGATTGCGGTGGTCCTGTCAACTATCTCTCTTTTGATCTTCTCGTCGATCACGTCGTCCACGTCGTCCACGTTCGCAGGCACACCGTTCAAAGGGCGGCTCAATTCCCAGCCGTCCCGGAGTACACGCGCCATGCTACCGCTGACGCAGGCTTTGACGCTCGTCGATGCCTATGCGGAACGGCACGGAGTCCCACGGAAGATCGCCCGCAACCTGGTGACGGTCGAATCAGCCTGGCGCCAGAATGCCGTCAGTCCCGTGGGTGCGCGCGGGTTCACGCAGTTGATGCCGGGTACGGCGAGGGAGCTCGGGGTGAACATCAACAACCCTGAGGAGAATATCGAGGGCGGCATGCGGTACCTGGCCAGGATGTACCAGCGGTTCAACAACTGGGAGTTGGCCCTGGCCGCCTACAACACGGGCCCGAATCGGGTCGCGGCCTATGGAGGCGTCCCGCCGTGGACGCGGTCCTATATCAGCAAGATCCTCTACCGGCCCATGATGCTCCCCGGCGCCGTCACCGCCATGCAGGCCAGGGCCGAGCTAAAGAGGCTCCAAAAGGCCATCGAAACCATGGTGGAGTTCCCTGCCGGGGTCCGACGCTCTAAAGGAATTCTCTGGTCTGGCCGATAACCTCTCCGGGCATAGATAGGGGTGTTTGACGAACGCCGCTCGGCGTTCGATCTTCCCTTCGGCGGTGGCTCGGATTGATGCGTCGTTGGATTCGGATATCCGCGTGCGCATTTCTCGTTAGCTTACAGCTTTGCATTCCCGATTATGCCGCGGCGTCGACCCTCCTGGCTGCGAAGCCACGCGCCAGCAGGCCCCGGCCGCTGCCGCTCCACATTGTCCGCGCTCTGGTCGATAAGTATGCGCACAAATACGGCATTCCCCTCCAGATCGCCCGCCGGCTGGTCATGATGGAATCGGGCTACAAGCAGCACGTCGTCAGCCGGGTGGGTGCGCGTGGAGTGATGCAGCTGCGGCCGAGCACCGCGCGCGGATTGCGCGTGAACATCTACGACACGGAACAGAATATCGAAGGCGGGATGCGCTACCTGCGCCACATGTACAATCGTTTCGGCCGCTGGGACCTGGCGCTGGCCGCTTACCACTCGGGGCCCGGCAGGGTCGCCCGTTATAAAGGCGTGCCGCCCAAATCGCAGCAGTACGTCCGGACCATTCTCGGCAAGATGAAGTTCCCCGCCCCAAAGAGGACCGCCTCGAAGCCCTCAACCTCGCCAAAGCCGGCTGCTGCCCCTCGTCCGGAGGCCGTTCCCGTCACCGAGAAGGTCGCGGAACCAGCGCTGATGATCCGGCGTCGCATCGCGATGGACACGGGAGACTCCCGCACCACGCTGGTCGAAACGCTGGAACATGGTCAGCTCACCGCGCGAACCGTCGAGATGCTGATCACCGATGAGAACCAGATCATCCGCATTACGCGGGAGTTCCGGCTGGTGGACGGCGTGTGGGTCATGGTCTCGCAGCGTGCCGTGGTCCATGATGACGACGGCACTGAAGTCGAGGAGCAGGACTCGGACCGCGGACGCCGGGCAGACCCTTAGTTCAGCAAACCCTCGATCTGGCGGTTCAGGCCATCCAGGACCGCGCGGGCCGCGGCCTCGTTCCGGTCGGTCCGAATCGCCGCTGAACCCGAGAGGAACTGGCTCTCCTCGCCCTGACCCATGCGCAGCGACACGAGGACGGTGCTGGTTTGCGGGGACGTGATCACGTCCAGATCGTTCAGCAGCACGCGGTGATTGGTCCCGGCGAAGAGCGTAAACATCCGGACGGCGTTGATCGTCGCCTGGGCAATTACCTTCTCGCAGTTCGCCTCGGGCAGGACCCCGCCGGCCAGGCCGATGTGGGTCAGCCCCGACTTGCTCAGCTGCACCCGGGCCCGGATCCGGTTGCCCTGGACTTCACAGCTGACTTGATCGAGTTTCAGCCGTCCGCTCATGGGGGATCTCCCCGAGAAAAGTTCTCCCCTAGTAAACGGAGCAACTTCGATGCCAGTTCGCTCAAGCAGCCAATACCCTCTAACACAAAGGGCCGGAGCTCATCACCCCGACCCTCTGCGGTCCCCCGCCGGGCACCGAAGTGCCCAGCCCGTCTCAAGTCTGTGCGCTTATGGTCTGATGGACAGGAGGCTGGCGTTTGCCGTCAGAAGTCTGATGCCAAGGATGAGGATTCCGACACTGATCGACCATCCGATGAGGAGAACCTGGAGTCGCCAGTCGTACTTTTGGAATCCGCTCTGCACGGTCTCGAGTTCGTCGTAGCGCAACATCTGCGAACCTCCCTCATTGATCCTCAGGGCTACTGCGGGACGTAAAGAGCAACTTGTGTGCCACGGGCAGAAGATTTCCAGCACTTGACCGGGATACGCGGTCCACCGGACGAGACGGCTCGAACTGGGGAGGGGAAGTTCGAGGGAAGTTTTCGGGAAGGTCAATCCGGGTCAGACGAGCACGGCCACCTGTACGCGGTTGCGGCCCAGCCGCTTGGCCGCGTAGAGCGCCGCGTCGGCCTTGCGGACGAGCTCCTCGTAGTCCACGCCGTCGTCCGGGCAACCCGCCACTCCGACACTGACCGTCAGCCGCCCGAACGGCTGGATGGACCCGCCGCGAAACGGATAGCTCTCCACCAGCACGCGCAGCCGCTCCATCGCTGGGATGGCCTCATCCCGTGGCGTATTGACCATGATCAGCCCGAACTCTTCCCCGCCGTACCGCGCGAAGACATCGCTGACCCGCAGGTGGCTCAGCATCAGGGCGGACAACTCCTTGAGCAGGGCGTCCCCGGCCAGGTGACCGAGCGTGTCATTGTAGTTCTTGAAGAAATCCAGGTCGATCATGGCCAGGGAGCAGTGGCCCCCGTAGCGACGAATGCGGGCGATCTCGGCGCGCAGGATCTCCTCGAAGTGCCGCCGATTGAACAACCCGGTGAGCGGATCGGTGATCGCCAGTTCGCTCAACTTCTGGCGCAGCACGCGCCGCTCGAGGCGCTCCCGGCGCAGGCGCTCATAGACCACGGCGGAATAGCCGTTGATGATCATGAAAATGAGCACCACGGCCACTTCAAACGGCAGCGACAATGGCTCGCCGCGGACGATCAGGAGCGACACGGACGTCAGGTACCCGAGGGCCATCAGGCCGGCCATGACGATAACGCTCAACGCGCCCGCCAAACCGACCATGAACACGGGCATCGTGAACCACGCCATCAAGAGCACCATCCGCAGCGAGGGCACCAGGTAGGCGTAGTAGTTCATCAGGAAGATCGTGGCCGCCATCGGGACATACAGGAAGTGCGGATCCCAGGTGAAGTGCCGGTCCCACCCGAGGCGCACCGTGAGCCAGAGCAGCAGCTGCACCGCGATGGTCAGGCCGAGCGCTCCCAGCCACTGCGAGAATGGGATCGCATCAAAGCCGAGCGCGGCGAGCCCCAATTGCAAGACCAAGGCCAGGATGAGGCCGCCACCGGCCAGGAGGAGCCGGCGCTCTTTGATCTGCCGTTTGTCCACAGATCCCACTCTAGGGCTCATACCTACACTAAATAAGCAAAATCCGTTCCAGCGTTCGAGCCGTCCGGAAGGCCTTCCTCGCAGCCCGCCTTCGGGTTCGGTCATGTGCCACTTGACTAAATTTATGCTGGGCGTGGCCCGGGCGAGGAGAGGCGCTCCGGACCGACGAACTCAATGGCTCGACCGTAGGGAGGGCCGGCGTGCTTCACGACGATCTCACCCCCATGATGGCGCAGTATCACCAGTTGAAAGCGCGCTTCCCGGGCACGCTGCTGATGTTCCGCCTGGGGGACTTCTTTGAGCTCTTTTACGATGACGCGATCGTCGCCGCGCGCGAGCTCGAGATTACCCTGACGTCACGAGAACTCGGGAAAGGGCGGCGGGTGCCGATGTGCGGGGTCCCGCACCACGCCCTGGAGAGTTACCTGGCGCGCCTGGTGGACCGCGGGTTCCGGGTCGCGATCTGCGATCAGTTGGAAGATCCCCGCCACGCCAAGGGGTTGGTGAAGCGGGACATCGTCCGGGTGGTCACCCCGGGCACGGTCATCGAGCAGAACCTCCTCCAGCACCACGCCAACAATTTCCTGGTTGCGGTCAAGGATTGGAAGGACACCTGGGGTGTGGCCGCCGCCGACCTGTCCACCGGAGAGTTTCAAGTAACCGAGCTCGGTGGCGAGGGACGGAACGCCCGCCTCGCCGAGGAGATCGCGCGGCTGGCCCCGCGGGAAGTGCTGGTCTCCGAAGATGCCGAAACCCTCCTCCGCGACCTGGCGGGCGGAAACATCCATCTGACCCCCCTCAACGCGTGGCAGTTCGATGAGTTCACGGCCCGCCGGTGCCTGCAGCAGCATTTCGGAGTTGTGAGCCTTGACGGGTTCGGCTGCGAGAACCTCCCGGCCGCCGTCTCTGCCGCGGGCGCGCTGCTGCAGTATCTGAAGGACACGCAATTCAGTCCCCTCGCGCACCTCCGCCGCATCACGACCTACTCGGTTGAGGGCGGGATGATGCTCGACGCAGCCACCCGCCGGAACCTGGAGATTGTGCGCAACCAGCGCGACGGCGGCGTGGCGGGCTCGCTGCTGTGGGTACTCGATGAAACGAAAACCAGCATGGGAGCGCGCCGCCTGCGGCAGTGGCTCCTGCAGCCGCTGGCCTCGCGGGACGCGATCGTGCGCCGGCAGGATGCGGTGGAGGAGTTCGTACGGGAGCCACGCCCCCGGGCCGCGCTTCGCGTGATGCTCGCCGGCGTGGCGGATCTGGAGCGCCTGGTGGGGCGGATCGGACACGGCTCCGCGAGCGCGCGCGACCTGGTCGCGCTATCGGCGTCCCTTCGGAAACTTCCCGGCGTGGTGGATGCGCTGCGGAACACGGTCGCCGGTGAACTTCGCGATGCGGCTTCGAGAATCAGCGGCCACGAGGAGATTGTGGCGCTGATCGACGCGGCAATCGTGAAGCAACCGCCGGCGACGGTGGAAGACGGTGGCGTCATTCGCGAGGAGTATAGCGCAGACCTGGATGCGCTCCGCCTGGCAGCAGGGGAGGGGAAAGCCTGGATCGCGCGGCTGGAAGTCGACGAACGAATCCGCTCGGGGATCAAGTCGCTCAAGGTTGGCTTCAACAAGGTCTTCGGGTATTACATCGAGGTCAGCAAACCCAACCTGCCTCTCGTCCCTTCGGACTACATCCGGAAGCAGACGCTTACCGGCGCAGAGCGCTTCATCACCGAGGCGATGAAGGAACGCGAGGCGGCAATTCTCGGCGCCGAAGAGCGGATGGCCGAGCTCGAGTACGCCTTGTTCACTGAGGTGCGGGATCGGGTAGCCGGTCAGGCGGACGGTTTGCTGGCGACCGCCCGCGCGGTGGCCGATCTCGACGCCTTCCTGTCGCTGGCCGAAGTCGCAGCGGCCTCGCAGTATATCCGTCCAGATATCTCAGACGATCCTATCCTCGAGATCATCGCAGGGCGGCATCCGGTGGTGGAGCGCACCCTTGCGGGTGAGCGATTCGTCCCGAACGATCTGCGCATGTCTGCGCACGACCGCGCCGCGCTGATTGTGACGGGGCCGAACATGGCGGGAAAGTCGACGTATCTGCGCCAGGCCGCGCTGATCGCCCTGATGGCCCACGTCGGCTCGTTCGTTCCCGCGGGGACCGCGCGGATCGGCCTGGTGGACCGGATCTTCACGCGGGTCGGAGCGGTCGACGACATCGCCACCGGGCGCAGCACATTTCTGGTCGAGATGCAGGAGGTCGGCAATATTCTCCACAATGCCACACCTCGCAGCCTGGTCATCCTCGACGAGGTCGGGCGCGGGACCAGCACCTATGACGGCATTAGCATCGCATGGGCGGTCGTTGAATACCTGCACGACCACACGGGATGCCGGACGTTGTTCGCGACGCATTATCACGAGCTCACGGAGCTCGGCGCGGTGCTCCCGCGCGTGCACAACGTGAACGTGCTGGTCAAGGAGGAGGGCGACCGCGTCGTCTTTCTGCGAAAAGTCATGGACGGCGGCGCCGACCGCAGCTACGGGATCCACGTTGCGCAACTTGCCGGATTGCCCGCGGCCGTCATCGAGCACGCGCAACGCGTCCTCCGTCACCTCGAAGCCGCATCACACACGGTCCGTGAGGCCGATCCGACGTTCCTTCCGCCGGTGCCCTCGCGGGCGAGCGGGGCGCTGCAGTTGCCGCTGCCCTTGCAGCCGACCTCCCCCATCGAAGACGCGCTGATGTCCCTTACGCTTGAATCGATGACTCCGTTGGAAGCGATGCAGGCGCTCCACGCACTGCGGGAGCAGGTCCGCCAGCGCCCCGCCCACACTACCCAGCACGGCGGCAAGGTCGTGCGCCTGAAGCGGCACGGACCCAAACAACCCTGACCGACCGGGCGCCTTCACCCATGAGCCGCATTCAGGTGCTTGATCAGGTGGTTGCCGACCGCATCGCCGCCGGCGAGGTCGTCGAGCGCCCGGCGTCGGTCGTCAAAGAGCTCCTCGAGAATGCGCTGGACGCCGGCGCCACGCAGATTCTCGTCGAGGTCGACGGCGCCGGGTCGGAGTTGATCCGGGTCAGCGACAATGGGGCGGGAATTCACCCGGACGACGTCCGTGTGGCGGTGCAGCGCTTCGCCACGAGCAAGATCAACGGCGCAGACGACCTGTTGAACCTCCACAGCCTGGGCTTCCGCGGGGAGGCGTTGCCGAGCATCGCGGCGGTCTCGCACCTCGAACTCACGAGTGCGCTCGCCGGCGCTGCCTCGGCGCGGTACGTTCAGCTCGCGGGGGGAGAGGTCGAGCGGGAGCACGACGTGGGCTCGCCGGCCGGGACCGTGGTTGCGGTCCGTCACCTCTTCTTCAACACGCCGGCCCGCCGCAAATTCCTGAAATCACCCTCGCGCGAGTTCGCCCTCATTGTGGACGCGGTGAACCGCCTGGCGCTCGCACAACCGCGGGTGGCTTTCCGCATGGTGCACGAGGGCGAAGAAGTCCTGCGCTATCCGGCCGGCCGGTCCTCCGACCGGGCGGCGGCCGTGCTCGGGGAAGCCGCGATGACACGCAGCATCACGATCGAGCAGCACGTGGGCGAGATCGGACTGCGGGGTTGGCTGGGCCGGCCGGAGCTGGCCCGCGGGAGCCGGCGCCAGCAGTTCATCTTCGTGAACGGCCGGCCGGTGCAGAACCGGATCATCAGCGGAGCAGTCGAGCAGGCCTATCAGCAGATCGTGCCGGTGGGCAGGTTTCCCCTGTATGTCCTATTCATCACGGTGCCGCCAGGGCGCGTGGACATCAATGTGCATCCCCGCAAGCTTGAGGTCCGCTTCGACGACGACCATCAGATCTTCGGGGCGGTGCAGCGCGGGGTCCGCGACGTCCTGCGCGCGGCGCGGCTGATCCGGGCTGTCGAGGCGTCAGCGGTTCCATCTGCTGGCATTGCTGTTGGTCTCGAGCTAGGGAGCGCGGCAGTATCAAGTCTTTCCGCGACCGTTGAGACAACGGTCGCGACCATGGGTCGGCTGCCGGCGCTCCGTCTGCTGGGACAACTCCAGCGTACCTACCTGCTGGCGCAAGGTGACGAAGGCCTCGTCGTGATTGACCAGCACGCGGCCCACGAGCGCATCCTCTACGAGCGCATGCTCAACGCCCGGGCGCGCGGGCTGGCGACGGGACAGGTACTGGTAGCGCCCCAGCCCGTGACGCTTGGCGCCGATGAGACGGCGGTATTCGATGCCCATCGGGACGCTCTCGCGCAGCTCGGGTTCGACCTGGAGCCGTTCGGCGATCGGACCGTCCTCATCAGGGCGATCCCTCAGGTCGCGGTGTCCTCGTCCGCCGAGCAGCTCTTGCATGACCTGCTGGCCGAAGCGGCGGAAGGAGAGCGGCTGGCCGCCGCGCAGACCCGGTTGGAGCGGCTGACGATCACCACGGCGTGCCACACCGCCATCAGGGCGGGGGATGCGCTCACGGCGGAGCAGATGGTCCATCTCGTACGCGACCTGGCCGCAACGGACGATCCGTTCACCTGCTTCCATGGCCGCCCGACGATGGTGACCCTCAGCCTGGAGCAGGTCGAGCGATGGTTCCTCCGCCGGTAGAGGGCCCGCCCCTTGTCGTCATTTGCGGTCCCACAGCCGTCGGCAAAACTGCCGTATCGGTCATTCTCGCGCAGCGCATCGGCGGAGAGATCATCGCCGCCGACTCCAGGACGATCTACCGTTTCATGGATATCGGCACAGCCAAACCCACGCCGGAGCAGCGCCGCGCCATCCCACATCATCTGCTGGACATCGCCAACCCGGACGAGGTCATCACACTGGCCGTCTACCGGCGCATGGCCGCCGAGGCGATGGCCGCGGTACGGGGGCGGGGGAGGGTCCCCATGCTGGTCGGCGGCACGGGCCTCTATGTTCGCGCAGTGGCGGACGGCTTCGCGATTCCCGAAGTCCCGCCGGACGCCAAATTGCGCGATCGCCTGGAAGAACACGAGCGGTCGGCGCCCGGGGCCCTGCATGCCAGGTTGGCGACCGTCGATCCTCTTGCTGCCGCGCGCATCCACCCGCGCAATACGCGCCGTGTGATCCGCGCTCTGGAAGTCTACGAGCACACCGGCCGGCCAATCTCCACGCTACAACGCCGGGAGGATCCCGTGGGACCGACGACCCGGATCGGACTCACGATGGATCGGGATGCGCTCTACCGCCGCATCGATGCGCGCGTACACGCGCAGATCGAGGGAGGTTTGATCGACGAGGTCAAAGCACTGCTCAACCGCAGGTATGCACGTACGCTGCCGGCGCTGCAGGGCCTTGGGTACAAGGAGTTCATCGAGTATGTGGATGGGGCGAGCTCGCTGGAAGAAGCCACTCGACGCCTCCAGCGCAACACCCGCCGGTTCGCCAAGCGGCAGTACACCTGGTTCCGGCGGGATTCCCGCATCCGATGGATCGACGTAGATGAGCTGCCGCCGGAAGCAGTGGCCGCCCGCATCCACGCTGTGATAGAGTAGCGTCGATGCACGTCGCACAACGCCTCGAACGGATCGGCGCCTATCTTTTCGCAGACCTCGACCGCAAGCAGGAGGAGCTGCAAAAGCGGGGCGTTGATGTCATCAACCTGAGTGTCGGCGACCCGGACCTGCCCACTCCACCGCACATCATCGACGCGCTGATGGAAGGCGCGAGCGACGCGCGCAGTCATCGTTACCCGCCGTATTCAGGCACCCTGGAGTACAAGACCGCGGTTGCCGACTGGTTCCGGCGCCGCTTCGACGTTGCGCTCGAGCCCGCCACCGAAGTCCTCGCTCTGATCGGCTCCAAGGAAGGGCTGGCGCACCTCCCGTGGGCCACGATGAACCCGGGGGACGTCGCGCTGGTGCCGGATCCCGGCTATCCCGTGTATCGCTCCGCGACCATCATGGCTGATGGGGTCCCGTACATGATGCCGATGGCGCGGACACGTGGCTTCCAACCCGACCTGGCCGCCATTCCTCAGGATGTGCTCAAAAAAGCGAAAGTCATGTTTCTCAACTACCCTAATAATCCGACCGCGGCGACGGCGACCCTCGAGTTCTTCAACGAGGCGGTGTCGTTTGCGCGCCGGCACCGCATCTTGCTCGCGCATGACAACTCGTACTCCGAGATCACCTACGACGGCTACCGGGCGCCCAGCATCCTGCAGGCGGACGACGCCAAGGACGTGGCGATCGAGTTTCACTCGCTGTCCAAGACGTACTGCATGACCGGATGGCGGGTAGGCTTCGTCGCCGGGAACGCAGGTGCCGTGGGGACCCTCGGCAAGGTCAAGACCAACATCGACTCCGGCGTCTTCCGCGCCGTGCAGCAAGCGGGCATCGCGGCGCTCACCGGATCCCAGGATCCTGTGCGCGACCGTCTCCGCGTGTTTCAGGGCCGCCGCGACCGCGTGACGAAGGCTCTGCGCTCGATCGGATGGGACATCCCCGAGATCAAGGCCACCTTTTACGTGTGGATCCCCGTTCCCGATGGCACGGATGGCGCGCAGTTTGCGGCCAAGGTGCTGGAGCGCACCGGCGTCCTTGTCACCCCGGGGGCGGGGTACGGGAAAGAAGGCGAGAAGTACATGCGCCTCTCAACGACCATCGCGGACAAACGACTTGATGAAGCCCTGGGCCGCCTCGTGGATGCCTTCGGGAAGGGGTAATCCGCATGCCACCTGAACGCGCGATCCTGGTCGGGGTCCACGCAACCAATAGGGGCCGCGATCCCCAGATGGAGGAGCTGGCCCGTCTGGCAGATTCGGCGGGTGGTGTTATCGTCGAGACCCTCGTGCAGCATCGCGGCAAGCCGGTGCCCGCGACGTTTCTCGGAAAAGGCAAAGTCGAAGAGCTAAAGCGTCTTTGTGAGGAGGTCACCGCCGACCTGGTGATCGCCGACCACGAGCTGACCCCCGTGCAGCAGCGCAACCTGGAAGACGCCCTCGAGCTGAAAGTGATCGACCGGACCGCGCTGGTTCTCGACATCTTCGCCCGGCGCGCGCAAACGCACGAAGGCCGTCTGCAGGTCGAGCTGGCCCAGATGACCTACATGCTGCCCCGGCTCGCCGGACGCAGCCCCATGCTGTCGCGCCTCGGCGGCGGGATCGGCACACGAGGGCCGGGTGAGACGAAACTCGAGGTCGACCGCCGGCGCATCCGCCGGCGCATCACCGACCTGCGCCGCCAGATCGGTGAGATACGGCAGCACCGCTCGCTGCAGCGCAAAGCGCGGAAGGAGGCCCAATTCCCTACGATCGCGCTGGTCGGCTACACGAACTCAGGGAAATCGACGCTGCTCAATGCGTTGACCGGTGCCGATGCATTCGTCGAGGACAAACTCTTCGCCACGCTGGACCCAATGGTACGCAAGGTCACGCTCCCAAACCAACGGCCGGTGCTGCTAATCGACACCGTCGGATTCATCACCCGGCTGCCGACGCAACTGGTGGCCGCGTTCCGCGCGACACTCGAAGAGGTGACGGAAGCGGACGTCCTCGTACACGTCGTGGACGGCAGCCATCCGGACTGGCGCGAGCAGATGAAATCCGTGAACAAGGTGCTGGCCGATCTGGACGCGGCCGACAAGCCCACGGTGATTGCGGTCAACAAGACCGATCGCATGGGGCCCAAGGACGCCCGTGCCGTGCTGACCGAGATAGGGGAGGGGGTCGTGATCTCCGCCCTCCACAAGGTCGGCCTGATCAATCTCCTCCGGCTAATCTCCCAGCGGTTACCGGAGGGACTCGTCACGGTGCGCCTGACGGTGCCCTATGCGCACGCCGGCGCTCTATCGCGGATCTTCGAGCAGGGGCGAGTCATCCGGCAGGACTACGGCCAGGACGGCATCCGCATTGAAGCGGAGCTGCCCCGGGTCCATGCGGAGCAACTGCGGGCGCTCATCCGGAAGCAGCGCTCCTCTAGAAAAGCTGAGGGCAGCTGAGACGCGCAGCTCATCACTCCCTCTCTTGACGAACTGTTGTTAGCATTGTTATCATGCTAACAGAGGTGAGCATCGATGGCGCAACAGGACACGGGCACCCTCTATCTCCGGGGCGTGCCCAGGCAGTTGGTTCGGGAGGCGAAAGCTGAAGCAGCCCGGCGAGGAATGAGCCTGACGGCCTTCGCGAAAGAAGCTCTGGCGAGGGCCCTGGGGACGACGGCCGCCGAGGACGGCGAAGGGATCCAGTCGATCCGGCCGGATCTCGACTGGTTCGAGGCAAATCGCAAGCGTCTCGCGAAGCGCTATCGCGACGAGTACATCGCCATCATCAACCGCAAAGTTGTGGACCACGACACCGATTTCGGCGCCCTGGCGCAGCGGGTGTTTGCGAAGTACGGCGTCAAATCAATCGCGATGCCAAAGGCGACGCCCGAGGAGAGGGTCTACAATATCCCAACGCCCTGGCGCGTCGCTGAGTGACGCAGCGATTCAGCTACGACCTTGAAAAGAGCCCGCCCGCGCCGGTTCTCCCGGTGCGCATTGGAGTGGCCGGTGCGCGACGGGATGCGACCCTGCGGGCGCTCATCGATACTGGTGCCGACGTGAGCCTGATTCCCGCACGAGTTGCACGAGAGTTACGGTTGCCGGTCGTTGGTCAGATTAAGATTCGCGGTGTCACCGGTCGGACCAGCGTGGATCTCTATGGTGCGGATCTGGAAGTCGCGGGTTCGAGCATCCGGGTCCAGCTTGCCGGATTAGGGGATGAGATACTCCTCGGCAGGGATATCGTAAACCGCTGGATCATTGTACTTCGGGGTCCAGAACGGTTGCTTGAGATTGAGTCCGCTAGTTCAGACGGTGGATGACGGCCAGCGCCACACCTTCGATCGCAATGTCGCGGGCGTAGATCGGTTCCATCCGCTGGTTCTCGGGTTGGAGCCGGATCCGGCCGTCCTCACGAAAGAATCTCTTGACCGTGGCCTCGTCTTCAATCCGCGCCACAACGATATCCCGATCCTTAGCCGTCGGCTGGCGCCGCACGACCAACATGTCGCCGTCGAAGATGCCGGCGTCGATCATGCTGTCGCCGCGGACGCGGAGGATGAAGCAGTCGTCGGAACGCACGAACTCCTGGGGCAGCGGGAAGTAGTCTTCGATGTTCTGCTGGGCCAGAATGGGAAGTCCGGCCGTGACATGGCCGACGATAGGGAGGGGGACCACCTTTTTGGACGGGATGTCACGTTCGTCCTTGAGGATTTCCAGGGCTCGCGGCTTGCTCGGGTCGCGGCGGACGTACCCTTTCTTTTCAAGCGCGGAAAGGTGACTGTGAACGGTCGAGCTGCTGGTGAGGCCGAGGGCTTGCCCGATTTCGCGCACGGAAGGCGGGTAGCCGTGCGCATCGCCGTATCGCTGGATGAACGTGAGGATTTCCTTCTGCCGCCGCGTCAGTCCCTTGCCCATTGATACGCCTCCGGCCCCGTCGACGTGCCAGGCATTATAGCACTTTGATTCCTGATTGGCAAACACCTGTTCGTAGGCGCGTATTGTGAGCGATCACGGCACCCACGACAGTTTCGACGCGCTCCTCCGACAGCGTATCGTGTTCCTCCGGGGTCCGATCGATGGGAAGAACGCCGACCTGGCTATGGCGCAGCTCTTGCACCTGGACAGCCACGACTCGACGCGGGACATCGCACTTTACATCAACTGCCCGAGCGCGGATCTGCGGGCTGCGCTGGCGCTCTACGACCTCATGCAGAACGCTCGGGCCCCTGTGCGCACGCTGTGCCTCGGCATGGCTGCCGGCGGGGCCGCGCTGCTGCTCGCCGGAGGGGCGCAGGGGCGGCGCGAAGCGCTCCCGAACGCGCGGATCTCGCTCTTTAGTCCACGACGCGAGGTGTCCGGAACGGTCGGTGAGATCGATGTCCAGGCGCGGGAGCTGCTACGACTGCGCCAACAGATTCACGAGCTCTTGGCCCGGCATACCGGCCAGTCCCTTGAGAGAATCGAGCGGGACGCTGAGCGGGAACGCTGGCTCAGTGCTGAGGAAGCACAAGCCTACGGGATCATCGACGAGGTTGTCACTGCGCCGAAGAGCACGGGTCAGGACGAGGGTTTCCCCAGCAGTTGATCGCGATCGGGAAGGTTCTTGTCGGGGACCATCCGCCAGGGATGGGTTGGACAAGCCCACCAGCCGTACGGCTCCGGTTGCATCAGTACACCGCACTCCGGACACTTTGGCACCCGGTGTTCCTGGTTCATTTCGGTGTTTTCAGTCATTCAGCTCACTTCCGATAATGTCTGTTATGTAAACTAAAGCGCGTAGCTGATCTGCGGCAGCTCATGCCGCTTCGATGTCGCTAACACGGAACATGCGCTCGACCTGCCCCCTGCCCTCGGGGACCAGCACCGTCAACACGCCGTAATCATCCAGCACGCGCACGACGGTCCCTTCAAGTTGTCCATTCGCGCCGACTACCTTGACCTTCATCCCGGGAATCAGCGGTCTGCCCTTGCGATCCTTGGTCTGCCCGCGGACCGCATCGATCGATTTTTTGCCGCCACGCCTGAGCATCAGTCTGCGGGGGGCCGAAAGCGCTCGATGGGGTTCTTACAATCGAGGCAGTAGTAGATCGCCCGGCACAACGTCGGGCCAAAGGGATTCTCCATGCTGGTGTTGGTCGAGCCGCAGAAGGGGCACTTTACTGCCCCCTCCACCCCGGGGGAGGGAACGCTGAGTCCGTGATGGTTGAGACGCTGCCTGCCGCGTTCGCTCATCCGCGCCATCGTCCAGGGCTCAGCGAACGAGAGCTCCACCGCCACCTCGTCGACACCGGGGAGCGCCCCGAGCCGGCGTCGGATGTCCTCTCGCATCACCCCGATGGCGGGACACGCCGAGAACGTCGGCACCATCGTCACATGCACCCGGCCGCCGTCGATGCTGACATCCCGGATCACACCCAAGTCGGTGACGGCGATCGGAAGCTCAGGATCCTCGATCGTCGCCAGCGCGTCCCAGACCGCGCGCTCCAGTTCGGTTGTTGACGGGCGTATCTCCGTTACCATCGCGCTCCAGGCTCCGTCCGCCGTACAGAGGTCATCTCATCCAATAGTACACGAAGATCGTCTGTGTGAGCGCCGATCCGTCCGTTGGGAACAGCCACTGCGTCCGGAGGTGATGGCGTCTTCAACCCGGCTCCGTCCAGAACCGGCGCGATCTGGGCCAGCCAGAGTCTGCGCTGGTCTCGCGCGTCTCCCCGCATCACTCCGGCGGCCACCAGCGCGCTCTGGGCATCCACGGGCTCAAACAGCATCCACGCGTCGGGCCAGGCGCGGTCCAGCGCCTCCTGGACTCTGGTGCGGCTGTCTGGCGTCGCCTGGGACAGGTGGCGGAGCCACTGCTCCCCATACATCAGATGATATTTCTCCTCACGGCGCAGTGTCTTGGCGAGATCGGCAAGCGGAGACACCGTCCCCGCCGCCAGCGCCTCAAGGCGCACCGCGTCCGCGTGATCGTACAGGCACATGCGCGTGATCGTGAAGCCCCAGTCACCGTTTGGGCGTTCCACGAACACCGCACTCCGGAACTCGTCCGGAGCACGCCCGTAAGCCAGCGTATCAGGATCGCCGCCGAGCAGGTCGCAGGCCCGCTCGTAGAACAGCCGCGCGTGGCCGATCTCTTCCTGTGCCACTGACGACAGCGCGACGTCAGACTCTATATCAGGGGCAAAGCCGGTCCATTCGGAGTGGCGGTGACCGAGGATGAGTTCGTCATCGGCGATCGCCAGCAGGTAGCCGGCCAGCGCCGACCGGACTTCGGGCGGCCGCAGCACAGGGACGGCCGCGAGGCTCAACGTTGATCTCGCGGCTTGGTCCGCATCACCCGCTGCTGCTCGCGGTAGGAGCCGCCGAAGCGGTAGCTCTTGTCGGTGGCGGGTTCGAAGCTCACGGCGTCGTCGTAAGCCGTGGCGTCGATCCGGCTCTGCGAGACCACCCACAGGTTCACGCACGGATCGCGGCGGGCGAACTGCTCCTTGGCCAGCATCAGGGCCATTTCGGGATCTGTGGCGTGGATGTCGCCGACGTGGATGTGCGCGTCGTTCTTCGTATCTTGCCGGAAGACAGCATAGATCCTCGAGGCCTCGGCCTCGGATTTGCCCAGCAGTTTCCACAGGGCGGGCACAGGCTTCCCCTCCCCTATCTCTCCGCCTCGAACCATGCTGACCGGATGTGCGGGCAGTCGATCAGGCGGGAACCTCAGTCCATTTGTTCATGAGGTACGAGTAGTCGAGGTCTTGCGCAGCGATGCCTAGCTGTCGCAGCATCGCCATCACCTGGGCGCGGTGGTGGATCTCGTGGAACAGCAGCTGCGCGGCGATCCCTCCGGTCGTCGTCCAGATCTTGTGCGCCGGTTCGTCGCTCGTCGAGCGCGCCACATACTCAACAGTCCGGGCCCAGTCTGAGATCTCGCGAAGGGTGGCACGCGTCTCTTCCGCCTGCTCGCGCCAGGCCTTTTCCAGCGGAGCAAAATCCATCTTGTAGAACCGCGCAAACGGGCGCTCTTCCGACAGGGGAACGTGTTCACCCCGCAGCCGCTGGACATAGGTCCACTCCGCCTGCGGGATCTCTACCAGCGTGGCGCGGATTGTTTTCACGCCGAACGGAAACTCTTTCGTCGCATATTGCTCGAAGGTGATCGGCCGCACCCAGTCCAGCAGCTTCTCCCGGGCTTTCGACAGATAGCCGTACAGATGGGACGGACTCAGACCTGCGCGCTCGTCATTCATGCCGGCAGCTCCGTTCGCTCGAACTTCAGGACTGAATAGTCGAGGTTCTGTGCGGGAATCCCGAATTGCCGCAGCATTGCCATAACCTGGGCACGGTGGTGCACCTCGTGCACGAGCATCTGCGTGGCGATGCCCCCAGCCGTCGAGCGCATGAGTGTGGGACGCTCCGCCACGATCGGGCGCCACTCCACCGCCCGGCCCCAATCGCGCTCCTCGCGGAGGACGCTCCGCGTGCGCTGGGCGAGCTCCCGCCACGCGCCTTCCAGCGGGGCGAAGTCCGTCTGATAAAACTTCACGAAGGGGTGCTGGTCGCGGGGCGGCATGAACTCACCGACGAGGCGTGTGCCGTACGACCACTCCGCAAAGGGAATTTCCACGAGCGTATCGCGGATGGTTTTCTTCCCGAAGGGAAACTCTTTGGTGTATTGTTCCAGCGTCAGCGGCCGCACCCAGTCCAACAGCTTCTGCCGGGCCTCAGCCAGATACTCGTAGATCGCTGCCGGAGTAAACCCACGTCCGTCGCCCATTATGCCGCCACCCTCCACGAGTCCATGGCCTCGCGCACCCATTGGTGGCGACGCCAGTAGTCGTTCCGTAGTTGCAAGCGCGCCGCAGTCTTCGGTCCCTCGCCGCGGATCACGCGCTTGAACTCTTCCCAGTCCGGCTCACCGTATTCGTAACGCTGTTCAGTCTCGTTCCACTTGAGCTTTGGATCGGGGACCCGCAGCCCGTAATCCGTAATCAGCGGGACAAACTGGCGCAGGAACTGCTGGCGGAGCTCGTCGTTCGTCTTCACCTTGATGCGCCACCGCATCATCGTCTCCAGGTGCGGCGATACCTGGTCGCGAGGGCCGAAGAAGTGCATAATCGGCTGCCACCAACGGTCAATCGCATCCTGCAGCATCGCGCGCTGCCGCGGTGTGCCATCCGCCAGCGACTTGTGCACGTCGATGCCGAGGCGAATGTGGAAATCCTCTTCGTAGCAGATGCGCTTCAGCACGCGGGCGTACGGGGCATAACTGCATGACCGCAGGGCGCCCTGCGTCTGCATCGCGGCGCCATCCACGAAGACCTGGATGACGGCCACGTCCGCCCACGTATCGGCGGGATAGTGGAAGACGTTGTGAAACTTGCTCCGGCCGGCGAGGAGGTCCTCGATCATCCGGCTGCGCGGCTTGCCCAGGTCTTCGGCCACGCGGTACAGGAGCTGGGCGTGCCCTACCTCATCCTGCACTTTGGCCACCAACGCCATCTTGCGGGCCAGCGTCGGCGCGCGCGGGATCCACTCGCGCTCCGGCAACGCGCCCATCAGCTCGGAGTTCGCATGCATCTGGATCAGGCGCAGGCACTCGAACCGGTACTGCTCGGGCATCCACTGGCCGGCCTCAATGCGGCCGCCCGAAGCGATCTCGGCCTCGAAGGAGGCAAGCTTCTCGGGGTTGTCCGGTGCCGCTTGCGGCTGTGTCATGCGTCCTCCGATGAGTTCAAACAGCAGGCATGCGTGAGGCGAACACTCGTTCAGATTGTATCGTATCGTCGCCGCAAATGCAGCGTCCAAACGCAGCAGAGGACCACCGTCCCGGGCGCGGAAGCACGGACTGCGAGGGGGGACTCATATGCTTCTTGGTTTGCTCGCCGTGGTCGTGCTGGTCGCGGCGAATGGGCTGTTTGTGGCAGCAGAGTTTGCTATCGTCAAGTCACGCCGGACCCGGGTCGCGCAGTTGGTGCGCCAAGGCCGACGCTTCGCCGCCGTGGTGGATCGCGCCACGAGCAATCCGGATCCATTTGTTGCGGCCACCCAGCTGGGCATTACCATGGCCAGCTTGGGCCTGGGCTGGATCGGCGAGCCGGCGCTGGCCCACCTGATCGAACCGTTGTTGGGACGGCTGCCCGCCGGGTGGGAGACGGCCACCCTGCGCGCCATCTCGAGCACGCTGGCGTTCGCGTTCATCACCGCTGCGCACATCATCTTTGGCGAGCTCGCGCCCAAGAGCATTGCGCTCTGGAACGCGGAGGCGACGGCGCTCGTCGTGGTCCCGCCGACGGAAGTGTTCTACCGAATCTTCAGACCATTCATCTGGTTCCTCAATACCATCGCCAACGGCACGCTGCATCTGTTCGGACTGCGCGCTCCAGCCGGCCGGCACGTCGCGTTCGGGCGCGAGGAGCTCGTCATGCTCGTCGGCGAGAGCCGGAGGGCGGGCACGCTGGATCGCGAGGAGGAGTCACTCGTGCGCCGGGTATTCCGGCTCACGGACCGGGTCGTCGGCGACATCATGGTGCACCGGACTGCGGTGGTGGGCATCCCGCGCACCGCCCGTGTCGCGGACGCCGTCGCGCTCGTTCGGGAGCGAGGGTTCAGCCGTATCCCCGTGTTTGGCGACACCTCCGAAGAGATCGTGGGGGGCGTGCGCGCCAAAGACCTGCTCCTGGAAGTGTCGGCGGGCCGCACCGACGCACCCCTGGAATCGGTCATGCGGCCGGTGCTCTACGTCCCTGACACCAAACCCGTCGTGGAACTGCTCGAAGAGATGCGCACGGGCCGGTCGCAGATGGCCGTGGTGCTGGAAGAGTACGGCAGCACCGCCGGCATTGTCACGATCGAAGACGTCCTGGAAGAGATCGTCGGGGAGATCCCGGGCGAGTCGCGCCCGCAACCGAAGCTCATTTTCTTGTCCCAGCCCGACCGGATCGTGGTCGATGCGACCATCGACCTGCAGGCGCTGAACGACGTCTTCGGAATCGCTCTGGACATGGAGAATGCCGCGACACTGGGAGGGTTCATCTTCCACCACCTGGGCCGCATCCCGGAGGCGGGCGAGCGTTTCGCGCTCGACAACCTGCAATTCACGGTCGAAAGCGTGATCGGCCGCCGGATCGGACGGGTCGAGATCAAGAAGCGATAGACGGTATGCGGTCTACCGGCCTGCCCCCGCCACCTGCAGCGCCGCGGCCGCGGCGATGGATGCCGCCTGAGCGATCAGCGCCGGATCGACGCGGTCGGCGGTGTCGTTCGGCGTGTGGATCGCGGGGTCGTCGCCGGTGTGGATGAAGAGCGTGGACACGCCGATCGCCTCGAAGCTGGCGTGATCGCTGGCTGCGCCGCGTAGCTTGAAGCGACTGACGCGGATACCCAGCCGCTGGGCGACCCGTTCCCCGATCTCCACAAGGGTGTTGTCTTCATTCGAATTCCCGACCTGCATCGGGCCCCGGCCGACCATGTCCATGTTCACCATGCCCACGATCCTGCCGGGAGGATTCTGCGCGTAGAACCGCGACCCGATCAGCCCCAGCTCTTCCGCCCCGAACCCGATGAAATGAATCGTGCGGGCGGTCGGCGTGGAGGCCAGCAGGCGCGCGGCCTCCAGCACCGCGGCGGTCCCCGAGGCGTTGTCGTTGGCGCCGGGACTGACGTGCACGGTATCCCGGTGCCCGCCCACCACGACGATCTCGTTCGGTGATCGTGTTCCACGCTTGATGCCGATCACGTTGTGCGAGGTGCGCTGTCCCGTGGCTGTGCGGATCAGCATCCGCACGCGGACCGGGCCGCCGCCCAGCTGACGCAGTAGGGCCTGCCCCTCATCCAGGGGGATGATCACCGCGGGGACGCGCGAGAGATCGATCAGCGTGCCGATCTGCGGAGCGCCGGGTTGATGATTGTAGATGATGACGGCGATCGCTCCCGCGGCCGCGGCGTTGGCCACCTTGTCGGTGAAGCGGATCTCCCCCCGCTGGACCAGCGCAATCTTGCCTTCCAGCCGCTTGCCGTTGAGATCCTCCGGCCTGCCGAGACCGACCGCGACAACTTCGGCCTCGAGGCCGCCTGCAGGCGTCGAGGCGGAATATTCCATGGTCATCGGATTCAGCTTCTCCGCCGATGGAGCCACCACCGTGACGGAGGGGGGCTGCAGTTCTTCAAAGTACCGGAACGGAAACGCCTGGAGCTGCACGGTGTACCCGAGATTGCGCAACTGGTCCGCGACGTATTCGGCGCCCCTGGTGTCGCCCTGTGTGCCGGCGAGCCGGGTGCCGATCTGTTGACTGAGCGCCGTGACATGCGCAAAGGCCGCCGTCGGCGACGCGGGTGGTAGCGTCTGCGCCGGTACCGTGGCGGCGCCCGTGAGCATCAGAGCAGCCAGCAGGATGGAAGCGGACATCAGGATTCGTTCGTTGGGTTTCACCCGTCATTCACCTTTCGCGAATTGAGTTGCCGAGCCTCAGGCGGAGACGACCAGGTGGCGGCGCAGCATACGGTTGATGGCCTTCATCGTGGCCTTCACCACCGCCTCATGCGGATCGGCCGTAAAGATCGCGGACCCGAGCAGGTGCTCCTCCCGGGACGGCGTCCCGGTCACCAGAACGATGTTCAGCGCTTCCGCAGAACCGAGCGCAGTGCGGGAGATCTCCTCCAGGGCCAGATCCCACCCCGGCGTAAGAATCTGGCGCACCGCGCCGAGCGTCGCCTCGACCAGCAAGCGCAGGCCGCTCATCCCCAGCACCGGTCCCTCGGCGTGGCCCGTCACGCGCCGCCCGCCGTGCTCGATCTCCACCGTGGCCGTGCCCTGGGCGTCGTTCACCCCGAGGTCGATGCGCCTGATAATGAGACGGTGCGCATTTCCATCCGCAGACGTTGCCGGGGCGGTAACCGGCGCGGTGCTCTGCAGCACGTGTTTCTCCGTACGCTTGGCCATCGTTGAGGCGCGGCTGGCCATGGTGATCAGGTCGTCGACCGTCGCCTCGTGGTGCACGTCGTGGCGCTCCTGCACGCGCTTGCCTCCCGCGATCCCGATCGACCCGCTGGTCGCCCCCGGGGGAGCTCCCGGCACGGCCAGCTGCACGATAGCCTGCCGCAGCCTCCGGGCCAACTCCTCGGCCACGGCCACGCTGCGAGTCGTGATGATGGCGAACTCGTCCCCGCCGTAGCGGCTGAGAAAGTCTGTTTCCGCAGCCGTCGCCGCAACCAGCACGGCGGCGACACCTTTGATGATATTATCTCCAACGACGTGGCCGTAGAGTTTGTTCACAATGCCGAAGTCGTCGAGGTCAATGAAGAGGACGGAGATTTCTCGCCCATGCTTCAATAGATCAGCCCCATGCTGGCGGAGCGAGCCCGACCACGGCAGGTCGGTGAGGGGGTCCGTGAGCTTGCCGAGCTCACGCAGCAGGTCCGTGCGCGTAATGATCCCGACCAGCTTCCCCTCCTCCACCACCGGCATGCGCCCGATGCGGTGGGAGTCCATCCGCTCGTATGCTGCGGTAACCGGCTCCGGGGGAGACACCGTGACCAGCGACTTCGTCATGAGCTCACGCACCGGGCGGTACGGCGGCTGTCCGAGCAGATCCTTGATGGTGACCATGCCCACCAGGCGGCCGTCCGCTACGACGGGCAGTGCGCCGATGGCATGCTCGCGCAGTCGGTGCACCGCCGCGGCGACCGTCTCCGCCGGCGACACCGTGACCACGGGCGAGACCATCAACTGGCCGACTGTCTTCATCGATGGGCACCACGGGGGGCCGACTCTTCTTCCGCCGCCAGGTCGGCAAACCCTGCTGCGAGCCGGGTCCGCGTCACCTGCAGGTGCTCGGGCAATACCTTCGTGTCGCCGAGCACCGGCATGAAGTTCGTGTCCCCCACCCAGCGCGGCACGACGTGAATGTGCAGGTGATCCTCGATCCCCGCTCCCGCCGCCTTGCCGAGGTTCAGCCCGATGTTGAAGCCCTCGGGCCGCAGCACGCGCTCATGTACGCGCACCGTGCGGTCGACCAAGCGGATCAGTTCCAGCACTTCGTCGTCACCGAAATCGGCGAGGCGGCTGCGGTGCCGTGTGGGGACCACCATCGCATGGCCGGAATTGTACGGAAACAGGTTCAAGAGCACGGATGCGGTTCTCCCGCGAAACACCATGAGCGAAGTGTCGTCAGCGTCCGCCTGCGCCGCCGCGCAAAAGATGCATCCTTCGTGCTGGGGCCCCTGGATGTATGCCAGCCGCCACGGCGCCCACAGCTGTCTCACCGGCCGGACCGCCTGGCTCGCCGGTGGAGCAACTGCAGCGCGGCTTGGGCCGCCGCCTGCTCAGCCTGCTTCTTGCTGGCGCCACGGCCCTCCCCGAGCACGCGGCCCCCGGCTTCCACCGTCGCTACGAAGATCCTCGCGTGATCAGGGCCTTCCACGCTGCTGATCCGGTAGCGGGGCAGACGGCGCTCGCGCTCTTGCAGCAGTTCCTGCAGGGCGCTCTTGTAGTCCTCACCCGGCTGTTCCAGCTCCTCGAAGGCATCCTGCAGTAGCCGCGTCGCCACAGCGTGCGCCACACCGAATCCGGAATCCACATACACCGCCCCGAGCACCGCTTCCACCACATCCGCCAGAAGGGCCGGCCGCCCGCGCCCCCCGGAGCGCTCCTCCCCTTTGCCGAGCAGGATATAGCGGCCGAGGTCCAACCGCTGTGCGATGCGGGCCAGGTACGGTTCGCTGACCACCCTGGCGCGCAACTTGGCCAGTTCCCCCTCCACGGCCTCGGGGTACCGCTGATAGAGGTGATCGCAGACCACGAGATTCAGCACCGCGTCCCCCAGCAGCTCGAGCCGTTCGTAACTCTCGCGGCGGCCGCCGCGGCCCTCGTGCCCGAACGATCCGTGCTGGAGCGCGAGGTTCAGCAGCGCCCGGTCGCGGAGACGAACATCGAGATGTCCTTCGAGGGCGGCGAGCAGGGCTTCGCGTTCGGGACTGAGGCCGGGCTCGGTGGTCAGTGCGGCTGGATCAGGAACCGTCATACCTGCGAAGGATCAAGATCGCATTGTGCCCGCCGAATCCGAATGCGTTCGACATCGCCGTCCGCACCGCCGCCTTGCGCGCGGTGTTGGGGACGTAGTCCAGGTCGCACTCCGGATCGGGGACCTCGTAATTGATGGTGGGCGGCAGCGTCTGGTGCTCGATGGCGAGCGCGCAGGCGATGAGCTCCACGCCGCCGGCTGCGCCGAGGAGATGGCCGGTCATCGATTTCGTCGACGACACCGCGACGTTGCGCGCGTGATCGCCGAAGACCTTTTTGATGGCGAGCGTCTCCGTCTTGTCGTTGTACGGCGTGCTCGTGCCGTGGGCGTTGATGTAGTCGACTTCGGACGGCGACATCTTCGCGTCGCGGAGGGCGTTGCGGATGCTGCGGGACGCGCCATCCGCCTCCGGATCCGGCTGGGTAATATGGTAGGCGTCGCCGCTCATGCCGTAGCCGACCAGCTCGCCGTAGATATGGGCCTCCCGCGAGCGGGCCTGCTCCAAACTCTCGAGCAGGACGATGCCGGCGCCCTCCCCCATCACGAAACCGTCGCGTTTGGCATCGAACGGCCGCGATGCCCGTTCGGGCTCGTCGTTGCGCGTGGACATCGCTTTCATCGAGCAGAATCCGGCAAGGCTGAGCGGCGTGATCGTGGCCTCCGAGCCGCCGGCAATCATCGCATCCGCCTCGCCGCGCTGGATGATGCGGGTCGCGTCGCCGATGGCGTTGCCGCCCGTCGCGCAGGCGGTGACCACGGAACTATTGGGTCCCTTGGCGCCGAGCAGGATCGAGACCACGCCGGCGGCCATATTCACGATGATCATTGGAATGAAGAAGGGACTGACGCGCCCCGGCCCGCGCTCCAGCAGGTTGCGGTGCTGCTCCTCCCACGTTTCTGCGCCGCCGATGCCGGAGCCGATCAAGACGCCAACGCGCGGGGCGTTTTCCGCCGTGAGGCTGAACTTGGCGTCGTCCAGGGCCATGCGGCTCGCGGCATAGGCGAACTGGACAAACCGGTCGTTGCGCCGCGTTTCTTTCCGCTCCATCCATGCGGTGGGATCGAAGTCGTGCACCTCGGCCGCGATGCGTGTGTCGAAGCCGGCGGCATCAAAGCGCGTGATCGGGCCCACCCCGCTGCGGCCTTCGACCAGACCGTTCCAGAACCGGTCCTTGCCGATGCCGATCGGGCTGACCACACCGATCCCGGTGACGGCGACGCGATGTGGCGTCATGGCTGCGCTGGCTGGGGGGAGAATGAAGGAGACGTACTACTCGGTGGCGTGCTCGCCCGCATGCGCCTCGATGTATTTGACCGCTTCCCCGACGGTGATGATCTTTTCTGCGTCCTCGTCGGGGATCTCGACGCCGAACTCTTCTTCCAGCGCCATCACCAGTTCGACGACGTCCAGGGAGTCAGCTCCGAGGTCGTCCACGAACGACGCTTCCGGCTTGATTTCCTCCTCGGCGACGCCCAACTGGTCGACGACGATCCCCTTTACGCGATCAAACGCTGATGCCATCGAGCCTCCCACCCCTGGGTATTGATTTCGCGCCCTGTGCTCCCGAGTTTACCGCATCACCAAGCCGCCGTCGACGTTCAGGACCGATCCGGTGATGTAGGCCGCGTCGTCGGAGGCGAGAAATACGACTGCCGCGGCCACCTCCTCAGGTTTCCCTGCCCTCCCCAGCGGAACCTGCTCGAGGTAACCTTTCACAACCTCGGCCGGCAACTGCAACGTCATCCCCGCCTCGATGAATCCGGGCGCCACGGCGTTCACAGTGATGCCGCGCGAGGCCACCTCGCGCGCCACCGCCTTCGTCAGACCGATGAGCCCCGCCTTGGCCGCGGCGTAATTGGCTTGTCCGGCCGTGCCGATCTGCCCGGCCACCGAGGTGATGTTGATGATGCGGCCGCCGCGCCTGCGTACGAACTCTCGCAGCACGGCCTTGGTGCAATAGAATGCACCGGACAGGTTGGTACTGATGACGGTCTCCCAGTCCTCCTCCTTCATGCGCAGTACCAACGTGTCGCGGGTAATCCCGGCGTTGTTCACGAGCACGTGCACCCCGCCGAACGCCGAGGTGGCGGCCTCGACGAGGCGCTGCGCCTGATCGGGAACGCTCAGGTCGGCCTGGACCGACTGGGCGCGCCCGCCCTGCCCGCGGATGGCATCGACGACGGCCTCCGCGGCATCACGGTTCGATCCATAGTGGACGATCACCGCCGCGTCTTCCGCCGCCAGCGCGGTCGCGATAGCCCGGCCGAGCGCACCCGAAGCGCCCGTGACTATGGCGACCCGGCCTTCAAGCCTGCCCATGCGAGCCCGCCTCTGCCACGAGGTGTGACAGCGTCTCATCCAGCGTGGCGCGGTCTTCCACGCGCATCACCCGCGCGTCCGGCGCAGTCTTCCGGATGAGACCGGAGAGCGTGGACCCGGGGCCGATCTCCACAAACGTCTGCACGCCCATGGTTACCATGGTCCGCACGGAATCGTCCCACCGCACCGGGCTCGCCACCTGTGCGATCAGCAGGCGGCGGATCTCCTGCGTGGACGAGACGGGTTGGGCTGTGACGTTGCTGACCACCGGAACCGCGGACTCACGTAGCGCGACCTTTTCGAGGAGCGGCGCCAGACGTTCCGCCGCTGGGCGCATGAGACTGGTATGAAACGGCGCGCTCACCGGTAACAGCACCGCCCGCCGCGCTCCGGCGGCCTTGGCCAACGTGATGGCCTCCTGAACAGCGTTCTCATCGCCTGCGATGACGATCTGTCCGGGGCTGTTGTAGTTCGCGGGTTCGACGACACCCTTGCCGGCCGCCTGCGCGCACACTTTCGCGATCGCCTCGGGGTCCAAGCCAAACACCGCCGCCATCGCCGTGCGGCGTCTCGTGGCAGCGGCCTGCATGAACTGGCCTCGCCGGCGCACCAATGGCAGGGCATCGACGGAGCGCATCGCCTGTGCGCAGACCAGCGCCGTATATTCCCCCAAGCTCAGCCCTGCGGCCACATGAGGACGGACACCGCGAGCATCGAGCACAGCGAGACAGGCGAGGCTTGTGGCCAGGATCGCGGGCTGGGTGTTCTCAGTCTGGCGGAGGGCCTCCTCTGGACCCTCCCAACAGAGTGCGGAGAGCCTGGTCTCGAGGATCTCATCGGCCTGCTCGAAGACGGCGCGGGCTTCCACGTACGTGCGCGCCATCTCCTTCCCCATCCCGACAAACTGCGCGCCCTGCCCCGGGAAGACGAACGCGATCATTTCGTCCAGCGCAATGCGCAGGACGCCCAGGTGAGACCGCCGCCGAATGCCAGCAGGACCGTCACATCCCCCCGGTGGAGCCGGCCCGCCTTGACCGCTTCATAGAGCGCCACAGGCACGGAAGCCGACGAGGTGTTGCCGTAACGATCGACGTTGACATAGAACTTCTCGCGGGGTTGGCCAAGCCGCTCCGCCGCGGCATCGATGATGCGGATGTTGGCCTGGTGCGGGATGAACAAGTCCACATCGGCGATCCCCAGGCCGGCTCTGTCCACGGCCTCCTGGATAGCGCGCGGGATCATGCGGACGGCAAATTTGTAGACTTCCCGGCCATTCATCTGAAGGTAATGCTGCCCGCGCTCGATCGTCTCGTAGCTTGCCGGCAGGCGGGATCCACCGGCCGGAAGGATGATCAGCGGCCCCCCGGCGCCGTCCGCGCCCAGGTAGAAGGACAGGAAGCCCTGGCCGGGATCGCACGGCCGGATCACCGCCGCGCCCGCTGAGTCGCCGAACAGTACGCACGTGCCGCGGTCCTTCCAGTTCGTGATCTTGGACAGGGTTTCGGCGCCGACGACGAGCACGGTGTTGGCGAGACCGCTACTCACGTAGCCGTGCGCGACGGCAATGCCGTAAACCCAGCTGCTGCAGGCCGCGGAGAGATCGAACGCACCCGCCTTCCGCGCGCCGAGGCGATCTTGGAGAATGCACGCGGTCGCCGGGAACAGCATATCTGGCGTGGCGGTTCCGACGATGATGAGGTCGATGTCGTCCGGGGTGACCCCGGCGTGGGCCATGGCTTCCTTCGCCGCCTCCAGGCCCAGATCGGAACTGGCCTGCTCGGGCGCGGCGATGCGCCGCTCGCGGATCCCGGTCCGGGTGACGATCCACTCGTCGGTCGTGTCCACGTACTGCTCGAGCTCCGCGTTCTTCATCACGCGCTCGGGCACGTAGTGGCCGATCCCCGCGATCGTCGATCCTCTCACCGCGAAATCTCCTTCGGCGAGACCGGCGATGCGTCGGCCTGGGCGCCAACACCCA
>Ga0209853_1000056_pt1 | contig 28541 bp, 23 predicted proteins | sample GWRWS1_30_40_FD_187224 | JGI IMG/M metagenome (GOLD analysis project Ga0209853, IMG submission 187224) | Riverbed sediment microbial communities from areas with vegetation nearby in Columbia River, Washington, USA - GW-RW S1_30_40 (SPAdes)... | ecosystem: Environmental > Aquatic > Freshwater >...
GGGTGGAAGAACAAGGACTCGTACGGGAAGTCGATCCCCACCCGGAACCGCGCGCAGCTCTACCGGCTACGGAAGTGGCAGCGGCGGATCCGCGTGAGCAACGCGACGGAGCGGAACCTCGCGTTCGCCCTCAGCGAGCTCGACCGAATGGCGAGCGGAATGGGCCTCCCGCGGAACGTGCGGGAGACCGCCGCGATGATCTACCGGAAGGCGGTGAACAAGAACCTGATCCGCGGTCGGTCCATCGAAGGCGTCGTGGCGGGGAGCCTGTACGCGGCGTGCCGCCAGTGCAACGTCCCGCGGACCCTCGACGAGATCGCGAACTCGAGCCGCGTCGGTCGGAAGGAGATCGGCCGCACGTACCGCTTCATGACCCGGGAGCTCAAGCTGAAGCTGATGCCGACCCACCCGCAGGACTACGTCCAGCGGTTCTGCTCCGAACTCAAGCTCAGCGGCGAGGTGCAGTCGAAGGCGATCGAGGTCCTGAAGGAGGCCGCGGACCGCGAGCTCACGTCGGGCCGGGGGCCCACGGGCGTCGCGGCGGCCGCGATCTACATCGCCTCGATCCTGTGCAACGAGCGACGCACGCAGCGTGAGGTCGCCGAGGTGGCGGGCGTGACGGAGGTCACGATCCGGAATCGGTACAAGGAGCTCACGGAGAAGCTCGGGATCAAGGTCGAGCTGTAGTCGGAGAGGCGCGGTGGCCCTCCCGTCCATCGCGTCGGATTCTCCGCCAGTCTTTTCGCTGGAGACGCCCGCTATCATCTTGGATAATCTCTCCCAGTGGCAATCAAGTCTAATATGGGGCCCCGCCATCGTCATCCGGGGAGAGGGGGAGAGTGTTCCGGAGGGCCTTGGCCTTCGTGGCCTTGGTGCTGTTGACGGCCGTTCCGTTCGGCCTTCCTGTGCAGGGGGCTTCCTCGAGCGCCTTCTCAGGGCCTTCTCCGCAGCCTGCCGCCGGGAACGAGTGGACGGAGTTGAGCCCGTCGCCAAGTCCCTCCGCCCGATCGGATTCCCAGATGGTGTACGACGCCCGCTCGGATCGGGTCGTGCTCTTTGGCGGGACCACCCCCGCGGGGTACACGGACGAGACCTGGACGTACGATTTCAGCAACAATTCATGGACCCTCCGCGGGGCTACGGGCCCTGCCGCGCGGGGGGGCCACGCCCTCGCCTACGACTCTCGTGCGGGCGTCGTGGTCTTGTTCGGGGGCAGCACCGCGTCCGGGCTGAGCCGCACGACGTGGACGTACGACGTGGGGACGAACACTTGGACGAACCAGAACCCGGCCCTGCGGCCCGGTGCTCGGAGCGGCCACGCGCTCGCGTACGACCCGAGGGTGGACCGGATGATCCTGTTTGGCGGGAGGAACGTGACGGACCTGAAGGGCGAGACGTACGCATACGACCTCGCGACGAACGCGTGGGCGAGCCGGTCGCCATCGAATGCGCCATCGAGCCGCATGGGGCACGCGATGGCGTACGACGCGCAGGCAGATCGGGTCGTCCTCTTCGGCGGCCTCACCGCCGGGGGCCCGGACGGGGGGACGTGGACGTATTCGTTCGACTCGAACGTCTGGACGGACATGGCCCCGGCGACCGCACCTCGGGCGCGGTGGAACCACTCCATGGCGTACGACGCGCGGGCGGGTCGGGTCCTCCTGTTCGGCGGCCTCATGGACACGGGTCCGACGAACGAGACGTGGACGTACGACTTCGAGACGAACGCGTGGACGCGGCTGGAGTCGATCGTGGGCCCGCGCCCCCGCGCCTCCGCGGCGATGGCGTACGACGAGAGGTCCGACGTGGCCCTGGTGTTCGGGGGGAACGGGTCCGCCGTTCTTGGCGACACGTGGGCGTACCGGTTCCACGCCGCCCAGCCCCCCTCCGCGCCCCGGACCCTGCGGGCCTCCGCGGGGGACGCCCAGGTGCAGCTCTCGTGGCAGCTGCCGGTGGAGGATGGGTACTCGAGGATCATGCACTACCGGGTGTACCGGAACGGTTCTCTCCTGGTCGAGCTCGGCGAGCTCCTCGCGCACCGGGACACCGGCCTCGCGAACGGCGTGGGGTACGTCTACCGTGTCGCGGCGGTGAACGCGGTCGGAGAAGGCCCGCCGTCCGCGGAGGTGACCGCGTTCCCTGCGAGCCTGCGCGTGACCGTGTCCGCGAGCCCGGTGATCGGGGACGCCCCGCTCACGGTCCACTTCACGAGCGCGGTCTTCGGAGGAATTGGGAACCGTGCGTACAACTGGACGTTCGGCGAGGGGAACGCCAGCGCGCTCGCGAACCCGAGCCACACGTACCAGACACAGGGTTCGTACACGGCGACGCTCGTCGTGACGGACGGACGCGGCGTGGAGGCGGGCAACGCGACCGTCGTGACCGTCTTCCAACTTCTGAGCGCGCGCCCGACCGCGAGCCCGGCCTCCGGGTTCCTTCCCTTGACGGTTTCGTTCCGCGCATACGTGTCGGGGGGCGTCGCCCCGTACGTGTTCCTCTGGGGGTTCGGAGACGGCACGACGAGCGCGGAACCGGAGCCGACGCACACGTACCGCGTCGCGGGCAGCTATCAGGTCGTCGTGACGATCTGGGACTCGCGGGGCCGCGCGGTCAGCGAGACGATCCGGGTCGGCGCGAACGAGCCCCCGCCGCGGTCCGCGGGAAGCGGCATCCCCCTGTGGCCCGCGTTTCTCGTCGGGGTCGTTGTTTTGGCCGCGATCGGGGTGTTCTGGCGACGCGGGTGGTTCCGTCGTATCCTTCGGCGTCGGTGATCGGCGGGGCTCCGCGGGCTTGGGCCGATGACGAGCCCTACCGCATTCGGAGGGGGATCGGCGAGATGAACCATTCCGTCGTCTCCACGATCAGACGGGCGGGATCGGGATCCAGCGCCTTCCGTTCCGCGGAGGCGTAGTACGCGTCGTTCTTCGCCTTCCAATCCTCCGTCCCGTCGTACGAGAGAATCCACACGAACGTGTCCCGGTCCTTCACGATCCACGCCCCGTCGATGCGAAAGCCGTGCCGGCGCCGGAGGGGGACGACGCCCTGGCTCCATCCCCGGACCCACTCCTCCATCTTCCCCGCCCGTATCGTGTAGATCCGGAGCTGCGAGACCTTGGACATCGAGGACCTCCCTAGGGGATCGTCAAGGTCCCCCGCATCACGGGCACGACCGTGCCCGCCACCCGCACGGTGTCCGGCCGGCCGCCCGAAAGGGTCACGCCGACCTCGATGCGGGAGGGGTGATGGATCTCGATCCCCTGTTCGATCACGAACCAGTCCTTGGCGGGCAGCCGCTTGTGGAACGCGAGATACGCGCCGCACGCCCCCGCCGCGCTCCCCGTGGCGGGGTCTTCCGGAATCCCGGCCTGCGGGAAGAAGCCCCGCGCGTGGAGGTCCGCGTCCCCCTCCGTCTCGAACGCGAAGACGTACGCGCCGGCATCGGGGTCCACGCGCCGCAGAAGGTTCGCGAGGGCGGGCATGTCCGGCCCGAGGTCCCGGACCGTCTTCATGGAGCGGAGGGGGACCTGGAGGGACCGCACCCCGGTCGAGGCGACCTGCGGTCGAAGGTCGGTGGCGGTGAGGTCCGTGGACCGGACCCCGAGGGCCTTCGCGAGCCCCGCCGTGGCGGTGATCCGCCTCCCCACACTCGGCTTCCCCTGCGTCATCACGACGCGGTCCACGATCCCGCCCCGGGAGTGGAGCTCGAGCGGGAGCACTCCGATCTTCACCTCCTGATGGACCGTCACCCGGCCTTCGCCGAGGGGGACGATCCCCTCCATCGCGGCGACATACGCGGTCCCCAGGGAAGGATGGCCCGCGAACGGGAGCTCCCCGCCCGGCGTCCAGATCCGGTTCCGGTAGTTCGCGCCCGCCTTCGAGGGCGGGAGCACGAACGTCGTCTCCGAGATGTTCATCTCCCGGGCGATCGCGAGCATCTCCCGGTCGCTCAGACCCTGAGCCCGGGGGAACACGGCGAGGGGATTCCCCTCGAGCGGCCGCTCGGCGAACACGTCCACCCGCCAGAAGTCGTACGACCGCATGCGCCCGCGGAGCGCGGCCCCGCTATTTCATCTGTTGCGGCTCACCAATCCCGCCAGAGCACGCCGGCGCCGAGGAGCCAGCCCACGACACCCGATGCGGTGTACACGATCGCGAACGCGGGGAACGCGTACGGGGCGACCACGATGAACGCGATTGCGAACAGGAGGGCCGCGAGCCACACGGGCCACAGGGAGACGCGTTCCTGGGGACGGACGCGGAGGGCGAACCGCGCGAACAGGGCGGACGCGCCGAGGGCCATGATGAGCCGTTCGCTGAGGGCGAGGGCCCCGATCGAGGTGCCCGTGGAAGGGCCCACGATGAGGTGGACGAGCAGGAACCCCGCGAGCCCGAGGAACGCGATCAGGAGGATCCACCGGAGGACGCCCCACGTCCGATGCGCCTCGAACCGGTCCCGGACCTTCCGGTACAGCAGGATCGGCGAGCCGATGCGGAGGGCGGCGGTGACCGCCGCGATGGGTGCGAAGTACGCGGGATTCGAGACCGCGAGGACGACGAGGGCGATCGCGCCGACGGCGAGGAGGACGATCCCCGCCAGTATCGCCGCGGACGCGATCCGGTTCATCGCGAACAGGGAGATGTGCCGGAGGAGCGGGAGGAACAGCAGGAGGACGGCGCTCGCGGCGATGAGTCCTGCGAACAGGTATGCGAGGTCCGTCTCCTGGACCATCGATCCTCCCAGGGGCGGGGCCGCGAAAAGACTTTCCGGCCCGGGTGGCGGCGCTCGCGACACGTTTTTCCATCCGCCCCCCATGGACCCGCGGTCACGGAGGCCCATGGCGAAGAAAGCGCGGGGGACGCGGTCCTTCGGATACCGGATCGAGGACCGTCGGGTCGCGGAGCGGGTCCAGCACTTCCCGGAGAGCGTGATCCGGGAGATGACCCGGGTCGCGGCGAAGCACGGCGCCGTGAACCTCTCCCAGGGCTTCCCGGACTTCGACCCGCCGCGGGAGATCGTGGAGGCGGCGCGGGAGGCGCTCACGGGCCCCTTTCAACAGTACGCGATCACCTGGGGGGCGAAACCCCTCCGGGACGCGATCGCGGCGAAGGCGAAGCGGTTCACCGGGATCGACGCGGACCCCGAGGCGAATATCGTCGTCACGTGCGGCGCGACGGAGGCGATGATGGCCGCGATGCTCAGCGTCGTGGATCCGGGGGACGAGGTCGTGATCCCGGAGCCGTTCTACGAGAACTACGGCCCCGACGCGATCGTGAGCGGCGCGAAGGCGAGGTTCGTCCGGATGGCGTGGCCTTCCTGGGAGATCGACGAGGAGGCGCTGAAGGCCGCGTTTACCCCGAAGACGAAGGCGATCGTCCTGAACACGCCGAACAACCCGACGGGGAAGGTGTTCTCCCGCGAGGAACTCAAGATCGTCGCGGACCTCGTCACGGACCGCGACGCGGTCGCGATCACGGACGAGATCTACGAGCACATCCTCTATGGAGGGAAGTCCCACCTCTCGATCGCGACCCTCGGCTCCATGGCGGACCGCACGATCACGATCAACGGGCTATCGAAGACGTACAGCGTCACGGGTTGGCGGGTCGGGTGGGCGATCGCGCCGAAGACGATCGCGGACGCGATGAAGAGGGTCCACGACTTCCTCACCGTGGGCGCGCCGCATCCGCTCCAGATCGCGGGCGCCGTCGCCCTCGGGTTCCCGGACTCGTACTACCGCGGCCTCGCGGCGATGTACGAGCGGAAGCGGGACCTCCTGTGGCGGGTGCTTCAGGACGTCGGCTTCGAGGCGGTGCGGCCGGACGGCGCGTACTACATCATGGCGGACCACACGCCCTTCGGCTTCGAGGACGACTGGGCGTTCACCCGCCATCTCGTCGAGAGGATCGGGGTCGCGGTCGTCCCCGGGAGCTCGTTCTTCTCGGAGCCGGAGGACGGAAAGCCGTACGTCCGGTTCATGTTCTCGAAACGGGACGAGACCCTCCAGGAGGCCGCGACACGCCTTCGAAAGCTCGAGCCCGTCCGATAGCGGGCGCGGACCTCGTCCTCGTGGACGGGGCGATCCACACGATGGACCCGGCGAAGCCCCTCGCGAAGGGGATTGCGTTCGGCGACGGCCGGATCCTCGCCGTCGGGACGAACGCGCAGGCGGAGGCGTGGGCCGGGAAGAAGACGGAGATCCTCGAGCTCGGCGGGAAGGTCGTCGTCCCGGGGTTCATCGACGCGCACGCGCATCTCATGGAGAGCGCTGCGCGGAATTCGAACATCGACCTCGGCGGCGCGGGTTCCCTGGGTGCCGCGCTTGAGGTCCTGAGGGGGGCCGTGGGAGGGGCGCTCCCCGACGAGTGGGTCGTCGGGGACGACTGGGACGAGTCCCGGTGGCCGGAGGCCCGCTATCTCACCCGCGGCGATCTCGACACGGTCTCGACGACGGTCCCGATTGCGGCGGTTCGGGTAGACCGCCACATGGCCGCAGTGAATTCCCCCGCCCTGGTTCTCCTCAAGATTCCCGCCGGGACGCGGGGTTTCGAGACGACGTCCGCAGGGCAGCCGACGGGCATTCTGAAGGAGGGCGCACTCGAGGCGATGTGGGAGGTCGTGTGGCCGGGCCCGGAGGGCCTCGCGGCGAACTTCCGGGCGGTCGCGACGCGCGCCCTCCGGCTCGGGATCACCGGGGTCCACGACGTCGTCGGGGAGGGCGAGATCCGCGCGTACCAGATCGCGAGGGCCGCGGGGGCCCTCCCCTTGCGCGTGACCCTGATGCCCCGCGAACGCCTCCTGTCGCATCTCGCCGCTGCGGGCCTCTCGCGTGGATTCGGGGACGACTGGCTTCGGCTCGGTGCGATCAAGCTCTTCGGCGACGGCTCCCTCGGCGCCCGCACCGCCGCCCTCTTCGAGCCGTACCGGGACGACCCCACGGAGGGCGGCATGCTGATCCACCCGCCACGCGAGCTCCGGGACCTCCTGGCGGGGATCCATGGCGCCGGGTTCCAGGCCGCCGTGCACGCGATCGGGGACCGCGCGATTGAGCTCGTGATCGAGACGATCGAGGCGGTCGCCCCGGACCCGGGCCCCCGCCACCGGATCGAGCACGCGGAGCTCCTCCATCCCGAACACATCGAGCGGATTGCCCGCCACGGGATCGTCGCGTCGTGCCAGCCGAACTTCATCGGTCGGTGGTCCCTCCCCCGCGGCCTGTACGAGACGCGGCTCGGGTTCGAGCGGAACGCCCGCAACAACCCGTACCGGGAGATCCTCGAGAAGGGCGTGACCCTCGCCTTCGGGTCCGATGGGATGCCGTACGGCCCCCTCGAGGGGATCCACTGGGCGGTGAACGCGCCGTTCGGCATCCAGAGGCTCACGGTGGACCAGGCCGTCGGGGCGTACACGGTGGGCGGGGCCGTGGCGGGTTTCCAGGAGGACGTGCACGGGATGCTCGCCTCTGGGAAATCCGGCGACGCGGTCGTCCTCGAGGGGGATCCGTGGCGGGAGCCGGAGCGGATCCGGGAGGGCGGGGTCTCCATGACGATCGTCGCGGGTCGCATCGCATCGCGGCGGATGTAGTCGACGCGCGCGGCTACCGCGCGCCCGCCTTCCCCCGGACGTGCCGCCACACGGAGGCCCAGAGCCTCCCGTCCTTCCGGACCTTCTCCTCCAGGTTCTCGACCCCCATCCACTCCTCGAACGCGTGGCGGGTCCTCTCGTCCCAGCGGCCGAGGACGGCCCCCGTGTAGTAGCCGGACTCCTTGAGGAACCGCTGGAGGAATCTCGCGACCTCCGGCGTGATCGGGACGGCGTCCTTCGGGTCCTCGCGGGTGAGCATCGTGAGGTCGTACACGTTGAAGATCCGGACGAGTTCCTCGATCGGCCTCGGGTGGTCGTCCACGCGGAGGTCGATCCACCGGTCGTTGAACCCGCCGTACCCGCCCCTTGCGCGGACCACGAGGAGGGCCGCGGACTGCTGCCCGCGGCGGTCGCCACCCGCCGCTTGGCCCGCGGCGAGGGCCGCAAGGAGCTTCACGGGGAGGTCCCCCTCCGTGGACTCGAACGCGCGGGCCATCCCCGTGACGACGGCCTCTCCTGCGAGGATGTTCCCCTGGCACGCGAACCCGCGGCCCACGATGTGCCCCGCCCATGGGTTGCATCCGTACCCGGTGTACGCGGCGGGCCGCCCCCGGGCGTCGACGATCCCGACCTGGCGCTTCGCGCGGTCCCGGTCCCTCCGGGTGAGTTCGTCGAGGACCTTGGCGGGGCTCATCCGCCGCTTCAGCAGCGCGAGCCCCTTCGGGCCGTACGTCGTGTTCGCCCAGCTCTGTGTCGCGACCGCTCCGACACCCGCTTGGGCGAACGGCACCGCATTCCCGACGGCGGGGAACTTCGACTCGACGGCGACCCCGAGGTCCTTCGTCCTGGGATCGAACGCAACGATGCTGAACGTCATGCCGTCCCCCTCCCGTGAGGCGAGTCCGGAAGCGCCTCGCGCCATTTGAGGATTGCCTGCAAAAGCTCTATGCTCGCGCCCCTCATCCGCCGTTCCAAGAGCGATGGCCCTCCCCGCGATCCCGAAGTATCCCGCGCCCCTCGGCCTCCCCCAAGGCAGCGTGCGGGCGATTCTCGCGATCGTCCTCTGCGGGTCCCTGTGGTATCAGGTCATCCGGGACCTGCCCGTCGCCACAATCCTCCTGGAGGCGTCCCTCCTCGTCGTCGCCTTCTACTTCGGCGTGCGGTCCACCGCCCCCGTGAGCGCTCCCGTGATCCCGACGGCGGTCCCCGTGACGCACCCCCTCCACCTCCCGAGAGGGGCGGTGCGGGGGTTCCTCCTGTTCGGGTTCTTCGCGGTGATCGCGTACCTCTGGTTTCGGGGCCGCCCTCTCGCCCAGGAGTTCATCCTGATCCTGCAGGTCCTCGCGAGCTATCTCATCGGGTTCGCGATCGCCTCGATCGTCGAACGGCGGCAGCGGCTCGGAAAGAAGCCGAACACCGTTGTCGCGGTGTTCCGGAACCTGAACGCGGTGTGGGCGATCGTCCTCACGGTGTACATGTGCGGGGTCCTCCTCCTGGGCTGGAGGGACTTCTATCCCCAGGTCACGGGGAACGCGCTCGCGTGGATCGTCGCGTACTACTTCGGCTCCCGCGTGAGCCCGTAGGGAGGTGTGACGACGGTGGACCGCCCTTGGACCGTCGTCGCGGCCTCGGCGGCCGACCGGGAGTACCTCGCCCTAGTTTCCTATCTCCCCCTGAAGCGGTTCCGGATGATCCCGAGGTTCCTCCGGTACTCCGGCGTGATCGCGAGACAGCTCGAGGGGACCAGCCGGCTCCTTGGCTTCTCGTTCCGGGCGAAGATTCTCGCGAGGAAGTTCTACACCCTCTCCGTCTGGGAGGACGAACAGGCGCTGATGGATTTCGTCGGGACGGAGCCCCACTTCGGGACGATGGCGACCATGCGGCCCCACATGGCAGAGACGAAGTTCGTGCGCTGGACGGTGAAAGGCTCCCGGGTCCCGCCCTCCTGGCGGGAGGCCCTCGAGGTCGTCCGATCCGGGTAGGGTCGCGATTTCCCGCCGGCATCCTTAACATCGTGGGCGCTCTCGGTCGTGCCTCCATGGCGGACGTGTTCCTGGACCTGTGGGGCGTCCTCGCGGACTCCCGCAAGATGACCCCCGCGTACCGGCAGCGGGCAGCGGAGATCCTGTGGTCCCGCCACGGCGGGTCGATCGAGGGCTGGCTCCGGGCCCACGACGTCGCACTCGCGTGGTATGAGGAGCACATGAGGGAGCCCGAGACGTGGGAGCGGGGCTCCTGGATCGAGGTCGTGTCCCGCGCGGACACGGAGAACATCGAGAGGATGTTCCGGGAGGCGAAGGTGCCGCCGCCGCCGGACCCTCACCGGCTCTCGGTGAGCCTCGACCTGGACGTGATGTCCGCAACCGACGCCGCGTTCCCCGACGCCCGCTCCGCGATCGCCCGGCTCCGGAGGGACCGCCATCGCGTCTTCGTCTCCACGAACGCGACGGAGTCGAACGCCCGCGGGGCCCTCCGAGGGGCGAAGATCCTCGACGAGCTCGACGGCCTCTTCACGGGAGAGATGCTGAACGCGGGGAAGACAGACCCCGCGTACTGGCGGGGCATCGTCGACCGGTTGAAGGTCGACCCGAAGCGCTCGTTCGTCGTGGACGACCGGCCGGAGTATCTGAAGGCCGCGGCCCTCGTGGGGTTCCGGTGCCTCCTGATGGATCGCGAGGCCCGACTCCCTCCCGCCGCGATGCCTCCGTACGTGGAGGCGGCCCTCCGGAACCTCGCGGGCCTCCCGCAATACGTCGCGGACGCGGTCAGGGCCGCACGCGTTCGAGCCTGACGTACCGGACCCGCTCCCCCGCTGCGGCGAACAGGAGGGACTTCTTCACCCCGTGCGCGAGCCGCACGGCGCGGCTCACCTCGGGCCACATCCCCCGGTACCCCTCCGGGAGGGCGTGGATCAGGTACTTCGCATGGGTCCGGTCCGGGTCCCCCTCGTACGCGCGGAAGTGGGACCCGTACTTGAACCCGGTCTTCGCGATGATCCCCCGGGCCTTCAGGTCCTCGTACACCTTCAGGCGGAGGTCGAAGTCCGGCTGGATCCGGCGGGCCTCGGAGAGGAGCCGCGGGAGCGCGATCCGCCGGTCCGTGTCCGCGTTCCGGAGCTCGATCGCCCCGCGCTTCAGGAGGTGCGCGGTCTCGATCAGGGAGAGCTGGAGCCTCCGGCCCACGATCTTCCCGTAGAACCCGTTCCCATGGAGGGATTGCGCCTCCTTCTCGTCGATGACCATCGCGCGGTCCTCCAGGAGGTGCGCGGTTGCGACGGGCCCGCCCCGCAGGGGCTCCGGGGGCCTCCCCGCGGGCTCCGACTCTCGCACCGCGTAGTACGTGAGGTCGGACTCCTCGTCCACGACCGCGAGGAGGAGGTTCTTCCGGTGGCCCGCGACCCTGTGGAGGAGTGCAGCGAGCTCGTCCGCGTCGAACACGGCCCGCTCCGAGATCGCGGCGACCCAGAACTTCGCGGGGGTCTTCTTCGGCGTCCCGCCCCGGGGATAGACTAGGAAGTCCGGCGGTCCCTCGCCCTCCACGACGACATACCCGCGCTGCCGGAGGTCCCGGTACACGACATACTTGATCTCGAACTGGTCGTACCCTGCGGCGGCGGTCCGAAAGAGGGTCCGCATCGGGAGCTCCTCGCGATCCTTAGCGATCACCAGCCGGCCGGTCTCGACGAGGTACACCGCCTCGAGCATGGTGAGGGACAGCCCGCCACCTCCGAGAGGCTCTCCATACGAGCCGCGATTGTGGAGGGCGGAGGCCTCCGCGGGATCGTCGACGATCACCGCCTCGCCCCGGAGTTCGCCCGCCATCGCGCGGCGCGATGCGGGAGGGCGGGATAAAGGATTGGTGGGCCTCGAGGGGCGACGCGGGGCCTCTCCATGGGAATCTCTCCACCGCGCACATCTTATATACGTCGAGGCGGGTCTTTCTCCTGTGAACCGCGATCGCCTGCTTGAGGACGTCCGGCAGATCCTGGCGAAGACCGGATTCTTCCTGAACGAGAAGACGAACACCCGCGGGCTCGCGTTCGACATCGTCGCCCGGCGGGACGAGGTCCTCCTGATGGTGAAGGTCCTCCTGAACGTGGACGCGTTCTCGAAGCAGGGCGCGGAGGAGCTCCGGATGATCGCGACGACCCTGAAAGGGGCCCCCCTCCTCATCGGGGAGCGGTCCGGGGCCGGGCCCCTGGAGGGCGGGGTGATCTACTCCCGCTCCGGGGTCCCGATCCTCTCCCGCCAGACCTTCATCGACTTCTTCGAGGAGGGCGTGCCGCCCTTCATCTTCTCCGCCCCCGGCGGGATGTACGTGAAGCTCGACGGGGAGGCCCTCCGCCACGCGCGGGAGGCGAGGCAGATCTCCCTCGGCGCCCTCGCGGAGGTCGCCGGGGTCTCGCGGCGGGCGATCCAGATGTACCTGGATGGGATGTCCGCGACGATCGACATCGCGCTCCGCCTCGAGGAGTTCCTCGGGGAGCCCCTCGTCGTGCCGATGGACCCCTTCCAGTACTCCGCCCGCACGTCGGAGCTCCTCCGGGGCTTCGAGGCGTTCGAGCGGTTCGAACGGGACGTGTTCCAGAGGCTCTCCCGCCTCGGGTACGACGTCCTCCCGACCGTGAAGTGTCCCTTCGAGGCATTCACGAAGGACCGGGAGATCGTCCTCCTCACGGGGATGGCGGGGGGCCGGGAGCGGGCGGACGACAAGGCGAGCATCGTCGCGAACCTCGCGCGGGTCGTGGAGCGGGACAGCGTCCTCTTCGTGGAGCGGCGGGTCTCGAAGATGTCCCTCGGGGGGACCGCCGTGATCGGGAGGGACGAGCTGAAGAAGATCCGGGACCGCGCGAAGATCCTCGAGCTGATCGAGGAGCGGAAGTCGTGAGATGGACGTCGTCGTCCTCGGCGGGTGCCGCGTCCACGTGATGCCCGTCATCCGGGGACTCGTGTCGGAGTCGGAGTCCGTCGTGGCCGCGTTCCAGGAGGTCCGACCGGAGGCCGTCGCCCTCAGCATCGGGCGCGAGGAGCTTGAGGCGTTGAAGGCGCACTCCGGGGAGAACGTTCCACCGGACAACGTCGAGGAGGAGGTGTACGTCCGGGGACTCTCCCGGTTCGGGGATGTCCGGAAGCCCCCGCCGTGTTTCGTCGTCGCGCTCGGGACGTCGACTGAGCGGTCGATCCCCGTGTACCCTCTGGACATGGACGACGAGCAGTACTCGAGCACGTACGTCGCGTCCGTGTCCACGGTGGACATCCTCCTCGCGAACGTGCGCGAGGGAAGGCTCCGGAAGTGGGCGTCGAAAGCCGCGTCACCGGTGGACTTCGTGCGGGAGTGGGACTCCGTCGTGAACCAGTCCGCGGGCTACCGGAAGCTCATCGCGGAGCGGGAGGCGTTCCTCGCGCGCCGGATCCGACAGGTGGCCTCTCGCCACGGGGTCCTGCTCGCGCTCATCGACGTGGAGCGCGCGAAGGGAGTCCTCGGGCGCCTCGTCTAGCGTCCGAGGTAGAGAGACTTGTTCCCGTCGCCGAGGTCGATGTCGAGGATCGTGATCGTCGTGCCTCCGGGCAGCGGCTCGATGTTGTAGTTCTGCCAGATCGTGCCCGCCCCGCCGAGGTTCCGGTAGTACACGAGGGCGGGGCCCGCGTTCGCGGTCGCGACGACGATGTCGTCGTCCCCGTCACCATCGACGTCCCCCGCCGCGAGGGCGTTGATCGTCACGCTCGTCGCGGGGGCGAGGACGAAGATCGAGCTCCCGGAGTTCCCGTTCCCGGAGATCACGCGGACGTTCGTCCCGTAGGACACCACGATCTCGAGTCCGGTGCCCGACGCGGTGATGTTCGCGAGCTTGATCCCCGTGATCGCCGGGTTCCCGGTGACCGTGTAGAAGATGCCGCCCGGGGTCTGGAGACCGCCGGCGAACCCGATGGCCTTGTACACCTTCCCGTTCGAGGTCCCGACCACGACGTCGACGTACCCGTCGGCGTCCTGGTCGTCGGAGTCGATCGCCTTCGCGTCGGCCGGTGTCGAGGGCAGCGTGACCACGGAGCCCGGCTGGATTGCCGCGGTCGTGACCTCGATGTACATCTGGTCCAGGTACAGGGTGTCGAGGGTCGTGTTCCCGACGTGATGGTCGATGTCGATCGCCCGGATCCACACGATTTTGTTCTGCAGGTTCACGGGGAAGTTGTAGTTCTGGGCGACGTCGCTCGTCGTGTTCACCCAGAGGATCGTCGTGTACGTGCCCGTCGTCGGGTCCGCGCCCGAGACATCGATCGAGTACGCGATCGCGAAGAAGTCTCCGTCCGTGGGCGAGGACCGGTGGGACTCGAACCGGAGCGCGTACGTCGACAGGGGCCGGTTCGGCATCGGCTGCATCCGCCAGTAGTGCTCGAGCTCGCTCGCCTGCCCACCCGTGCTCGACCAGTTCAGGTAGATGTTGTCGAACTGGACGATCGTGTTCGTCCCGCCCGAGCCCGGGTTCGTCGTCCGTGCCGCGATCTTCAGGTGGTACGTCCCCGGGGCCGGAAGCTTGTTCGACGGTACCGAAATCGCGCCGCTCTGGATCCATCCCGTCGTCGTCGTGTGCGTGAACGGCGTCGTGATCTCCGTCCCGACCGTCGGGTTGCCAGAGCCCGCGTCGACGAACACGAACACCCTCGTCGTGGCCCCTGCCTGGATCTGCGAGACCTTCCGGTCGAACTCGACCGTCGCCGTGTACGGGGTGGAGCCGGTGGTCGTGAAGCTCTGGCGCCAGAGCCCGCTCACGGTCTGGCTCGCGAGGAAATTCGTCTGCACGTACACGAGGCCGTCCGGGTTCCCGCCGCTGTTCTGCCAGTTCCCGCTCGCCGACCCTCCGTTCTCCCAGTCCGCGTACGTCCAGGAGGTCGAGGAGGTGTTGAAGCCCGGGTTCTGGGTCGTCCCGGTCTGGGCGGGCTCCGTCTTCAGCCCCTCCTGGACCGCCTCATCGTTGTTGTCGCTTGCGATCGTCGCGAGGAAGTCCGGGTTGTGCGTTCCCGTGTTCGTGACCTCCGCCTCCGCATACCAGCGGTCCGTGATCGCGCCGGTGGAGAAGGAGCCCTGGCCGTTCAGGTTCAGGTAGTACGTCACGGTCCCGCCTGTGCGGGCGACGGCGATGTCCCGGTCCCCGTCCCGGTCGAAGTCCCCGATCGTGACCCCCCAGATCTGCTGGACACGGGTGGAATCGATCGTGATGAACGGGGAGGGGCTTCCCGTCGTCCACGTCCCGTCGTTCTTGAAGTAGACGAGGCGGCCGTCCGTGATCCCGCAAACGATCTCGGGGAGGAAGTTCCCGTCGAGGTCCCCGATCGCGATGTCGTTGCAGTAGATGCTCGCACCGCTCAGCGCGACCAGGTTGAACTTCGTGAAGATCACGTTGCCGTCGAAGTCGACCTGCCGGCGGTAGTAGTTGATCTCGGCGCTGTTGGCGTCGAGCTTGATGGAGTCCGCGATGTCCAGGTCCCCGTCGTTCTCGCCGTCCAGGAACGCGACCGCATGGGTCTCCGCGTTCTTGCACTGGCCGGCGCCGGGGAGCCCGCAGTACTCGAAGCGGATCTTCCGCCACTTGTCGACCCCGTTCAGGTTCTCGTAGTAGTACCCGTAGTCGTGGGTGCCCCACGCGGGCCCGGTCGTGTCGAGGTTCCCGCCCGCGATGTCGAGCCGGAACAATGCGGCGCGGATCAGGAGCTGGGCGGAGAGCGCGGTGTACGTCTCATCCGCGTCGTCGACGTACGAGATCGACATCGCGTAGTTCTGGGACCCCTCCACCCACGGATCTCCGTCCGTGAGGCTCAGGTTCACCATGAACCGGTACGTGATCGTGGCGCCGTCGACGCCGAGGGCGCGGCCCGTGCAGGCGCCCGTGACCGGGCACAGCGGCGGGATCGCGTCCCGGCCGTTCACGAACGACTTGAAGACCTGCACACCGCCCAGGAAGTCCCGGATCTGGACGTTCCCGAACGTGACCTGGTCCGTCGTCGCGTCGACGCTGAACATCTGGACCGAGACGTACGCACGGTCCGTGGAAAGGAACGTGTTCGTCTTCTGGGTGTACGCGGAGTCGCTGTACGTCTCGATCGCGGGGAACTGCCGCATGAACCCGTCGTTGTCCGTGATGTTCATCGCGTCCGTCGTGTTGAAGCGCGTCCCCTGGGAGTCGATCATGTCGATGCTCATGGAGTACCGCGCGAACCAGTAGTACGGCGGGTGGACCGGGTTCCGGTAGTAGTTGATCCCGGTGCTCGAGGCGTTGTTCAGGTCGAACCGGTACGTGAACACATTGTACCCGTTCACCTGCTTGTAGAACCGGAACGCCTGGAGGTTCGAGGGCTTCGTCGCGGGGTTCGGGATCTTGTTCGTCCCGTACACGACCGACGTGGGCGAGTTCCCGCCGCCGAAGGGGTCCGTCATCAAGTACTGGTCCCGGCTCACCGCGTCCTTCAGGAGATAGGACCCGACGACGACGACGACCCGCTCGTTCGCCTTGAACGTCCGGGTCTCCTTCGCCGCGAACTCGGCCTTGTCCCACTGGCTCGCGTTGAACAGGTTGTATCCCTGGAGGCCGTTGTACCGCAGGTTCGGAGGCCGGCCGGAGGTGTTCCCGCCCCCGCCACCGCCGCCCTCGGAGGTCCCGAACACGACCCGCAGGGTCATCCGGGACGTCGTCACGAACGTGCCGTCCGTCGCGCTGAACAGGACGATGGACCCGTCCCACGTGAGGTTCGTCGGGACCATGCACTCCCGCTTCAGGGTCCAGATCCCGTCGCCGGAGACGACGTCCCCGTTCGTCCCGGAGTCCGACATCGGCTGGGGGACGGAGCACGGGTCCGGCGTCCCGTAGAAGATCGTCAGGGTCGCGTTCACGCTCTGCAGGTTCCCGTCATCGTCCGTGACCCTCGCGTAGATCGTGAACGGCGAACCGGTCTTCGGGATCTCGATCGTCGTCGTCTCGGGGTCGCCGTCCGCCCACTTCTCCAGGAACAGGGGCGGGTGACTGCCCTGGGGCCCGAGGATGTCCTCCTGCCACAGGACCACGCTCCGCGAGATGTCGACGACGGTCGCACGGATCTTGTCCGTCGGGTCCACGGTCTTGTTCGCGATCGACCACCGCTCGTTGATGTTCCATGTGCTGTCCGTCCCGTCGATGAGGCCGTAGGGGGACCCGAGGTTCGGGCCCCAGTTGATCGTCCCCTTCGTCCGCAGGACCTCCGTCTGGGAGGTGCCGCTCGCCTTCGTGATCGTCAGGTACACGCGGGTTTCCGGGAAGCCGAGGCTCTCGCCCCCGCGGTGCGTGATCGTGACGTTCACTCCCGCCCAGTTCCCGTTCGTGTCCTTCAGCGGGATCAACGCGCCGTCGAGCTCGAGGCGGACGTTCGTCGTCGGCGTCGGGATTGAGGTGACCCAGATGATGATCGCCGCGAAGAGGGAGACCGTCATCCCGAGGATCAGGATCGTTCCGATGACCTCGGACACGCCGCGGTCATCCTCGCGCAGGTAGCGTCGAATGGGCTTCATGGGGGCAGCACTCCATTCCTTGGGGGAAACGGTCCGCCTACGCGGCAGGTCGATATATAACGGTATCGTGGTCATTACCAATGCGTCCGCGGCGCGCGAACTTTTCGCGCGCTGAGAATCAACAACGCGGCGCTCGGACCGAATTGTTGATATGAAATCCGCGGGTTCGGACCCACGTGCTCCTGACCGCGGCGGAGCGGGTCCTCGTCCACCTCCTCCCCATGTGGAACGCGAAGGACGCGGTGCAAGAGGCGACACAGGAGGGGATCTCCGTGGGCACGGGATTGCGCCGGAGCCACGTGCCCCGTGCGGTGAAGCGGCTCGTCGAAGACGGTTCCGCGGAGGTCCGCGAGGGACGTCTGCGGGGCCGGGGTCGCAAGGTCCGCGTATACGCGCTCACGGAGGCAGGGATCCGCCGCGCGCGGGAGCTCCTCGGAGGGCTCGAGTCCGAGGAGGTGCGGTTCGGGGACCGGCGGATCGCGATCGGCGCCCTCGCCGCGGAACTTCGCGTGGCCCCGGGGGAGATCGTCTCGGGCCTCGACGACGCGGGCGTCTACCGCCCCCGCCAAGTCGCGTTGACGGTTCCGGAGTCGGACCTGATCGAGCGCGAGTCCGACCTCACGGCGATCGCGGAATGGCTCAAAGGTCCAGTCCCCGCCTTCGTCGTGTACGGATCCCGGGGCATGGGGAAGACGGCGCTCGCCCGCGCGTTCACCGCGGGAACGCGGCGGCCCTCCACCTGGGTCGATGTCGCCCCCGACGATCCCGCGGGTCTCCGGCGCGACATCGCGTCCTCGCTGCGGAGCCTCGGCGGGTCCGGCAACCCGGACGGGCTTGAGCGGGACATCCCCGCCCTGAAGCCCCTCATCGTCCTCGACGGATACGGAGAGGTGTCGGAGGGCGTCGTCGATGCGGTCTCCGCGCTCCTCGCGACCATCGCCTCGAGTCCGGGGGCGAAACTCCTCGTCCTCGCGCAGGAGGCGACCCCCTCGTACTGCCGGTTCTACGGCCCCGCGGAGGTCCGGAAGGGGACCGTGCGAGAGATCCGACTGAAGGGGCTGAGCCCGGAGGGGACCCGGCAGCTCCTGGGGAACCCCGCGATCGGTGCGGAGTCCCTCCGGCAGGTGTACCTCCTCACGAAGGGGTGCCCGCTGTACCTCACGCTGATCCGGGACGGAAACGCCGCAAGGCTCCGGGAGGTCTCCCGGTTCACCCTCGCGGAGATCCGGCTCCTCCTGTTCTCCCGGGCCGCGACGCGATAGTTCACGGGGCCGCGTTGAGGACGCGACGGGCCACCGGGGTCCCGACAGGCCACTCGACCTCGCCGTCGCCGTTCGTCCGCCGGAGTACGCACACGATCTCGACGACCTCCCCCAGGTCGTCCCGGACGGGCGCGGCGCGGACCTCGCACAGGACGCGGCTGCCGTCCTTCCTCCGGAAGTACAGGACGGGAGGGTCCCTCCGACCGACGGATCGGAGCACGAGGTCCGCGGCCTCCGCGACGTCGGGGAGCCGGACCCCCTCGCGGTCCGTGACCGTGAACGTCTGCGAGAACCCCTTCCCTTGGACCTCCGACGTGGTCCACTGGAGGAGGGACTCCGCCATGGGGTCGAGGGACAGGATCCGGTACTCCCCCGTCAGGGTGATGAGCCCGGCCGCGAGGATCTCGCTCGCGACCCGGAGGGTCTCCCGCGTCCGTGCGGCAATGGACTTCAGCCGGAAGTTCTCGATCGCGATCGCCGCCTGCTGCGCGACGCCCATCACGACGTTGATTTCTTTCGAGGTGAAGAGCCGCAGGCCCTGGGTGTGGTCCAGGGTCATGATCCCGAGGACCTCGTCCCGGCACACGAGGGGGACGATGAGGACGGTCCGCATCCCGAGGGTGTCCGCCATCGACGGCGGGAGGGACCCCGCCCGGACGAGGGCGGGTAGCTTCTGCTCCAGGATCCGGTGCGCAAGCGCCCGGACTTCCTCCTCCCGGAGGACGAGTCTCTGGAAGGTCGCGTTCCGCTCCCGGTCCGGGCCGAAGACCTGCGCGGTCCGGAACTCCCGTCTGTGGGGGTCGAGCAGGAGGATCGCGCACCGGTCCACGCCGACGAGCTGCGGCGTGATCCGGACGATGGCGCCGAGGACCTCCTCGAGGTCCGTGAGCCCCGCGACCATCTCCGAGATCCCCAGGAGCGCGGCGAGGACCTTCTGGTCTCCGAGCTCCCCGTCTGGAAGCATCACTCCCTTTCGAACGTGGGCGTTCGGAGATTAAGTTATTTGGACAATTATCAAAACGTGTCGCAACCGCTTGGGGAGGGCGGCCGCGAAACCTTTACGTCCGGCCCCCGGATGGCACGGCGGTGTCCCGCCCCCGGGCGTTCCTGGTCCTGCTCGGGATCGCGTTCTTCGTCGCCGGTCTCACGGTCGCGGGGACGGTCGATCGCCTCACGGGAATGGGGTTCTTCGTCGTCGGGGCGTTCCTCCTCATCCTCCCGTTCCTCGCGATCCACGAAGAGGAGTGACCGCAGCGTTTATGGCGGCGCCCCGGTTCGAGCGCTCGATGTTCAAGGTGTTCAGCGTGCCCCCCGCCAAGAAGCCACAGAAGGACGAGGTCCTGAAGGACGACCTCGTGAGCCGCCAGAGCATCGTGGAGCGGGACGCGGACGCTCTCGGTTTTCCCGGACTCGGGACTCTCGTCCTGGTCGAGGGCGACGAAATGGCGCTCGCCCGCGCGGCGGAGCTGTTCAAGGGGATCGCGGAGGAACTCCCCCCCGCGAAGGCCGTGGCGGTCCGGCAGAAGATCCGGGACCAGGAGGACGACGTCGCGGCGGGCGTGGGACTCATCTTCCGGTAGGAAGGGAGGCGGGCGTCCACCCCGGCCGTGGCGTCACAGGCTCTTGATCTTCTCCGCGATGAAGCTCTTGATCTGCGCGTCGTCGGGGATCGTCAGGGACCGCTTGAACCGCTCGGACTTGTCGGGGAGGTAGTATCCGCGGGACACGGAGATGAACTCGTTTGAGCCCTCGGCGGTCGTCGCTCGCTTCCGGGCGACCTCGAGGAAGTTGTTCCGGCCGAAGTTGATCTTCTCCGCGCGGATTGTCACGAACTCGACGTCGCCCCGCTTCCCTCGCGTCTCCTCGTCCATCTGAAGCCCCCACGGAGTCCCCGGTCGCACCGGAAGGGGCCATGGCACCGGCCGCACGGGATATAAGGGTTCCTCCGGGGACGAGCCCTCCCGTCCGACGATCCCTTTCGAAGGTCGTGAGCGCGACCTTTAAGTGGCTCCACGGGGCTTGCTCGGCGCTCCGATGGCCTGCCCCCGGTGCGGCACGACATTCGAGGGACGCTTCTGCCCGAATTGCGGGACGCCCGTCGGCGCATCTCCGTCTCCGTCCGCGGCCGTCGCCGCAATCCCGACCGCGCAGTGCAGCCGGTGCGGGACCCTGTACGCAGGGCGGTTCTGCCCCGCGTGCGGACTTCCTGCATGGGGTGCGTGGATCCGGCCCCCCGCTCCGGGGCCCTCCGTCGGGTACACGCTCCTGAACGTTGCGTGGCTGTTCTCCCTGATCGCCTTCCTCGTGATCCTCGCGATCGCGACCGCGGGGATGTTCGGGGCCCTCGTCCCGATCACCGCGGGGATCGAGCAGATCCGGCAGGGCGAGACCTCGGACCCGGGGTTCGACTCCCCCGGGGTCTGGACGTTCTCCCCATGGACCGCGCTCGGGGCGAACGGGAGTGTGAACCCCGCGGGAGGCCATCCCGATGCCTACGGAGAGGTCCGCCTCGAGGGCCGGTCGAACGCGATCGCGAGCGGGTACTGGTCCCAGAGGTTCCAGGCGAGCGGGTCCTCTCCGTATCTCGCGGCGGTCCGCTTGGACTACCGGGTCTTCCAGGTCTCGGACCTTCTCGGGAACCTGACGATCGCCGTGTACGTGAGCCCGTCCGCGGGCACCCCGCCCCCTCTCAGTCCGAACGGACGGCCCGTCGGCGACGTGTGGAACGTGACCCTCGCCGCACCGACGAACTGGACCTCTGCAACATCCGTGTACCTGCCCACGGGGGAGGTAATCGACGCGGTCGAAGTGTCCTCGTCCATCCCCGGCGCAGGGACGTACTACGTGAAGATCGCCGCGATTGCGTCGAACCGTGCAGGCGCGCCGGGGACGCCCTCGGTCGTCGGCATCGACAACGCCCGACTCTCCTGGCGGACGTCCGCGTTCGTGGACGTCGCCATCGTGGCGCCGGTCCCGATCCTCCTCTACTACACGCAGGACCCCGTCGCGTTCTACCTCTGGACCGCGGCGATCGTGGCGGTGACCGTCGCCTCCCTCGCCGTGCTCGTCGTGCGGGACTATCGACCCCTGTGGGAGACGATCCGCGTGGGTTCCGAGCGGATCCCCGCGAAGCTCCGGTCGCGGAGCGCGACCGTGGCGATCATGCAGACGTTCATGGCGATCACCGCCCTCAGCATCGCGGTCGGGATTCTCACGAACCCGCCAGAGCCATCGTTCTTCTCCGAGATCCCCGAATGGTATCTGATCTTCTCCCTCCTGAACGCGCCCGTGTACGAGGAGCTGATCTTCCGCGTCCTGATGATCGGCGTCCCCATGATGCTCGGCTCCCTCGCCCTTCGGGGCTCCGGGATCTCGAGGGGCCGGGTCCCCGCGGGATCCAGGAGCGGCCGGTACGTCCTCGGATCCTTCCGGTACCTGCTCGGCGGGGGGATGAGCCGGCGGACGCCCCTTCCGATCCTCCTCCCCGCCCTCCTCTTCCTCGGAGCGAGTTCCGCCGTCTTCGGGCTCGCCCACGCCCCCGGGTACGGAATCTGGAAGGTCCTCCCGGCAGGCCTCGCGGGGCTCGCGATGGGATACCTGTTCCTCCGGCACGGGCTCCACGCCGCGATCATCTTCCACTTCGCCACGGACGTCTTCATCGCGACGGCGTACCTCGCCGGCTTCGACTCCCCCCTCGGGGTCGCGCTGGGCGTCGCGTTCTTCCTCCTCCTCATCCCTGGCTCGGGCTTCCTCGCGTACTATTTCCTGTATGCCGTCCGGTTCTTCCAGGACGTGGCCCGCCCGAGCGCGACCCGGGTTCGCATCGCGGCGTCGGGTCCGGGAGGCGCGGACGGCCCCTCGGCGCAATACCCTCCGTACGCTCCGCAGGGTGCGCCCCCGGGACCGGTGGCGGGTCCCCCGGTCGCCGCGCTCCCCCCGGGATACGCGCCGGCGCGGCGCCCTCCCCTGTACGGCACGTCCCCCGTGGAATACCGCTGCCCGCGGTGCGCATGGGTCGAGGCGGCATACGAGAACGGCCGGTTCCGCTGCCTGCGATGCGGGTACGTCGCGTGATCAGGGAAGGGGCTCCGGCGGAGGTCGCGTGGTGCTCTCCGCGATCGCGTCGATCACCGCCTCCGGATCGTCCCCATCGATCTCGACCTCGAGGTCCCCGAGCGGGGAGTTCGCGGCGAAGCTCACCCGGCCCGCGTACCCGGCCTGCTTGTTCAGCGTGAACCGGAGGCGATCCCCGTCGACCCCGTGGAATAATGCGCCGCGGGCGGAATCCCGGATCTTCTGGGCGCGGACCTTCTCGCGGAGCGTTTCGAACGACGACGACTCCGCTTCGACCACATCGTCCTCCCGGGAGAATTCCGCGTCGGGGAACAGGTTCAGGACCGCGACCTTCACCTTTGCGAGGCTCTCCGTCCCCCGACACACGGTTCGCACGCGGATCCGGACCACGGCGACGACGAAGGACGGTCCGGGCTAAGAATTTCTCGCGTCCTCGCGGGTGCCCGACCCAATCTATATATCGCGGGACTCGCCATGCGAGCCGAGGATGCGGGACCGCATTTTGAGTTTCTTGAGCGAGAGGGGCACCCTTGCCGACGAACAGGCGGTCGAGTACTTCCTCACCCAAGCGGACCCGCTCGGGGCCGCGGACCGGCTCCTGCGGGCGTTCCAGGACCCGCCGCTCGTGATCACCCTCGAGGACATCCAGCGGGCGGTCGCGATCGCCCGGGCGGCGACGGACCGCGCCGCGACGGTCCGCACCCGTCCCCCCGCCCCCGCAGCGGCCTTTGCAATCCCCGCATCGTTCCGCGAGACCGTCGCCCCTGCCGCGGACGTCGCGGAGGACATCCGGGTCCTGAAGGACATCACGGGCCACTCCACGTGCGAGGGGACCCTCGCGGACTTCGCGCGATACTTCCGCCACCGGTTCCAGACGATTGCCCGCATCCTCCGCCATCGCCCCGAGCTCGCCGGCGCGATGGAAATCGCCCGCGCGAAGAAGCTCACCCGGGACACCGCGGTCATCGGGATCGTGACGGACGTCCGCACGACGAAGAACGGCCACCGGATCCTCGAGCTCGAGGACGAGACGGGCTCCGTGAGCGTCCTCCTCCCCGCCGGCTCCTCCCTCGCCGCGGACGCGATCGTGAACGACGAGGTGATCGGGGTCACGGGCCGCTCGAACGACCGAGGGCTCTTCATCGCGAAGTCCCTCCTCCACCCGGACCTCCCCACGTCGAAGGCGTTCCCCGGGACGGAGGGGCACCTCCGGGTCGGGTTCATGTCCGACATCCACGTCGGGAGCCGGACGTTCCTTGCGGACCGGTGGGCGAAGTTCTCCGCGTGGGCGTGCGACGGGGACGAGGTCGCCCGGTCCCTCCGGTACCTCGTCCTGAGCGGGGACGTCGTGGACGGGATTGGCGTGTACCCGCGGCAGGACGAGGAGCTCGTCCTGGACGACATCTACGCCCAGTACGAGGCCCTCGCGTCCATGCTCCATGAGCTCCCGGACCACCTGAAGGTGATCCTCCTCCCCGGGAACCACGACGCCGTGCGCCCCGCGGAGCCGCAGCCCGCCCTCCCGACCGCGATCCAGAAGCTCTTCGACTCGAACGTGAAGTTCGTCGGGAACCCCTCCACGGTGAGCCTCCACGGCGTCCGGGTCCTCGCGTACCACGGGCGGTCGATGGACGACTTCGTCTCCGCGGTGCCCTCCCTCTCCTACGCGAGGCCGCTGGACGCGATGCGGGAGATGCTCCGGAAGCGCCACCTCGCGCCGATCTACGGCGGGAAGACGCCGATCGCCCCGGAGGCGGAGGACCACCTGATCATCGACCAGGTCCCGGACATCTTCGTGACGGGCCACGTCCACGCGGCGGCGGTCGGGGAGCACCGCGGCGTCGTCCTCGTGAACAGCTCCACGTGGCAGGCGCAGACGTCGTTCCAGAAGATGCACAACATCGAGCCCGTGGCCGGCAGGCTCCCGATCGTGGACCTGCACACGGGCGAGGCCGTGCTGAAGGTCTTCTGAGCCCTGTCGCGGGCGCTCCGCCCTGTCCCGCTCACGTGGGAGGCGGGGGTAGGGGCTTGTCGATCTCGTCGATCTCCGGCGGGATCTCCATGGGCGCTTCCGGGGGGGACTCCGCGGGCATCCCCGTCATCGGGGGAGCGGCGGGGGGCATGGCTCCCATCCTGGCGGGGCGCCGCCTTCGCGTCCACAAGAGGAACACGACGATTGCGGCAGCGACGGCGATCACGACGAGGATTAACCACCAGAGCCCCCCGAGGGGAGCCCCGTCCGACGGCGGCGTTCGGATCGAGAACGTCCCCGTCGTGGTGGCCCAGTTTCCTTCCGCGTCTCGGGCCGATACGCGATACGTGTACGTCCCCGGCGCCGGGAGCGTCCGTTCCACGGAGTATCGGCCGCTTGCCGGGTCGTAGGCGGCGGTGACGTTTCCGACGCTCGCCCCGCCCCCGTCGAAGATCTCGATGTACACGGCGTTGACGCCGATGTCGTCCGTCACGACCGCGGAGATGTTCACCGCCTCGGAGAGGTTCGCGGGATTCGGAAGGGCGCGCGCCCCCGTCACGACCGGGGCGGTGACGTCCCGGTCGAGGACGACGAGTTGCGCGCAGTCGGCCGCGGACGGGTCGCCGTTCCCGAGGTCGTCCACGGCGTACACACAGAGGTCGTACGTGCCCGCGGTCCAGCCCGTCGTGTCCACGGCGGCGGTGACGGACTCCGTGGGGGAATCGAACGCGCCGTCCCCGGCGTTCATCGCCCTGGAGCTCGCCCAGTTCGCGGCCCCACGAGTGTAGTTCGCCGCTGAGACGTCCCCGTTGCCGGTGGATGCGTCGCTGACGGTGGCGGTCAGGGTGACCTGCGCGCCGACGACGACGGTCTTCATCGTCGCTCCGTCGACCCGCACGGTCGAGGCCCTCGGCGGGGTGCTGTCGATCGTCAGGCCCGCGCAGTTCCCCGCCGTGTCGTTGTTCGTCACGATGTCCCGGGCGTACACGCAGATGGAATACGTCCCGTCCGCGAGGGTCGCGGTGGCGAGGGCGCCCGTCACGGCTTCCGTGACGCCGTCGAAGGACCCGTCCGTCGCGCTCATCGGGACCGCGGAGGCCCAGTTCCGGGCGCCGCGGGTGAAGTTCGCTCCCTGGATCGGCCAGTCCCCACGGCCCGCGTCGCTCGCGGTGGCGGTCACGGTCACCGTGGGTCCGGGCCGGGATCGGAGGGTCGAGGCGGCGTCCAGGGCCGCTCCCGTCACCAGGGGCGGGGTCGTGTCCGTCGTCTCGATCGTCGTGTTCACCCACACCTCTCGGACGAAGTCCCGGGGGTTCGGGTCCGACGCGGGGTCGATCCCTGCGGACGGTCCACCAACGCCGGTGATCGCGACCCCGGCGACGGGGTCGAAGGAGGTCATCGCGAAGTTCGAGGGCCATCCTAGGGTGAATGTCTGGGTCGAGCTCACGGTATCGAACTCCGTGAGGAACCGCCCGACGTGCACGGTCATCGACGGGACCGCGGAGGACGCTGCGTAGTCCCCCGTCACCCGGCCCGTGAGGGGCGCGCTCGAGGTGATCGGGCCGGCCCCGGAGAGCGTGAACGTCTCCGTGCCATTCGCACGGACGTACGACCGCCCGTCCACGGTGAACGTGTCCCGGGTCGTGAGCGGGAGGGACGGGGGCGTGCCGAACTCGAACAGACGGTCGAGCTCCGCCTGGCTCGCGATCCCGTCCCCGTTCCCGAACACCACGTCGAACTGGAACCGCGTGAACACCGCGTCCGCGCCGAACGTGAAGTCCCCCACGAACGTCGCGTTGCTCCAGTCGCTGAACGAGACGCTCCCGGTGACGACGCTGGGCGCGGGAAGGTCGAGGACGAAGTTGAGAGAGCGGTCCGAGGTCACGGTCTGGAAGACCCCCTGCGCGTTGCGGGAGGCCCCGTCCGCGAAGACGTAGTAGTCCCCGGGTGGCAGGGTCATCTCGTAGGACCCGGACACGTCCGTGTTCGCGCTCCGCTGGAGCCGGGTCGCGGGGGACCACGCGATGATCCCGATGTCCTCGAGGGGGGCGCCGGACCCGGCTGCGGTGGCCCGGCCCGTGAGGCGCACGGGGGGCCCTTGGTCGAACCGGGCGCCCGTGTAGTTCCGGGTCATGAACGTGTCCCCGTCGACGAAGAGGGTCGTCCCGGCAGAGATCGTTTGGAGCTGGAGAATCCCGAAGAACGCGCCGTCCGGCCCGCCCCGGAACGCGTCCGCAGCGGAGAAGTTCAACCGGACCGTCGAGAGCCCCGGCTGCAGGTCGACGAACCGCTGGTCGAACCCGACGAGACCGAAGGAGCCGTCGACCATGATCCCGGTGAGGATGAACGTGGATCCGCGGGTCACCGTGATCGGCACATCGACCGCGATCACGTCGAGAATCGTGTCCCCGTTCCGGTCCACACCGAGGTCGAAGTACGGCGGCGTGAGGCGTCCGGCAGGACCCTGGAAGTCCGTCGCGAGGTACGGGGCAGTCGTGAACGTCTGGACATCGACCTGCCGGCCCTCCGGTTCGTACAGGACGAGGTTCACGCCGTAGGGCCCGTCGACCCCAGAGTTCCAGATCTGGAGCCCGGGGAAGGCCAGGCTTGCGGGGTTCGTTCCGGAGGACAGTTCGAACTGCCCGTCGGCCGTGCCGATGAACGTCGTCATCGCGGAGTCCCAGAGCTCGATCGTCCAGCTGTACCCGCCATGGCGGTCCGCGAGGACGCTCGTGTTCACGACGAGGTCGTCCCAGAACCCGTCCCCCTGCAGGTCGCGCACGGAGTCGAGGAACGGAGGGACCCACCGGGCGGGCGGGGAAGGTTCAAAGTCGATCGCGAAGTACGTCCCCGTCGTGTGGATGTCGACGTCGAGGTTCCGGGCGTGTTCGTCCCAGAGGGTCAGGTCCACGGTGTACGGCCCGTCGACGCCGGAGTTGAAGATGTCCACGCCGAGGAAGTCGAGTTGGACGACCTGGGTCCCTCCAGGGAGGTACGTGCGGACGTTCGCGAAGGCGGGGATCGACGAGATCCCCGCATCGACCCGGTAGAACCCCGGCTCCGTCGCGGTCACGATCGCGTTCACGACGAGGTCGTCCCAGAACCCATCCCTGTCGAGGTCCACGACTAAGCTTTCGTGTGGGCTCGTGAAGGCCGCGGCGAGGGGATCGAAGTCGCTCAGGAAGTACGTCGAGGTGACGTGGGTGCCCGTGTCGAGCTGGGGGCCGGTGGAGCCGAAGAGGTCCAGGGTGACCTCGTACGGCCCGTTCAGACCCGCGGCCCGGATCGCGGCCCCGGGGAACCGGAGGAGGACCGTGTGCGTCCCCGGCGCGAGATACGTCGTGTTCGTCTGGATGCGGATCAGGGTCGTCGGCGGGGAGTCCCAGAGCAGGCCCTGCACCGCGTACGTTCCCGCGGTCGCGACGTCCACCTGGACGTCAACGGAGAGGTAGTCGAACCGCGAGTCCCCGTCCATGTCCACGCCCGCGTCCGAATGGGGCGGGGCGAGGCGGGCGGGGGTGGGTTCGAAGTCGATCGACAGGTACGCCGCCGTCGCGTGGAACCCCATCCCTTGCAGGGAGAAGGTGTCGTTCACGAGGGCGATCTGCGCCCGGTACGGGCCGTCGATGCCGGCCCTCCAGATGGCCGAGCCCTCCAGGCGGACCGCCGTCACGCTCGTTCCCCCGGGGAGGTCCACGAGCTTCTGGCTCTGGGTGATGAGGGTCGTCCCGGCCGCGTCGTAGAGCTGGAGGAAGAGGAAGAACCCGCCGGGCGTCGAGACCGTCGCCCCGACGGAGATGACGAGGTAGTCCCACAGGGCGTTCCCGTTCGTGTCGAGTCCCGCATCGCTGTGGGGCGGGTTCAGGACGCCGTTCGACGCCCGAGCGGCGGGCGGGGAGGCGAGGACCGTGATCACGATCGCGACGGCCACGAACGAGGCGACGAGACATCGAGTTCGAAGGCGCATCCGATCCGGTTCCTGAGGGCGCATCGTGGGTCCTCCCTGGTCCCCGTCGCCGGAGGATTGCCCCTCCATCATGGTTTCGGCGTGGTTCCGCCGCGTGAGAACGGCGAGTCGGCGGTCCCGCGGACGTCGAAAGGCTTTCGGACGCCCCGC
>Ga0209853_1000057_pt1 | contig 28355 bp, 23 predicted proteins | sample GWRWS1_30_40_FD_187224 | JGI IMG/M metagenome (GOLD analysis project Ga0209853, IMG submission 187224) | Riverbed sediment microbial communities from areas with vegetation nearby in Columbia River, Washington, USA - GW-RW S1_30_40 (SPAdes)... | ecosystem: Environmental > Aquatic > Freshwater >...
GGGAACACCGACATCTTCGGCGGGTCTTACGCGGATCCCAACTCACCGTAGGAGGACAGGCCAGAGGAGGACCGCTTACTCGCCGCTCACAGAGATCCTCCCTGGAGCCGGTTGCGCCCGGCTTCAGGGGTACGGGATGATGCCCGCTTCAGGGGCTCGTTCCCGGCCGGGACGGGAGCGCACCACATTCGATCGGACGATGGAGGAGTTCGCATGCGCGTTCGCTCATCTGCTCGGCGCTCGGTCCTCGGCTGGTTCCTGGTCGTTCTCTTCGCCGGGGTAGTCGCGCTCCCCGGACCGGCCCAGGCGGCCCCGACCGAGCTCTTCTTCTCCGAGTACATCGAGGGGACCAGCAACAACAAGGCCCTCGAGATCTTCAACGGCACTGGCTCGGCGGTGAACCTGTCCGCGGGCAGCTACAACGTCCAGATGTTCTTCAACGGCAACCCAGCGGCCGGGCTCACGATCAACCTGACCGGAGCCGTCGCTTCCGGCGACGTCTTCGTCCTGGCCCAGAGCAGCGCCAACGCCGCGATCCTGGCCCAGGCGGACCAGACCAGCGGCGCAGGCTTCTACAACGGCGACGACGCCGTGGCCCTCCGGCGAGGCACGACTCTCATCGACGTCATCGGCCAGATCGGGTTCGACCCCGGCACAGAGTGGGGGACAGGCCTGACCTCAACCATGGACAACACGCTCCGACGGAAGCCCACCATCGAGGCCGGTGATACCAACGGCTCGGACGCGTTCGACCCGGCCGCGGAGTGGAACGGGTTCGCGACGGACACCTTCGCCGGGCTCGGCTCACACGGGGCGGAACCGGTCGTCGTAACGTGCGGCCCAACCCTCGTCACCGACCAGGGAACCGCCGCCACCCGCACCATCACGGCCGCGGATGGCGACGGCCAGGTGGTCGACATCTCCATCTACTCGGTCACCCCGTCGCCCGCCCCGGGGACCGTCACGCTCGCGAAGCTGGTGCCGGCCGCAGCCACCGGGGGGACGGCCTCCGCCGACGTGACGGTGGACGCGAACTCGCCCGGCGGGAGCTACTCCGTGGTGATCACGGCCACGAACGACGACTCCACACCGCAGTCCGGCACCTGTACGCTCACCGTCCACGTTTTCCCGCCGGCGCGGCCCATCTACCAGCTTCAGGGCAGCGGGAGCACCTCCCCCTTCGCCGGGACCCTGCAGCAGACCACCGGGGTGGTCACCGTTATCCTCGGCAACGGGTTCTTCATGCAGGACTCGACGGGGGACGGAGACCCGGACACATCCGACGGCATCTTCGTGTTCACCGGATCCGGGACCCTGGTTCGATCCCTTTCGCCGGGCGACGAAGTCGACGTAAGGGGGACCGTCGTGGAATTCCGGCCGTCCACCAGGCCGCGGGACCTCACGCTCACCGAGTTATCGCCGGCGACCGTCACACGCACGGGTACCGGCGCGGCCCTGCCTTCGGCCGTCGCGATCACCGACCGACCCGATGACCTCATCTCTCCTGACGGCATCGACGAGTTCGAGCGGCTGGAGGGGATGCTCGTATCGATCCAGGGTCCGAAGGTGGGCGGGCCCACCAACGACTTCGGGGAGTTCATCGTGGCCGCCTCCGGGGACCTCGCGAACACGACGGCGGGAGGCAACTTCCTGGTGAGACCGCTGGCGGAGGGTAGCGTCGACTACAACCCCGAGCGGATCATGGTGGACGACGAGGCCCGGGTGCCGGGAGGAACCGGCTCCGGCACGCGGATCAACAACCCCCAGCCTGCCCTCACCGTCGGCGACACGGCGACCGGCCCGATCACCGGAGCGCTCGACTACCAGTTCAGCAACTACCGGGTCCAGGCGAACCACCCGGTCGCCTCGGTGCTTCCCGGCTCCGCACCCACCTCCCCGGTCGCCCATCTCCGCGCGGCTCACCTCTACGAGGGCCGGATGGCCACGTTCAACGTCGAGAACCTGTTCGACTGCGTGGACGCCCCGGGGAAGGCCGACGACCACCCGTCGTGCGCCGCAACCGGCACGCAAGCCGCGCTCGAGACCCAGCTCACCAAGCTGGCCATGGCCTTCGAGCAGGAGCTGGGGAGCCCGGAGATCGTGATCATCGAGGAGACCGAGAACACCGACGTGTTGACTGGCAACGCGAGCGGGAACATCCCTGGGACCGGCGTGCCCAGCATTCCGCCGATCGAGGCACTCCTCCCGCGCGTCGACGGGAACTGGGATGCGGTCTCGTTCGACGCCAGCGACGAGCGCGGGATCGAGGTCGCGTTCGTCTGGAATACGGACCGGGTCACGCTCGACGAGGCGTTCCTGTCGACCTCCGTCCTGCCCGACGGAGGGCTCTTCAGCGGGAGCGCAACCATCAGGCCGGGTCGCGAGCCGCTGGTGGGCTTCTTCACTCTCGACGACGTCGACCTGATCCTGGTGGGCAACCACCTGAAGTCGAAGGGCGGGCCGCAGTTCGGTGTGGACCCGCTCGAGGCCGGTGACGACCCACTCTACGGGGCGTTCCAGCCACCGACCCGGTGGACGGAGACGCAGCTCCGGCACGACCAGGCCGACTACGTGCGCGACCTCGTGGACCTCCTCCTTGCCGAGAATCCCGGGAGCCGCATGGTCGTCGGCGGAGACCTGAACGACTTCGCTTTCCCCGAGCCCGGCGAGGGCATGGATACGGTCGCCAGGATCACGACGTCGGCCACCGACCCACTGACCAACGTCATGGAGCTCGTCCCAGCCGAGCGTCGGTACACGTTCCTGTTCGAGGGCAACTCGCAGGTGCTCGACCACATGTTGCTGAACGCGGGCATGGCGGCCCTCCTCCGAGACCAGGACATCGCCCACTTCAACGCGGATCACCCGAGCGCGTTCGGGTCGAACGCCTCGGTGACGCTGCGGTCCTCGGACCACGACCCACTGGTCGCGTACTTCTGCACCGACCTCACACCGCCATCGCTCTCGGTGTCGCTCAATCCAGACATCTTGTGGCCGCCGACCCACAAGTACGTGACGGTCCAGGCCTTGGTGGCCGTCGCCGACGACCGCGACCCCTCGCCGTCGGTGAATCTCGTCTCGGTCACCTCGAACGAGCCCGACAACGGCGCAGACGACGGAAACACGATGAACGACGTGGTGGTCATCGACGACGACACCTTCCACCTCCGGGCGGAACGGTCCGGCGTCGGCAGCGGCCGGGTCTACACGATCACGTACCGCGCCACGGACGCGTGCGGCAACGAGACGGTTCACTCCGCAACGGTGGAGGTGCCAATCGAGGTGTAGGGCCGTCGCGACCGCAAGATGGAGACGGCCTGGCGGGGTGGGCGGGGCGGAGGCCCCGCCCACCCCGCCCCTACTCCTCGCCGGTCCCCGACTCCACCATCTCGTGGATCTGCTCCACGACCTCGGCGTTCGCCAGGGTCGTGACGTCTCCCAGGGCCCGCCCCTGGGCGACATCACGGAGCAAGCGCCGCATGATCTTTCCCGAGCTGGTCTTCGGCAGGTCGGCGGTGAAGATGATCCCGTGGGGCCGGGCGATCTTCCCGATCTTCTTCGCCACGTGCTCCCGGAGCTCCTGGACCACCTGCTCGTCGCCTCGTAGCCCGACTTCAACGTCACGAACGCCACGATGGCCTCGCCCACCAGCTCGTCGGGCCGGGACACGACGGCCGACTCGGCCACCTTGGGGTTGTCCACCAGCGCGCTTTCGATCTCGTACCTTGACAGCCGGTGGCCGGCGACGTTCATGACGTCGTCGATCCGGCCGAGCAGCCAGAAGTACCCCTCCTCGTCGCGCTTGGCCCCGTCGCCGGCCAGGTAGATCTTCGGACCGTACTTCCCGAAGTAGTCCTGGACGTACCGGTCGGGGTCGCCCCAGGTCGTTCGGAGCATGGCCGGCCACGGCTGCGTCAGGACCAGGTAACCGCCCCCGAAGGGAGGAACGGAGTTGGCCTGCTCGTCGAAGCATCGGCGTTGACCCCGGGGAAGGGGAACGTGGCCGACCCGGGCTTCAGCGGCGTGATCCCCGGGAGCGGCGTGATCAGGATCATGCCGGTCTCGGTCTGCCACCACGTGTCCACGATGGGGCACCGCCCGCCGCCGATGCACCTCCAGTACCACACCCAGGCCTCGGGGTTGATGGGCTCACCCACCGTCCCGAGCCGCCGGAGCGACGTCAAGTCGTGCTTCTCCGGGTATTCCGGCTCCCACCGCGTGAACGCCCGGATGGCGGTGGGCGCCGTGTACAGGATGGTGGCCTTGTATCGCTCGACGATGGTCCACAGCCGGTCCTTGTCCGGCCAGTCCGGCGCGCCCTCGTACATGATGCCCGTGGTGTGGTTCGCCAGCGGCCCGTACAGGATGTACGAGTGGCCGGTCACCCATCCGATGTCGCCCGAGCACGAGAACACGTCGTCCTCGTGGATGTCGAAGATTAACCGATGCGTGGCCGTCACGCCGGTGAGATATCCACCGGTGGCGTGCACGATCCCCTTGGGCTTGCCGGTGGTCCCGCGGTGTAGAGGAGGTACAGGATGTCCTCGGCGTCCATCTCTTCCGGCGCCCAGGCAGTTATGCGAGGCGTTGAGCGTGCCTCCCGCGAACCACCTGACCCACGGAGGGGACCACTCCATGACCGTGTCCCACTTCTTGAACGAGGTCAGGCGGTCGGCCTATTCGGCCCAGAACCCCTCGACGTCGGCCTCGGCCCGTTCGTAGATCCCCCGCTCCTTCACGAGCGCCTCGGCAACGAAGCCGGCCGGCGGCTCGAACACCCGTTCCTCCGACAGGAGCGCGGCGATGCTCTGCTGGAGGTCTGCCATGTCGTTCGTGCCTCCTCGTGCGTGCTCGGCACCCGGAATCGTATGCGGGAAGGGCCGGGTGGGGCGACCCGAAATCCGTGGGGCAGGTACTTGCATCCGTGCCTGGGAGGGAGGACCATCGTGCCTACGAGGCCGCCCATGGAGGCGGCCTCGACGGCTACCTGAGAGCCATGGGAAGGGAGGCCAAGCGTGGCCAAGTACGAGGCGTACTGCGTGAAGTGCCGGGCCAAGCGAGAGTTCGAGGGCACCGAGGTGACCCTGAAGAACGGGCGCCGGGCGGCTCAGGGCACCTGCCCGGTGTGCGGCACGAAGGTCATGCGGATCCTGGGCAAGGCGTCCTAGAGGCCGGCCGCACGACCGTAGACCCGCGAGGACTGGCCGGGCCGGGGAAGGGCCGGGCTCAGGGTAGCCTGCTGAGCAGCTCGTGCGGGGAGAACACCGGGCGGGTGGGCGCCGCCTTCCTGTGGCGCTCCGCGAGGTCGGCCACCGTCGTCTCCTCGAACACCTGCTGGATGGCCCGGGCCACGTCGCCCCAGAACCCCTGGAGCCCGCACCGGGAGTCCTGGAAGCACGTGTGGTCCGACGGCTCCAGGCAGAACATGGGGAACAGCTGGCCCTCGATCGCGTCGGCGATGTCGGCAACCCGGATCTGGGCGGGGTCCCTGGAGATCCGGCATCCCCCGCCCGCTCCCCGGAAGCTCTCCACCAGGCCCGCCTTGTGCAGGGCCCCGAGCTGCTGTTCCAGGAAGCGCAGGGGGACCTGCTGAGCTTGGGCGATCTCGCGAGCGGGGACCAGGCCGCCGTCCTCCCGGCGGAGCGCGAGCTCGATCATGGCCCGCATCGCGTATTCGAGCTTCTGAGAGATCTTGAGCACGCGCCGCCTCCCGCGGCCAATCTAGGTTCAGGGTATGGGAGTGTCAACGAGGGGCGACCCAGGGAGCCGGTACACTCTCCCTTCGTGCTTCCCACCGTCCCCGTAGCGCAGAAACACGTCGACGAGTACGTCAGGCCCGCCGGCGAGGAGGCCGTGAAGCGCCTCCGGGAGGCGGCGCGACCCCTCGCCGGGGCCACCGTGCTCCACGTGAACAGCACGGCCTTCGGCGGCGGGGTCGCGGAGCTGCTCCAGTCCCAGCTCCCGCTGCTGAACGACCTCGGTATCGAGACCACCTGGGCGCTGATCCAGGGCTCGGACGATTACTTCGCCATCACGAAGGATGTACACAACGGCCTCCAGGGCGCGGAGGTTCCCTGGACCGAGGAGATGCACGAGATGTACTGGCAGCGGATCCGGGCCAACGCGCAGGAGTTGACCGACGCCTTCGACTTCGTGTTCATCCACGACCCTCAGCCCGCGGCCCTGCTCCACGTGCTGGACGAGGAGGGCCGGCGATCCGGGAAGTGGATCTGGCGCTGCCACATCGATCTGTCCGCGCCGTATCGCCCGGTATGGGACTTCTTCGAGCCCCTGGTGAATCGGTACGACGCTGCCGTGTTCACCATGGAGGCGTTCGCGCAGCCCGGAGTGACCGGGCCGAGGCTCGTGTTCATCCCTCCGTCCATCGACCCGCTGTCGACGAAGAACATCGAAGTGGGCGATGAGACGGCGCACGAAGTCCTGCGCACCTACGGGTTGGACCCGGAGCGGCCCCTCGTCACACAGGTGTCGCGGTTCGACCCGTGGAAGGACCCCATCGGGGTGATCGACGCGTTCCGGATGGCCCGCAAAGAGGTCCCAGACCTCCAACTCATCATGGCGGGGTCCCTGGCCCACGACGACCCCGAGGGCATGCGGTTCCTGGAGCTCACGGAGGAGCACCGCGGCGGAGACCCCGACATCCACCTCCTCACGGACCTCCAACAGGTCGGGAGCCTCGAGGTCAACGCGTTCCAGCGGGCCTCCACGGTGGTCGTGCAGAAGTCCATCCGGGAGGGGTTCGGACTCGTCGTGGCCGAGGGGATGTGGAAGGAGAAGCCGGTGGTCGGCGGGGACGTAGGCGGCATCCGGCTGCAGATCGAGGACGGCGAGACCGGCTACCTGGTCGACTCAGTGTGGCGCTGCGCCGAACGGATCGTGGAGCTGGTCAACGACGGCGAACTCCGGAGCCGGATGGGCCGGGCGGCGAAGGGGCGGGTCCGCGAGCGGTTCCTCACCGTCCGCGAGCTCGAGGACTACCTCCGCCTGATGTCCGCTTTGGCATGAGCGCGCTCGAGGCCCCGCTCATCGTGGCCTCGAACCGGGGGCCGGTAACCTTCGAGCGCGACGAGGAGGGCGGGCTGGCCCCCCGCCGCGGGTCAGGAGGGCTGGTCACGGCCCTCATCGGGGCGCTCCAGGCGAGCCGGGGCCTGTGGGTGGCTGCGGCCATGTCCGACTGCGACCGGGAGCTCGCGTCGAGCTCGGGCGGCGGCGGGATCGACATGGAGGCGTACGGGGCCACGTACCGGCTTCGGTACCTCGACATCCCGCCCGACACCTACGACGCTTACTACAACCGCATCTCCAACGGCATCCTGTGGTTCGTCCACCACTACCTGTGGGACACGGTGCGGTCGCCCTCCTTCGGAGAGGACATCGGCCGGGCCTGGGCCGAGTACGTCCAGGTGAATCGGTTGTTCGCGGAGGCCCTGGCGGAGGAAGGGGATCGCCACCCGTCGCCGCCGGCGTACTTGGTGCAGGACTACCACCTGTCGCTCGTACCGCGGTTCCTGCGGGAGCTTCGCCCGGAGGCCCTGATCGCGCACTTCTCGCACACCTCTATCGCCGGCGCGACGTACCTGCGAACGCTTCCCGGATCGATCAGGGAGGGGATCCTTCGGGGGATGCTCGGCGCCGACGTCCTGGGGTTCCACTCGCAGATGTGGGCGGACAGCTTCCTCGCGTCCGCCCGATTGCTCTCCGGGGTCCGCGCGGACCTGGCCCGCTCCCGGATCGTGACCGAGGGTCGGGAGGTCCTGGTCCGGATCCATCCCATCTCGGTGGACGCCCGGCCCATGCGAGAGACCGCGGCCACGCCGGAGGTGCGCGAGCTCCGGCGTCGCCTGAATCGGTGGCGGGGCAACACCCGGCTGATCCTTCGGGTGGACCGCCTGGAGCTCACGAAGAACATCGCGCGGGGGTTCAAGGCGTACGACCTGTTCCTGCGCCGCCACCCGAGCTGGCGGGGCAGGGTTCGGTTCCTCGCCCTCCTTTCGCCCTCGCGGATGGACCTTCCCGAGTATCGGACCTACACCGAGGAGTGCCTGGACGAGGCGGACCGGGTGAACCGGGAGCTCGGCGATGAGCAGTGGCAGCCGATCGAGATCCGCGTCAAGGACGACTATGCGGGCGCCCTCGCCGCTTACGGCCTGTACGACGTGTTGTTCGTGAACCCTGTCTACGACGGGATGAACCTGGTGGCCATGGAGGGGCCGCTCCTCAACCGGCGCCACGGGGTCCTGGTGCTGTCCAGGAACGCCGGCGCCTACTGGCGGCTGGGCCGGTACGCGCTGGCGGTGAACCCGTTCGACCTCGGGGAGATGGCCGACGCGCTGGCCCAGGCCCTGGAGATGCCCGCGGACGAGCGGGCGAGGCGCGCCCGGGGCCTGTCGCGACTGGTCCTGTCCAATCCGCCTGAGCGGTGGGTCCGGGGACAGCTCGAGGACCTGGAGCGGATGCGTCTGCGGCGGGCGGGCGTTCAGGCCAGCTGACGGAGCAGCGCGACCAGACCCTCCGGCCCTTCCACCACCACGTCGGCCGAGTGCACGAGCCCCGGGGGGGTCTCGTCCCCCCGGACGGCCACCTTCACCGCGAGCAGCCCCTTCGACCGCAGCCGGTCCAAGGCGGCGAACGCGTCGAGGTCGGCCTCGTCGTCCCCGGCGAACAGGGCAGCCCGAAGCGCGTGCTCGCCCACCAGGCGCTCCACCGCACCCCCCTTTCGAGGACGTCCTGCCGGCACAAGCTCCACGACCATCTTCCCCTGGACCACCTCCAGCCCAGCCGAGGAGGCCACCACTCGGAGCGAGCGGACCAGGGATGCCCGGGCCTGCGCGGGGTCGGGGGCCTGCCGGTAGTGGACGGCGATGGAGGCCCGTTTGTCCTCGACCCAGGCGCCGGGGACGGCAGCGGCGGCCGCCTCGGCCAGGGACCCGACGGCCGTGAGCAGCTCGGGGGCGGCCTCCTCCATCCCGTAGAGCCCGTAGTACCGGAGCCCGGGGACGTCGACGAGCTCGGCGACCTCCTCCGACCGCCGGCCCGTCAGGATGGCCACCACCCGATACCGGCCGATAAGCGGGGCCAGGGCCTCTCTCGCCCCCTCCGCCGGCCGCGCGTCCTTTGGGCGGGCGACGATGGCCGCGAGAGATCCGTCGAAGTCGAGCACGATGCCACCCTTCGCGGCATTCGCCCGGAGCTCGTCGAGGCTACTCTTGCGTGGCGGCGTAGTCGTTGCCGAGGTAGATGGCCACCTGGACCGAATCGTCGACGTTGCCGCTTCCGGACGGGAGACGGGCCACCCGTACCTCCAGGCGCCTGAAGTAGCCGGCCGCCATGGCCTCCGCCTCCACGCGGTCCGACACGCTCCGGTAATAGAGGGTGGTCTGGGCCACCGGGGATGGGGCGTCCGCCGGCGTCTGTGCGATCACATACCCGAACCTTCGCTCCAGCCGTTCAGCCGCGGTTCCGGCGAGGCCGGTCACGCCGGTTCCGTTGAACAAGGCGATCCGGACCCCTTCGACCTGGGGGCTGGGCTGCCCGGTCGGCGTCTCCGTGGGCGAGACGGTCGGCGTCGCGGACGGACTCGGACTGCCGGTGCCAGTCGGCAGCGCGGACGTCGCCTGCTCGGGGAAGGCCCGGTTCATCAGGACGATGCCCCCGACGACGAGGACCACGATGATGGCGAACCGCAGCGTGCTGGTGGCCAAGGAGAAGTAGAAGCTCCTCTTGCTCGGTGGCTCGTGCCTGCCGGACATCCTATCTGGCTCGTCTCTCTCTCGCTCCGGCGCCCCGGTCCCCGTCCCTACAGCTCGAACCCGAGCTGCCGGGCGAACCGCTTGCGCCGTCGGGCCTCCCGGAGCCGGCGCAGCCGGCGGACCAGCATGGGGTCGTAGGCGAGGGCCTCGGGCAGGTCCACGGCCCGGTTCAGCAGCTGATGGTATCGGGCGGAAGACAGGCCAAACCGCTCCCGTACGGCCCGTTCCTTCGGCCCCGGGCGCTTCCACCAGGCACGCTCGAAGTCCAAGATGTCGCGGAGGCGCGGATCGAGTTCCGGTGCGGCCTCGGGGGGCGGGGCGCTCACACCTCGAGGCTAGCAAGCCCCGCCGACGGTTCAAGCATCCCGGCCGGCGAGCCCTCAGGCGGCCAGAGCTCGGATCTGGCGAACGGCCACGGTCATGGCCGCCAGGTCGCTGACCTCCTCCCCGGCCAGCTCGCGCATGAACCGTGAGATCCGGGCGAGCACGTCGGTCCGGGACTCCAGGAAGGTCGCCACCGCCTGGTCGATGGGGAGGTCCCCCGCCCCGGCCACAACCTTCTCGGCGATCTGACTGCGGAGCCCGAGGAGCTCGTCCTCCATCGACTGCACGGCCCACCGGTGCCACCGGCTCACCGCGGTCAGGTCCCCGAGCCTTCCTTCCAGCCAGTCGATGAACAGCGCGTCGCCGACCAGGAAGAACGCCCGAGCCACGTCCTGCGCCGGCCGCCCGGTCCGCTCGGCCACGACCAAGATGTTCGGCCCGTGCACCAGGGCAGGCTGGAAGACGTGCCGCCGGGCGGTCTCCTCGGGCACGCCCCGGTCCACCAGTCGCCAGGCGTACCGCTCCCGCTCCTGGCGCCAGGTGTCCGTGACGGCCCGGGGTACCGCGTCGGCCAGCCGGCGAAACGGCTCCCGGTCCGCCTCGATGGCCCGCCCCAGCCGGCCCGGCGCGTTGGCCAGGTACCACCGCGAGGTCAGCTCAACCAGGCGGTCCACGCCGGCCAGGAGCTCGTCCAGGACCGCGGGCTCGACCTTCCCCACCAGGGCCTCGATGGCCTCCCACCGGTTCCCGGCGTCGGTCACGTCCCGGGCGATGCGGTAGGCCCGGACCACGTCAGAAGCCCCCGCTCCCGTTTCGGTCGACAGGCGCGACACGAACGTGATGCCCTGGGAGTTCACCACGTCGTTCGCCACGATCGTCGCGACGAGCTCGCGGCGGAGGGGGTGCTCGGGGAGCAGGTCAGCGAACCGCTCCACGACCGTGGGGGGGAAGTAGCTCCGAAGGTCCTGTTCGAGGTAGTTCGAATCGGGCAGGGACGAACCGAGCAACGCCCCGGCCAGGCTCTTCTTCGCGTACGCGAGCAGAACCGCGAGCTCCGGCCGGGCCAGGCCCCGGCCGGTCCGGCGGCGCTCCGACATCTCCTCCGACGACGGGAGGGCCTCCAGGTCGCGTTCAAGGACGCCTTCGGCCTCCAGCGCCTGCATCAGGTCCTCGAACGCCTCCATCCTGGACGCCGACTGCTGCGCCTCCTGCGACAGGATCTGCGCCTGCAGGAAGTTGTCGTACAACACGTGGCGGACGACGTCCTGCTCCACCTGGTGCAGCAGCTCGTTCCGCTGCTCCAGGCGGAGCTCGTCCCGCTGCATGGCCAGGCCCAGGAGGATTTTCAGGTTCACCTCGTGGTCGGAGCAGTCCACGCCACCGGAGTTGTCGATGAAGTCGGTGTTGATCCGTCCGCCGCCTTCGGCGTACTCGATCCGGCCCCTCTGGGTGAACCCCAGGTTGCCGCCCTCGGCCACCACCCGGCTCCGGAGATCCCCCCCATCCACCCGGACGTTGTCGTTCACCCGGTCGCCCACGTCGGCGTGGGGCTCGGACGAGGCCTTCACATACGTGCCGATCCCTCCGTTCCACAGCAGGTCCACGGGCGCCTTGAGGATGGCCTTGATGACCTCGTCCGGCGAGAGGACCTCCCCTTCAACGCCGAGGGCGCCACGGGCCTCGGGCGAGAGCTCGATGCGCTTCTCGGTCCTGGGCCAGACGCCACCACCCGCCGAGATCAGGGTCCGGTCGTAGGAGTCCCACGAGGATCCAGGGAACTCGAACAGCCGCCTGCGTTCGGCGAGCCCCGCGGCGGGGTTCGGGTTGGGATCCACGAAGATGTGCCGGTGGTCGAACGCGGCCACCAGGCAGAGTTGGTCCGAGAGCAGCATCCCGTTGCCGAACACGTCGCCCGACATGTCGCCGATGCCCACCACCGTGATGGGCTCGGCCTCGGGGTTGGTGCCCATCTCCCGGAAATGCCGCTTCACCGACTCCCACGCGCCGCGCGCCGTGATCCCCAGCTTCTTGTGGTCGTAGCCGGCCGAGCCCCCCGATGCGAACGCATCGCCGAGCCAGAAGCCGTACTCGGCGGCCACCTCGTTCGCCGTGTCCGACAGGGCCGCGGTGCCCTTGTCGGCCGCCACCACCAGGTAGGGGTCGTCCTCGTCGTGGACCACGACGTCCGGCGGGTGCACGACCTTCCCGTCGGCCAGGTTGTCGGTGAGATCGAGCAGGCCGCGCATGAACGTGACGTACCGCCGGCGGACCTCCTCCCGGACGGCCTGTGACTCCTGGCCCTGATGCTTGAGGACGAACCCGCCCTTGGAGCCGGTTGGCACGATGAGGGCGTTCTTCACCATCTGGGCCTTCATCAACCCCAGGACCTCCGTCCGGAAGTCCTGCCGCCGGTCGGACCACCGGATGCCGCCCCGAGCCACCTTGCCGCCCCGCAGATGCACGGCCTCCATCTCCGGCGAATACACCCAGATCTCGAGGAGCGGCGTGGGCTTCGGCATCTCCGGAACCTTGGCCGAGCGGAACTTGAACGCGATCGACTCGCTCCCCGGCTTGAAGGCGTTGGTCCGCACCGTGGCGTCGATCAGACCGAGGTGGTTGCGGAGGATTCGGTCCTGCTCCAGTGACCTCACCGCGTCAAGGTCGGCCAGGATCTCCCCTCGGAGTGAGTCCGCCGACTGGGGATCCTGAGCCCGCGACGGGTCGAACCGAAGCTCGAACAGGCGGATCAGCTTGGCCGCGATGCGCGGGTACGCGGCGAACGCGTCGTTCTTGTACTCCGCCGTGAAGCCCGCGTTCACGCGGTGGTGGTACTTGCGGTACGCCCTCACGATGTCCACCTGCCGCCAGTCGAGCCCGCCGGTCACGACCAGCCGGTTCAGCGAGTCCGATTCGGCGTCGCCGCGCCACACCGCGGAGATGCATTGGGCGATCCGGGCCCCACACTCCGCGACGTCGAGCGGCCTCCCGTCGGCTCCCAGGACGCCGAAGTCGTGGAGGAACCGCTCGTCCACGTCGCCCACGAGGTGGTAGGGCACCTCCTCCACCACCCTGAGACCGAGCGCCTCCAACCTCGGGACGAAGTCGGAGAGCTGGATCTTGCCGCCCACCTTGTACAGGCGGATCCGGGTGAGGGCCTCGGCTTCGTGGGTCACGTTGGCCACCCCCACCACGATGGCCTCGTCCCCCGCCCGGAGCTCCTCGAAACGCTCGATGTCGAAGACCGCGAGCTCGACGTCGGTGGAGGTCTTGTAGGTGTCGGGGAACCGCCGCACCCATCGCTCGAACAGCTCGCGAGCCCGCTCCGCTCCGTGCAGTTCCTCGAGCCGGGCGAGGAGCCGGTCGTCCCAGGTCCGGGCGAGGTCCACGACCTCCTTCTCGAGCTCGGCGAACGAGACGTCGGGGACCTGGCCGAAGCCCACGTGGACGGTGAAGTGGATCGACGCGAGCTGGCTCTCGCCGAGCGACAGGTGGTAGTCCACGCTCGACCCCTTGAAGCGCCGCATGAACAGGTCCTGGAGCGCCAGCCGGAGATCGCTGTTGAACCGGTCGCGGGGAAGGGCGACGAGCAAGGAGACGCTTCGCCCGTACAGGTCGCGCCGGATGAACAGCCGGACCTGCCGCTGCTCCTGGAGGTGGAGGAGGGCGATGACGGCCCCACGGAGCTCCTCGGCGGAGGCCTCGAACAGCTCGTCCTTCGGGAAGCTCTCGAAGATCGTGACGACGGTCTTGTAGTCGTGCGAGCCCTCGATCAGGTCCTCTGCGTCGAGTATCTGCCTCAGCTTTCGATGAAGTACCGGGGTATTGGCCGCCGGCTCCATGTAGGCCTTCGACGTGAACAGGCCGACCATGCGGAGCTCGCCCACGATCCGGCCCCCCGGCGAGACCCGTCGGACCCCGATGTAATCCATCCGGGCCCGGCGGTGGACGGTCGATGGCCGGTTCGTCTTGGAGTAGATCAGGAGGTCCCCGCCCTCGATGCGGGCCCGGAGGTTCGGCTCGATCCGCGAGAGCGGGACCGGAGCGTCGTACGACGACCATCCGGGCTTGGACAGGATCCCCAGGCCGGACCGCGGCACCGCGTGCAGGGCGCGTCCCTGTGGGGAGTCGATCAACTCGTACTCCCGGTACCCCAGGAACACGAAGTTCTCCTGGAGCAGCCATTCGAGGAACGCGACCGTCTCCTTCACCTCATCGCTGCCGTACAGGACCGCCGCGGCCTTGGCGGTCACGATCATCCGGCCCAGCCGCTCCTCCATGGTTCGGAAGTCCCTGACGGCGAGGCGCACGTCTCCCAGGACGCCCCGAACGGCCTCTTCCAGCTCCGCGAGCTCGGCCCGCTCCAGCCGGCGGTCCACCTCCCAGTGCATGACCGACTCCCGGAGGTCGGCCTCCCGAACGTGCATGACCCGTTCGATGCGCCCGCGCGGGCCGCGGTAGGTGCCGATCACGGGATGAACCACCCGCCGCACGGCCAGGCCGCGGGCCCGGAGCTCCTCGTTCACCGAGTCGAACAGGAACGGGGAGTCCTCGACGTTCGTCTCCAGGACCGAGCCGAGGGTCTGGTAACCGTCCTCGGCCACGGTGGGGTTGAACGCCCGGACCGCGACCTCTTGCTCGCCTCGGGAGTCGGCCAACTCGAACAGGGCGAGCACCTGCCCGAGCAGCTCATCGATCGAGACCTCCGCGAGCTCCTGGGAGGAGAAACGACGCGTGCACGCCCGGGCGAACTCTCGGACGGTCTCCACCCGGTCCGGCGGCACACGCCCCTCGATCCGCTCGAGGAGCAGCTGGATGACGGAGCTGCCCTCGGTCGCCGCCTGGTCCGTCACGCTCACGAGCACATCGTATCGTGCGAGTTCCCCGTCCCCGGCCGGGGGCAGTTCGTCTGGAGCTGGCGGTCGGAATCGAACCGACGACCTGCTGTTTACAAGACAGCTGCTCTGCCAACTGAGCTACGCCAGCCTGGGCCGAGTGTACCCTTCACGCTCGGCGGGACGGCAGCACGTAGGCGTACAGCGCCGCCGCTAGGGAGGCCGAGGCGTTCAGCGAGGACACCTTGCCCCGCATCGGCAGCCGGACGAGCGCGTCGCACGTCTCGCGGACCAGACGCGACAACCCTCTGCCCTCCGAGCCGAGGACCATCGCCACCCGCCCGGCGGGACAGGGATCGTCGTACACGGTGCGGTCCGCCTTCGCGTCCAGCCCGACCACGAAGAAGCCGCCGTCCTTCAGACGGTCGAGGGCCCGGGGGATATTCGCAACCCGGGCCTGGGGCAGGTGGAGCAGAGCGCCCGCGGAGGCCCGGACGGCGGCCGGGCTCACGGCGGCGGCACGGCGGAGCCTACTCACGAGCATGGCCGCCCCGGCCGCCTCCGCCGATCGCGCCGCGGCGCCGAGGTTCTGGGGATCGGTGATGCCGTCCAGGACCACGATCACGTCCTCGCCGCCGAAGGGCCACGAGGCCAGCTCCCGCTCCCCCAGTTCGTCGCCGGGGCGGACCCGGGCCACGACTCCGTGGTGGTCGGTGCCCAGCGCGTCGAGCTCTCGCCGGTCGGCCTCTCGAACGCCGACGCCGGCGCGACGGCATGCCTCAAGCAACTCCCGGAGGGGGGTCGTGGCCCGCGAGTCCTGCGCCACAAGGACCTCGAGCGCCCGGCCGGCCCGCACCGCCTCCAGCGAGGCCCGGCGCCCCACCACCACCTGCTCCCGCACTCCGCTCACCCGGCGGACAGGACCGCTAACGCGATGCAGCCGACGCCCTCGCCCGAGAGCCCCAGCCCTTCCGGCACGGTGGCCTTCACCGACACCCGCTCCACCGCAACGCCGAGAGTCGCGGCCAGGTTGTGGCGCATGTCCTCCCGCACCGGGGCGACGGCCGGCCGGTCCGCGACGATGGTCACGTCCGCGGAGAACGGGGCGAGCCCCTGCACCCGGATCTTGGCCACGACCCGGGCCAGCAGGTCCATTCCCTCGATCCCGGCGACCTTGGGGTCGGTGTCGGGGAAGTGCTCGCCGACGTCCCCCAGCGCCGCCGCCCCGAGGAGAGCGTCGGCGACGGCGTGGCAAACCACGTCTCCATCGGAGTGGCCGAGGAGGCCGGGCTCGCCGGGAAAGCGCACCCCGCCCAGGAACAGGGGCCGCCCCACGGCCCACGGGTGCACGTCGAACCCCAGCCCGAACCGTTGCTCAGCCACGGGCCGGCTCCTCGGCAAGCTCCGCCGCGCGGGCCAGGTCCTCCACCGTGGTCACCTTGAAGTTCCCCGGCTCCCCCGCAACCGCCTTCACCCGGTACCCGGCCCACTCCAGGGCGGCCGCGTCGTCGGTGAACTCCAGCCCTTCTCGCGCCGCTTTTTCATGAGCGTCGCGGAGGGCGTCGGCACGGAACGCCTGCGGCGTCTGCGCCAGCGCCAGCTCGGCCCGAGTCGCTTCGGTCCCGACCACGAATCCGTCCCGCACCCGCTTCACGGTGTCGGGCACCGGCACGACCGGGATCGCACCCTCCGCATCGCCGGCTCTTAGGGCCTCCACGACCGCAAGGAACAACTGCGAAGACGCGAAAGGGCGAGCGGCGTCGTGGCACACGACGATCGGCACGTCCTTCGGGATGGCGGCGAGCGCGGCCCCGACCGACGCGTGACGCGACGCCCCCCCGGCCACAACGACGACGGGCTTGGCCGAGACGGTGACCACTCGGGCACGTTCCTCGGACCCCGCCGGGACGGTCACCACGACCGAGCCGACGGCCGGGCAGCCCGCCGCGGCCTCGACGGCCCGTGCCACCAGGGGCCGGCCGGCCACCCCCACGAAGCCCTTCGGCTGCCTCAGGCCGAGCCGCGCCCCCCGGCCGGCGGCCAGCACGATGGCGACGGCCGCCGTCACGAGCCGTTCGATCCTTGGAGTTGGGCGAAGACCATCCGCCCGGTGGTGGTCTGGATCACGTTGCGAGCCACCACGGTGACCTCGGACCCGATCCGGTCGCTTCCGCCCTCCACTACGACCATGGTCCCGTCCTCGAGATAGCCCACGGCCTGCCCGTGCTCACGCCCCTCTTTGACCAGTGCGAAGGTGAGCTCATCGCCCGGGCCGACCGGCAGGCGGAACGCCGCGGCCAGGTCGTTCAACCGGGGCACCGCGACCGAAAGCGCCTCGGCCACCTTCGAGAGGTTGTGGTCCGTGGTAATGAGGGATGCTCCCCGCTCCCGGGCCAGGCGGATCAGGGCGGCGTCCACGTCGGCCACCCCGGCCTCCTCCACCAGGTGCACCTGGACGGTCGGCGCCTTCTGGAGATCGGCCACCGCGTCCAGCCCCCGCCGGCCCCGGCCCCGTCGCTTCGGATCCGACGAGTCGGCGATCCGTTGGAGCTCCTGGAGCACCGCATCGTGAATCAGGACGTCCCCCGTGAGGAACCCGGTCTTCGCCAGGTCAACCACCCGTCCATCGATCAGGGCGCTTGTGTCGACTACCGCGATCTCCCCTCCGGCCGCGCCCGCAGCCCGGGGCTTTAGCCCCATCAGCCCGAACAGCTCGGCCTGCCGGGAACGCCCCACCCGGTACCCCAGGTACCCCAGCGTGACGTAGACGAACGCCACGGTCGTCCACGCGGCGAGGGCGGGAAGACGAAACATCGGAACGGAGGCAAGCGCGGCGACGCCCAGGCCGATGAGGAGGCCCAACGTGCCGGCCACCAACTCGGGGGCGGGGACCCGGCGGAACTCACGCTCCATCTCGTTCACCGCCGACGCCGTCTGCCGCCCGAGAACCCCGCCCAGGACGAAGCCGGTCCCCGACCCGAGGATCACGCCCAGCAGGGTCCGGGTGGTGGTGGGGCTCCCGACTTGGGTCGCGACGGTGTAGCCGCCCCCGGCGAACAGCAAGACGAAGATCAGCCGCACGAACTCGACGAGCCATCCTCGCGGGATGGCCGGAGGTTCCTCGCCAGATCCGTTCACCGGCCTACCGTGCCTCTCGTTCGGCGTCGGCGCAAGCACCGACCGCCCGGCCGCCGGCCGCCCCTGGGTAAGGGTGTGGGTTACGCCTCGGCGAGGACCCGCGACTGGTGCGACTCCTCGAGCACCTTGTCGATCATGGCCTCGGCCTTCTCCTCGGTCCCGCCGGTCGCGTAGGCGAGCTCCGAGGTGAGGATCTGACGGGCCTTCGTGATCATGCGCTTCTCGCCGGCGGAGAGGCCGCGGTCGCGCTCCCGGATGGACAGGTTCCGAACCACCTCGGCCACCTGGTAGATGTCCCCGGAGCGGAGCTTCTCGATGTTGTTCTTGAACCGCCGGCTCCAGTTGGCCGCCATCTTCGATTCGTCCTGCCGCAGGACGTTCAGGACCTTCCTGACCCCGCTCTTGCTGACGACCTCTCGGAGCCCGACCTCCTCGGTGCTGTCGACCGGCACCATCAGGGTGAGGTCTCCGTACGCCACGCGGAGGACGAAGTACTTTCGCTTCTCGCCGAGGATCTCGCGTTCCCGAAGCTCTTCGATAACTGCTGCGCCATGTTCCGGGTGCACAACCGTGTCGCCTTTGCGGAACACACAACCCCCTCGAGTCGAAAGTGGTCGGTTCGCAGACTGCCAAGATAGCACGGCGCGCTTCCCTGCCGCAAATGAAAACCCCTGGTCAGAGGCCTATTTCGGTGCGTTTTGGCTGTTCGGGAGGCCTAGGCCACATGGTCACGGCGGGCGCTCGGGGCCGCAAGCCGTGCCCATCGGAGCGCGTCCGCCACGTGCCTGACCGGCGCGATCCGGACCCCGTCTGCCGGCCTCGCCTCCGCGGAAGCGAACACCGTGGTCACTCCGGAGGCCTTGGCCGCGGCGAGGCGCTGCCCCATGGCCGGGGCGGTCCGGACCAACCCCGTGAGCCCCATCTCGCCCACGAAGGCGCTGCCCGGCGGGGGTGGAATCCCGGACGAGGCCGAAACCAGGGCCGCCGCCACCGCGAGGTCGCAGGCGGGATCGTCGATCCTGACGCCCCCGGAGGTGGCCCCGTACAGCTCCGCTCTGGCCAGGTGGATCCCCACTGCCCGGTCGAGCACTGCGGCCACCAGCTGGAACCGGCGGAGGTCGAGGCCGGCAACCTGGCGGCGGGCCGGCCCCTCGGCGGGCACAACCAGGGCCTGGACCTCGATCGCCAGGGCCCGGCGCCCGGTCCGGGGAAGCGCCGTGGCCGCCCCCGGCTCCCCCGCCCCGGAGCGAAGCAGCTCCCCGGGGTCGATCTCGTGCAGCCCGTCGGTCGCCATCTCGAACCAGCCCACCTCGCCATCGGCCCCGAACCGATTCTTGGTCCCAGACAGCATCCGAAGCCCGGAACGGGGGTCTCCGTCGAAGGTGAGGACGACGTCCACGGCATGCTCCAACGTCCGGGGGCCGGCCACGTCGCCGTCCTTGGTGACGTGGCCGGCGAGGAGGACGGCGATGCCCTCGGCCTTGGCCATCCCTACCAGGGCGTCGGTGCACGAGCGGACCTGGGCCGGCCCCCCGGGCATCTGCCCGCCCGACGGGTCCCGGAGGGTCTGGATCGAGTCCACGGCGACGAGGAAGGGGCCGGCCGCACGGGCTGCGTCCACGACGGTCCCGAGCTCCCGGCCGGGGACGAAGGTGATCCCGCCGCCTGCGATCCCCAGGCGCTTGGCGCGCAGCCCGACCTGGTCCCTCGACTCCTCCCCCGACGCGAGGAGGCAGGGGAGCCCGGCGCCCGACAGGTTCGCCACCAACTGGAGGAGAAGGGTCGACTTGCCGATGCCGGGCTCGCCCGCCAGCAGGGCGACGGTGGCCGGGACGAGGCCCCCGCCGAGGACCCGGTCGATTCCCCGGAACCCCGTGGAGACCCGTCGCTCGCTCATGCCGCCCTCTGCGAGCGTCTGGAACTCGACCGGGCCGGAGGCCGCGCCATGGCTCCGGGCCTCGATGGTTCCCCACGCCGCGCATCCCGGACAGCGACCGACCCACTGGCCGACCTGCCGTCCGCACTCCGAGCACGAGAGGAGCGCCCGCACCTTGCCCACGGGCCGACCGTAGCAGCGGGGTCTGACAGGACATCGCCGGAGCAGGTCTCGCGGAACCGCGCGATGCACTACAGTTGAGTGGTGAACGGCTCAGGTGTCTATCGGACCGAAGGGGGCAGGACCCTGCGGATCACCGAGTCCGATGAAGGGGCCCTCAAGGTCGAGCTTCTGGAGCAGGACGCCTGGATCGCGGGACCCGTCGGTATGGTGGGCTTGCGGCTCTCGCCGACGACAACCAGATTGACCAGGGTGGAGGTGCGAGCCCTTCCGGCCTAGCCCGGGCTGGTGTGGTCAGGGACGAACCCGCTATCGGCTCGATGCAAGGCCAGGATCAGCGCCGTGTCACGCGCTCGCCCCGGAACTCCACGACGTAGTCCCAGTTTCCGCCGTCGTCGCTGTGCTGGAACCGCACAAGGCGCCCCTCCTCCCCTCCCGGGAAGAGGACGGGAAGGCCGACGTGCTCGTCGCCGGGCCACAGGTCCTCGCGGACGCCCTCCTCCATCCGGAGCAACGTCATGGGGTGGTCACCGGTCCGCTCCATGGGGCTCCGCCACTCGTCCTCCTCGACGGGGCGAAACCGCACGAACCGGGGGACGGCGTGTAGCAGCACCGGCTCGCCCGGCTTCTTCCACGCCTTCCCGAAGAACCGCCACCGCTCTCCATCCTTGGACGACTCGACGGCCCAGCAGACCTCGCCTTCCATCGGCTGGAGGCTACGCCGTCTGGGCGAGCGCCGCGAGCCGGGTTCCGCCAGACGGGCTGGCGGGTGGACGGAGCGCGCAGAGTCGGCATCGGACCTAGGCCATTCGTCCAATAAGACGCCCGAGGGAATCACCCGAAGGCCGGATGCGGAAGATCGGCAGGGGGAGCTATGTACTGGAGGACCAATGGAGGCCGATACCCATAATCGAGTACCAAGCCGCGCCAGGAAATGGGGAGGCATGGATCGGATCAGGGTCTTGATCGCGGACGACGAGGAGGCCGTCATCGACGTGCTTCAGGCTCTCATGGCGTCCGAGCCTGATCTCGAGGTGGCCGGCACCGCCACCGATGCCGAGGCGGCCATCGAACTAGCCTCGCGGGAGCAACCGGACGTCGCGCTCCTCGACGTGCGGATGCCCGGGGGCGGCGGACCCAGAGCAGCCCGCGAGATCCTCCGCCGGTCGCCGCCGACCAAGGTCATCGCGCTCTCGGCCCACGAGGAAGTCGACAGCGTCCTGGAGATGCTCCGAGCGGGGGCCCTCGGCTACGTCGTCAAGGGCGAGTCCACCGATGCCATCGTCAGGGCGATCCAGCGCTCGCTCGAAGAGCAAACGACGTTCTCCTCCCGGGTCACGGATAACGTGGCGCACGCGCTGGCCGAGCAGCTGCATCGCGTGTCCCGAGGCTCGGAGCGACGACGCCAGGAGAAGGAGGACCGCATCCGAGAGGTGCTCGGCGGGCAGGGGCTCGAGATCGTGTTCCAGCCGATCCTCGACGTTCGCGAGGGTGAGGTCGTGGGGCTGGAGGCCCTGGCCCGGTTCGCGGCCCTGCCGCTGCGCTCGCCGGACGTTTGGTTCGCCGAAGCCGCCGCGGCCGGCCTGCTCGTCGATCTGGAGCTCGCAGCCGTTCACGCCACCCTGGCGCACCTCGACCGGCTGGCCGAGGACGTGTACGTCGGCGTGAACGTCTCACCGGACACGATCAGGTCGCCACGGCTCGCCGAGGCGCTGGAAGCGGCGCCGGTCGATCGGCTGGTGCTGGAGATGACGGAGCACGCCCGTGTCGATGACTACCCGGCCCTCACCACCGCCTTGTCGGGACTTCGAGCGCGGGGACTCCGGCTGGCCGTGGACGACGCCGGGGCAGGCTTCGCCAGCCTCCGCCACATCGTGCTGCTCGACCCCGACCTGATCAAGCTCGACGTCACCCTCACCCAGAACGTCCACCAGGACGAGGCGCGACGCGCGCTGGTCGCCGCCCTGGTCGCGTTCGGCGACCAGATCGACGCCGCCGTCGTGGCGGAAGGGGTCGAGAAGGAGGAGCAGTTGAACGTACTCAAGGAGGTGGGGGTCCGGTTCGCCCAGGGCTTCTTCCTGTCCCCGCCGTATCCCCAGCCGGATGACGGCTCCGGCGTGGGGTTAAGCCAACCGTTGCTTCATGCCGATACAGATGTCGGAGGCGTCTCGTGAGGAGCGGAAGCTTCGAAACGAGCGTGAGCACACGAGGAGGCCCGATGGACACGACGTCTCCCAGGAACCGGCCCTCGCGTGGGTCGAACCGGGCTCGGGCTGGCTCCGCCGCCCTGGTCTTCGCCATCTCGTTGGTCCTGACGGCGCCGCCGGCCCTGGCCGATTGCCCGCCGATCGACACGACCTGCGTCGTTACCGACACGACGGAGACGGTCCTGGATGCGACCGAAGCGGTCGTGGACACCACGGAAAGCACGGTCGAGGAAGTCGCCACGGTCGTCGAGGAGACGGTCCAGGATCCCGAGGGAGCGGTGGGGGACGTGCAGGCGACGACGGAGCAGGCCGTGGCGGGAACCATCGGCACCGTCGAGGGGCTGTTGGAAACGGCTCCCGGCCCCGAGGACCTCGGACTGGGTTCCGGGTCGGGGGGAACGGGGAGCGGCGTGGCCGATGAGCCGACGCCGGGCAACGGCTCCGCGGGCGGAGAAGACAGCACCGGTCCGAGCGGGGAGACCCCCCGCGACAGCCGGGTCTTGGGAACCGCGTTCGGCCGTGGTCCGCTGATCGATCCTGCCGCCGGCGGATCCTCCCTCGTTCCATCCGACGAGGGATTGAGGATCTCGCGGCAGCCGCTCTTCGACCGGATCGTGGGGGCGGCGATCGGAGTGGCCAAGGGGCTCGCGTTCCCGCTGGCCCTGGTCCTGATCGTGATCGCGTTCGTCATGGTCCAGAACCGCATCGACCGGAAGGATCCCAAACTCGCCCTGGCTCCCATCGCACCTGATCTCCTGAGGTTCGCGTGAGACGGATCGCCCGGGCGCGGGATCGCTCGCGCCCGGAGACGGGCGAGCTCGTGTCGCTCTCCGAGCGCATGGGCTCCCTCGGCATCATGCGCCTCGGGTTCGGAGTGGCGGTCCTCGCCGTCGGCGTGCTGGCCCCGGACCTTCGCGGCGTCTCCGTCGATGCGCTGGTCCTGGCCACGGGGGCCTACCTTTCGTCGTTGGCCGTCCCCACGGTGGTGCGCCAGCTCCCCCGAGGCCCGGCATTGCTCGCCTGTGGCGCGACCCTCCTGCTCGACGGCGTCTACCTCGCTTGGGTGACCTACGCGACCGGGGGCGTCCAGAGCCCGCTCCGGTTCCTGCTGTACGTGCACGTCGTGGCCGTCACGCTCGTCGGCTCGTACCGGACCGGGCTGAAGATGGCAGCGTGGAACTCGCTCATGCTCCTCGTCGTGCTCTACGCGCAATCGGCGGGGATCCTCGAGCCAACGGACACCTTGGTCTCGGCGCTACCCGGGGAGGGCGAGCATTTCCAGCTGTTCGCCATATTGAACGTGGCGGCGCTGTGGGCGGTCGCGCTCGGTACCGCCGCGTTCTCCTCTGTGAACGAGCGCGAGCTCCGTTCCCAGAAGATCGACCTCGACGAGCTGTCGTCGATGGTGCGGGAGATCGACGCACGGGCCGACACGTCCGAGATCCCCCACATCCTGCTGAACAAGCTCTGCGAGGTCTTCGGGTTCACCCGTGGGGCGGTCCTGGCTTCCCCCCAGGGAGACCTGGAGCTGATGGCCTACCGTGGGACGGGGGAGGCGCCACACGTCGAACCCGGCCTCGACCCCGTGATGGAGGCGGCGTGGAACAAGCGCTTGACGCAGCTCGTCAAGCAGGTCGACCCCGACGTCGATCGTCGCCTGGCGACGCTCTTCCCCGGCGCCCGCCACCTGCTAGTCGTGCCGCTGTTCCTCGACCGAGGGCAGCGTCTCGGGATCCTCGCCGTGGAACACCCCGGGAAGACCCCCCGCATCAAGCGCTGGGTCGTCACCGTGGTCGAGCAGTTCGCATCCCACGCCGCCCTGGCCCTCCAGAACGCGTGGCTGCTCGACGAGGTCCAGCGAAGGCTCGAGGAGAATAGAGCGCTCCAGCAGGAACTGGTGGCCCGGAACCTGTCGCTCGAGGCCAGGGTTGGTGAGCGCACCCGGGAGCTGAGCGAGAGCCTGCGCAACCTCCGGCAGGTGGACGACGAGCGCCGGAAGCTTCTGGCACGGCTGGTGAGCGCGCAGGAGGAAGAGCGACAACGGATCGCCGGAGACATCCACGACGACCCGGTCCAGAAGATCGTGGCCGCGGGCATGCGCCTCCAGCTCCTCCGGAAGCAGGTGACCGAACCGGAGCTTCGGAAGATCCTCGACAAGCTGCTGGAGACGATCGGTGCCTCCATCGTCAGCCTCCGCCATCTCATCTTCGAGCTGCGTCCCTCGGTCCTCGACCAGGATGGGCTGGCCCCCGCCCTCCGCGAGTACCTGCACAAGTTGGCCGACGACCTGGAGTTCGACGTGGACAACCGGCTGTCCGAGGAACCCCCGGGTGAGACCCGGGTCCTGCTGTACCGCATCGCGCAGGAGGCGCTGGCGAACGTCCGCAAGCACGCCCAAGCGAGCAAGGTGGCGGTTGTCCTCCGCGAACAGGATGGCGGCTACCTGGTTCGGATCTCCGATGACGGGGTCGGGTTCAGCCCCCAGGATGGGTTTCGGTCGGCCCCGGGGCACCTCGGCCTGTCCTCCATGCGAGAACGGGCCGAGATGGCCGGCGGCTGGTGCAAGGTCCACAGCCTCATGGGGGGCGGGACCACCGTGGAGTTCTGGGTCCCGCCGGGACCGGCGTCGGCCCAAGGGGCCGGGGCCGTCGAGGAAGCGGACGAGGCGTCCAACGGCTCACGCCTCCGCGTGGTGGGTTCCCGGACCTAGGACCGAGCCGCAGGGGTCGCTCGTCGAGCATCGGCCTGAACGAAAACCACCACCGGCCGCTTGCGTCCGGGCGTTTCAGCCGAAGACCGGAGGGGACGGGAACGACGCCTTGTCAGGGGGGCGGGAAACGACCACCTCAACGGGGCCCCCGGCACCGATAGTGCGAGCTACGCGTCGGCCTCGAGTGGCGTCACGGTGGACGTCGCCTTCTCCGGCCCCCAGAACACCGGAGGCGCCGGAACCGACACCCTGGCGGGGATCGAGACGCTCATCGGCTCCCGGTTCGACGACGAGCTGATCGGTGGGGACTCGGCCGATTCCCTGAGCGGGGGCGTGGGCCGCGACGAGTTGGGGGGCGGTCTCGGAGACGGCACGATGACCGGTGGTGCCGGCATGGACACCATCGACTTCTCCGAGGCGTCGACCGCGGTCACGGTCGGTCTCGCGGCGGGCACGGCGGCCGGCGGCGGCGGCGACGACACCCTCTCCGGCGTTGAGAACGTCATCGGCTCCGCCTCCGGCGACACCCTGACCGGCGACGCGAACGCCAACGTGCTGTCCGGCAGCCTCGGCCCGGACGCCCTTGAAAGGCGGTCAGGCGAGGACACTCTGGACGGGGGCGACGAGTCCGACACGGCCGTGTTCTCGGCCGCGGGAGTACCGGTGAGGGTGGACCTCGGGGCCGGGACCTCGTCCGGGGACGGCGACGGACGCCCTGGCCTCGATGAGCGAGCGGTCGGGACCGCCTTCGACGACAGGCTGCTCGGCAGCAGCGTGCGGAACCATCTGAACGGTGGACCCGGCGCCGACCGTCTGTTCGGCCGGCTTGGGCCGGGTCCCGATACGTGCGGGGAGGCTCCGGACGCGACAACGTGGCCGGATGCGAGAAGGGAGCCGGGCGTCCATCGCCCTGAAACCGAGAGGCCCAGCAACCTGGGGTTGCTGGGCCACCGGTCTTGACGTAGGGCGGGGGAAGCCGCCCTACGCTTCCAACGTTCTACCCCTCCTGCGAGCCCGCCAGCTCGACCGGGGGGGTCTCGGGGGAGGTGGGCGCCTCGAAGAAGATCTCGCCGTCGCGGACGTCCACGATCACCGTCTGGCCGGCCCGGAACTCCTTGTATAGGAGCTTCTCGGACAGCGGGTCCTCGACCATCTGCTGGATCGTCCGACGAAGCGGCCGCGCGCCGAGGGCGGGATCGTAGCCCTTCTCGGCCAGCAGTGTCTTGACCGCGTCGGAGAGCTCGATGTCCAGGTCCTTGGACTTCAGCTGCTCCCGGACCCGCTTCATCATGAGGTCGACGATTCGCTTCACGTCCTCCTGCGAAAGCGAGTGGAACACGATGACCTCGTCGATCCGGTTCAGGAACTCCGGCCTGAAGGAGCGCTTCAGCTCCTCCATAACCCGCTCCTTCATCTTGTCGTAGGTCACCTTCTCGTCGGGCCGGGCCGCGAACCCGATGGATATCCCTTTCTGGATGTCCCGAGTCCCCAAGTTCGAGGTCATGATGATGATGGTGTTCTTGAAGTCGACCTTGTGGCCCTGGGCGTCGGTGAGGTGCCCGTCCTCCAGGATCTGCAGCAGCGTGTTGAACACGTCCGGGTGGGCCTTCTCGATCTCGTCGAACAGGACCACGCTGAACGGCTTGCGGCGCACCGCCTCGGTGAGCTGGCCGCCCTCCTCGTACCCGACGTAGCCGGGCGGGGATCCGATCAGGCGCGAGACCGTGTGTTTCTCCATGTACTCGGACATATCGAGCTGGACGAGCGCGTCCTCGTCACCGAACAGGAACTCCGCCAAGGCCTTGGACAGCTCGGTCTTCCCCACACCCGAGGGGCCGAGGAAGATGAACGAGCCCGAGGGGCGCTTGGGGTCCTTCAGGCCGGCCCGGGTCCGCCGAATGGCCCTGGACACCGCCTTGATCGAGTCGTCCTGGCTGATGATCCGCTTGTGGAGTTCCTCCTCCATGCGGAGGAGCTTCTCCGTCTCCTCCTCCGTGAGCTTGAACACCGGGATGCCGGTCCAGGAGGACAGGACCTCGGCGATCTCCTCCTCGTCCACCTCCGAGAGGATGTCCATCTCGCCCGACTTCCACTCGCGCTCGCGCCGCTCCCGCTCCTGGCGGAGCTGGTTCTCCTCGTCCCTGAGCCCCGCGGCCCGCTCGAAGTCCTGGGCGTCGATGGCCGACTCCTTGCGGAGGCGAACCTCGGCGATCTTCTCGTCGACCTCCCGGACGTTCGGCGGCGCGGTCATCCGGCGAATCCGCATGCGCGAACCGGCCTCGTCGATGAGGTCGATGGCCTTGTCCGGCAGGTACCGGTCCGAGATGTACCGGTCCGACAGGTTGGCCGCGGCCACCAGGGCGTCGTCCGTGAAGGAGACGCGGTGGTGGGCCTCGTACCGGTCCCTGAGGCCCTTCAGGATCTCGATGGTGTGCGCGACCGTGGGCTCCTCGACGGAGATGGGCTGGAACCGCCGCTCCAGGGCGGCGTCCTTCTCCAGGTGCTTGCGGTACTCGTCGCGCGTGGTCGCGCCGATGGTCTGGAGCTCGCCCCGGGCGAGCATGGGCTTCAGGATGCTGGCCGCGTCGATGGCGCCCTCGGCGGCGCCCGCCCCGACCAGCGTGTGCAGCTCGTCGATGAACAGCACGATGTCGCCCCGGGTGCGGATCTCCTTCAGAACCTTCTTCAGCCGCTCCTCGAAGTCGCCGCGGTACCGCGACCCGGCCACCAGGGCGCCGAGGTCGAGCGTGTAGATCTGCTTGCCCTTCAAGGTCTCGGGGACCTCGCCCTTCACGATGTCCTGGGCCAGGCCCTCCACGATGGCGGTCTTGCCCACGCCGGGCTCGCCGATCAGGACGGGGTTGTTCTTGGTCCGGCGGGACAGAACCTGCATGACCCGCTCGATCTCCTTCTCGCGACCGATGACGGGGTCGAGCTTCAGCTCGCGTGCCAGCTGCGTGAGGTTCCTCCCGAACTGATCGAGAACCATAGAGCCCTGGCCCTGGCCGGCCGGCTCCCCGGGGGCCTGTTCCTTGCCGCCCGTGTACCCGGAGAGGAGCTGGATGACCGTCTGGCGGACCCGGTTGAGATCGGCCCCCAGCTTCTGGAGGACCTGGGCCGCGACGCCCTCGCCCTCCCGGATCAGGCCGAGCAGGATGTGCTCGGTGCCGATGTAGTTGTGCCCCAGCTGGAGGGCCTCCCGGAGCGAGAGCTCCAGGACCTTCTTGGCCCGCGGCGTGAACGGGATGTGGCCCGTCGGCGCGGCCTGGCCCTGGCCGATGATCTCCTCCACCTGCTGGCGGACGGCCTCGAGCGAGA
>Ga0209853_1000058_pt1 | contig 28036 bp, 22 predicted proteins | sample GWRWS1_30_40_FD_187224 | JGI IMG/M metagenome (GOLD analysis project Ga0209853, IMG submission 187224) | Riverbed sediment microbial communities from areas with vegetation nearby in Columbia River, Washington, USA - GW-RW S1_30_40 (SPAdes)... | ecosystem: Environmental > Aquatic > Freshwater >...
TCCTGAAGGAGCGGGACCCGGGGATCGACGTGGTCCTGTTGGAGCGGGACATCTGCGGCGGCGGGCCGAGTGGGCGGAACGGCGGGTTCGTGAACGGGTGGTGGAACGGGATCGGCGAGATGGCCCGCCGGTTCGGCGAAGCCGACAGCCTTGAGCTCTGTCTGGCCGCCTCGCGGAGCGTGGCCGAGATCGGACGGTTCTGCGAGCGGCACGGGATCCATGCGTGGTTCACGTACAGAGGCGAGCTCGCCGTGGCCTCCAACCCGTACCAGGAAGGCACGGCGCGGCGGATCTTGGAGGACGCGAACCGCGTGGGCGTGGGGGACGAGGTCCAGGAACTCTCGGCGGAGGAGGTCCGAAAGCGGGTTGACTCCCCCGTACTCCTCGGGGGCCTGTTCCTGCCGGACGCGGCGACCGTCCAGCCGGCCCGCCTGGCGAGGGGACTGCGACGCGTCCTCCTGGAGCGCGGGGTGCGAGTCTTCGAGCGGACGCCGGTTCGCCGGTTCGCGGCCGGGCCGCCGGCGGTGGCCGAGACGCCTGGCGGGTCGGTCCGGGCCGGCCAGGCCGTGGTCGCCGTGGGCTCGTGGGGGATCGACTGGAAGCGGTTCCGCCGGTTCCTGGCGGTTCGGGGGAGCTACATCGTGCTCACCGAGCCGGCTCCGGAGCGGATCGAGGAGACGAGCTGGACGGGCGGCGAGTGCCTGCGCGACCTCCGGCCGTCGCTCCACTACGTGCGGACCACGCCGGACGGGCGGATCGCGTTCGGCTGCGCGGGCATGCAGCCCGGCTTCGCCCGGGGGATCGGGCTGCGGTTCTCCTACGACGAGCGGTTCCTGGGCAAGGCCGTGAAGGATCTCCGTCGTATGTTCCCGGCCTTCCGCGACGTTCGGATCGAGGCAGGGTGGGGCGGGCCCATCGACGTGGCCGGCCTGTCCCTTCCGTTCTTCGGGAGCTCCGGGTCGGGCAACGTGCACCACGGGCTGGGGTTCACCGGCAACGGCGTCGGCCCCTGCCACCTGGGCGGTCAGATCCTGGCCAGCCTGGCCATGCACGCCGAGGACGGATTCTCGAGGCTGGCGGTGGTGACGCAGCAGCCGCTTCGGTTCCCGCCTGAGCCGCTGCGTTCGCCCGGCATGCTCGTAGTGAACCAGGCCATCCGCCGGAAGGACGACGCGGAGGACCAAGGGCGCAAGGCGAGCCCATTCGTCGCGTTCGCGGCGAAGATCCCCCGAAGGCTCGGCTACAACCTCGGCCCCAGATGACCGCGAACCTCCCGCGACGGGCCAGCCGGAGCTGGTGGCTGGAGGAGGCGCTGGCACAGGACCCGGGCGAGCCCTGTCCGCCGTTGTCCGACAACACCTCCGCCGACGTCGTGATCCTGGGGGGCGGCTATACCGGGATGTGGACGGCGTACTTCCTGAAGGAGCGGGACCCGGGGATCGACGTGGTCCTGTTGGAGCGGGACATCTGCGGCGGCGGGCCGAGTGGGCGGAACGGCGGGTTCGTGAACGCCTTCTGGGACGAGCTGCCGGTCCTGGCCGAGCGCCACGGCGAGGATGCGGCCGTCGCCATGTGCCGGATGGCGGAGCGGAGCATCGACGAGATCGGCGCGTGGTGCGAGGCCCACGACGTGGACGCCTGGTACTCGCGGGGCGGCGACCTCGGCATCGCCACGTCCACGGCGCAGGACGGCGCGTGGCGGGAGAACGCGGAGGCCGCACGACGGGTCGACGCCGGCAACGTCTACGTCGAGCTCTCCCCGGAGGAGGTGGCGGACCGGTGCCGGTCCCCCATCTTCCGGGGCGGCGTGTTTATGCCGGGGGCCGCCCACGTGCAGCCGGCCCGTCTGGCCCGGGGACTCCGCCGCGTGCTGCTCGAACGTGGCGTACGGATCTTCGAGGGGACGCCGGTGCTCCGGTTCCGGGGCGGATCGCGCGCGGAGGCCGACACGCCGGGAAGCCGCGTGTCGGCGGGGAGCGCGATCGTAGGCCTTGGCGCGTACGCAGCGCGCCTCCGTCGGTTCCGGCGGGCCATCCTCCCGCGGGGCAGCTACATCGTGATCACCGCCCCGGCTCCGGAGAAGATCGACGAGATCGGGTGGACGGGCGGCGAGGGGCTGTACGACTTCCGGTCATCGCTCCACTACCTGCGGACCACCCCGGACGGCCGCATCGCGTTCGGGGGCGCGAGCTCCCGGGTCGGTCTCGGCACGGGCCTGGGGCCGCGCCTGGACTTCGACCAGGCGTCTGTGGCTCGGCTGGTATGCGACCTCCACCGGTGGTTCCCGAGCTTCCGGGACGTCCCGGTCGAGTGCGGGTGGGGCGGACCCGTCGACGTCACCGGCCTGCACGTCCCGTTCTTCGGCACGCTTCCACCCGGCAACGTGCACTTCGGGCTGGGGTTCACCGGCGGCGGGGTGGGCCCGTGCCACCTGGCCGGGAGGATCCTGTCGGGGCTGGCCCTCGGGGTGGACGACGACTACACGCGCCTGCCGCTGGTCGGGGCCGAGTCCAAGCCGTTCCCTCCCGAGCCGCTGCGCTCGCCCGGCGCGTTCCTCACCCACCGGGCCATCGTGCGAAAGGACGACGTCGAAGACGAGGGTCGCCGGGCGAACCCGCTCGTGGACCTGGTGGCCCGTCTCCCCCGGCGGCTCGGCTACAACCTGGGGCCGTAGGACGATGTGTGCTCGGGGTGGGGCGGGCGCGGAGCCCGCCCCACGGGAGGAACGCCCTACGTCCGGCCTTACGCGACCAGCGTGACCGGGACCTCCACGACGTGGATCGGCGAGCCGTCCTCCGCGCTCGACTCGAAGACCACGACGGTGCCCTCCTGCGTCCGACCGAGCTCGTAGCTCACGTTCGTCTCGTAGTTGCCGCGGCAGCCGGTGCCGCACGTGGCAGTGGTGAACGTCTGCACGATCGGGTCGTCGTTCTCATCCAGGATCGCGATCGAGACCGTGGCCTCGAACACGTCGGAGGACCCGACGATGGTGATCGGGCTGCGCACGCGCTCGCCAATCACCGGCGACGCCACGAGGATCGGGGGCAGGAGGTGGTCGAAGTCCCTCCGCGCCATGGGGTGGTCGATCACGACACCCTCGCCCGAGAAGACCTCGACCGGAGCGCCCTCGATCTCCAGGGCGACCTCGTCGACGGTCGGGAACTGGGTCAGGGTGTACGTGAGCTGTGCCAGGCGCATCGACACCGACGCCGACCCTCCCCCCGACTCGAACTCGGAGGAGAGATCGACCGTGGCGATGCCGTCGTCGATCGACAGGTCGAGGATCTCCGTGCCGTCCGGCACTGCGGTGGAGACGCCCGCACCGCCCTCCTCGCGCGTTGGGCCCTCGAACAGCTCGGTGAGCGCCGCCCGCCCCACCGCCTGCGTCGCGGGGAGCGTTCGCTCCGTCACGAACAGCCACTCCCGCTCGATGTCGGGCCTCTCGCCCCGGGGGACGTACGCGAACCAGACCTCGAGCGTGACGGTCTTGCCGGTGACCGGGGACTCGGTCGGCTCACTGGTCGGGGTGTTGGCGCCGATGGGCGCCGGCCCGATCACGCCCGAGCCTCGCTCGGCGCACGACACCGCGAACAGGCCGATGACCGCTGCGAGGACGACGGTGCGCTTCATGGCTCTCCTCCTTCCACTCGGCTTCCGCCGTCATCCTGGAAGCCGGAGGAAACGGGAGCGTCACCCCTACGTAACGGTTCGGCAACGGGCAGCCGCAGGGTGAAGCGGCTCCCCACACCGACCTCGCTCCACACCTCGACGTCCCCGCCCAGCAGGCGCGCGTTCTCCAGCGCGATGGGGAGCCCGAGCCCGCTCCCGTGCCCGGCCCGGGAGGGGTCGGCCTTGTAGAAGCGGTCGAAGACGTCGGGCAGGTCCTCGGGTCGGATCCCCGGGCCGCGGTCCGAGACCTCGACGAACGCTGCGCGGCCGTCGGCCCCCACGAGGACCTCGACCCCCTGCCCGCCGTGCTCGAGCGCGTTGCCCACGAGGTTCGACACCACGCGCTCGATCCGCCGGCGGTCAGACTCGATGGAAACGTGGCCGGACCGAACATGGACCCGGCCCGTCCAGCCGCGCGCCTCGATCGTGGCCTCCACGAGCCTTCCGAGATCCACCGGCGCGCGGACGGCCTCCTCCGCGCCGGCGTCGAACCGGGAGATCTCCATGAGGTCCTCCACCAGTGTCCGCAGGCGGGCGACATCGTCCACCAAGAGCTCGGCCGGACGGCGGGCCGGCTCGGGGATGCTATCGAGATGCTCCTGGAGGAGCGCGGCCTCGGAGACCAGCGCGGTGAGCGGCGTGCGGAGCTCGTGGGCCACGTTGGAGGTGAATCGCCGCTCGCGCGTCTCCGCCTCCTCGAGCGCGCGGATCTTCGACTCGAGCGCCTCCGCCATCTCGTTGAACGACGCGGCCCACTGGCCGAACTCGTCGTCCGTGGTCACCGGGAGCCGCGTGGCGAGGAGCCCCTCGGCCATCGATCGCGCGGCGTGGCTGGCCTCCGCGACCGGCGCGAGGGTCCGGGCGGCGACGATCCGCCCGACGATCGCCGCGAGCGCGAGGATCGCGACCCATCCGGCGGCCAACACCGTCGCAAGCTCGCTGACGTCGTCGCGAAGCGCGTCCTCCGGGAAGAACAGATACAGCTCCACCGACGAGCCTGGCGGCCGGGCGCCCACCACGAGGTAAGGGCGACCAGCGACTTCGAGCCGCTCGTACGCGACGTTCCCCGCAGCGACCAGCTGCCGGAGAGCGCCCGGGAGCTCTGGGTTGACCGATGGATCGGAGGCGAACCGGCGGTCGCCGGCGATGACGGCAGCGCGGACTGCGCGCTCCCTCTGGTAGGTCACCGCGAACTCGCTGAGGTTTCTCGCCTCCGAGGGGAGGTTCGCGGCTGTGCGCAGGCCAACGTTGACCTCGCGCTCCGCGCGTTGGAGCGAGTCGCGGAGGCGGGCCTCCCGGACGAGGAGGAAGGACCCCAGCGCCAGGGCGCCGGTCAGCACACCGGCGACCGCGACGAACGCGATCGTCAGCCGGCGGCGCATCCGGGTGGGGGCTGGCACGGCCCGACGCACGTCAGCCCCGATCGAGCCGGTACCCGACGCCCCGGACTGTGGCGATCAGCGATGGGTGCGAGGGATCGTCCTCCACTTTCGAGCGAAGACGCTGGATCGCCACATCCACCAGCCTGGAGTCGCCGAGATAGTCGTAGCCCCAGACGTCCTCGAGGAGGAGCTCGCGAGTGAAGACCTGCCCGGGCCGGCGCACGAGCTCCAGCAGGAGCCGGAACTCGGTTGCCGTGAGGTGAATCTCCTGGCCTCGTTTGCGGGCCACGAACGCGGCCGGATCGACCTCCAAGTCACCCACCGCGATCGAGCGCTCCTCCGGCTCGGTCGCGGCCCGCCGGAGCACGGCCCGGACCCTCGCGACAAGCACGGGGAGGTCGAACGGCTTCGTCACGTAATCGTCGGCACCGAGCTCGAGGCCGACCACCACGTTGGTCGCGTCCGCCTTCGCCGTGAGCATGACGATCGGGACCCGACTCTTCTTCCGGACCTCACGGCACACCTCGAAGCCGTCAACTGAAGGAAGCATCACATCCAGCACCAGCAAGTCGAACGGTGCCTGCCGGAAGCGCAGTAGCGCCTCCCTGCCGTCGGCCGCCGTCGTCACGCGGAAGCCGGCATCGCGGAGCCCGATCGCCGTCGTCTCCCGGATCGACGGGTCGTCCTCCACGAGCAACAGCCGCTCCTCCATCGAGATGAGCCTAGCCTTGACGTACCCGCCCGCGCCGGTATCAGTGGCCCGCCTCCTCCGGCGCCCCCGGCGCCTGGGGTACAACCTCGGGCCCTACCGACCCGGCTTCGGGCCGAAGCACGCAGGGACGTTGGGCCCGAGGCCGGCGGGCCGTTCTTCCTTGTCGAGGCGGCATGCCGCTGCCACAGTGGCACCGACCGACGGGTGGAGATGCGTTCGTGGCCGACGTCATCGTGGCCGATGGCCTGACGAAGTTCTACGGCAAGCAGCGGGGCGTGATCGACCTCTCGTTCGCGGTCGCCCCCGGGGAGGTGTTCGGCTACCTGGGGCCGAACGGCGCCGGCAAGACCACGACGATCCGGACGCTCCTCGACTTCATCCGGCCCACGGCGGGGCGGGCCAGGGTCTTCGGGCTGGACACCCGACAGGGCTCCATCGAGATCCACCGCCGGACGGGCTACCTCCCCGGCGAATACACGCTGTACGAGAACCTCACGGGAGCGGAGTACCTCGACCACCTGGGGTCCCTCCGCGGCGGGGTCGACCGGGCATACGTCGGCGAGCTCGCCGACCGACTCGACCTCAACCTCGGGATGCGCATGCGCTCCTGTCCCACGGCAACAGGCAGAAGGTCGGGCTGATCTAGGCGTTCATGCACCGCCCCGAGCTGCTGATCCTTGACGAGCCGACCACGGGGCTCGACCCCCTGGTACAGCAGGAGTTCCACCACATGATCGGGGAGATCAGGCAGGAAGGACGCACGGTGTTCCTCTCGTCGCACGTGATGCCGGAGGTGGAGCGGCTGTGCGACCGGGTCGGCATCATCCGTGACGGCCGCCTGGTCGCGGTGGAGGACATCGGCGACCTGCGGGCGAAGGGGATGCGGACCCTGGAGATCCACTTCGCGGGCCCTGTGCCGGCCGAAACCTTCGAGGGCTTGCCCGGGGTCCGCGACGTGGCATCGGAGGGCGACCGGGTTCGGTGCACCGTGGTCGGCCCCATGGACGCGGTGGTGAAGGCCGCGGCCCGGTTCGAGGTGGTGGACCTCACCAGCCACGAGCCGAGCCTCGAGGACATCTTCCTCACGTTCTACGGAGGGGGGGAGCGGGATGGCCACGGCGACCGCTACCGCGACCGCGCATAGCCCCATGCTCCGGACCGTGGCGCTGAAGACCCTGAGGGACCAGCGGCGGGCGCTGGCGTGGTGGGCCCTGGGGTTCATCGCCGTCGTCCTGATGTACGCGGGCTTCTATCCGAGCATCCGGGACAACGCCACCAAGTTGAACGAGTACATCGAGAGTTTCCCGGAGCCCTTGCGCCGGGCGTTCCTGGGCGAGAGCGGCGACTTCACCTCGCCCGCCGGCTACCTGAACACGGAGCTGTTCAGCTTCATGGCTCCGCTCCTGCTGCTGCTGTACGCGATCGGGTCCGGGGCCCGGGCCATCGCCGGTGAGGAGGAGAGGCAGTCGCTGGACCTCCTGCTGGCCACCCCGGTCCGCAGGCGGCGGGTGGTCGTGGACAAGTTCGGCGCGATGCTCGCCGGCGCCCTGGGGTTGTCGGTGGTCCTGTGGGCATCGGTGGCGGCGCTGGGATCGCCGTTCGACCTCACGCCAGGTCTCTGGAAGCTGGCCGCGGCCGTGGTGAGCTGCTATCTGCTCGCCGTGAGCTTCGGGTCGATCGCCCTGGCCATCGGGTGCGCTACCGGGCGGCGGGCCCTAGCCATCGGCGTGACGAGCGGCCTCGCGGCGGCCACGTACCTGTTCGACGTCCTCGCCCCCTCGGTGGAGACCCTGGAGTGGCTCCAGAAGCTCTCGCCCTTCTAATACTACCGGGGGGCAGAGCCGATGGTGAACGGCCTGGATCCCGTCCACGCGCTGGTGCTGGCGGCCATCGTGGCGGTCGCCTTCGGCCTCGCCCTGGTGACCTTCGAACGCCGCGACCTCGCCGCGTAGCTACACGGCGGCGATCCCGAAGGGCTCGTAGCCGGGGGCGACGGGCGGCCAGGGATTCGCCGCCTCCCAGGCGGCGCCGACGTCGAGGACCAGGTCGTCGCGGAACCGGGGGCCGGTGATCTGGAGGCCGAACGGGATGCCGTTCGGCGACATGCCGGCCGGCACCGACAGCGCCGGGTGGCCGGTGAGGTTGGCCTCGCCCGTGTTGTAGCCCTCGCCGCCCGCGGGTCCCTCGGTGCCTGGCAGGATGCCGTCGGCCAGCCACCCTTCGTACCCGAGGGTCGGGCAGACGAACACCGCGTCCTCGCCGAGCAGCTCGTCCATCCGCCGCGCGTACTCGAACCGGTTCAGCCGGGCCTCCACGTAGCGGTCGAGCGTGATGCCGAGCGCGTACTCCATGGCGGAGCGGAACGGCGGGCCGAGCTGGTCCAGGTTCGCTCGCACGATCTCGCGCCCCAGCGCGTGCAACCGCTCGACGGCCACGGTGTCGAACCAGTCGTCGTCGGGGTTGCCGGCCGGGCCGAGGATCGACCCGGGCTCGACCTCCTCGACCGGGAGCCCGAGGTCGCGTTCGACGCTCGCCAGCGCCAAGCGGTACCGCTCCTCCACCGCCGGCGGGAGCGGCCCCCGGTCCCACGTCCGGGGCGACGCGAGGACGCGCGACACCCGGCCGCCGCCCGGCTCCCACGACGGCACCGCGGTTGGATCTCCGGCCACAGGCCCCCGCATCACGTCGAGCAGCAGCCGGAGGTCGGCGATCGTGCAGGCGAGCGGCCCGTCGGTGGACAGGTCCATCCACGCCGGGACGGGCCGCCGCCCCACCAGCCCGTTCGTGGGCTTCAGACCGGCCAGGCCGCACAGGGCGGCGGGGATGCGGACCGAGCCACCGCCGTCGGTCGCCGTCACCAGCGGCGCCATCCCGGCCGCGAGCGCGGCGCCGGATCCCCCGCTCGACCCGCCGGGCGACCACTCCCGCCCCCATGGGTTCCCGGTCGGGCCGAACAGCAGGTTGTCGGTGAACCCGTAGAACGAGAACTCGGGGACGTTGGTCTTGCCCACCACCACGGCCCCCGCGGAACGGAGCCGTTCGACCACGATGGCGTCTTGTTCAGCGGGGAGCGCCTCGGCGAGGAGGCGCGAGCCCCTGGTCGTGCGCATCCCGGCCACGTCGGTGTTGTCCTTCACCAGGAGTGGCAGCCCGAGCAGGGGGAACGGCTCGTCCGACATGAGCGCCGCGTCCTGCTTCGTCTGCGCTTCCTCGAGGGCCTCCTCGGCCGGCCGAAGGACCACGACCGCGTTCAGCGAAGGGTTCAGCCTCTCGATGCGCTCGTACGCCTCCGCGACGAGCTCCTTGGCGGAGACCCGCCCTTCCCGAACCGCCGACGCCAGCTCGGACAGCATCTACGGCCGGAACGATCTCACGCGGTCGACGAACCTGCCCCGCCGGTGGTCACGGAGGACGACGGTCGCGGCGTTTCGGCCCGGCACTCCCATCACGCCGCCGCCGGGGTGCGTGCCGGCGCCGCAGAGGTACAGGCCGGGCACCGGCGAGCGGTAGTCGCCGTAGAAGGGGATGGGGCGGAACGAGAACATCTGGTCCGGGGTCAGCTCGCCGTGCATGATGTTCCCACCGACCAGTCCGAACCGTTCCTCGATGTCCTTCGGCGCGAGCACCTCCATGTGCTCGACCGCGTCGGGCAGGTTCGGCGCGAATTCGCCCAGCGTGTCGATCACGCGCTTGCCGAACCGCTCGCGCTCCGTGTCCCACGACCCCTCTCGAAGCTCGTACGGCCCGTACTGACAGAACGCCAGCATCACGTGCTTGCCCTCCGGGGCCAGCCCGGCCTCGTGCGCCGTGGGGAACACCACCTCCACGTACGGATGCTCGCTCGCACGGCCGTACTTCGCGTCGTCCCACGCCCGCTCCAGGTACTCGATGGAAGGCGAGACGGCGGCCAGGCCGAGGTGCACGTTGCCGTCCTGGTCCCACGATGGGAACCGGGGCAGCTCGGACAGCGCGACGTTCACCTTCACCGAGCCGCTTCGCGAGCGGTACCGCCCGACGTCGCGGACCACGTCGTCCGGCAAGCGGTCCTCGCCGACCATGTCGAGATACGTCGTGACGGGGTGGGCCCCCGATACCACGAGCTTTGCCTTGACCAGAGAGCCGTCGGCCAGCTCCACCCCCACTGCGCGCCCCCCGGCGTCGATGGCCACCCGGTGGACCTCCGCGTTCGTCCTGATCTCGGCGCCGGCGGCCTCGGCCGCGCGCCCAATGGCGCCCGACACGCCGCCCATGCCACCCATGACCCATCCCCACGCGCCGGCGTGCCCATCGACCTCGCCGATCCAGTGGTGCATGAGCACGTAGGCGGAGCCCGGTGACATCGGCCCGCACCACCCGCCGATGATGGCCTGCGTGGCGAGGGCGCCCTTCACCCGTTCGTCTTCGAACCATTCGTCGAGGAAGTCGGCCGCGCTCATCGTGAACAGGCGAACCGCCTCGTGGACGTCTCGGCCGGTCCACCTCCGGACCCTCCCGGCGGTCCGGGCCCATCGGGGGATGTCCCGCATCCGCAGGTTCGGCGGCACCACGAACAGGAGGTCCTTCAGCAGCCGGGCCACCCGCTCGAAGTACCGGTCGAACTCAACGTAGGCGTCGGCGTCCTTCTTCGAGAACCGGGCGATGCTCTCGGCGTCACGCCCGACGTCGCCCCAGAGCGTGAGCGATGTCCCGTCCGGGAACGGGACGAAGTAGTCCGGCGTGATGATCGAGACCTGGTAGCCGTGCCGCTTCAGCCGGAGCTCGTCCACGATCCGGGGCGGCATCAGGCTCACCACGTACGAAGCGCTGGAGACGCGGTACCCGGGCCAGGGCTCCTCGGTCACGGCCGCGCCCCCGAGAACATCGCGACGCTCCAGCACCAGGACGTCCAGGCCGGCCTGGGCCAGGTAGGCGGCACACGCCAGCCCGTTGTGGCCCCCGCCGATCACGACGACGTCGCGTTCGAGCGACCTCACGACGGCCGGAGGGTACTGTGCGGCCCGCCGAACCGCCAAGGGATAGCGGCGAGGACCGCCCCGGCGGGGTAGCGTTCTGCCGAGCGTGAACCCCATCCAGCGACGAGCCCTGCGGAACGGCGCCGTGGCCGCGGCGGCCACGGCCGTGGTGCTGTTCGGGATCGATGCCGCCGTCCCCGGAGACGAGGAAGGGCGGGCCACGCCCACGGCCACCACGGCGTCCCCCTCGCCGGTCTGCGAACCGGCCTGGGAGGTCGCCGAGAGCGTCGATCCCGACGACAAGGGCAACCAGCTCTTGGCGGTGACGGCCGTGGCGGCGGACGACGTCTGGGCGGTGGGTGGGTTCGGCCCGCCCGACGCCCCCTCCTCGACCCTGGTGGAACGGTGGAACGGAGCCTTCTGGTTCGTGGTGCCCAGTCCGAACGACGGCACCACCGTGAACGTCCTGAACGCCGTGGCTGCGGCGGCACCCGACAACGTGTGGGCGGTCGGCCGGTCCTCGAGCGGTGCGGGAGACCGGCCCCTGATCGAGCACTGGGACGGCGAGGGATGGAGCGTCTCGCCGGTGGCGGTGCCGGGTGGCGGGATCCTGCACGGCGTCGCCGCGGTGGGTCGCAACGTGTGGGCAGTGGGCTCGTCGGGCAGGGCCGCCACCGAACAGGCCCTCATCCTTCGGTGGGACGGGGTCACCTGGACCCCCGAGGCCACCCCGGCATTCCCCGGAACCAGCGCCCTGCTGGCGGTCCGGGCCGTCGGCCCAAGGGACGTGTGGGCCATCGGCTCCCGGGGCAACCGGCCGCTGGTCCTGCGGTTCAACGGGACGCGTTGGCGGACGGTCCCCATCCCCGCGCGTGGGCCGCTCGTGGCGATCGAGCCGGTCGTGGGCGGCCAGGCCTGGGCCATGGGGTCCGCCATCTACCAGTGGGACGGCACGACCTGGGCGCCGGTCGGGGCTGCCCGGCGCGGAGGCGAGCTCCACGGGGTCGCCGCCGTCTCCACCGAGGACGTGTGGGCGGTGGGCTCGAGCCCTCGGAGCGAGGATGGCGTCACCAGGGCGCTGGTCCAGCGGTTCGACGGCACGGGTTGGGCCATCGTCCCGGGACCGGCGGTGCCGGGACCGGGGGTGCCGGGACCGGGGGTGCCGGGCTCGGAGGGGCCGGGCGTGCCGGGCTCGGAGACCCTCACCGCCGCCACCGCCCTCCCCGACGGCACGATGTGGGCCGTGGGCTATCGCGACACCGCGAAGCGGCGCGCCACGTTCGTCGTCCGTGGCTCTCTGACCTGCACCTGACAGGAGGACGCGACCTGGCGCGCTTCGAGCGGTCAGCTCGCCCGGAACGTGCCCATGACCTCCCGGCACCCCGCACGGATGTCCCGGGCGTGGTCCGGCGTGAATCGGCATTCCAGGCGGTACTGGGTCGTTCCGCGGAAGAGCGCGACCCTCGTGATGGTGAGGGGCTGACCTCCATACAACTCTTCAACCCGGAGGCGGAACACCGGCAGCCCTCCGATCTTCACCCGGGTGGGCCCGCCGGTAACCTTCCCGGAGACGGCCCCGGCAAGCTCGTCCGCTGCCCGCGACATCTCCCGCTCGAACCGGTCGACGTTGGAGTCGTCCACTGGCCGGCTCAGCCGGTAGGCCTGCAACTCCACGTAGTTCAGGGGATCCAGGCCCACGACATCCCCGAACTCGAGGTTCCCCGAGTTCGGGATCCCGGCATCGCCCATCACCGACCACGAGCTCGGGTAGGTGAACGCCCCGGCGAGGACGAGCGCCAGGCCCAGAGCCACCACGACGAGGGGCCGCTGCGCCCGGCGCCGGACGGACGGCCCGGGCACGGTCGTGTCGCGCGACGCTGAGGGTGCCTTCGCCTCCCGGTCGGGCGCGCGAGCGACCACCACGGTCTCGGCGATCCGGTCGCCGAATGGTTGCTTGAGGGGTGACCTGGACGCTGCGATGGCCCCGAGGAGGTAGGGAAGGAAGTAGGGGAATGCATCCAGGAACCTGAGCAGGTTGCGGATGAGTGCGGTCTCGAGCGTCAGTGGCGAACCGCCCCCCGTGACGACGCGCAGCCGCGTGATCCGCTTGCCCAGCGAGGCGCCGAACTCCCTTCCATCAGCGTCATGTAGATGAGCCACACGACCGCCGCGACGACGAGCGGCAGCCCGATGATATGGAAGCCGAACGTTCCGTTCCACGTCTGGAGCCCGCCCTGAGCCGCGGCGAGGGGGAGGAAGATGACCAGCGAGGCCAGCGCGTCGATAACCAGGGCCAGCCCGCGCACCCCGAGGCCCGCGTGCGAGGGTGCAGGACAGGCGGCGGAGAGGTGAACTCAAGGCGAGGTGGGGCGGCCATCGCTGTGAGAGCGCCCGGCGGGTCCTGCATCTGGTTGGCGTCCGTTGAACCCATCCCCGTTCCCAGCGACGGTGCGACGTCCCTCGTCGAGACCGCCTAGAGCAATCGGGACCCAGATCCGTGACTTTGAGACCGGCCGGTTTTGGCTACGTCCCGTCCAGGCAGCCCGCGACCTGCTCCGGCAGGCCCGGGATGGTGAGGCCCCCGCCGCCCTTCACGAAGTCGTAGGGGATCCCCTGCCACGTACCCGGGAGCCCGGGGTAGGTCTTCGGCGACGTGTCCGCACTGTCGAACTGGAACCCGATCCAGTCCGGCGACCGGAACCCCCGTGTGCGGTAGGGCGCGACTGCCGAGAGCCCCCGGCCGAACCGGCGTGACTCCACCAGGAACCGGCCCTGGAACGCCGGGTCCCTCGCCGCGTACAGCTTGACGTACCACCGCTGCACCAGCGCGATGTAACCCTTGTCCGACGGGGGGGACTCCGGGCCCAAGAAGGAACGCATGTCCACCACCACCAGCGGGCCGTCGACCCGGGTCGCGCGGCGGATGATGCCGAGGGGTTGGAGGTACGACGGGGAGTCCCGGGGCGGCGTTACCCACGCGTTCACGCAGGTGGGCGTGGCCTCGCCACTGGTGGGCGGGGGCGTGGCCGGCGTGGGAGGCGGCGGCACGGGCGAGGTCGTTGGGGTGGCCACGGTCGGGGACACCGGCGGCGGAGACGTCGGCGACGGCTCGTTGGAACGCCCGCCCGCGTCGCACGCGGCCACCGCCATGGCCATCGCTGCGAAAAGGGCGAACAGGTACGTTCGTGTCGTCACTCGAGCTCCGTGTGGGGCGGGGTCCGGGGAGGATACCGTCCGGAGCGTTCCTTGGTAGGTTGAGTGGCCGTGCCCGTCGAACACGAGCGCGTGACGCGCAGGCAGTTCCTGTCCCGGTCCGCGATGGCGGTGGCGGGGGCCACGCTCTTCTCGTGCACCGGGGGCCGAATGGTCCCGAGGGTCACCGACCCGACGCCGGCCATCGACACGCAGTGGCCGATCAAGCGCGTCATCTACCTGTTCCTGGAGAACCGGAGCTTCGACAACCTGTTCGGCAAGTACCCGGGGGCGAACGGCACCACCGTCGGCGTGAAGCACGGCCGGGAGGTCCCGCTGATTCGGTCACCCGAGTGGCTGCCGGGCGACCTCCCCCACGACCGGGCCGCCCACCTGAGCAGCATGAACGGCGGGACGCTCGACGGGTTCGACCTCGGCGTCTACGGCCCCGTCTACGCCTACTCGCAGTTCGACGGGGACCAGGTCCCGAACTACTGGGCGCTGGCCGACGACTACGTGCTGTCCGACAACTTCTTCGCCTCGGTCGGCGGCCCCTCGTATCCCAACCACTTCTTCTTCGTGGCCGGGCAGGCGGGCGGCGCGATCGACAACCCCGAGAACATCGAGACCGCGGTGATCGACGACAAGAAGTTCAAGAGCTGGGGCTGCGACGCCCTCGGCGACGACGTGTTCGTGTTCGTGAAGGACGACAAAGGGAACCTCACGAAGCACGACTCCTGTTTCACCTTCGAGACCGTGCCGCAGCAGCTGTCGGGGATCGGCGTGGACTGGGCGTACTACGCGGCCGTTCCCGGCCAGCCCGGCTACTTCTGGAACGCGCTGAACGGGATCGGCCCCATCTTCCACACCGGCATGTTCCACGAGCACGTCCGGCCGGTGGATCGGCTGGTCCGGGACATCGAGGCCGGGAGGCTTCCGGCGGTCACCTGGGTCACGCCGAGGTTCGAGCTCTCCGACCACCCGCCGTTCTCCACGTGCTTCGCCCAGAACTTCGTGGCCGACATCGTGAACGCCGTCATGCGGAGCGACGCGTGGATGCACACCGCCATCTTCCTCACGTGGGACGAGTGGGGCGGCTTCTACGACCATGTCCTGCCCCCCCAGGTAGACGACCTCGGCCTGGGGATCCGGGTGCCGTCGCTCGTGATCTCGCCCTACGCGAAGAGGGGATACATCGACGACGCCCTGGGCGAGTTCTCCTCGCCGCTCAAGTTCATCGAGGACAACTGGGGCCTGCCGTACCTCACCCCGCGGATCGAGCAGACCCACAACTTCGAGCACGTCTTCGATTTCGGCCGGAACCCCAGGAGGGATGCGATGCCGCTCGGGAAGCTGAAGTGCTACGGAGAAGCCTTCGACTTCCCCCAGGACTACCCGGGCTGGGAGCCCGGCATCGTCCCCGTCGACAACCCGGTCTAGGCATCGAGCAACTGAGTCGGCAGCGCCCGGTTAGTCCCCGCCTGATACGAACCTAGCCGCCTACCCCGGGCGGTATGGGCGGCTCGGCCCCTTGCCAGTCGTCCATAAGGGTCGACTCCGCGGCCGGCAGCGTCTCCAGCCTGGCTCCGTCAGGAGGGCGTCGATCAGGGCCTTCGGACCCCGACGTAGGTGGAGGTTGCGTCGGTATGGGTGGCTACAAACCAAGACTCGTCCTCCGGCCACCAAAGAGTGGGCCAGAAGAACGTCCCGTCGGTCGACCGGAGGGTATCGACACGCCGGATCGGCCCCCGGTACACGTGGGTCCCGCGGTCGGGGAGGAACCCCAGGCCGGACGGGTAGTAGAAGAAGCAGGTCGGTTCGCCTCCGTGCTCGGCGAGGACCCGTGCGAGTGCCCGCGCGATGTCCTCGACGATCTCGCCCACCCGGGGCTCCACGTGCAGGCCCTCCCGCGCGATCATGTCACGGCATTCCCAGACAACTTCTCGCAAACGGGTGTTCGGGCCGAGCATGCTGGCCCGGTCTCCGAGCAGCCGGGACCACGGCCACGACTCGGCCTCTTGCTCACCTCGCCTGGAAACCAACAGGAAATGCAACAGCCTGGCGTAGGCCGGACACCGGATCAGTGTGAGGTGCCGAACCCGCTGCGGGCCCTCGTCCCAGTTCATGGGGAACAGCCGGGGGTCTAGGGTCCACAGTACCGTCCCCAGCGTGCGGCGAGCGGTCTCCTCGTCGAGCCGGACGAACGTTGGCCCGAGGTGCCCGAAGGGATCCTCCCCCGGCCCCGGCACGCGCATGTACGTCACGCATGTGAACTTACCGCCAGCGTGAGAGGTGGAGGAGGGCTAAGTCCGGCGGGGGATGACGAGGGCGTCGACGACAAGGCAGCCCTTCGGGCCGCAGATAACGGGGTTCGCGTCCAGGACCTCGAGATGGTCGCCGAGGTCGTGGGCCAGCCACGACATCGCGACCACCGCCTTCGCGAGCGCGCTCACGTCGGCGGGCGGTTGCCCGCGGACGCCATCGAGGAACGGCCGGCCCTTCAGCCCGTCGATCAGGCGACGAGCCCTCGTCTCGTCGAGCGGCGGCAAGGCCAGGCGGCGGTCCTTCAGGACCTCGACGAGCACACCGCCGGCGGCGACGAGCACGAGCGGCCCGAACTGCGGATCGCGCACGACCCCGAGGTGGATCTCCATGCCGGGCGACGCCATAGGGGCGACCGTCACGACCGGCCCGAGCCGGCCGGCCATGTCCTTGTAGGCCTCCTTCACTTGGATGCCGTTGACCAGCCCGAGATGCACGCCGTCAACATTTGACTTGTGCTGGATCCTAGGCATCGCCGTCTTGAGGGCCACGGGATATCCGATCTTGTCGGCCGCGGCGAGCGCGTCGTCGAGCGAGAGGGCCACTTCCGAGTGGACAGTGGGCACGCCGTATTCCGAAAGAAGCTTGAGCACCGCGACTTCGGAAAGCTCTTCCTCTTTCAAAAGGAGAGCGTTCCAGATCTCCCGCGTCTTCGAGTCGACCGGCGAGCCGCCGGTGAGCAATGGCAGGCCTCGGTGGTCGCGGTAGTCGAACAGGTGCCGAAACGCGGCCAGTCCGGTCAGCGTCCCCTCCAACACCGGGATGCCCGCCTCCTCCAGCTGTCGCACGTCGTTCCGATCGATCCCGGCCGCGAAGTTGGACAGCATGGCGAACGGCTTCCCGGTCTCCGGGAAGATCTCCTTCGCCATCTGGATGTAGCCCGTCTCCGGGTCGTCCTCGGTGGTGAGGTCCACGCCGAAGGCGAGCGCGGCGGTATCGGGGTCGTCGAGCAGCGCCCGCATGCACCCCGTCACGACCTCGTTCGCGTCTCGGCCGGTGCCCCAGAAGTCCAGGGGGTTCACCGGCAGCAACTCCTCCTCCAACAGGCCGGCCAGCCGCCTCGTCGTTTCCTCCGAGATCCGCGCCAGCGGCACGCCGACGCTCGCGGCCGCGTCCACCAGCAGCGCCCGCTCGCCCCCGGAGTCGTGGACGGTGGCCAGGCCGCCCGGCCCGGCCCGGCGGCCCGATCCGAACAGGGCCAGGGTGTCGGCCATCTCGTCCAGGTTCTCCACCCGGAGCACCCCGAAGGCCTCGAACAGCGCTTCGTACGCGCCGTCCTCTCCGGCCAGCGCCCCCGAGTGGGCGGTGACCATCTCGCGGGTGAGCGCCTCCCGCCCGACCTTCAGGGCCACCACCGGCACGTCGCGTTCGTTCGCCGCCTCAAGGGCCCTAAGGAAGTTGTCCGGGTCCCGAACGCCCTCGACGAACAGCCCGATGGCCTTCGTGCTGTCGAGCGAGAGCGCGTAGCGCACGTAGTCGGCCGCGGTCGTCACGAGCTCCAGCCCGGACGACACCGCGAGGTTGAACGACAGCCCTCGGTGGTTGTGCAGCAGCGCGGAGAAGGCGGAACCGGAGTGGCTGATGAAGGCGATGGGGCCGGGCCGGAGCCCCTTCGGCTCGTAGAACCCCAGGGCCCGCAGGTCCTTCTCCAGGTTGGCGAAGCCCATGCAGTTCCCGCCGCACACCGCCATGCCAGCCGAGCGAGCGATGGCCGCCAGTCGTTCGGTGAGCGGCGGCCCGTCCTCCCGCGGCGCCTCGTAGCAGCTTGCGAAGATCACCGCCGACCGCGCACCAGCCGAAGCGGACAGCCGGAGCTGGCCCTCGAGGAGGACATTCCCCACGGCAAGGATGGCCAGGTCCACCGGCTCGCCGACGTCCGCGATGGTCCCGACGCACCGGATCCCCAGAATCTCGTCGTACTTCGGGTTGACCGGGAAGATCGGGCCCCGGAACCCCCCTTCGACCAGCTCGACGAGGGCCTGGTGGCCCACGGAGCCCTCGCGCACGCTCGCGCCCACGACGGCCACGGACCGGGCGTCCAGCATGCACTGGAGGGCGGTGCGGCCCTCGTCCGGCGCCACCTCCGAAGCGGTCACGCTCCCGAGGCTACTGCGAGCGCTTGGGCAGCATCCGGTCCCGCTTGGCCTGTCGGAACGCCTGCCACCCGGGGATGCCACACACGCCGCCCCCGGCGTGCGTGGCGCTGCTCCCGTGGTACAGCCCGCGGATCGGCGTGCGGTAGTCCGCGTAGCCGGGGGCGGGCCGCATGTGGAACAGCTGGTCCACCGACAGCTCGCCGTGGAAGATGTTCCCCCCGATCAGCCCGAGCTCCTGCTCCATGTCGTACGGCCCGATCACCTGGCGGGCGATGACCGACGCCTTGAAGTTCGGCGCAAGCTCGTCGTAGAGGTCGATCACGCGGTCCGCGTACTGCTCGAGCTCGTCGCGGTGCGGCTCGTTCACCCAGTCGTCGGGGACCCACTGCGTGAACATCGAGAAGTTGTGCACCCCCTCCGGCATCAGCGTCTTGTCGAGCGTCGTAGGGATGACCCCGTCCACGAAGGGCCGCTCGGCCGCCTTGCGCAGGAGGTGCGCGTCCTGGAACGCTTCCTCCGCGTATCGGGGCGAGAAGCACAACTCGACCGAGCCGGTGTGGTGATCCTGGAGGTTCTTCCCGGGATCGGCGATGAAGTCGGGCAACTCGCTGGTGGCGACGTTGATCTTCACGACCCCGCTCCGGGTCTTCCAGCTCTCGATGTCCCGGACGAAGTCCGGCGGGAGCTCCGCGCGGTCCATCAGCCGGAGGAACGCGATCTTCGGATGGATCGTGCTGACCACGACCGGGGCCCGAAGCTCTTCTCCGCTCTCCAGGGCCGCGCCCACGGCCCGGCCCCCCCGGACCAGGATCTGGGCGACCCGGGCGTCCGTTCGGATGTCGGCGCCGAACGATTCGGCGGCTCGGCGGCAGGCGTCGGCCACGCCGCCCATGCCGCCCTCCTGGTACCCCCACGAGCCGAGGTGCCCGTCGCCGACGTCGCCGATGGAGTGGTGCAGCATGACGTAGGCGGTGCCGGGCGAGTCCGGACCGGCCCACGTCCCGATCACACCGTTGATCGTGAGCATGGCCTTGACCTCGTCCGACTCGAACCAGTCATCGAGGAGGTCGGTGACGCTCATGGTGAACAGCCGGGTCACGTCGCCAACCCCGCGAACGCCGAGGCCCCGCGCCTTCCACACCACCTGGAGCTGGTCGAGGAGGTCGGAGAGCCTCATCGAACCGACCTTCGGGGGCACGTGGAGGAGGAGCGGCCCCATGACGTCGGCCACGCCGGAGAGCCACGCGTCCCACTTCGGCATGGTGTCCGCGTCCTTCTTGGAGAACTGCGAGATCGACTCGTGGTTCTTCTTCGCGTCGTCGGTGTAGACCTTGATGGACCGGCCGTCCGGGAACGCCTGGTAATAGGGGCCGAACGGCGTCACCTTGTACCCGTGCCGCTCGAGCTGGAGGTCCCGGATGATGGTGGGCGGCATAAGGCTCATCACGTACGAGTAGGTAGTGACCCGGAAGTCGGGGTGCTCGTCGAGCCACGGACTGCTTGTGTCGGCCGCGCCCCCGGTCTTGGTGCGGGCCTCGAGCACCACCGTGCGGGCGCCCGCTCGCGCGAGGAACGCCCCGCAAACCAGGCCGTTGTGGCCGCCGCCGATCACGATGGCGTCGTACACGTTCGACATGGCACGGCCTCCTTCGGGTCCCGACCGCCCGGGGCATCATACCCCTAAATTTGAACGGCCGGTCAAGCCCGACGCTAGGTTGCCCCGGTTGACACCCCTCGCCGACCAGGTAGAGTTCGCTGAACGCTTGTTCAAGGTAAGGCGGCACCGGGGTCCCCGGCTGTGTGGCGTTCAAACGCCGGCGGGAGCAGAGGAGGCCCATGAGCGCGGTACGGCCCAAGGCCACGAAGGACCGGCACCGGGAGATCCTGGACGCTGCGGCCCGCGTGATCACCGAGCGCGGCCTGGCTGAGACGAGGATCTCCGACGTGGCGGAGGCGGCCGGGGTCTCCCCCGGCCTGATCCTCTACTACTTCGAGTCCAAGGACCGCCTGCTCTCCGAGGCCCTGACGTACGCGAACGACCAGTTCTTCCTGCGGATGTCCCGCGAGACCCGGCGCATCCCGAGCGCGAAGGAACAGCTCCGCCACCTCATCGACCTGTCGGTGCCGGGGTACCAGCCCGAATACGGCAAGCTCGACGAGTGGGCTCTGTGGATCGAGGTGTGGGTGCGAGCCCTTCGCGATCCCCAGATGGCCAAGGACCGGGAGGTCCTGGACCAGCGGTGGCGCCAGTCCATCGCCGACATCGTTCGTGCCGGACAGGCCTCCGGCGAGTTCGGGCCGGGCGACGCCGAGGAGGTCGCGCTCCGGCTCGGTTCGCTCATCGACGGCCTGGCCATCCAGGTGATCATGAACGACAGCCAGGTCTCGCCGGAGCGGATGCACCGGGCGTGCATGGAGGTCGCCGCGAGCCTCATCGGCTTCGAGCTGGAGCCGGCCGAGGCCTAGCCGGCCAAAGCACGAACCCCGCGCTTCGCTAGCTGGTCGGCCACGATGTTCCGCTGGATCTCGGAGGTCCCCTCCCAGATCCGGTCCACCCGGACCTCGCGGTAGAACCGTTCGGCGACGTTCTCCCGCATGTAGCCGCGCCCGCCGAAGATCTGCACGGCCCGGTCGGCCACGCGGTTCGCCATCTCGCTCGCGTAGAGCTTGGCCATCGAGCAGTGCGCGTGCTGGACCTTCACGTCGACGCCCTCGTCGATCTCCCGGCCCAGGCGGAAGGTCATCAGGCGGGCCGCCCACAGCTCGGTGAGCGAATCGGCCAGCATGTGCGCCACGGCCTGGAACTCGACGATGGGCCTGCCGAACTGGGCCCGCTCCTTGGCGAAGGCCGTCGCCTCGTCGATCAGCCGCTCGGCGGCGCCGCAGCATCGGGCGGCGATCATCAGCCGCTCGTACCGGAACCATGCGTAGGTGAAGTCCATCCCCCCACCCTCCTCGCCGACCAGGTTCGCCGCGGGCACGCGCACGTCGGTGAACTCGACGATCGCGTGGTGGTCGGCGAAGGTGTGGGAGTACGCGGGCGTGGCCACGACGCGAACGCCGTCGGACGGGATGTCCACGATGAATAGCGCATGCGTCCCCCGGTTCGGTCCCTCGGCCAGCTTGGCCTGGAAGAACACGACGTCGGCCTTGTTGAACGACGTGACGTGCCACTTCAGCCCGTTCAGGACGTACGCGTCGCCGTCCCGGCGGGCGGTGGCCTCGATGGCGTCCACGTCGGAGCCGGCGCCGGGCTCGGTGATCGCGTAGCACTCCCTCCGCTCGCCCCGGATGAACGGCTTCAGGTACCGCTCGACCTGGTCCTTCGTGAACACCCCCACCGCCCACGCCGGAGGGTTGTGCAGGACCCACCCCAGGGCGTTCGTGGCCCTCCCGATCTGCTCGGAGACGAGCACCTGCTGGAACACGGACAGCCCGTCGCCGCCAAGGTCCTTCGGCATGTTGACGGCCGACAGCCCAAGCTCTCGGAGCTTCGTCTTCTGGCGCTCGATCACGGCGGGCGGGAGCTCGCCTTGGTTCATCTCGGCATCGACCTCGTAGGGGATCAGCTCCTCGTCGACGAACCGGCGGGCCCGCTCCTGGATCGCGCGGTCTTCATCGGACATGGGGTAGGTCATGGGCTCACCTCCGAGCCGAGCATAGCGTGACTGAACGGCGGTTCAGTTCGGGGCCGGACGAGTCAGTAGATGAACTCGAGACGGCTCGCGTGGCGCCGGAGCTGCTCGAGCGAGTACGGGTCGATCGGGTGCTCCCGCTCGGGAACGTAGACATCGGACTCCGCCCCGAACAGCTCGCCGGAGAGGTACCGCTGCCCGGTGTCCGCGACTACCGTGACGATCCGGTGGAACTCGGGGTGCTTCTCGGCCACCTTCAGCGCCGCGGCAACGTTGATCCCGGACGAGGGCCCGCAGAGGAGGCCTTCCTCGCGCGCGAGACGGCGCGCCATCTCGAGCGCCTCCTCCGTCGACGCCGTCACCAGGCCGTCCATCAGCTGCAGGTCCAGATTCCTCGGGACGATACCGTCGCCGATCCCCGGCACCCCGTGGGTTCCCCACCTCTGCTCCGAGATCAGCGGGCACTCGGAGGGCTCCACGGCGTACGCGCAAACGCTCGAGTCCCTTCCCTTCAGGTACCGGGCGACGCCGGTGATCCAGCCGCCGGTCCCCTGGGCGGCGACCACGGCGTCCAGGGATCCCCCGGTCTGCTCCCAGATCTCGCGGCCGGAGCCCATCTGGGCCTCCACGTTGTCGGGATTCTCGAACTCGGCGGGCACGAAGTATCGGTCGGGATCGGCGGTCACCAGCTCCTTCATCTTCGCCAGCGCAATGTCGATGTCGGTCCCGGCGCCGGGCGTGAGGATGAGCTCCGCCCCGTAGGCGCGGATCATCTTCTTGCGCTCCTCGCTCATGCCCTCCGGCATCACGATGAGGCACGGGTATCCTTTGATCGCGGCCACGGCGGAACAGGCGATCCCCGCGTTGCCAGTCGTGCACTCCATGATTGTCATCCCGGGACGAAGCTCACCCCGACGCTCGGCGCGCTCGATCATGAAGGCATAGATTCGGTCCTTGACCGATCCCGTCGGCCCGTACCATTCGACCTTCGCAAGCAGCTCGTGGCCCACCGGTTCGGTCTTCCGCAGCCGCACCAGCGGCGTGTAGCCGATCCCGTCGAGCATCGACGAGAGCGGTCGCTCGAACCGGTTCCAGTCCATCGTCGGTTCCTCCTCGAACGGGTATCGGTCCCGCCGGGCGAAACGGCCGGTCAGTGAATAGGCTGCCGGTCGCCGGAGCGGGTGGCGTACACGGTCGTCCGTACCGCGAGGCCTACTCGCGGGGGGTCGCCGCGCTTCGTACCCCGAACCGGAACATGAGGACAGCGATTTTCCTCGACGGAACCCCTCCCGCGCAACCGAACCGAGCACGCCGGGGCCCTATCTATCGGCCCTTCGCCTCCCGGATCGCGGAGACCAGGGCGGGGACCACCTCCTGCACGTCGCCGATGATCGCGTAGTCCGCGTGAGCCAGGATCGGCGCCTGGGGGTCGGTGTTGATGACGAGGATCTTCTTCGCCCCCTTCGCCCCGACCATGTGCTGGATGGCCCCGCTGATGCCGCAGGCGACGTAGAGGTCAGGCGCGATGCGCACGCCCGTCTGGCCGACCTGGTCGGCATGAGGGCGCCATCCCAGGCTGGTGACCACCCGCGAGCACCCCACAGCGCCCCCCAGGAGTTCCGCGAGCTCCTCGAGCGGACGGAACCCCTCGGGGCTCCCCACGCCCCGCCCACCGCCCACCACGACCCGGGCCTCGGAGAGCGAGACCTTGCCGGCAGCTCGCTCCTCGCGCCGGGCCACCTTCACCCGGAAGTCCTTCTCCTGCAAGGCGGGGGAGAACTCCTCGACGGAGAACCCGCCGGCCGCGGGCCCTTCCTCCGCCTGGACGGCGTGGGGTGCCGCGGTCAGCAGCTTGACGTCGCCCCGCAATCGGGCCTCCTCCAGCAGGCTGCCCCCCCACCGAACCCGGGTGACCGTGTACGGGTCTCCCGGCTCGACCTCCGTGCAGTTGGCGGCCACCGGTAGGCCCGTCCGGGCCCCCACGTGGGCCATGACCTCGTTCCCCCGGTCGCTCCCCGGGGCCAGGACCGCACCCGGACGCTCTCGTCCCATGAGATCGACGACGCACGCCGCCCACGCCCCGGGCGCGTACTCGTCGAGGCGATCGTCCACGGCAACGTGGACGGCCGAGACGCCGTAGGCGGCGAGGCCGTCCACCGCCCGTCGGGCCTCAGCTCCGACCACGAGGGCGGTGAGCGACACGCCGAGCCGATCCGCCAGACGCCGCCCCAGCGTCAGCATCTGCAGCGAGAGTTCCGAGGTGACCCCGCCGTCGTGCTCGACGAGGCCCACGATCACGGCGGCATCACCCCGATCTGGCGGAACACCTCCACTGCCCGCTCCGCTCCGGCGGCCCCGTCGCCCAGCATCTCGGCCTGCTTGTCGCGGCCCTGTGGGAGCCGAAGCCGCACCTTCTCCAGGCCGGGGGCCGGCCGTTCGGAGCGGAGCCGCTCGACCGGGGCCTTCTTGGCCCGGAGCCGCCCCGGGATCGACGGGTACCGGGGCAGGTTGATCCCCTCCTTCACGGTGATGACGGCGGGGAGGGCGAGCTCGTAGATCTCGAAGCCGCCGGGGCCCTCGCGGCGGGCCACGGCGGCTCCGTCCCGGATCTCCAGCTGCTTCACGCCGGTCACGCAGTGCAGGTCGAGGGCGTGGGCCACCCGGACTCCCACCTGATAGCCGCCGGCGTCCGCGGACTCGTTCCCGAACAGGAGCAGGTCGTAGGCCACACCCGCGTCGCTCTGGTCCCGGACGACCTGGGCGATGGCGGCCGCCGTGGCGCCGGCGTCCCACTCGGCGCCGTCGGTCTCGAGGAGGACGGCCCGGTCGGCCCCCAGGGCCAGGCCATCCCTGAGCTGCTCCTCGGCGGCCTCGGGCCCGAGCGTGAGGGCCGTGGTCGAGCCGCCGTGGGCCTCCACCAACCGGACGGCCTCCTCCACCGCACACTCCTCGTGGGGGCTCACGGTGAACCCCAGGTACCGGGTGTCGATGTCCTGCTCGTCCGGGGTGAGGGTGATGCGACCCCCGGTGATGGGGACCCGCTTCACGCAGACCAGGACGTCCATCGAGCGTCAGCGCTTCAGCCGCTCGTTCGCGGGGTCGAACAACGGCGTGCTCCCGAGGGCGGAGACGGTCACGGGGTACCGCTCGCCGAAGTACTCCACGGCGAGCTCCGTGCCCGCGTCCGCCCGATCCGGAGGGAGATAGGCCATGAGGATGTGCTTGCCCACCGACGGGCCGGAGCCCGCGCTCGTCACGTAGGAGCGCCGGCCCTTCCGGTCCACGGGGGGCTGGCCGTCCCGCGAGAGGATCGGCTCGCGCCCCAGCATGTACCGCTTGACGCCGGAGGACGACGTTGGGTCATCCACGGTGAGCGTGCACAGGACCGCGGCAGGCTCCTCGGCCCGCTGTCGGAGGTACGCATCCCTGCCGATGAACTCGGCGTCCTTGACGGACGGGCCGGCCATCCCCGCCTCGACCAGGTCGTAGTCGAGCTCGAGCTCGTTCCCGTGGGCCCGGTAGCACTTCTCGAGCCGGGCCGTGGTGGCATAGACCCCGATCCCCACGGGGACCACCCCGTGGAGCTGCCCGGCCTCCCACACCACGTCCCAGAGATGCGCGCCCTGCTCCATCGGCACGTACAGCTCCCACCCCAGCTCCCCCACGTACGAGATGCGCGAGGCGAGGACCCGGAGCGTGTCCACGTCGATCCACCGGCACGTGGCGAAGGGGAACCCCTCGTGCGAGACGTCGTCCCGGGTCACCGAACCGAGGACGTCCCTGGCCCGGGGGCCCCACAGGCCCACGGTGCACCACGCGGAGGTCTGGTCGTGGACCTGGGCCGAGCCGTCCTCGGGAAGATGCGAGACGAACCACTTCCGGTCGGCCATCCCCGAGAACCCCCCGGTCACCACGCGGAACCGGTCGTCCGAGAGCCGCATGATCGTGAGGTCGGCCTTCACGCCGCCCGCCGGGTTCAGGAGCGGCGTGTACACGACGCGTCCCACGGGCACGTCCATCTGCTTCACGGCGATCCGCTGCACGCAGTCCAGGGCTCGCGGGCCGGCCACGTCGAAGATGGCGAAAGCCGACAGGTCCACCATGGCGACCCGGTCCCGCATGGCCAGGTGCTCGGCGTTGATGATCGGGGACCACCACCGCGAATCCCACTCCGCCTCGCGGGGCATCACGCGGTCGCCGTACTCGTCGAGCAGGCTTTGGTTGGACCCGTACCAGAACGGCCGCTCCCACCCCGCGGTCTCGTAGAACACGGCGTCCAGCGCCGTCTCTCGCTCGTTGAACGGCGAGAGCCGCACGTCCCGGTTGGAGCTCCACTGCTCCATGGGGTGGACGATGCCGTAGGTCTTGTTGTAGCCCTCGGCGGACCTGGCCAGGATGTGCCGCCGCGTCCGCTGGTGCTTGTAGAACCGGGCGATGTCGGAGGAGTGGGGGTCGATCTCCGGGCACCCGTCCGTCATCCACTCGGCCACCGTCCGCCCGAACCCGGGGCCTTCCTTCACCCAGATCGCGGCCACCGACCACAGCCCTCGGACCTCGGGGGTCTCCCCCACGAGCGGCATGCCGTCCGGCGTGAGCGAGATGAGCCCGTTGACGGCGTACTTCACGCCCACCTTCTCGTCGCCGACGATCTCGGGGAACAGTTCCAGGGCGTCCTCCATCTGGGGATCGAAGTCATCCTTGGTGAACGGCAACTCGGTCGGCGATTGGGCCGCCTGCTCGATCGAGGGGATGTCGTCCGGCTCGATGAGGATCGGCCGGTGGGCGTAGGAGCCGATCTCGAACTCGCTCCCGTGCTGGCGCTCGTACATGTTCGTGTCTACGTCGCGGACGATCGGGTACTCGATCTCGCCCACCGTCTTCTCGAAGAGCGGCACCGGCCCCACGTCAATCATCTGATGGACGGCCGGCGTGAGCGGGATGGAGGCCCCGGCCATCCGCGCGATCCGGGGGCTCCACACCCCGCAGCACACCGCCACCACGTCGGTGCGGATGTCGCCGGCGTCGGTCCGGACCCCGCGGACCCGGCCCCCCTCCACGTCGATCCCCCGCACCTCGGTCTTCGCGGTGATCGTGAGGGCGCCGAGCCGCTGCGCTTCCTCGCGCATGAGCGTGCCGGCCCGCAGCGAGTCGACCACGCCGATCCCCGGGCAGGAGAAGCCACCCAGGATGACCTTCTCGTCGATGAAGGGCACGAGCTCCTTCACCTCGGAGGGGGTGAGCAGCTCGGCCGGCTCGATCCCCCAGGACTTGGCCGAGGCCATGCGGCGCTTCAGCTCTTCCATCCGCTCGGGGCTCCGAGCCACCTCGATGCCCCCGCTCTCGGTGAACACCCCGAGCTCCTTGTACTGGCGGACGCTGTCGAGGGTGATCTTGGTCATCTCCTTGGAGTGGTCCACCAGGAAGATGAAGTTCGACGCGTGGCCGGTCGACCCGCCGGGGTTCGGGAGCGGGCCCTTGTCGAGGAGCACGATGTCCTTCCACCCCAGCCGGGCCAGATGGTCAGCGACGCTGTTGCCCACGATGCCCGCGCCGATGACGACGACGCTCGCCCGGTCCGGCAACGCGTTCACTGCTTTGGGATCTCCTTGGTCGGGTCGAAGTGCGGCATGGTCACGACCGTCGCGGCGACCCGTCCGGACTTCGGGGTATCCACCTGGAGCTCGGTCCCGAGCTCCGCGAACTCGACCGGCACCATGGCGAAGCCGATGTTCTTCTCCAGGCGCGGCGAGTAGCAGGCCGAGGTCACCCGGCCGACCTGGCGGCCGTCGGCGTGCGCGTGGAAGAAGTCGATCATCTCGTTGTCGATGTAGGTGCCGATCGGCTCGCCCCCGATGTCCACCCCGACGAGCTTCTGCTTCACGCCCTGCCGCTTGATCCGGCGGAGGGCCTCTTTGCCGATGAAGTCGGCCTTCTGATCGAGGTCGACCATCCACGTGTAGTGGTAGCCGACCTCGAAGGGGTTGTTCTCGTACCACATGTCCGCGCCGAAGGCGAGGATGCCGCCCTCGATGCGGCGGATGTGGCACGGGCCGATGACCTCGAGCCCGTGCGGCTT
>Ga0209853_1000059_pt1 | contig 27891 bp, 23 predicted proteins | sample GWRWS1_30_40_FD_187224 | JGI IMG/M metagenome (GOLD analysis project Ga0209853, IMG submission 187224) | Riverbed sediment microbial communities from areas with vegetation nearby in Columbia River, Washington, USA - GW-RW S1_30_40 (SPAdes)... | ecosystem: Environmental > Aquatic > Freshwater >...
CCGAGATTCTGGCCCACAACATCGAGTCGGTCCCTCGCGTCTTTAAGGTAGTCCGGCACGGCGGCAACTACGAGCGGACGCTCGCGCTGCTCCGCCGGCCGAAGGAGTGGGGGTATACCTCATTCACCAAGACCGGGATCATCCTCGGGATGGGAGAAACCTGGGATGAGCTCCTCGGCACGATGGACGATCTGCGCACAGTCGACTGCGACATCCTGACGCTCGGCCAGTACCTGCGGCCGGGACCCGACTATCATCCGATCGACCGGTACTACACTCCCAATGAATTCGCCGAACTCAAGCGGATCGGTCTGGAGAAGGGCTTTAAGTATGTAGAATCGGGACCGCTGGTACGGTCGTCGTACCGTGCGGACATCCAGGCCGCGGAGGTGCGGGCCTTCCGCGCTCGGATCGGCTGGGCTTCCGCCGCATCTCCCTCCGGCACCGTTCCCTCCGCCACGGCCTGACGCATCTCCGCTCGACCGCCGTCTGTCTCCACTCGCGGGGCGGGTGGCTCCAGTGAATCGCCAAATAGTGCCCTCTCGGCATCCGCCAGGCATACTGGGCGGCGTGGTCACTGTGTCCCAGGCCGACCATGGAGACTCCGGCGCCTGGCACGCCGCCGACGATTTTGCGCAGCACGTCTACCGCGTGACGTGGAAGTTCGTACAGAGCGATCCGGGGTTGGCTCAGCGGATCCGCGGCGCAGCCATCTCGATCGCCGCGCAGATCGCCGAAGCCTGCCGGTGGCACGCTGGTGGCCGCCGGCGTCGGGCGCTGCAGAATGCGTCGGCGGCCGTCGGCGAGCTCAGCTACTACCTGCACTTTGCGCGGCGGGCAGGGCTGCTGGGGGAGAACGACCTCCGGCGGATGGCGGCTCTGGGACATGACGTGGAACGCCAGCTCGACTTCCTGCTGTCATCATTGGGCAGCACCGGCACGAGTGACCCCAAGGCGTGAGTATCGTCGCAGGAGCGTCTATAGTGGCGCCGAAGTCGGATGGCCGTCAGCCGACTGGAAAATTGAGGAGGGATTCACGTGCCTCGTGAGACCGTCAAGTCCGATGCCGCTCCACAGCCGATTGGACCGTACTCACACGCCGTCAAGGCCAACGGGTTTGTGTTCGTCTCGGGTCAGGTCGGCCTCGATCCACGCACGGGGCAGATGGTGGGGCAGGACATCAAAACGCAGACGCGCCGTGCGCTCGGCAACGTGAAGGCAATCGTCGAAGCGGCAGGGTCCTCAATGGACCGCGTGATGAAGTGCACCGTGTTCCTGAAGGACATGAACGACTTTGGCCCGATGAACGAGGAGTACGGGAGTTACTTCATGGAACTCCCCCCGGCGCGAAGCACGGTCCAGGTGGCGAAACTGCCGCGCGACGCGCTGGTGGAGATCGAAGCGATCGCGGTTATTTAGGGGAGGGCGGGGAGCTTGACTACGAGTTGCGACCCAAGTTAGCTGAGCGCGAGCGAGCAATCGAACTGAGAAAGCAGGGCCTCGCCTACTCGGAAATCCGCGCGTAAGTCCCCCTTGCGAAATCTTCTCTCTCCTTGTCCTTCCTTCGGATCTATTTCAAGCGCCACAACCCGACTCCGAAGCGGAAGAACACGGGACGAGTCTATCATGGTAGTATCAGGATAAGCGCACGTCGCAGCACAGATCTGAATTATCGTATCAATGGGTGGATTGAGATACTCGCAGAATTGCGGGGTCGTCTAACGGTAGGACGAGGGTCTTTGGCACCCTAAGTAGAGGTTCGACTCCTCTCCCCGCAGCCAACCCCTTGTCGTATTGATCCAACTCAGAGAACATGTACCCCGCAAATCTGTCGCCCTGAGTAGTCAATGTACCAGAACCACAATCCATCCCAGACAGCCCCGTTGGATTTCCCTCAAGGGGTCCCATCCCAGGTCATCCCGCACAGATGTGTGCCTGGAGCTCCAAACGCACGTTCGGGAGGCAGTTTCGGGGGATCGGCAGCATCAGGTGTTTACCTGAATGTCGCCAGGGAAAAAGCCTGCCGTGCCCGACACTTCGGCCGGGGCGCCTGAGTCCTTGCCTTCTCGCTCCCATGTAGACGCTGGGATCGATCTGGGCGAGTACCGCCCCCGGAACGGCGACCATCTTTGTTCGGTCTGGACCGCTCCCCGACACGACCGCCAGGCGGGAATGCGATTCTTGAGGAGTATCGGTCCAGACGAGAACGCCCTCTGCGTGCTTGATCCATCGCGGGACTCGCTTCACGAGTCGCCCGAAGCCTTCCCCGATTTTGCGCCTGCGACCTATTCCACCAGCAACGTCCATCTGGACGGAGGGTACTTCGACCCCGCCCGCATGCGCGGCTTTTGGCGGACGCGTTCGCTGGAAGCCGCCAGCCGCGGCGTCCGTCACCTTCGGGCAGTGGCGGAGATGGCATGGGCGCTCCGGGGCCTGCCGGGGACGGAACACGCCGAGGTATTTGAGTCCAGTCTGAACCCGGCGCTCGCCGGGCTGCCGATCTCCGTAATCTGTCAGTACGGCTCGACTCGGTTCCCACCTCGGATCCTTCTGGCGATGCTGCTCAATCATCCGAAGGTGGTGATCGGGGAGCGCGTCTTTTCCAATCCCTTCTATGTCGACCACGATGAGTTCCCGGCCCGGCTGGAGCGGCTGGGCACGGACCCGATCGACGCGCTCATCCCGATCTGGCGTCACTTCCTGCACCGGCTTCCCTCATCGCGTGAGCTGGCGACCTTCCTGTGCAACTCCCTTCCGAGTCTGATCCCTTCCACAAGCGTGTTTGTCCGAACAGACGGCGTTGAATGCCATTTTGACACAACCCTGGAGGCGCTGAACGACAATGGCCACGTTGCCTCCCCGCCTGGAGTGTTCTCCCGTCTGTTCGCGCTGTGGGCCAGCAGTCACGAGATGCTCGGGGGCGCAGTACACGTCGGGACCGAAGGAGCCCAAACTGTCCTCGATGCGACCTACGAGGGACTGTCGACCCGCGTGACGCTGGTTCGTACCGGCAGCTTCTCATCCGGAGAACTCATCCGTTTTACCGGGCTGGCATCGGCCGTTGGTACTGCGCTGGCGGCGCTTCCCAGGACAGGAGCGGGCTCGGATGGAACGGGTCCGGATGGGTAGGGGTTAGGGACCCACCTGCCCGGTATACCCTCACAGTTCTACTCCTGAAGCGACAATCACCCTGTCTCCCGACGACCTAGAGAAGGACTGCGCCGCATGATCGGACGGGCCGGGTAAGCCCGCACGACCTCACGGAATCCCGCCCGGCGAAACATCGCGACGGTACCGGTGTATGCCGACTGCTCGGTCACGCTCCGGGCGGCAGCATCAACCGGATACGCCTCCACGATCGCCGCACCCCGCCGCGCGGCATAGCGTACGGCCTCCCGCAACAGCCGATCCGCAACTCGCTTGCCCCGATGGGCGCGGTCCACGAAAAAGCAGACAATGGACCAGACCGCGGGAGTCCCGCCGTTGAGGGCCTCCGCTTCTCGACGGAACGGCGTCCATCGCGAGAGGCGAGCCATGAATTCGGTTCTCGGCGCGACGGAGCACCAGCCGATGGGGATGCGGTTGTGGTATGCGAGAATCCCTGGAGGCCGGCGTCTGGTGATTCGCCTCAGGGCCGCCCTGGCGCCCGCACCTGCCTTGCGCGAGAACTCCGGCCCCGGCAACCGCCACCACATGCACCAGCAGCCGGCGCAAGCCCCCTGTAGACCAAAGAGACGTTCGAGATCATCCCACCGCGAAGGCGTGAGCGGGTGAAACTCCAGGCGCATCGAGATCCCTCCGAATGGGGACGGTCTTACGCCGGCGCGGCGACAAACCCTCGTGGGGAAACGTCAGGAGCCGGTATGCCCCTGTGGGCGGCCGGCTCTCCGGGTCGAGGCGGATGAGCCGCGAGAGGTGCAGCCGGAGGTGATCGCTTGCCTATCACGTACGGTGGCGAGGATACCCCGGCCCGCGCACGACACGACCCGGCCTGGCGCCCGTGTGTTCTCCGTTCCTGATGACCTGGACCCCGTTCACCATCACGTGGACGACGCCCGTCGCGTACTGGTGCGGGTGCTGATAGGTGGCCCGGTCCGAGATCGTGGCGGAATCGAAGACAACGACGTCGGCGAAGTACCCGGGCGCGAGCCGGCCGCGGTCGCGGAGACCGAGCGTGCGGGCGGGGAGATCGGTGAGCTTGCGAATCGCTTCTTCCAGCGGCATGATCCGATCCTCGCGGACGTACTTGCCCAGCACGCGCGCAAACGATCCGTACGCGCGCGGATGGGTGCCGATGCGGAGGAAGACGTCCTCTGCGGAGTATGATCCCGCGTCGGAACAAAAGCTCACCCAGGGCTTCGCCATGATCGAGCGCACATTCTCCTCGGACATGGTGAAAAACACCGCGCTCACGTCGCCGTCGTTCTCCACGATCAGGTCCATCACCGTGTCCTGCCAGGTCCGCCCGCGCATCGCGGCGACTTCGGCGAGGGACTTGCCCGTCAATGATTTCAGCGCGTCCCGTTTGAAGCCGACGACGAGGATCTGCTCCGGTCCCGTGAACAGCACCATCTCCCGCCTGATGCGCTCCCTCATTGCCGGATCGCGCAGCCGCGAGATCATCGCCGCTTCCCCGCCTTCGTGCGCCCACGGCGCGACCCCGGTGTCCAGGCCTGTGGACGAGGCTGTGTACGGATAGACATCGGCTGTGACGGCAACCCCGCGCGAGCGCTCTGTCTCAATTCGAGCCAGTGCCGGTCCCAGCCGCGCCCAGTTGGCGCGACCGGAGACCTTCAGATGGTAGATCTCGGAGCGGACGCCGGTCCGCGTCGCAATCGTGAAGAATTCGTCCAGCGCCTCGTCGATGCGCGCCTCTTCATTACGAATGTGCGAGATGTAGAGGCCACCCGCTTCGGCGGCGACCTCCGCCAGAGCGATGAGCTCGGGCGTCTCGGAATAGGTCGCGGGCGGGTAAATCAGCGCGGAGGATACGCCGACCGCGCCATCGGCCATCGCTTCCTGCACGAGGCGCCGCATCTGGTCGAGCTCCCGCGGCGCCGGACGGCGATTCTCGTATCCGAGGACGTTGATACGCGCCGTCGTCGCGCCCATGAACGAGGCAACGTTGCACGACACCCCACGCGCCGCAAGATGGTCCAGGTACTCACCCAGCGTCGTCCACTCGACCGTGTACTTCAAATCCCCCTGGCGCTCGGACATCTCTCGCCGCATCGCCGGGGTGAGCGGACCCATAGACGTACCCTCGCCAAGGATCTCGAGCGTCACGCCCTGCCGGATGTCGCTCTGGGAACGGCCGTCAACGAGCAGGGACGCGTTGGCCCAGCTCAGCATGTTGATGAACCCTGGAGCGACGACGCGTCCCCCGGCGTCAAGTTCCGCGCGGCCGCCGTCCGAAATCTTCGGGGCAACGGCTGCGATGCGGTCGCCCGCAATCGCCACGTCTCCGGGACGCGGGCCACTCCCGCTCCCGTCGCAGACGAGGCCGTTGCGGATGATGAGGTCATGCGGCATACGAATCCTCCACAAAAAGATGCGTGCGCCTAGCTAACGGATTCGGGGGAGGAATCGTTTTCCCACCCAGGGAATGAGTCGATGAATCTTCACGCGGAGGCGTTGATGGAGCGAGTGCGGGCCGTGGTGCTGGCCGCGGGAAAGGGGAAGCGGATGCACTCCGACCTCCCCAAAGTCCTCCATCTCCTCTGCGGCCAGCCGCTGCTGACCTACGTCCTCGACGCCCTTTCCGCCGCCGGCATCGCGCGGCCTATTGTCGTGGTCGGCCACAGCGCCGACAGCGTGCGCACCGCCGCCGGCGGAGGCGTGGAGTTCATCGAGCAGCGGGAGCAGCTGGGCACCGGCCACGCGGTGATGCAGGCTCTGCCGCGTCTCGAGGGTGGGACCGGCCCGGTGCTCGTCCTTTACGGCGATACGCCGCTGTTGCAGCCGGAGACGATTCACGCGCTGCTGGACCTGCACCGGTCTTCCGGCGCCGCGGCGACCATGCTCACCGCCGCACTGGACGATCCTTCCGGCTACGGACGGATCATTCGCGGGAGCAGCGGAGCAGTGGCCCGCATCGTCGAAGAGGCCGAGGCGACACCGGACGAGGCCCGCCTGCGGGAGATCAACGCCGGTACGTACGTCTTCGATCCCGCAGCGCTTCGCGAGGCGCTGTCAAAGCTCCGGCCGGACAACACGCAGGGCGAGTACTATCTCACGGACACGATTGCCGCACTCCTAGCAGCCGGCCGGCGCGTCGGCGCGCTGCTCGCCGACGCCGAGCAGGCCATGGGCATCAACTCCCGCCGCGAGCTCGCCGCCGCCGAAACGGTGATGCGTCGTCGTATTCTCGAGCGTCTCATGGACGCGGGGGTCACCATTATCGACCCGGCGACGACCTATGTGCACGGCGGCGTGCGTGTCGGCCGCGATACCGTCATCCATCCACAGTCATACCTCGAAGGCGCCACCATCGTGGGCAGCCGGTGCACCATCGGCCCGCAGGCGCGACTCGTTGATGCGGTGCTGGACGACAGCGTCACGGTCGTGGCGTCCAGCGTCACAAAGAGCCAGGTCGGCGAGGGCACGAGCATCGGGCCGTACAGCCACCTGCGTCCGGATAACCGGGTGGGGCGCTTCGTCGAGATCGGCAACTACGCCGAAATGAAGAACTCCACCGTCGGAGATTACACCAAGGTCCACCACATGAGCTATCTCGGCGACGCAACGGTGGGCACGCGGGTGAACATCGGCGCCGGCACGATCACGTGCAACTACGATGGGAAAGGCAAGTACCCCACGGTGATCGAGGACGGGGCGTTCATCGGCAGCGACAGCATGCTCATCGCGCCGGTGCGCATCGGCCGGGGCGCTGTGACGGGCGCGGGGGCCGTGGTGAACAAGGACGTGCCGCCGGGCGGAGTGGCGGTCGGCGTGCCGGCAAAGGTGATCAAGTATGTCCCAGCAGACGTTGCGCGCTGAGCCTCAGGTCATATCGCGGCGCGCCGAGCCGCGGGCGCGCCTGAAATTGCTCGCCGGAAGCGGCAACCCCGCGCTGGCGCGGGAGATCGCGGACACGATGGATGTGCCGCTGTCCGACCTCAGCATCTTCCGCTACGCCGACGGCGAGATCGGCGTGCGGATTGAGGAGAGCGTGAGGGGCGAGGACGTCTTCGTGATCCAGCCCACCTGCCCGCCGGTGAACGAGAACATGGTCGAGCTGCTGGTCATCGTCGACGCCCTGCGTCGCGCCTCGGCCGACCGGATCACCGCGGTGCTGCCGTATTTCGGATACGCCCGCCAAGACCGCAAGATGCGGCCGCGTGAGCCCATCTCCGCGAAACTCGTGGCCAACCTGCTCACGGCCGCGGGCTGCCACCGCATCCTGGCCATCGACCTGCACGCCGGCCAGCTGTGGGGATTCTTCGACATCCCGCTCGATCATCTGCCCAGCCGGATGATCCTGGCCGACTACTTTGCGCAGAAGCGCCTCGACAACGTGGTCGTCGTCTCGCCGGATGTCGGGGGTGTGCAGCGGGCGCGCGAGTTCGCCAAGCAGCTCGGCGCGCCGATCGCGATCATCGACAAGCGCCGGGACCGACCGAACCAGATCAAGGAGGTCGTGCACGTGATCGGCAAGGTCTATCGCCGGACCGCCATTATCGTGGACGACATCATTGACACCGCCGGCACGTTGACGATGGGCGCGCAGGCGCTGTACAAACGCGGCGTCTCCGCGGTCTACGCCTGCGCCACCCACGCCATCCTCTCCGGCCCGGCGATGCAGCGCCTCGGCAGCAGCCGCATCCAGGAGGTCGTGGTCACCAACACGATCCCGCTGGCGCCGGAGAAGCTCATCGAGAAGATCACGGTGATCTCCGTGGCTCCGCTTGTGGCGGAGGCGGTGCGCCGGATCCACCAGGATACGTCGGTCAGCGAGCTCTTCGATCGGTAACGGCGAAACGGAGAACCCGTCTTTGATTCCGCGGCTGCGTCTGTTGAGCGGCCACGCGGGAAAAGCCTAGAGTGACGGCATGAGCATTCCTGCGTACCTGGTCGCCGGCTTCGTCGCGCTGATCGTCACCTACGCGCTCACCCACGAAATGCAGTGGATCTCCCGGCGCCTGGGTGCCGTCACCCAGCCCGGCGGCCGGCACATCCACGCTCACCCCATCCCACGCATGGGCGGCCTGGCCATCTTCACCGGGGTGATGCTCGGGCTGCTGTGTGCGCTGCCCATCGACCATCCGATCGCGCTGGTGCGTGAGCCACGTTATCTGGTGCTGGCCGTGCCCTATAAGCCGATCGCCGGTCCGCTGCTCGGCCTGCTGCTGGGCGCGGTCGCGATCACGGCGCTGGGAGCCATCGACGACGTGCGCGGGCTGCCCGGCCGCCTGAAGTTTCCGCTCATCTACGCTGCGGCCGCCGTCCCCGTCCTCTTCGGGATGACCACGCGATTCATGACCAACCCCCTTGACGGCAGCGTGATCCCGCTCGGCATCATCGGTGACGTCTTCACGGCGGTGTGGCTGGGGTCGATGGCCATCGCCATGAACGAGATCGACGGGGTGGACGGCCTTGCCGCGGGCATCGCCGCCATCACTGCGGCCACGCTCCTCATCGCGGCGGCGACGCGTGTCGATGCGGCGATGATGATCGTCGTCGCGGCGGTCGCGGGCGGGGCGCTCGGCTTCCTGCGGCACAATTTCCATCCCGCCCGCATCTTCATGGGCGACTCGGGTTCGATGTTGCTGGGGTACTTGCTTGGAGCCGCCGCCGTGCAGGGACTCTTCAAGACCGTCACCGCGTTGAGCCTCATCATCCCGCTGCTCGCCCTCGCCGTCCCGATCCTGGATACGGGATACGCGATCGTGCGCCGCTACCGCAACGGTGTGTCGATCTTTCTCCCGGATCGGGGACACTTGCACCACCGGCTGCTGGACCGGGGGCTCAGCCAGCGGCAGACGGTGTTGGTGCTCTACCTCCTGAGCGCCCTGCTCGGGCTGGGCGGTCTCGCGGTCGCGGGCATCAACCGGACTCCGTCGCTCGTGCTGCTCGCGGGAATCGTGCTCGCGCTGGTGGTCTTGGCCTGGCGGCTCGGGCTGCTCCGGGCGCGTCCGCGACCCGCCGGCATGAGTGATCCCCCTGGTGAACCGGTCGCAGGCACAACCTCCACGGACTAACTGACCAGGACGCCGGTGAGCGCGATCCGCGTCATGACCATCTTCGGGACGCGTCCCGAGGCGGTGAAGATGGCGCCGGTGGTGCAGCGCCTGCGTGAGAGCAGCGACTTCCACCCAATCGTCACGGTGACCGGGCAACACCGGGAGATGCTGGACCAGGTGACGCGGCTGTTCGGGATCACCCCCGACCACGACCTGAACGTGATGCGCCCCGAGCAGTCGCTGGTCGACATCACCACCCGGGCCCTGCGGGGGTTGTACAAGGTGCTCGAACAGGTCCGGCCCGCGATGGTGCTGGTGCAGGGCGACGCCCACTCCACGTTCATCGGAGCGCTGGCGGCATACTACCACCGGATTCCCATCGGCCATGTGGAGGCCGGGCTGCGCACCGCCGACAAGTACCAGCCCTTTCCGGAAGAGATGAACCGGCGCATGACATCGTCGCTGGCCGATCTGCACTTCGCCGCCACGCCGTCGGCGAAGGCGAATCTCATGCGCGAGGGGGTCCACGAGCGCGCCATTGTCGTCACCGGCAACACGGTCATCGACGCGCTGTACGCGGTGAAAGACCTGACGGGTATCCCGTCCGTAGACGGCCTGCCGCCGCTGGAGGGCCGCCGCTTGGTGCTGGTGACGACACACCGCCGGGAGAATTGGGGCGATCCCCTGCGCGAGATCTATCTGGCGCTGATTGACCTGCTGGAGCGATTCGAGGACGTCGAGCTCGTCTTCTCCGTCCACCCGAATCCGGCGGTGCGGCGCGTGGTGAACGACGTCCTGCGCAGCCACCCCCGCGCGCACCTCATCGAGCCCCCCGACTACGGGCCGTGGGTGCAGTTGATGCAGCGAGCGTATCTGATTCTGACCGACTCGGGCGGCATCCAGGAAGAGGCGACCGCGCTGGGACGGCCTGCGCTGGTGCTGCGCCGCGTCACGGAGCGGCCCGAGGGGGTGGCCGCCGGAACGCTCAAGCTCGTGGGGACCGATCGGCGGCGGATCGTGGATGAGGCCGGCCTTCTGCTGACCGATGCCACCGCCTACCGCGCCATGGCGCGGGCCCACAATCCTTACGGAGACGGCCGGGCCGCGGAACGAATCGTGCAGGCGCTGCGTTACCATTTTGGGAGGATTCCGCAACCGCCCGAGGAGTTCGCGGGCTAGCGTGGACGCTCCCGAGGTATAATCACGGATGATGCACCGGGCAGCCCATGGGGCGCTGGCAATCGTTGTCCTGGCGACGGCGACGGTCATGGCCGCGCCGAGACCGGCTGTGCTCGAAGTGAAGAGCACGCTGGCCGGCGTTGTGCTGGCCGAAGAGCTGGTGGAGGCGGGGACGCGGGTTGAAGACGCGCAGCCGCTGGTCTACGTGCGCACGTCGTTGACGGGCACGAGGGCGGTGGCGGCCCGGGCGCCTCGCGAGGGTGTGGTGCGCGAGGTGCTGGTCGCGCCGGGCCAGCGCGTCGAGCGCGGAGACGTGGTTATTCGCATCGATCCTCGCTGATCCCCACGAAAGCAATGCATCGGGCATGGGCGCCGGGGGGAGCCCCGGCGATTTTTTTGTTGCGTGGAGAATGGCCGCAGGGATTTCCTGTGCGCCGGGGCGAAGTTGACCTTTCCGCAATGACTCATGTGGGCGGGCGGTGAGGCCGGGGTAGCGCGTCCCGCCGTAAGAAAAGAGGAGGAAATGATCGTGGCTCGGATCGTGGCAGTGACGGTATTGGTGGCGGCGTTGGTGCTGCCGATGGCCGGTTGGGCGCAGGCGCAATCGTCGCAGGGCGTGCCGCCGATCATGCCTGTGGGCGAGATCCGGCCGGGTATGCGCGGGATCGGCCGCACGGTGATCAAAGGACAGCGGATCGAAGAATTCGCGATCGAAGTCATCGGGACGCTGCGCGGCGGCGGAGGCATCATCCCGGTCAGCCATCTCATTCTGTTCCGAATCTCCGGCCCGTTGACCGACCGATCCGGCGGGACCGCCGCCGGGATGAGCGGCAGCCCCCTGTACATCAACGGCAAACTCATCGGCGCCCTCAGCGCGGGCTACCTGTTTCAACCCGACAAGCGCGACCTGGCCCTGGCCACCCCGATCGAAGAGATGCTGCGCGTGCTTGAGCTCCCCGCGGGCGCCCCGCAGGCGGCGTGGCCTCGGACGTTCGTCTCGGATCGTCCCCTGCGGCTCGCCGGCCGGCCCGTGGAGCGCGTCGTCATCGCGGACGACCTCGATCAGGCCACATCGATCGAAGCGGCGCTCCCCGGAGTCAGCGCGTTCATCCCCGCCACATTTCCGGTCACCGTCTCGGGGCTCTCGCCTCGCGCGAAGCGCATCGTGGAGGCAGCCCTTGGCGTGAAGCAGCCGCTCTTCCAGAGTGACGGCGACGCCACAACGTTCGACGCGGCGCCGATTACCGGGGGCAGCTCGGTGGGCGTCCTGCAGGCACGCGGAGATCTCAGCTTCGGCGGGATCTGCACCGTGACCCTGCGCGTCGGCAACAAGCTGCTCATCTGCGGTCATCCCTGGGAGCTGCTGGGTGACGTCGAGTACGCGCTCACCACTTCGGACATCATCACCGTCGTGCGCACCCTGGAACGGCCGTTCAAGGAAGGGAACCTGGGTGAGATGATCGGGAAGGTCGACCAGGATCGCGGTCCCGCCATCCGCGGCGTGGTGGGCCAGATGCCGCGCATGTTCGCGGTGCGCGTGTCCGTCACCGATCTCGATACGGGCACCCGCGTGGACAAGGGCACGCAGGTCGTGCGCCGGCGCGATCTGGCCAAGATATTCGCCACCGCGATGACGCTGACGGCCATCGACCGTTCCCGGGATCAGATCCTCGGCGGCGGCACCGCCACTGTGACCATGAGCCTGCGGGGCAAGGGTCTGCCGCGGACCATCACCCGGAAGAACATCTTCTACAACAGCCGCGACATCGCGCTGGCCGCATTGCTCGAGATGCCGGACGCGCTGAACTTCCTCTTTTATAATGACCTGGCGGAGATCGATCCCATCGACCTGAGCATCGACATCTCGCTGACGACGAAGCGCCAGACCGCGGCGATTACCGACGCCGTCGTAGAGCGCCGCGAGGTTGCCCCGGGCGACATCCTGCGCACCCGGCTGCTGGTGCGGCCGTTCCAGGAGTCGGTGACGTCGCGCGTCATCGACATCATGGTGCCGCGGAACTTTCCGCGCGGGCCCGCCGTACTGGTCATCAGCTCTGCGGGGCCGCAGATCACCGTTGAGTTCCCGCTCGAGGAGCGGGTGACGCAGTTTCTGCTGCGGGAGCCGGAGCCCAGTCCGGTGGACAGCCTCGTGGGCGCGATCGAGCTCTTCGAGGACTTCGGAAAAAATACGGACGTGCTCCTTCGTCTGGTGCCTTTCGGGCTGCCGGCCGAGGGCGGGGAATTCCTGAAGTTTGACGTGTTCGCGGGACGGATCGTCCGCACCGACTGGGTGATCCAGGGCTCGATGCAGATTCCCATCCTGGTTCGGTAAGCGTCGGGGCGAGAAGTTAGGTTGAGAGGTCCTCAGATGCGGCGTCCGCGGGAATGAGGTAGAGGGGACGCCGCCGGTCCGTGCCGGCGGACAGGGTGAGTTTCGGGTGGACGATGCGCAGAAGGCTCATTGCGATCGTAGTCCTGGCGCTGGGCCTCGCCGCCGGCTTCCGCTGGCTGCTCTCTACCGGCGTGCTCCTGGAGTCCACCCGCGCCCGCCTCGTGGACGACGCGCGGCGCTCTCTGGGCCGTGAAGTCACCGTCGACCGCATCAGCGGCGATCCCTACCGCGGCCTAGTCCTCACCGGCGTCAGCGTCCGGAGTCCCGCCGGAGTCGCCACGGGCGACTTTTTCACCGCCCCACGCATCACGGTGTACTTCGACAGCGGCCGGCTGCTGCGCGATCTCGCCGCGCGGCGCGGCGTCATCGCCAGCATCACGCGCATAGACCTGGAGCGTCCGTTTCTCGTGCTGGCCCGCGACTCACGCGGCCGATGGAACTTCTCAGACCTCTTTGCCCGCAAGCCCGGTGCGCCCGCCCAGCCTCCCGCCTTTCGTGGAACAGTGGAGCTCCGCGAGGGTTCCTTTGCCTTTTCGGATGCGCTGCGGCTGCCGCGGCGGGCCGGCCCGAATCCGCCGTCTCCGTTTGCCTCACACTTCGACCGCATTACCGGCACGCTCGATTTCAGGGCCGCGCCCCAGGTGGGGCTCGTTCTCGACGCCGTGAACACCGACGGACGCACTCCCGCCCTGCTGCGGGCGACCGGCAAGACGACCCTCGGTGAAGGGACGTTCGATTTCGACGTGGACGCTCGTGGCGGGTCAGTGGACTTCTGGGGACCCTACTTAGTTCGACTGCCCTGGCTCGATTGGAGCGGCGGCACGTTCGATGGACGGCTCCACCTGCTCGCTTCGCGGTGGGGGCAGAAGGTCGTCCTCGATTACCGCGGCAACCTGGTGATGCGCGACGGCAAGGCGGTGTTGCCGGCGCAAGCATCGGTGCTTTCCAATATCGACGGCCCGATGTCCGTCGATAATCTGGGCATCACCACCGATGGGATGACGATGGCCGTCGATGCCTCTCCGCTGTGGGTGCGCGGGACGGTCATGCATCATGCCGGCGTCCACCTCGACCTCGCCCTGCGCTCAGAGGTGCTCGACCTGCGCACGCTGCAGCGGCTGTTCTTCCCGCGGGCGCGGGTTCAGCTCGCAGGCCGGATGGGCGGAGAGGCGCGAGTCGTCGGGCCGTTAGGCGTGCCGCGCCTGGAGGGTGAGATTGCCCACGCGAGCGGGAGCATCAACCGCCAGCCGTTCACCGACGCCTCTGGCCGCTTCAATTATTACGGTGGGGTGCTCGTGTTTGATGACATGTCGGCGGCCTCCGCTGGAGGCCGCCTCCTGGGTCACGCCCGGCTGAACTTCAATGCGGGCAGCTTCTTCTTGCTCGCCGATGCGCGATCTGTAGACACGCAGGGCCTGAGTGGAGCCCTGAACATCGCCCCCACGCTGCGCGGCCGAGCGAGCGGGGTGATTGCCGCGGCCGGTGCGCCGGGAAGCGTGATCGCCCAGGGACGCGTAGAGATGGATCGGGGCCAGGCGATGGGCGTGGGATTCGACCGGCTCGAAACCATATTTGGCTACGACGCCGGCCGGGTAGACCTCTACCGCCTCGAGGCGCGCAGCGGCCCGACCAGAGTGCACGCCTCGGGCAAGGTGAGCCGGTCCGGTGCACTCGACCTGTCACTGACTGGGACGGCCGTCAACCTCAGTCGGCTCGCCGACCGCTTCGGCCTCCGCCGCTGGCTTGCGGGCACGGCCGACGTACAGGGGCGCGTCCAGGGATCCTTCGAGGCTCCGGAGCTCGTCGGCACGGTGCGCGGCCGACAAGGCCAGCTGGGACCATTTCCCTTTGACGAAGCCCGAGGCCGCGTCCGCGTGACGACGACCGGCCTCCAGACGCCTGGACTCGTGCTCTTCGACGGCCCCGGCCGGTACTTCGCCGCAGGCGAGATCCGCTGGGCAGAGCCGAGCCGTGTCAATCTCACCGCGCGCGCGGCCGACGTTCCGGCGCAACGCCTGCTGGAGATTGCCGACATTCCGGTCCGTCTCTCCGGCACGGTGGAGAGCACAGTGCGGCTGTCCGGGCCGATGCACAGACCCCTCGCCGAGGGCACCATGGTGATGCGCAACGGCCGCATCGAAGGTCAGCCCGTGGATCAGGCCGAGGCGTCGTTCCGCTGGACGGGGTCCGACCTTCTGCTCGACCAGTTCACTGCGCGGGCGAATTCATCCCTCATCGACGCCCGCGGATCTATCAGCCGGGCGGGTCAGCTGGGGATTACGTTTTCTGCGGCCGGCCTCGACCTCAAGGACATTGCAGTACTGCGCACCAACGCCTTTCGCGCCGCAGGACACATCGACCTGAATGGAACGCTTGGCGGGACGGTCCAGTCCCCTTCGATCACCGCCGCCGTACTGAGTAGCGATCTGGTTCTCAACGACCAGGACTTTACCCGCGCGGAAGGAGCGGTGCAATACCGTCAGGGGCGGCTGCAGTTTGCTCCGCTCACACTGAGCCAGGACGGCGGCTTCTTCAGCCTCTCCGGCGTCGTGGTCCTGCGCGACGATCCGGTCGTGGACGTGCAGATCGCCGCGCGGCAGGGACAGCTTGCGACACTGCTCGGTTTCGCGGGCATAGAGCCGCCATTCGCGCTGACCGGCGCAATGGACGGGGCTTTCTCGGCCTTCGGGCCAATCAGCAGCCTGCGGGCCTCGCTGAACTTCAACCTCACCGACGGCCGGGTCGGCGACCACCAGATCCGGCAGGCGTCGGTGGGGGCGACCCTCCAGAACAACGCGATCATGCTGCGTACGTTTCGTGTGGTCCCGGCCCAGGGTGAACTGGTCGGCGCCGGCCGCATCGACCTGCGCGGAAAGTCGGAAGTGGAGTTCGGCGGCAAAGGTCTCAGCCTGGACCTGCTGCGGCCGTTGTTCGGGATCCCCTGGCCGCTCGCCGGAGCCCTGGACTTCACGCTGCAGCTGAGCGGTGATCTGGACGATCCGCTGCTCGGCCTCTCCGCCGACGCCACGGACGGCACGATCCGCGGGGTCCCGTTCGACAAGGTCTCGGTGCAGGCGTTCTACCGCAACGGCCAGCTCAACGTCGAGCACGGCCTGTGGCAATGGCAGGAACAGCGGCACAAAGCCCGTTTGACGGGCACGGTGCCTTTCGACGTGGCGCATCTGCAATTCGATGCCGTCCGGCCGGTGAACATGCGCCTCGAGCTCGTCGATTCCGATCTCACTCTGCTGGGCCTGCTGACGGACAAGGTGGAGCGGGCAGAGGGGCGGCTCGCCGGCGAGGTGGCCATCAGCGGAACGGTGGCGCGTCCGCACATGGAAGGCACCCTCACCGCCACGAATGGCACGATCAAGCTCCGCGGGATCGATCCTCCGCTGACGGCCGTCGCGGGGCAGGTCATGTTGAGGGAGGACAGTGTCCAGGTTGTGAACCGTCTCTCCGCACGGATGGGGGACGGGGACGTCAGCCTCTCGGGCAGCCTCACCCTCTCCAACTTCCTCCCGAACCAGTTCGCGCTTCAACTGACCGCCGATGGCGCCCGGGTAGAGTATCCGCAGGTGTTCATCGGAGCGATCGACACCGACCTGCGCATCACAGGGACGGCGGGCCGGCCCGCTCTGGCCGGTACGGCGAGGCTGTCCTCCGGCGACCTCTTTGTCACCTCGCTGCGCGATGAATCGACGGGTGACGGGCAGGCAAGGCTGAACCCCACGCTCAACGTGGAGATTGCCGCGGGTGACGCCCTGTGGGTGAACGTGGGCAGCCTCCGCCTGCAGGTGCACGGGACGGTCCGCGCGACACAGACGTGGGAGCAACCGGAGCTGGCCGGCGAGGTGACAGCCGGCCGCGGCACGTTCGTCGCGTTCAGTAACACGTTCACCCTCACGGAGGGCACCGCCACATTCTCCCCGTTCCGCGGCACCACACCGGTCATCGACGCTTGGGCGGAAACACGCGCAAACATTATCCGGCTCCCCTCGACGACGACCGCCCCTCCGCTTCCAGGGGCCCCCCCCAGCCCGCCAGTGACCCCCGTCCAGGCCGTCAACGCGCGGGTCTTGCTGCACATCACCGGCCCCGCGGATGACCTGACCCTCGTCCTCAGCTCGGACCCGCCATTCTCCCGGGATGAGATCATCGCCGGGTTGGCCAGGCAGGTGGGGGTGACGCGCCTGCTTGAGGGCGAGTCGCTGGAGAATGTCTTGAGAGCGGAGCTGGGCAACGCGTTGTTCGGCAGCTTCGGCCGGGCTGTGGCCCGGACATTCGGCTTCGAAGAGTTTGCCATCGAATACGATTTCTCCCGGCCGCTCACGCTGCGGATTGGGAAGCTCCTGATCAAGAATCTGTACGTCACCCTGACGTCGGAGTTCGGCGTCCCGCGCCGGAACGTGTGGGGGCTGGAGTGGCGCCTCACGCCGAACACGATGTTTGCGTTCTCCGTAGACAGTTTCAGCAAGTGGGACTTTCAGTACCGGATCATCTACCGGTTCTGATCCCGCGCGCGAAATTACCTCCCAGCCGGTTCTCATGCGGCGACGAGCTTCGCATCCGGGGGAGGAGTTTGTGTGCCGCGGGGGAAAGTGCACCGAGAGATTCCACAGCGTCCCTGAAACCCGGAGCGCTTCGTGTTCGGCGAGTACCTCAAAGAACTGCAGAAAGTCGAACTGCTCTCTCCGGCCGACGAACAGCAGCACTGGCATCGGTACCGCCATCGGGCCGATGCGGGCAGCCGTCTGCGGCTCATCGAGGCCTATCAGCCCCTGGTCTTCAAAGTGGTGATGCAGGTGCGCCCACCGGACGGACTGCTGATGGACATGATCCAGGAGGGCACGATCGGCCTCATCGAGGCGGTGGAGCGCTTCGATCATGAGCGTGGAGTGCGCTTTTCGACATTCGCCACATACCGCATCCGGGGCAGGGTGCTGAACTCCCTGCGCCGTCTTCACCACCCCGCGTATTCCCTCGAGCAGGACGCCGGCGGGGATCTCGCGCTCGCGGCCCGCCTTGCCGATCCGGCGTCAGAGGCCGCCCTGGAAAGTGTTGAGGACGCGGCCATGCTGGCACAGATGCGCAGCGTGATCGATGCTCTGCCGAGGCGGGAACGCGCCATCCTGCGTGCGACGTACGTCGAGTCGCGCGAGCCGCGGAGCGTCGCCGCCGAACTCCGCATCAGCCTCTCGCACTTCTACCGGTTGCAGAAACAGGCCCTGACCCGTATCCGACGTCTAGTGGTCGATGAGGTGCACCGGCCGGGGCAAGCGCATGGATACTAATGGCACGGGCACTCCACAGGCTGCAGACGGACAGGGGAGGACCGGCATGACCGCTGAACACGCGGGCAAGCAAGTCGTCGCCCGCATCGGATTTGCTGAGCGCTGGCTGGAACGGGCGAGAGGCCAGGTCGTCGCGGGGAATCTCACGCGAGGTATTCTGACCCTCGTCCTGGCGGACGCTGAGGTCCACCATGCGCTCGAGGAGGCCGGTGCCCGGCCCCCGCGTCCCAGGATCATGCGATCCACGGTGGCCCGTGCGGTGGCAGCGATCGCCGCGCTCATCGCGCTGTCCGCGGTGTGGCCGGCGGGCGATCCCAGCAGCGATGCCGCCACCGTTGATCATGCGCCGCCAATTGTCTTCCTATCCCCTCGGGTGGGCACGTTGCTGGATCTGCTCTCCCCAGTCTCACCGGCGTCCCCCATTGTCGCCGTCCCTCGCACGAACTCTCCGGCCGCGGTCCGTGAGGTATTGGCGCCGTCGCCTTCGCTGCGCCCTCCGGCGATACAACCCGCGCCGGTATCCAGGAAAGCCCCTGCCCAGTCGCCTGGGCAGATGAGTACGGCGCAGCCCACGCCGGTCATGCCGCCGGTTCCCACGATCCACGCGGTTCAACCGGCGGTGCCCCAGCTCTCGGCCGGGGATCTGATCGACCTCGTGCTGGCCGCGGAGCGTGTGCTGCGCGATTCAACGCCACCACCGTAGAACGACCTTCCGCGTAGGATTCCAGGAGGTTTCTCTTGATTGTCAGGTCTCTGCGTCCTGTCCTGACCGCGATCGTGATAGCCAGTCTGCTGGTGCTTCCCGTTCGCGGCGCAGCCCAAACCCAGCCGCCGGTCGCACCGGCCCAACCGCCCGCGCAGCAGCCCCCGTCGCCGCAACAGCCCGCTCCGCCGCCCCCGGCCCAGGAACAGCGACCCGTCGTGGCGATCGCAGTGCGCGGCAACCAGCGCATTCCGACCGAGCAGATCCTTGCCGCCGTCACCCGCACGAAGGTGGGCGAGCCCTTTTCCGAAGAGAAGATCCGCGAGGACATCCGCGCCATCAACGAGCTGGGCGTGTTCGCGGATGTCACGGCGCGGACCGAAGTCGAGGCGGCCGGTCTGCGCGTAGTCTTCGTCGTCCTTGAGAACCCGGTCGTCACCGAAGTGGTCGTGGAGGGCCATACCGTGATCTCTGCCGAGGAGATCCGGCGAGCGCTTGGTGTGCCCCCGGGTGAAGTGCTGAACATCATCCGGATGCGCGAGGGCACGCGGGCGATTCAGAAGATGTACGAGGATAGGGGCTATGTTCTGGCCCGGGTCGTGGACACCGCGATTGTGCCCCTGGAGGGCGCGCCCGATCAGGCCCGCCTGCGGCTGCGTATCGCAGAGGGGACCATTGAGGTCCTGCGGTTCCAGGGCCTGCGAAAGACCCGGCAGAGCACGGCGCTGCGCTATATCCAGGAGACGCGCAGAGGCGCGATCTTTAACGTCCCGGCTCTCAACCGGGACCTGCAGCGGTTGTTCGACACCGGCCTGTTCGAGACGATCCGCGCGCGGCCGGAGCCGGGGACCGATCCCGACACCGCCGTCGTGGTCATCGAGGTCGTGGAGGGACGCACCGGCTCCGTCGGCGGCGGGCTAGGGTACAGCTCCGCCGAGGGGCTGCTCGGGTTCATCGAGTACCGCGACCGGAACTGGAGGGGCCTGGGGCAGACGTTCGCCGTGCGCGCGGAACGCAACGTGCAGACCGGGCTGGCGACCGCGGCGCGGACGAACTACGAGATCAACTTCACGGATCCTTTCCTCGATTCCCTGCGCACGTCGCTGGATCTGAGCCTCTTCTCCAGGGCGACGGTGGAACAAGAGTTCAGTGGCGGTGGGCCGGACCCCACCTCGCGATTCGAGCTGCAACGCGCCGGTTCCACGCTGTCGCTGGGCCGGCCCCTCGATCCTGTCACAAATGGATTGCTGCGGCTGAAGAGCGAGCGAACCGAGATCATCCTGCTGCCCCTGTCCTCGGGCGCGATCGTCCCCCCGTCGGCCATCCTGCTCACGCCCGGTCGTGTGGTGAGCCTGCTGTTCTCGGCCACCAGGGATACGCGCAACGACCGGCTGCGCCCGACGCGGGGCAGCAGTTTCGGCGTGAGCGCAGAGTTTGCCCTGCGGCCTATGGGAAGCGACTTCGGATTCAACAAGTACGTCCTCGATTACCAGCAGCTGTTCCCTGCCGGGCGGAACGGCGCATTCGTCGGACGCGTGTTCATCGGGTCCGCCTCGGGCACGCTGCCGGCGCAGGAGCAGTTCCTGCTGGGCGGATCGAGCACCGTTCGCTCATATGCGACGGGCCGGTTCCGTGACAACAGCATGTTCGTTCTGAACGCCGAGTACCGCTTCTCCCTGGGGACGATCATCAAGGCGCTCGGCGAGCTGCAGGGCATCGTGTTCGCGGATGCCGGGAACGCGCCGCTGCAATTTACCAACATGAAGACCGGGTACGGTGTGGGAGTCGCCATCGGGACCCCTGTCGGCCCCATCCGGATCGACCTGGCATTCGGTCCAGAAGGCCGTCAGACCTGGATCTCTCTCGGCTCACCCTTCTAACGTGTGGTGGATCGGCCGCGTGTGAACATGCAGTATCTTCAGCTTGCTGCTTCGCTCTCCATCGCCGCCGCGCTCGCCCTCTCGGGCCCGGCGTTCGGGCAGGCGACCGTCCAGCGCATCGAGCTCGAGGTCAATATAGACGGTCCTCCCCCGCACGCCGTCATCCGAGAGCGCCTGCGGGCCACAGTGCAGGTGGTCATCGAACGCTTGCTGACGGGACGGCCGCTGGATCAGTTGATCACCCTGCAGCCCCGCCTTGGCGAGACGATCGCCAGCGTCGTGGACCGGGTCGCCACCGGGTACGCCGTCACCTCGGCTTCCGTCCAGGTCGGGGTGATCTCTCAAGTCGTCGTACGCCTGCAGCCGGTCGGTCAGCTCATCCGCCAGGTGGAAATTGCCGCTGACGTACGTGCGGTTCATCCACGCCTGCACACGATGGTCGGAGGGACGTTGCAACAATCTGCCGGGCCCGAAATCCGTGCGCTGTATGTCGGGCTTCCGCAGGCTGCAATGGCATGGGCCGAACCCATCCTCGAAGCGCAGTCGCGGGAGGCGGTGGAGCGGGCGCTGCCCGGATTCACAGCGGCTGTTCGTGCGCGGGTCCGGGCAGAAATCGCCCAGGCCGAGGTCGCGCTGCTGCCGAGGGACACGCGGGTCATTCGCAACATCGGCGTGCGGTTCCGATCGTCGTCCATCCCCACAATGCTACTGGACCAGCACGGTCCCGCCGTGGCATCCATGGCGGAGCCGCTCCGCGGGCTGCCCGTGGCGTTCGCCCAGGCCCACCACGCCGCGATTGAAGCACTCATTAAGGAAGACCTCGCCGCCTACCCGCCGGCACGACAATACCGTATCATCGCCACCCCGGCCCTGGACGTCGGCGAGACAACCTATGTCACCGTCGTAGCGGATTCGGTGCTGTACCGGGGGCGGGTCGAGGCTCACCTGAATATCGGCGCGCAGGCGCCGGGGCCCGCGGTGATCGGTCATCTCGGCCGTCTCAGCGCACCGAACACAGAAGCCTTCCTGGAGCTGCGGCTGGTTCCGACTCCACTGTCACTGGACTGGTCCGTGGGTATGCAAATCGCCGCCTCGCCCAGCACCACGGTCGGGGCAGCGTACGCCATCGTGGCGCGGGAGACTACCGCGTGGCTGACGGTGCGGGCGGGGCTGGATACCGGTGTGCGGGCGTCGTGGAATCTCAGCACGCAGTCGTACGAGGGCGCCTTCACCTACCGGTTCAACGAGTTCCTCTCCGGTGAATTGATCGCCACGTCCCGTGCCAGCTGGTGGCTGCGCCTGGTCAGCAACCTGTAGGAAAGCATTGGGGAATCGGGGAAATCAGGGAACCAGGGCGAGTTGACTGCGTCAAGTAGAATGGAGAAGTGTGCGCCGCGTCTGGGCGCACGGGGAGGTCGTAATGCAAATTCGTGGGAAGCAAATCGCGCCGGTGTGGTTGGCGACGGCCGGGGGAGTCGTCATCGCGCTGGTCGTCATTCTCGGCCTGTGGGCCGGGGCCCCGGCGCTGGGCCAGTCATTCTCCATCGGCTATGTCGACATGCAAAAGGCGGTGGACAGCCATCCGCGGCGTGCGGCAAGCGAGAAGGCGCTGCAGGAGTTCTTCCAGGCGAAGCAGCGGGAGTTTCAGCAGCGCAGCCGGGGGATGAGCGCGGTGCAGCGCCAGGAACTCGATCGCCAGCTCCAGCAACAGTTCCTCCAAAAGCGCGAAGAACTCTTCAGCGGACTCGACAAAGAGGTCCGGCAGGCCGTAGAGAAAGTCGCGGCGGATCAGGGCATGAGCATCGTGCTGGATCGCACGGTGGTGCTCTACGGCGGTACGGACCTCACCGACGCGGTCATCGCCCAGATCGCCCAGAAATAGCGATGTTCGCCGCCACGAGCGGACGGCCCGCAGTCCAGACCACGATCGTTTTGGCCGCCACCCTTGCCATGATGGCCGTGCTAGCGGTTGGGTGCCGGTCCCGCCCTTCCGCGCAGGTCTCGCCGTCGTCGGCGCCGTCCGCGATCCCCGCTTCAGCCCGGATCGGAGTCGTCGATGTCCAGGCGGTGGCGAAGGCCCATCCGCGCTGGAAAGAGCTCGATGGTCTCAACACGCGGGTCGCTCAGGCAGAGACCGCGCTCGCGCTGGTCCCGCCCCCGCCTCCCCCTCCGGAAACTGACGTGTCCCGCGCCCTGGATGAGGAGGCGCGCCGTTTGAAGGCCTCGTTCGAGGAAGAGGTCAACGCGCTGAGGGAAGACCGCCGTATCGCGCTGGAGACCTACGCCGCCGACGTGAAGAAGTCCCAGGAGGCCAAGTTCACCGCCATACGTGCCCAGATGGAAGACGAAGCGCGCAAGGCTATCGATGCCTACAAGGACGAGCTCCGCGCACAGCTGCGGGCGGCGGAAGCAGAGATCATGGCCGAATACCGTTACCCTATGCTCAACCTGCGCCTGCGCGCGGAAGTCGCCGGGCTGCGCTCCGAGGAAGAGGGGCGGCAGGTGCTACGCCAGCTCCAGGCGTTGCAGCAGGAGCGCGAGGAACGAATACGGGCCGAAGGCGAGGAGATCGAGCGCAAGTTCCAGGGGTTCCAGAAGGCCAAAGAAGCGGAAGTCAACGCGGCGCTGAAAGCGCAGCAGGACGCCCTGACGGCGGAAGGCCAGGGCATGGTCGAATCAAAGAGGCGGGAAATCGAATCCGAGATGGCGCGCGAAGCATCCTCAAAGCAGCGCCAGTTCACCGAGCAGCTCGAGCAGCGGCGGAAGCAGCTGATCGCCGCAGCGGAAGCGCAACTGCGGGGCCGGCAGGCCGCCTACATCCGCGAGGTCGACCAGCGAACAGCGCAATTGCGCGCGCAGCTGATGTCGCTCCAGGAGCAGCGGGCGCGGCTGGAAGAATCGATTCTGGCGGAGGTAAAGATTGAAGTGGCAACGATCGCCCAGGCGCAGCAGGTGGATGTGGTGCTCACGCGCCATGTCAGCAGCCGCGGGTTGATCGATCTCACCGCCGACGTGATCAGGAAGATTCGCCGATGAGGCGTCCGGGGAGCAACCGTCGGAGTCCGTGGCGCTACGGCATGCTCCTGATCGCCGCTCTGACCCTCTCGCTGCTCGTCTCGGGATGCGCGGGCCCGCGGGTCGGAGTGGTGGAGTCGCGGCGGATCCTCAACGAAAGCGTGCTGGCGCTGTCATACCAGCGGCAGCTCGACGAGCGGGAGAAGGCGATGGCGACCGATCTCCGCTTGCTCAGCCCGCAGCTCACCGCCGAGGATTTGGAAGCGCGCCGGCAGGCATACCTGCGGGATCTCGCCGAGATGAAGCAATCGCTGGAAACTAAGCTGAACGAACGCATCCGCGCCACTGTCGCGGAAGTCGCGAAGGAGCAGCGGCTCCGGGTGGTCCTGGTCAAAGAATCGGCCCGAGTCGGGGGAACCGACATTACCGAGCTGGTCATCGCACGACTAAAATAGCGCGGGCGATCTCATGAAACTCCGCGCGCTCGCCGCCGCCATCGGGGCCGAAGCGGTGGGGACCGCCGACGTCGAGATCGTCCGCGTGGCGGAGTCGCACCGCGCCGGGCCCGGCGCCATCGTCATGGTGGCCGAGGCCCGGGGCCTTGAACGGGCGGAGGGCAGCGGCGCCTCCGCCCTGCTGCTTCCTGAAACACTCTCCTCATCGCGTCTGCCATTCCTCCGCGCAAAAGACGTGCGGCTTGGGCTCGCGCGCCTTATCACTGCGCTCCATCCCGCTCCGCCGCCGCCCGTGGGAACTCACTCCACTGCGGTGATCGGCGAAGGCACGCATCTCGGCTCCGGAGTGAGTCTCGGGGCGTATGCGGTGCTCGGGGAGGATTGCCGGCTCGGCGACCGAGTGGTTGTGTACGCGGGCTGCGTGATCGGCCGGGGGGTGCGCATCGGTGATCAATCCGTCCTTTACCCGCGCGTGACGATCTACGATGGATGCGCGATCGGAGCCAGGGTCATCCTCCACAGCGGTGTGGTGGTGGGCGCCGATGGCTTCGGATTCGTGCGCGACGGCCCCACGCAGGTGAAGATCCCGCAGGTGGGGACGGTAGTGATCGAGGACGACGTGGAGGTGGGCGCCAACACGGCGATCGACCGGGCCACCCTGGGCGAGACCCGCATCGGCGCGGGAACCAAGATCGACAATCTGGTGCAAATTGGCCACAATGTGCGTATCGGGCCGCGCACGATCATCGTCGCGCAATCCGGGATCTCGGGCAGCGCGGTCATCGGCACAGACGTCATGCTCAGCGGCCACGTCGGAATCGTTGATCACGTCAGCGTGGGAGACGGGGCGGTTGTCCTGGCGAAGGCGCTGGTGACCCGCGATGTCCCCGCGGGAGCCGTCGTCTCCGGACAGCCCGCGCGGCCCCATCGGGAACAGCTCAAGATTCAGGCCTCGCTCGGCCGCCTGACCGAGTTACTGGAGAAGCGCGGGGGCCGCAAGCGGGCGTGAGTTCCGTGCCACAACGCACGATCCGCCGGGCGGTCTCAGTGAGCGGAACCGGCATCCACACCGGCGCCCGGGCCGAGATCACGTGCCGTCCTGCGCCGGTGGACGAGGGCATCGTCTTTGTGCGTCCGGATCACCCCGCCTCGCCCATGCGTGCTTCCCTTCACAACGTGACGGGGACGCATCGAGGAATCACCCTCGGGGCGGGCAGCGCGTCAGTGCGGACGGTGGAGCATCTCCTGGCCGCAGCGGCGGGCCTCGGCATCACCAACCTCCTGGTGGATGTGCGGGGAGAGGAATTGCCCATCTTGGACGGCAGCGCCGCGCCCTACTGCGCGCTCCTGAGCCGCGCAGAGATCGCGGAGCAGGCCGGGACCATCGAGCCCATCACGCCGCGCGGGGCGGCGTGGGTGGAAGAGGGAGAGGCCACGCTGCTCGCCGTGGCCGGACCGTACTTGCGGATCACGTATGTCGTTCCGCTCCGGCATGCCGCATTGGGCGCGGCGCAAGTCGCCGACATCACCGTGCGCGACGGCGTGTTCATGCGCGACATCGCTCCGGCGAGGACGTGGGGATTTGCGGCCGACGTGGAGAAGTTGCGCCGCCAGGGTCTCGCCACCGGGGCCTCCCTCGACAATGCGTTGGGTATCGGGCCTGAGGGCTATCTCAACCCGCCACGGATGTCCAACGAGCCCGTGCGGCACAAGATCCTGGATCTGATCGGGGACCTGGCGCTGCTCGGCCGGCCGCTCCTGGCGCACGTCATCGCCGTGGGCGCGGGACATGCCCTGCATCTCAAGTTGGTGCGGCGTCTGGAGCGCGAGGCTGATACTGCACGTGAACCGTAAGATGGAACTCGATCGCGATGCCATCATGCGGATCATCCCGCACCGGCCCCCGTTTCTGTTCGTCGAGCGGATCGTGGAGCTCGGTGAGTCCCGGATCGTGGGCACGCTTCAGGTCACGGGCGAAGAATGGTTCTTCCCCGGCCACTTTCCCGGCGCGCCCATCATGCCTGGCGTCCTCATCGTCGAGGCCATCGTACAGACCGGCGCGTGTCTCGTCCTACGCCGTCCCGAGTTCGTGGGCCGCCGCCCATTCTTCGCCGGTATCGAGCAGGTGCGCTTCCGCCAGCCCGTGCGGCCCGGCGACCACCTGACATTGGACGTCGAGATCCGGTGGATGCGCGGGCGCGTCGGCCGGATGTCCGGACGCGCGCTCGTCGGGGGCACGGTAGTGGCAGAGGGAGAGTTCACGTGGGTCCTCGAGGATACCGGTTCCTGAACCGTGGCCACGATGTCTGACGTCACAGTGCATCCCACCGCACTGATCGATCCGACTGCGGAGCTGGGGCGAGGAGTGGTGGTCGGTCCCTATGCCGTGGTCGGCGCGGGGGTGCAGATCGGGGAGGATTCACAGGTCGGCGCGCATGCGGTCATAGGGGCCGATGTGACGATCGGTCGGGAGAACGTGCTGGGCGCCGGGGTGGTCCTCGGCTGCCGTCCGCAGCACCGCTCGTATCAGGGAGAACGGTCCTTTGTGATGATTGGCGACCATAATATCTTCGGTGAGTATGCGACCGTGAGCCGCGGGTACGGCGACGGCACGGGTACCGAGATCGGCAGTGACAACTACATCATGTCGTACGTGCGGGTGGACCACAACTGCCGCATCGGCAATTCCGTGACGCTGACCAGCGGCGCCGGCCTCGGCGGGTACGTGTCGATCGAGGAACTGGCCTACGTGGGCGGCAACGCCGGGATCCACCAGTTCGTCCGCATCGGCCGGCTCGGGATGGTCGGGGCCGTGAGCCTGGTGCGTCAGGACATCCCGCCGTATGTGCTCGTGGCAGGGGTGCCGGCCCGCGCGCATTCTCTCAATGTGGTGGGTCTCCGCCGCGCGGACGTCCCGCCGCAACACCGCACAGCCCTGAAGCGGGCGTTCACAGTGCTGTTTCGTTCAGGACTGGCCGTCCCCACGGCGCTCGATCGGCTGGAAGCAGATCTGAGCGACGATCCGTACGTGTCTCAGGTCATCGCCTTCATTCGCGCCGGAAGCCACGAGCGCGGCATTGTCCGGTGGGCGGGCGAGAAGTCGTCGGACTGATCGCCGGCGCCGGGCGGCTGCCCGTGCTGCTGGCGACCGCGGCAAAGTCCCGCGGCCATTCGGTTGTTGCCGTCATCGTGGAGGGCGACGGTTCCGCCCTCGCCGGCGTGGTTGACGCCTCCTATCGCGCCGGGTTCGGAGAAATGCGCCGCATTATCGACCTCTTCACCTCGCGCGGCGTCCGCCGCGTCCTGTTCGCCGGCCGCGTGTCGCGCGCCCGGATGGTAGGAGAAGGGGATGAGGTCTTCCGCGAGCGGGTGCAGCGGCTCGGCAACCGCGGCGACCAGATGGTGTTCCAGCAGGTCGGAGTCGAGATGCTCTCCCAGGCGGGAATCGACGTCGCGAGTCCGTTTGAGTTTGTGGGGCATCTCCGTGTTGATGAGGGCATTCTCACCAGCCGCGCGCCCACTGATTCGGAGTGGGAAGATGTCCGTGTGGGGATGCGTCTGGCCCGGGCCGTCTCGGCACTCGACCTCGGACAGACGGTCGTGCTCAAGCACGGGATCGTCCTCGCGGTCGAAGCGGCAGAAGGGACTGACGAGGCCATCAGGCGGGGCGGCAGCTACGCGCAGGGCGTCGCAGTGGCGAAAGCGGCGCGGCCGCATCAGGACCAGCGATTCGACATTCCGGCTGTGGGTCTGCAGACGATCGAAACGATGGTCGGCGTGCGGGCCGCCGT
>Ga0209853_1000060_pt1 | contig 27871 bp, 25 predicted proteins | sample GWRWS1_30_40_FD_187224 | JGI IMG/M metagenome (GOLD analysis project Ga0209853, IMG submission 187224) | Riverbed sediment microbial communities from areas with vegetation nearby in Columbia River, Washington, USA - GW-RW S1_30_40 (SPAdes)... | ecosystem: Environmental > Aquatic > Freshwater >...
CATCCGCTGGACGATCTCCTGCGGAATGCCGCGAACAACCTGGAGGTCACCGGCGTGAAAGCCCATGATCGGCGCCACCATCGCGGCCGTGAGCGACCCCCCGAGAAAGCCGTATCGCTCAACGCAGGCGACATGGGCGCCTTGACGCGCCGCGGCGATGCTGGCGACACTACCCGCGGGTCCACCGCCGATGACGACGACTTGGTAGTCAGAACTCATAGAGTTCGGGCAGGCGCTCGAGGTCAATGCGGATCTCGAAGAGCCGGTGCCAGGGAAACGCCACGCGGTTGATGGTAATCGGATGGCGCGGGAAAGATGCTTGCAGTAGCGGGAGCGCATCTCCCCGCAGACCTTGGAGCGCAAGTGTTTCCGCTGTGCCCTCATTGACCCCCAGTTCCGTTGGGACCCCGCCCTGATCTTCCAACCAGCGCGCGAGTTGTGGACGCACGAGCGCCTGGTATCCCCAGTCATCGAGAATTCTCGAGAAGAGAACGGGGCGAAAAATCCGATCGCTCCCGGGGAGGGTATTGGCGCGGAGATGATGCACCACGACGGCCTGCGCAATCGCCGACCCAAGGGTGTTGGAGCACGTATTCCAGCCTGCATAGGCGACGATGCCGGTGAATCGCGGTTCGTCCAGCAGTCTCGAAACGAGCGCTCGATCGGCGCCATTGGCGAAGCGCACGTCGGCGAGCGCGACGACCTTCTCGCTCTGCGTCGCCGCGCCGACTTGCTTCAGGATCGGCTCGAGTTTCTTGGGGTCAAGCGTGCCGGGTTGATCCCGAGCTTCTTGTGGTTGGTCCTTGAAGTTGTGCACCCAAAGGAGAATGTCGGTCTCAACCTCGGGGCTGGAATCCGCCAGGGAGCACCCCGCACTCCGCACGTGCTCGCCGACGGTCTGGATGAGGGGTGTGGATTCATAGAGCGGAATCAGCTCGGCCCCTTCGGGATACGTGTATAGGATTCGCACGGCGGGGGAATGTGCCGCCAAGTCGTTCAACCACCGCGCCAGCAGCCGTACGTTTAGTTCATCTGCGCCGGTGGTGACCAGAACGTTGGAGGCGACCGCTTGAGCATGAGCTTCCAGCATCTCGCGGTCCGCTTGAGATTGGCTATGCGAGGACGTGTCGTCCTGACCTATCAGCACGTAGCGAAAGAGTTCCTGAGATGCTGCGTCGATCAAATTGGTATTCAGCTGCGTGTGCCGTCTCCGCGACGGCACGTCCTTCTCGGCGGAAAATATGAGGGTCCGAGGGATGACCGCCGACACGTACGTCGGGACGCGGGAGGCAACCTCACGGAGACGGAGTAGACGGGGGGCAATCGCTTCAAATTCGGCCTCGCTCTTGCGCGCGGCCACCAGTCCACCAAAGCACAGCATATCGACCGACGCAATCATCGCCGTCGCCCCGCCCGCAGCCATCTGCCGGTTGAGCCAATCCCAGACCCGATCGACATCGCCGCCACGGTTGCGGTCACCGAGCATTGACTGGTCGGGTACGCGGACCTCAACTCCGGCCGCGCGGGCGAGGTCGACCACGAAATCCATCGTCACGGGGCGGTCGTCGAGCGGGACGAATAGCAAGACCTGACCACTCATTTACCGGATGGCTCCCGCGGTGATCCCACGCATGAAGTAGCGCTGCGTAAACAAGAAGACGATGATGATCGGGACCGTCGCGATCACCGTACCGGCGGCGATGAGACGCGTATTATGCGCAAATAACCCCCGCAAATACAGGAGGCCGGCCGCGAGTGGATATTTGTCCGGGGTTTTTAGGATGATGATCGGCCACAAGAAGCTATTCCAAAATGCCACAAACTGGAAGATCGCAAGCGTCGCCAGGGCCGGCGTGATGAGCGGCAGCATAATCCTCCACCAGATCACCATATCGCCGGCGCCGTCGATCCGCGCGGCATCCTCCAGCTCCTGAGGAATCGAGAGGTACGCCTGGCGGAGCAAGAAGATGCCGAAGATGCTGGCGAGGCTGGGAAGGTAGACCGATGCGAATGTATCGACGATCCGCAGCTTCGTCAGCGTGATGAAGTTCACAATCAGGCCGATGTGCTCGGGCAACATGAGGGTCGCGATGATGGCGTAGAACACCAGGTTCTTCCCCGGAAACTGGAGGCGCGCCAACGGGTACGCGGCCAGCGAACAGATCAGCAGCGTCAGCGACACGCCGATGAACGTGATCTGCAGACTGTTGAGGATATATCGAGGCAGTGGCAGCGTCTCCCACACGCCCACGTAGTTGGCCAGCGACAGTGGAGAGGGCCAGAGGTCAGGCGGAATCGAAAAGATCGGACCTCTGGTCTTCAGCGACACGAGCAGCGTCCACAGAAATGGAAACGTCATGAAGATCGCGATGGCGATGAGGGCGGCGTAGATGGCCACTTTGCGCATTAGTAGTATTCCAGCCCGCCGCGCCGGAACACGCGGAAGTTGATGACTGAGAATACCAAAATGACCGCGGCCAGCACCACCGCGAGCGCCGACGCATAGCCCATGTTCAGCTCTTGGAACGCTTCATCGAAGATGTACATGAACATTGTGTAGGTCGAAAAGAATGGGCCGCCGCGCGTCATCACATAGATCTCCTCAAAGACTTTCAACGCCGCCATCGTGCTGACCAGCGAGGCAAGCAGAATGTATGGTCGCAGCAATGGAACCGTGACATTCCAGAATACGCGCGCGCGAGACGCGCCATCCATCATCGCCGCCTCTTCATACTCGGCGGGGATTGACTGCAGGCCCGCCAGGTAGATCACCATGTACCATCCGAGTCCCTTCCACATGGTCACGAACATAATGGCGTAGAGGGTAAGCGTCGGATGGCTGAGCCACGAAATAGGCCGGTCAATCGCCTGCAGGGACTGCAGCACGTAGTTGATGATTCCCTGCTGATCGTACATCCAGGTCCACATGATGCCCACAACCGGCCATGACGTGATCACCGGGATGTAGTAGGCAGCACGGAACGCCTTGATGCCGCGAAGCTGCCGGTTGACCAGCACGGCCAGCAGGATGGAGCCGAGCTGGATCACCGGCACGACGAGCACATACTTGGCCGAGTTCGCGATCGCGATCCAGAAGTAACGGTCGACCAGCAGGCGCTGGAATTGGCTCAGGCCGACATACCGGGGCGGATTGATGATGTCGTATTCGAACAGGCTGAGGATCGTCCCGAAAATCACCGGGTAGAACGTGAAGACTGCGAGCAATCCGAGCGCGGGCGCGAGAAAGAGGTAGGCGATAAGCGTCGTCCGGACGCGCCGGCCACTATCCGATTTGTTCATGCACTGCGGGCGTCGACACCCCTGCGGGGACTACCGGATCACCAACCCTGATGGTTCCGTCACCCTCGACGGCTGTCACGCGGGCGAGCTGGCCTCGATGGCCGATCAGGGTCTGCTGAAACGCCTGTGGATCATCAATGCCGGCGAGGCCACCGATGTGCGTACACGGTTCACAAAAACCCGTGAGCTCGCAGGTGACTGAACCGATGAGCAGCAGCGTTCCCGCGGGCAGCGTGTTGAGATCAGGAAAATCCACCGTAATTTGCTCTCGCAGGTCTCCGGGCTGCAGTCCCAGGCGCACGAGGTCAGCGCGATCGACGATCAGGACCTGTCTGCGGCTGCCGGGGGTTCGAGTCTTCCCGTGCAGATCTCCATCCAGCCCGCGTCCGACTGTCGCTCCAGCCTGAGAAACGGACTGCGGCCGCTCGCCATGCGCCCGCAAGACGTGCAGGCCAACCACGGTTCCATGCATCATGGGCATCGCTCCAGCGTGGTGATGGCGAATACGACTGGGCTTGGGCGTCCGCCGGCGGAGACGAGATCGATGGACGCTACCTGGCGGTCAGGTTGGGGGTTCTTCCACAACAGCATCTGCAGATTCACGTCATTGCCTGCGCGCGTCTTCCCCGTCCACGCGATTTCCTGTTCAATCGAGGGGATTCCTCTTTCCAGGTCCGCGAGCCAGCTGCTGATGTTCTGGCCATAGAGAAGATTCTGCGTCACACGGGTGCCATCGCCGAGCGCGAATTCATAGCGACCGACGACATCCCCGAAGGTGGTCGCGCGGTCGAGCGTGGCATGGAGCACGGCGACGCAACCTGCGCGCCGGCCGACCGCGACCGAGACACGTTCGGGCATTGCTTCAGCCACATCACGCTCCCCTTTCAGCATCACGACACTCTTCCCGCTGTGGGTGGGGTCGAGGATCTCAAACTGCACGCCGTTGAAGCGCGATCTGCCAGGCTGGACCGCTCGCAGATCGTACTCCGTTCCTTTCCCCTGCCAGCCCATTCCGTCGTCATCGATATGACGCTGGGTGACAGCGCGCCTCAGATCCACCAGCACGCCCGGGGCCGGTTGGGAACGATACAGCTTGGGCATCCACGCGTCAGCAAAACGCCGAGCCAGCGACGCTTCAGACGGCAGCGCATCCGGCTGCGGCCGCCCGCTCGTCCAGAAGTATGTCGCCGCGGTGAAGTACGTGTAGAACTGCTGAAAGGAGCGCGTCAGCGCGGCACGGTTCTGAAAGAATCCATTCCAAGTGGTACGTACCATGCCTAGCGCGCCAGCGACTCTTGCGGCGCGGCTCATGTGGAAGTTGTTGTGTGTGCGGAACCAGCTCGCGGCCAGCACCGGAAAGCCCATCTGCCGGAAGTAGGCCACCTCCGGATAGTCCCGGATGTCTTCGTATTTCCACGCCACGACGGCGATGTCGCGCGGCACCTGGCTCCACAATGGCTCGGAGGCGACCTCATCACGGCGCTCGTAGAGCACATCGCCCCACATCATCGTCCGCACGCCCAGGTCTTTCAGGAGTTGATGAAGCGCGATGACGTCCCGCAGGTAGAGGTCGAGATCATAGCTGACGCCCGAGGGTCCTCGAACTTCATCGTGTCCGATGTGCACAAACGACGGCCGAAACAGCTCGGCGGCTTCTTGCAACACGGGCCGGATGAGCGCCGCGCCGATGGTGGTTTCCTTGCCCTCAATCATCACCAGACGCTCGGGATCGTACACAGCCGGGAACACCGCCCGGCTGCGGTCGCAGGTGACCTGGGTCTTCCCTTCGTCGCGTAAGCGCTTGGGGATGTGGGCGATCTGACGGCACAGCTCGTCGCTGCGCAGGCCCGCAAACACCCACTCGCTGTGGCCGAGCGTCGCAATCAGAGGAATCACCTGGATGTGGTGCTCGCGTGCCGTATCGATCAGCCGGCGCACCTGGGATTTGGTAGCGCCTCTCGAATCGGGGACCCAAAAAGGTCTGCCGCTCTCCCACTGCACGTACTCGGCTTCCGCGATCAGGGTATTGAACTTGGACGGGGCGAGGATCCGATCAATGAGCGCGGTGTGAAACTCTGCGGAGACGTTGTCCAGCAACACGTGCACGGCCCGAATGGCATGGTCGGGGCGATCCCGGATCGTGACGGAGCGCACCGACGCCAGTGACTTTCCAGGCCGCAGCAGCTGGCGCAGCGTTTGCACGCCGTAGAATGTGCCACGACGGTCGGAGCCAGAGACGACGATTCCATCGGGGACAGCCCGCAGGACGTACCCTTCAGGTCCCGGGGAGGTCGCTGATACGAGAATCCCCGCGGACTGCAGCGTGCGAGCGGCCAGCGAATTGATCGAGATCTCGCCCAAGACAATGTGGCTGCGCCCGGTACCAGCATCGGCTGCTTTGATTACACGCAGAGTGACGTTGAAGCGTGCGCGCAACTCCTCATTCAGCTCGCGGGCCGCGTAGAGATCCTCATCTGTGGCGCGGTCGCCGACCACGATCCGCGTTGATAGGGTAATCTCGAATACTCCATTGCCCCACGTCACCTCTTTGGGAACAGGGAGCAATTGGATCGGGGGGGGCGTGGGGAGAAATGCGTCGGGGACGGCCGGCGCAGCGGTGGCGACTGCGGCCAGCACGACTACGATGAGAATGAGTCGCACGGGTCCTTGGCTACAACCTGGCGTTCCACTCGCGGACCGCCCAGTCGAGCGCCTGCTTCGCGGACATCTTTCCGAAGAATGCGCTCTCCACGGCTTCGCGGAACACCTTGTAGAGCTCGCTCTGATTAGGGACGACGACCGTCAGGTCACGGCTGGACTGCAGCTCATCGGCCGCGATTTCTCGCGCCTTTCCTTCGGGCCCGGCGGTGTTCTGTTTAAAGAAGGGATCCGCGACGGCCCGTTTCGTCGACGGCAAGAGTACGGCCAGCTTGCTGAACTCCAGTTGGTTCTCGTCGTTCGTGACGTAGAGCGCGAATTTCAGCGCTTCCTGTTGGTGCCGGCCGGCGCGCGGAACCGCGAGCGTCATCAGCCCGGCGTGAATCAACTTGTTCTTTCCCGTCGGGTAGGGGGCGACAGCAATTTGCGAGTACACCTCTGGGTTGCTCGCCTTGACCCTCAGGAGAAACTGAGGTCCCGTCAGCAGCATGCCCAGCTGCCCTGCGCTGAACCGTTCGACCGCGCCGGTGAAGCCACGCCGGAGCGTATCCTCCGGAAAGTAATCGCGCTTGAACAACTCGAGGTATCGCTGCAGGTAGGCCACGTGCGTGGGTGAGTTGAAAACCGCGCGCTTCCCATCGGCGCTCAGGATCGGCAGACCGTTCTCAAGAAACCGGTGCATCAGCCGTGTGCCATCAACCAGCGGCATGAAGCCGTAGACCTTGCCGCGATCCTTGATCTGCCTGGCCGCATCGATCATCTCGTCTTCCGAGGACGGTGGATCGAGCGGGTTCAACCCGGCCCGTTTGAAGAGTTCTGTGTTGTACATCAGTACGGGCGGCGCGATGTACCAGGGGATGCCGTAGGTACGCCCCTTAAACCGCGCAGACGCCCACAGCCCCTCGAAGTATTTCGCCCGCTCTTCAGCCGGGACCGCGGCGTCGAGGTCAAGCAACGCATTCTTTTCCGCGATACGAACCGTAAACTCGACGTTGAGGTTCACGACGTCCGGAGGAACGCCGCCCGCGATGGCAGCCAGCAGCTTCTGCTCGATAGCCTGGAGCTGCACGTCGACCCAGTTGATTTTCACTTCGGGATTGGCGCGCTCATACGCGGCGACCATGCTCTTGATGTAATCCGTGAAGAACGGCTGCAGGGAGATCGTCCAGAATTCGAGGGTGGCCTGCGGAGCTGCCGACGCCCGGCAACCGATGGTGAAGGCAATGATCAGCGTCAGGAGCAGTGCCAGGGTGCGTCGTCGCCACGTCGTCATGGAGGGATCCTCCGTACGTCTAAGCCAAGTTTGCCTTCTCTGGCGTTACGGAGTCTACCTCTCCGATGTTCCCGGGACCGGCAATTCCAGACGCTCCTTCAGTTCATTGATCAGATCACGCGTTTCTTTCCGTAGTTCTTCAACGTCCGGTGCATGCGAATCGGGCGGCGCCGGCTCTGCGGCACCGCTTCCAACTTGGATGAGCCCTCCATAGTGCATCGCCAGCACCTTGTTGACGTCGCGTCCAAAGAACCACCAGAGAAGTGGGGCGACGACGATCCATCCGGCCGGGCCGGCTTCGCCGAATGTCCGCACAAGCGCGAGGATGCGCTCCGGCGCGAAAATCATGCCGCAGGCGACCAGTATGGATATTGCAGGTCGCACGAGTGCTATGAGGCTGTTCGTCCACACGTAGACCCGGTTGGAATCTGGGGTCGTCGCTTTCACAAAATCGACCCACACCTGCGCCTGTGTCTTCTGAAGGTCGGCAAGCGCGCGGCGCGTTTCAATCTCCTCCTCGGGATCGTCGAGCAATCCGATGCTCTTCAGCAGATTGACAAGCGCTTCGACTAACGCACCTGAGATTTTCATGGTATCGCCCTCCTATTGAATTGAAGGTCACTCGGGGAGGGGATCGGCACAAGTCGCACGAAGCGGCGACACTCGGAGAAGCGACAGGCGAAAATTAGCCCAAACCGGGTACCTGGTACCGGATTGCCCGAAAAAAAGAACCTGGTACCGGAAATGGGCCAAATTGAAGGATTTGGAGGTGGCCCTATTCCCAAGACCATCAGGCAGTCGGTCACGATCAACGCGAGCCCGAACGCCGTCTACGACGCGTTGATGGATTCCAAAGCGCACAGCCTTTTCACGGGCTCGAAAGCCCGCATCAGCCGTCGAATTGGAGGTACTTTCACGACATACGACGGGTACGCGGAAGGCAAGAACCTCGAGCTGGCTAGAGGGAAGAAAGTCGTACAGAGTTGGCGGGCCAGCGACTGGCCCAAAGGACATTACTCAAAAGCCACATTCGCGATGAGAAAGGTGAAGGATGGCACGAAGCTCACGTTCACACAAACCCGCGTGCCTGACAGAAAATACGGGATGATCAAGCGAGGCTGGATCGATTTCTACTGGGCGCCCTTGAAGGAGATGCTCGAGCGCCAGCGCCGCTAGTCCAACCAGACCGTCTTGGCTGCGCTAGGCGTGCGTTGTTTTTGTGGGACCACGGCGGGGTAGCCGGCGTAGACCACCCCGATGATTCGCTGATCATCCTCGAGATTCAGCATTAGCCGCAGCAGGGGATATTGTCGGATCGGACCGGTCCGGAAGTAGGTTCCAAGATCTTCAGCCCAGGCGGCGAGCATGAACGCATAGACCGCTCCGAACGTCGCCCAGTAATTCTCCTCTTGTAGTTCTGGGTCAGTGTGTCCGCGCGAAGTCACGATAATGACGACGGGCGTCTTGACCGTGTCGTCGACGATCTTCTGAAGGGCCGGCTTGACCTCCGGCGCGTCAGGATTCGGCAGCGACTGTTTGCGCAAATCTCTGCGGATCTCGGCAAACTTCCGCTTGGTTGTCTCTCCGAGCACGTAAAACTGCCACGGCTCGGTCATCCGATGGTTTGGGACCCAGACCGCAGCGTCTAACAGCCGCTGAATGAGTTCCTTGGGCACCGGATCCGGCTTGAACTGCGGGACACTCCGGCGGGTCGTGATCGCCTCGATGACCGACATCTTTGTCTGCTGCATGATCTCTACAACACCCTAATGCACCACTGGTATCCAAAGAGGAAACGGCGATCGTTTCCCCGAAATCGAGGCGCGGATTCCAGTACGGCGCCATGCCTTTATCATTTCGTCACGCAACCTTTCTAGCATACCAGGCTGACTGCATTCGGTCGCTGGAGTCTCGCGGGAAAGGAGGTGGGTGCGCTCATGCAGCACGTGTGGGACAGGGAAACGCAGATGCATTTGAAGGAACACGTCACGTGGCCGGCCACGGGGAAGACCATCATGGAAGCCTGCAACATGATGGCGCATGTACCTGAAGCCGATCGCACGATGGCACGACAGAAACTCGATCCGATGAAGACCTATCGGTCGGTGGACGAGGCGATGAGAGATCTCAACAAGTAGCATCGCTGACGGAGTATCCCACCCGACGTCGCATGAGTCCGGAGCATTCATGCGGCGTCGTGGTATTGCGGGGAGACACACATTGCTCACGGACTTCGGGTACGATCCGGCCCGGGTGAAGACGGAGCGGTACGGCCCCACCGGAGGATGAGCATGGATCTTGCGCGGAGCTGGGGCCTCGCTGTCGACTGGGATGGTGATCCTACATACGGCAGTTGTAGCAGTGTTGGTGGAACTTCACGGTCAACTGAGCGTCCACATCCCCCCAGAATGGCACCTGACCATGCGCGTCAACGATCGCCGAGATCCAGCGCTGGTCTGACCCATTCGCATACTGGGGGGTAAGACGCACCTCGCCCCAATTGTAGGTCATGTCAAGTTCTTTCAGCCGACGCTGCTGCGCGATGGCGGAGACGAGTGCCGGGCCTTCTCCAGAGAACTCCTTGATTCGCCTGCGGACATCCGTGTGGAGCCAACGCGCAATGCTTCTCCTGATGAGGACATCCTCCACGTCTTGCTGCCGCCCAGCGCGACGCAACGTTTGCGTCACGATGTCCTTGCGAACACCGCCGATCGCGACGATCCCGTCGGCACGCTCCTCGTGGAAGAGGTCGAATTGCTGGAGCGCTTCGACGACGCTTTCCTCTCCGCCCTCTGCCTCCTGCTGTAGCACTCGTTCCACGCCGCGAGTAAACGGACGAAGCAGTAGCGGAACATCTAACTTACTGAGTGTAATCTTCCACAGACGCGGCCTTCCGTGAACCGATCTGCTTTCGTCATATTTTCCTTCGCCGAGTGCCGTCAGCCGAACACCGCGAACGTTCAGCGACAAGATGGCGGCGAACGCGCCGCTCATCTCGTACGGACGTGGATCTGGATCCCGGATCAAAAGAGAGGCCATCTGTTCAGACGGCGTAGCTGCGCCCGCGGTCGTCGCGCATATGCACAACACGGAAAACACGGTGGTTGAAACAGACGACCTCATGCCGCGACAGTTTTTCCCAAATCATCACCTCATTGCGCTTCGATGGACAGATTGCGCACCCGGCGGAAAGAATCCTTGTATCGTATAATGGGGCGCGGAGGGGTGCAGGGAACCTGGCTATCCGGGCGGTCTTGAAAACCGCTGGGCCGAGAGGCCCTTGTGGGTTCAAATCCCACCCCCTCCGCCATTCGACTCGCCTGCCGACTGCCAGGCTCGCTCATGGTCGTCGACCACTCGACGCGAGTCGAATGCCCTGAGTGAACGAAGTGCGTCGAAGGGCTGCCGGGTTCGCGGATCGCACGTTGCCCGCAGTGCGCCGGCAGATTCCTCCCGCGAGGCCACCGGCTCCAGACGACTGCGGGATCTACACTTTTTGGCTTGGACCAAGCCTAGAGGCATGGTGCCGGTAATACACTTAACCCGGCACCAAGCAAAATTCTCCCGGCCTCGCTGCAACTCTCCAGACTCAATCAACGTGCAAAATTCACCGGCCTCGCTACTGGCTCGGCCTCCTCAACAGTGCGCCGCCGGGACCGCTTCGCGGCCAGTCAGAGTGGTCGCCACCCGATTAGTTCCTATAATGAAGCAAGATCTGACCCGGAGGTCCATACATGTCCCTGCCTGAGTTTCGCAACGAGCCATTCACTGATTTCGCCTCTGAGAGCGGACGCAAAGCGATGCTCGATGGGCTCCGCTCGGTTGAAGCGGAATTTGGCAAGGAGTTCCCGCTTATCATCGGAGGCAAACGGATCTTCTCCAAGGAGAAGTTTGACTCCACGGATCCGTCCCAGAAGGATCGAGTCGTCGCGATTTGCCAGTCCGGCACAGAAGAACACGCACAGCAGGCGGTCGCGGAAGCCGAGAAGGCCTTTCAAACCTGGTCCAAAGTCCCGGCCGAAGAGCGCGCGGCCGTGCTGCTGCGCGGCGCCGGCCTGCTTCGCAAACGCAAGTATCGGGCGGAGGCCTGGCAGGTGTTTGAAGTCGGAAAGAACTGGGCCGAAGCTGACGGAGACGTTGCCGAGACCATCGACCATCTTGAGTACTTCGCGCGTGAGGCGATCCGCTACGCGCGCGGGCACGCCTTGGCTGTCCATCCGCAGGAGTTCAGTGAATACACCTACCTTCCGCTGGGCGTGGTCGCGGTCATCCCGCCGTGGAATTTTCCGCTCGCGATCCCCGTCGGCATGGCCTCAGCGGCGATCGTGACCGGCAATACGGTCGTGATGAAGCCCAGTTCAGACTCTGCGGCGAACGTCTACGTCTTCCACGACGTTATGGAAGAAGCCGGACTGCCGCCCGGTGTGCTCAACATTGTGACGGGTCCGGGCGGCACCGTCGGTGATGCGCTGGTGACGCATCCGCGGGTACGGATGGTGGCGTTCACCGGCAGCAAAGAAGTGGGCACCCGCCTTTACGCCGAAACCGCGAAGGTCCGCCCCGGTCAGATCTGGTTGAAGCGCTGCATCGCGGAAATGGGCGGAAAGAATGCGGTCATCATCGATGACGAGGCCGACCTGGAGGACGCGGTTGCCGCAGCCGTCGCGTCGGGCTATGGCTTCCAGGGCCAAAAGTGCTCGGCAGGCTCTCGCCTCGTGGCCACGGCGCCGGTCTATCGAGAGGTCGTCGACGCGTTCGTAGAGCGAGTCCGACGGCTGGAACAGGGACCCGCGAAGGACAACTATGTTTCCGGCCCTGTCATCAACGAACGCGCGAAGAAAACGATCCTGAACTACATCCACCTCGGGAAGTCCGAAGGTCGGCTGGCGGCGGGCGGCGAGCCGGGAGACGATGGGGGTCACTACATTCAGCCGACCGTGTTCATCGACGTGGACCCGAAGGCGACGATCGCGCAGGAAGAGATTTTTGGGCCTGTAGTGGCGGTGATGAAAGCCAAGGACTTTGACGACGCGATCGAAATCGCGAACTCGACGCAGTTTGCGCTGACCGGCGCGGTGTTTACGCGTAACCCTGAGAAACTCGCGAAGGCGCGGCGCGACTTCTTTGCCGGTAACCTCTATCTGAATCGCAAATGTACAGGGGCGCTTGTAGGAGTCCATCCATTCGGTGGTTTCAATATGAGTGGAACAGACGCGAAGGTGGGAGGCCCCGATTACCTACTCTATTTCCTGCAACCGAAAGTCGTTTCGCTGAAGCACCAGTAAGCTCCGACCTTCACCCTGCCCTCTCCCCAGGGGAGAGAGTGCTTTCTCTCCCTCCAAGCCGCCGGCGGAACGGCTCTAAGGCCCTCAGGATGGTGCGCATGATCGGGAGGCCGCCGACGATAAGAATGAATTCACTTGCAAGAAGCGCGGGGAGCAGACCTGCGAATGGCACTTTGATCAAGATGGATAGCACAAAGCTCACGGCCGTGCCAATGATGAGGGCGTACAGTGCCGCGCCGAGCCAGGGCAATCGCCGGCCTACCAGATAGCAGAGCGTCGCCCCAACAAGGTTTGCCAGCGGCATGAAAAGGAGCTCCCAGGGACCGGCAAACGGGCTCAGCAGGTTGCTGAGGAAATTGCCGAGAACAAAGGCCGCGATCAGATGAGGTTCCCAGATCACCAGCGACTTCAGGATCTCGGCAAGACGAAGCTGCAGGGGACCGTAACTGATCGGTGACAGAGCCCAGGTAATGACCGTATAGAGCGCCGCGATGAGTCCGATCTCTGCCAGGATAATAGAAGGACGTCTAGAGATGGGGCCACCTGGTCCGGCAGACGGTGTGGATGCCACCGCGGACCTTGTAATCCAGCACGACTTCCATCCACTGAGGTTCGGTGACCTTCACGAGATCCTCCAGGATGCGCCGCGTCGCGTGCTCCTGGTAGATGCCGACGTTTCGGTACGACAGCAAGTAATACTTCAACGAGCGGAGCTCGAGGATCTTTGCCTTAGGTAGGTAGTGGATCATGATCTTGCCAAAGTCGGGGAGGCCCGACCATGGGCAGACGGCGGTAAACTCGTCGGTCTCAATGTCCACGGCGACGTCCCGACCCGAATACTCGTAGGGAAACGTCTCCAGGACCGCGGCATCGATGACGTCGTACCCCTGGACGTCCAACCGGCGTGTCAGCGTCTCAGATTCCATAGCGCACAGTATAGCATTTGACAGAAGGGAGCATGGTTCGTACGATGAATTTGCTAGCTGCGACGGAGGTGCGGGATGACCTATATCATTGCTGAGCCGTGTGTCAACGTCAAAGACCGTTCCTGCGTTGAGGTATGTCCGGTCGATTGCATCTACGAGTACGTAGAAGAGGTCGGGGCGTTCGTCGTGCCCGATCCTTCGACCGGCGCAGGAATGGACAAGCAGGTCATCCCCCGGGGCGAAGCGACCCACGTCCCGCCCGAACAGGGCATCACCAAGGAACAGCTCAAGGCGCAACTGTTCATCCACCCGGAGGAGTGTATCGACTGCGGCGCCTGCGAATCCGTCTGTCCGGTGACGGCGATCTTTCCAGAAGCCTCCGTTCCCGAGCAATGGCAGCAGACCTACACCCCCCTCAACTACGCTGCGTTCGGCCTCAAGAAGTAGCCGGAAAGACCGGAAGGACACCGCGGTCAGCCTGATGAAGTGCCCCGATGCACATCGGGACTTCTAGATCATCGAGGAGGGACACAGCGTGGCGAAGAGGAAGCGGGCAGCGAAACGGGGGAAGGCCAGAAAAGCACGCGGACGTGCCCGGGCGAAAGTCACCCGGCGGCGACGACCCGTAGCAAGGAAGAGGAAGGCTACGAGGAAGGCGACAAGAAGGAGGGCCACCCCACGACCGGCCCAGAAACCGACGATGCCTCCCGTAACACCGATGCCGTCGATGGGCCCCTCGAGGGAGAGCTGGTTCCCAACTGAGTAGTCAGACGACGATTTTGTGAAATGGGACCCCCGTTCCCCGGGGGTCCTTCTTTTTTGACGGTTTCGTTACAGTTGAGGCCGAAGATAATTCACACACCTAACCAGTCATACAAGGAGGCATTAAATGTGAGGACGATACTTGCGGGCGTCGCGGTAATGGCGCTTGCCGTATTATTCGTCTCGCAGATTGCGCCGGCCCAGAGCGTCACCGTAAAATCTCTGAAAGATCAGCTGCAGACCGGCGTGTTCCATTCCGGCGAGCTGGCGCAGCGGGGAACCGCCATCGCGGGCACCCGCACGCATCTTCAGCACGTGATCAATTGCCTGGAAGGTCCCAACGGAGCGAATTTTGCTCAGGCCGCCGGCTATCCGTGCCAGGGTCAAGGTAGCGGCATACTCGTGGACCTGCGGGCGGGGTCGGGTGCCGGCATCAGAGGAACCGACCGCGCGTTGAGGTATGCCACCATCGCTCACACGCTTGCATTGCAGGCGATCAGGATGAACGACGTAAATGAGGCGCAGCCCTGGGCCATGGTCATCTCGAGGCAGCTGCAGATTGCATTCGACTCGATCTGAACTAGGGCTTAGGGCATAGGGCTTAGGGCCTAGGTCAAGAATTCAGCCAATCTGAAATGCGGGAGGACAGTCCCTCCCGCATTTCCTTTTTCCAAGCAGGGAGAGCCTGTTCGTTCGTGAAATCAGAAGCGCGGCTGGAGGTGGTCGACGTGGCGTTGTGGGACTCGAAGTCGAACAAGATCGCCCTCTTCAAGAAGGTTCCTCTGTTTGAGGGCCTCACACCGCGCCAGGTGGGACAGATCTCCCGTCTCGCGGATCAGGTCGAGGTCCGCGAAGGCAGGCGTCTGGCCACGGCAGGCGAGACCGGCAGGGAACTGTTCATCATCGTCGAGGGCCGCGCGACAGTAGAGACACCGCGCGGACGCACGGTACGTCTAGGCCGGGGCGACTTTTTTGGTGAGATGAGCCTGATTGATGGCGCGGTCCGTTCGGCTACTGTCACTGCCGACGGACCTATGAAGCTCCTCGTCATCGGCCAGCGTGAATTTTGGGAGCTCCTGAATGCCGCCCCATCCATCTCCAAGAAGATCATGAGTACTCTAGCAGCCCGCCTGCGGGACGCGGACGCAGCATACTCGAAAGTCCCCTGACTCCTACAGCACCGGCAACCAGGTAGCCGGGTAGCAAGAAGACGCAATAAGGTCGACCCGCCGTTCGTTGTGTTTGGTGCTACCCTGCTACCCCGCTACCGTGCTACCGTTGATTGACATGCGCTGCCCAAACTGCTCGAAGGAGAATCCACCGGACGCACAGTTCTGCATGCGGTGCGGTACGGCGCTGACTCGCGCTTGCCCCGTGTGCGGGACCGCTAACAGCCTGGAGTCGCAGTTCTGCCTCCGCTGTGGATCGCCGTTGGGGCAGGCAACCCTCGCGGAGCGGCGCGTACTTAGTGTCCTCTTCGCCGACCTTGTCGAGTCGACGACTCTCAGCCAGCGGTTTGATCCCGAACGCATGCGTGTGATGATCGGACGCTACTTCGAGGCCATGCGCGAGGAGATCGAGCGGTACGGCGGGACCGTGGAAAAGTTCATCGGCGACGCTGTGATGGCCATCTTCGGGCTGCCGGTGGCTCACGAAGATGATCCGCTGCGCGGGGTGCGCGCGGCGCTGGCGATGCAAGGTCGCATGAGCGAGCTCAACACGAATCAGCCCGCCATCTTTCATCTCCGCGTTGCTGTCACCACCGGCGAGGTTGTCGCCGACCCGCTCTTCGCCTCGTCGGGACAATTCATGGTCACCGGGGAGACCGTCAACTTCGCGGCGCGGCTGCAGGCGCAGGCGCCGCCCGACGGCATCGTCGTTGACGATCGCACGTACGCCGCGGTCGAGCACACCGTCGACGCGAACCTCCTGCCCCCTGTCGAAACCGGAGAGTTCTCAGGACGGGCGCGCTGGCAGATCACTCGTCTCGCCGAGCGCTCGTCGGTCAAGCGGCTCCGCGCGAAGATGGTCGGCCGCAATGAAGAGCTCCAGTTTCTGCTCGCGTTCTTTCGCCGGGTCGTCGACGGCCGCAGGCTGCACGCCGCCACGATCCTCGGCCCGGCCGGTGTGGGAAAGACGCGCCTGGTCGAAGAGTTCCTGCACGCTGTGGGGCAGACACAAGCACCTCCTCAGGTGCTGAGCGGCCGGTGCCCCGCATACGGTGAGGGCCTGACCTACCGGCCGATCGTCGAGATGCTCAAGCAGGAATGTGGAATTAAGGACAGCGATCCTCTGCCCGACGTGGCTCGGAAGTTGCGCGATCGCGTCGTTGCCATCTGCGCACCGGTCCTCGGCGATGACGAGGCCGAAGCTGTTGCGGCCGACCTGGCGACCCTGCTGGGTGTGGAACTGTCTCGTGACTATGAAGTGATGTGGCGGTCACGACTGCAGACACTGAAATATCTGGTGGAAAATCGGCCTGCGGCAGCGCTGCGGGAGCCGGGCGCGCCCAGCGAGCCGCGTCATTCCAGCGAGTCGGTGCTGCATGCCCTCCGATTGTTCCTGACCGCGAAGGCGCACCGCGAACCCGTGGTCCTGGTGATCGAGGATCTGCATTGGGCGGAAGAAAGCCTCCTCGAACTGGTAGAACGGCTGGGCGGCCGGCCGATCGACGCGCCTGTCCTGCTCCTGTGCCTGGCGCGCCCGGAACTACTGGAACGACGTGCCACCTGGGGGACACGCCTGCGCGACTACACCGCAATTTCGCTGGCGCCGCTTCCCCCAAAGGCCGGAGAGCAACTGCTCAGCGGGCTGGTGAGCTCCGCGGCGATACCTGAAAGCCTGCGCCATCAAGTGCTCGCGCACGCCGGCGGCAATCCGTTCTATATGGAAGAGATCTTGCGGATGCTGATCGATGAAGGCAACCTCGTCCACGAGGCAGGCGAGTGGCGGTGGGTCTCCGATCCCACCGAGATCCGGATTCCCGACACGCTGCAGGGACTATTGCTCTCGCGTCTCGATTTGCTTTCCCCGCTCGAGAAGCGAGTCATACAGGACGCCGCGGTCGCAGGCCGCATCTTCTGGTTGGGTGCAATTGAAGCTATGTCAGGGCTGACCTCCGCCGAGGCGTCGACGGCGATTGATCGTCTGCAATCGAAGGAACTCGTTGAAGGCCGCCCCGCCTCGTCGCTTGCCGGCGAACGGGAATTCATGTTCACGCATGTGATGATCCGTGAGGTGGCCTATGCCACGCTGCCCAAACTGACGCGCAGCGACAATCACCGCCGTTTCGCGCGCTGGCTCGAACAGGTCGCGCCGCACGGCGACGAGTTTCTCGAGGTGCTGGCCGCGCACCGCGAGCATGCCTGGCAAAACCGGTATGAGACCGGTGAACCCGCGGCAGATCTCGCGCGCGAAGCCATTGAGGCGCTTCGGAAGGCGGCGGTCAGGGCCATCGCGCTCGGCACGCTCCCCGAAGCGCGGCGATTGTACGATCGTGCGTTGAATGTCACACGCAACGCGGGGCTGACGGGTGAGCTCACCCTCTACGCTGAACTCCTGGTCGAACATTCCGAGGTCGTGAAATGGCTGCGAGCGCCGGGATTGGTGTTCGAGGATACCGACGCCGTGTTGCACCTGGCGCCGCAGATCGGTCGCGAGGATCTGCTCGCACGAGCCTGGCTTAATCGCGGGTTCGCGGAATCGGACAAGGGACGACTCGAGCCGGCTGAGGACGCGCTGCGCCGCGCGTTGGACTTGTTCCGCTCACGCGGCGACCGTCAGGGCGAGGTCGAGGCGCTGGAATTGCTGGGGATGATCACCCATTCACTGCGCGGCAAGCTCACAAAAGCGCAGGCCGCGTACCGGCAGGTCATCGAGTTGTACCGTAAGATGGGCGACGCCCGGGGCACGGCACGCACGATGGCGCTGTTGAGCCGGGCGCTGGTCGACAGCGGAGAACTGAAGCAGGCTCGGCCGTTGGCGGAGGAAGCACTCCACACCGCGCGCAGCCAGCATGAGCGCACAGCAGAAGCGATGAGCCTGTATGTCCTCGGTATCCTTGAGCACATGGCGGGCACGTCTCCCAACTCCGTGAAGCACTTTTCGGACGCCATCGCGATTCGCCGGGAGCTCGGGGACCTGGTTGGTGAGGCGGGATGGCGCAGAATGCTCGGCATGCATCTCCTCCGTCAGGGGCGCATCGATGAGGCAGAGCAGCAGGTGCTGACCTCGCAGGCCCTGCTGCGCGAACGTGGTGCCTTTGGCGTGAACGCGACGACGGGACTGGGGCTCACGACCGATAGCCCGTTCCTGCTGCGCAGTCTGGCGGAGATCTACCTGGCCCGCGGCGACCTGGTAAAAGCGGGCGAGTACGGTGAGCACGCGCTGACCGGGCTCACGGAGGATGACGACATCGCGAAAGGGACGCACCGCGCCACGCTGGGAAAAATCCGTGCGGCCCAGGGACGCGCGGATGAGACCGAGCAACTGTTCCAGGAAGGGCTCCGCATCCTCAACGGATATGAGTACCGGATCGACGTCGCCCTCGCGTTGATGAAATACGGCGAAGCGCTTCTACTGCTCGGAGAGCCGGCCAGAGCGTCCGAGCTTCTCACGAAGGCACGCGACCAATTTGCGGCAATGGGCGCGACCAACTTTGCCCAGGAGATCAACGAGAAACTCGAGGCCGCGCGTGTCTCCAGTCGTTGAGCACCTCACGCGCCGCGTTATGGCCCGGGGCGCCCATCACGCCGCCACCGGGATGCGTTCCTGAGCCACACAGATACAGCGCGCGGACCGGTGTGCGGTAATCCGCCCAGCCCGGCGCCGGCCGCATGAAAAACAGCCGGTCCAGCGTCATCCCGCCGTGGAAGATGTCCCCGCCGGTCAACCCGAACTCTCGTTCCAGATCCACAGGGCTCAGTATGTGCCGGTGAAGAATCCGCCTCGGGAAGTCAGGCGCGTACTCTGAGAGCGTGTCGATGACGCGATCCGCATACGTCTCCTTGAGCGTGTCCCACGACCCCGCGGCCAGCCGATAGGGCGCATACTGCACGAAGATGTTCATGACGTGCTTGCCGGGCGGAGCAAGCGTCGAATCATACGTGGACGGGATCGTCACTTCAAGAAACGGCTCTGTCGACGGGCGTCCGGCCTTCGCGTCGTCCCACGCACGGTCGATGTACTCCATCGTCGGCCCGATGTGAATTGTCGCGCGATGCTGGGGACCCTCGCCCCGCCCAGGCGCCGCGCGAAACTCCGGCAGGCCGTCGAGGGCCAGGTTAATCTTCATGGCGACGCCTTCAGTGTGGATGGTTTCGATCTCGCGCCGGAAGTCGCCATCCAGCGACGGCACGAGGTCGAGCAAGGTGTGCTTCGGGTCGGCGTTGCTGATCACGACGCGGGAGGTGATCTCCTCACCTCCCGCAAGGACAACACCGGCAGCGGCGCCGTCGCGGACCAGGATCTGTGCAACCTCGGCGTCTGTGCGGATCTGCGCACTGTGACGGCGCGCGGCCTCCGCGAGCGCTTGGGTGATCATTCCCATGCCGCCGCGCACAAAGCCCCACAGGCCCCGCTTTCCGGCCGCCTGTCCCATACAGTGATGAAAGAGCACATACGCGGTCCCGGGAGTGCTTGGTCCGCCGCGTGCACCGATGACCCCGTCTGTGGCGAGCGAGGCCTTCAATTCAGGCGACTCAAACCAGCCGTCGAGAAAATCTCGTGCACTCTGCGTGGCCATTCTGAAGGCGCGCACGAAATCTGACGCCGGCAGCCGCATCGCCTGCCAGCCCATCCGTGCCAATCCAAGCACGTCCCCCGCGCGGCGACGGACCGGATCGGGCGGTGACCGGAGCAGCCACGGCTCGACGAATTCCGCCAGGCGTTCCAGGAATGCCTCGTACTCGGGATAGCGCCGCGCGTCTTTCGGAGAGAACCGGCTGATCTCCACCGCCGTCCTTGCATTGTCTTGCCAAACGAAAAGGGCGCGTCCGTCAGGGAATGGGCTGAAGAAGGCGGGATCTTTCGGCAAGATCTCGTAGCCGAAGCGCTTGAGTTCGAGATCGTGAATGATCGGGGCCTGCAGGAGTCCGCACAGGTAGGCGGCGGTACTGATCTTGTAGCCCGGCCACAACTCCTCGGTGACACACGCGCCGCCTACGATGTGGCGTCGTTCCAGTACGAGCACCCGCAATCCCGCACGGGCCAGATAGGCGGCGGTGACGAGGCCGTTGTGCCCGGCCCCAACGATGACCGCGTCGTACGATGTCATCGGCCCGCCGTGCCTCACCCGGTCACGTCGAAACGGACGCGGTGCCACGCGTTGTTCATGTAGCCTTTGAAATTCCACAGCATGCGCGCGTCCTCGGGCTGCGTGCTTGCTGCCGAGTCCCAGGCGCGGACAGCAAGCTCGTGCCGCCCAGGATTTAAGGTGAAGCGGCGGCTGAACAGCCGCCAGGCCCACGGCGGCTCATCAGCGCTGAGATCGGCCGTGTACCAGGACTCTCCGCGGTCAACGGAGAGATCCACCCGCTCGACCCGCCGCCCTCCCCCTGTGAGCGCATAGCCCCGCACTATGACAGTTGCGGGCACGGTGGCGCCGTCGTGTGGATCGCAGACGACCGCGTTGACGGGGAGTTCGCCGAGCATCAGTCCCCGCGTCCAATCAGCGTTCTCGGCACGGACCTGCGGCGGGAAGATTTTGTACGCGTGAGCCTGAAAGTGGTTCGTTGAAGGCTCTTCTTGCACCGTGAGTTCACCCAACCACTTCACGCTGCGGGCGCCAATGTAGCCCGGGACGATTGCGCGCACCGGGAATCCGTGCACCGGCAAGAGCGGATCACCGTTCATTTCGGTCGTCAGCAACACTTCAGGACCAAGCGCCTTGTGAATTGGGATGGACCCGCCAAATCCAAATCGCGTCCCATCGTGTTCCACTTCGTCCAGTCCGGTGAAGGCGACGTGGCGCGCGGATTCATGGACACCCGCGGCGATCAGGATTTCACGCAGCGAAACGCCTGTCCACTCGGCGTTCCCCGCGGCTTCCGCCCCCCAGGGGATCTCGCCGGGGATCGGCGCAACTGTCATGAGCTCGCTGCGACGATTTCCTGCGCACTGCAGTGCCGCGACGATCGTGGAGTGCGGAAGGGATCGGATTTCTTCAAGCGTCAACTCCAGCGGTGTTCTTACCAGGCCGCCCACCCGGAGGCGGTACGTCGCAGGATTGATCGCAGGCACCGACCCGTGGTTGCGAACAAAGAACAGCGGAACGGGCGTCACGAATTGCTCCGCGAGCCTCGGAAGCGGAGGACCGCCGTTGAATGGCTGGTGGCTGCGGATGATTAACGCAGAGTCTTTTCCAAGATGCATCGATCGCTCCATTTAGTCGCAACTAGCAAGATACACCCGGCCTCGCTGTAGCTCGGCCTCCGTGCGCCGCAGGCCTGCTACGCAGGCAGCATTAGTGGTCGCCACATACCTTTTCAGTGGAATAGCCACTTCTTCCCTGGCAGGTTGACAGTATGCTAGCATTTAAGAATGCCGCGCGTGGCGCTTCTTTTATGTCTATTGCTCTTGCTGGTCATCGGAGTGTCCGCGGAGCATTCCGCTGCGCTTCCGGCGCCCTCGGTTACCCGTGCCGTCCTCGACAACGGCCTCACCATTATCGTCGCGGAACAGCACGCCGCCGAGCTCGTCACACTGAACGCGTGGGTCAAGGTCGGCTCACGTGATGAGACGGACGAGCTCAACGGCGCCGCGCACTTCGTCGAGCACATGTTGTTCAAGGGGACCCGCCGCCGGAAGGTCGGCCAGATCGATCGAGAAGTGGAAGGATTGGGCGGCATCCTGAACGCGTCGACAGCATTCGACTTCACGCAGTATTACATTACCGCTGCCAGCCGTTTCTTCGACCGCATCCTCGACCTCCAGGCGGACGCCCTCATGAACTCGACGTTTGATCCGGAGGAAATGGAGCGCGAGCGCCGCGTCGTGCTCGAAGAGATCGGCCTTCGCGACGATACGCCGGCCAGCCTGGCCTCGAAAGTGCTGTACACAACGGCCTATCGCGTCCATCCGTACCGCCGTCCAATCGGCGGGACGCGGGAGGTACTCCAGAGGATTACGCGCGACCAGCTCTTTGCATTCTACCGGGCACAGTATGGGCCGCAGAATGTCATCATTGTCGTTGCCGGAGACGTGAGCACGCGGGAGACGGTCGCCAAGGTCCGCCGGGCCTACGGCAGCTGGCGCCACCCCGTTGCCACCCGCCCGACTGCGCAGCCCGAGCCGGCGTCCAGTGACGTGCGACGTACTGAGCTGGATCACGATGTCCGCGTTGCGTATTTACAGTTGGGCTGGATCGGTCCAGGGGCTCGTGACCGCGAGGTCTACGCTATAGACGTGCTTCTGTTTGTGCTCGGTCAGGGGAGGTCATCGCGCCTGACCCAACGGCTCCAAGAGCGGCAGCGGCTTGTCCAGAACATTGGCGCGTCATTCCCCACGGGGTTGGATCCGCAGCTGTTCCAGGTGAACGCGGTGGTGGAGCCGCAAGACGTCGCCCGCGCCGAACAGGCAATCCTGGCAGAGATCACGGAGATCCGGGAGTCGGGCATCGCGGCGGATGAATTGGAGCGCGCGAAGACATTGCTGCTCGCCAGCGAAGCCATCGGCTCACACACGAGCCGTGGTCTGGCATCGCTGCTGGGGTATTCCACGAGCGTCGCAGACCTCAACTTCGCGCTCACCTACGAGGAGCAGATCCGGCGGGTGAGCCGCGAGGACGTCCAGCAGGCCGCGAGACGATACCTGGATCCACGGCGTTATGCGGTGACAGTGATCCGTCCCCGGATCCGCTGATGAAAACCCTTCTTCTTATAGTTGCCATTTGCGCGACTGCGGTCGCCTCGAGTCCGGCCGCGTCGACCAGTGGGTTCAGCCGGCATGTGCTCCCCAATGGCCTGACCGTCATCGTCCGCACGAACCAAAGTGCAGACCTCGTGTCTGTACAGGTCATCACCGAAGCGGGCCAGCGGATGATGGAGCAGGGACAGGCCGGCATCGCGGCATTCGTGACGTCGATGCTGCCGCGCGGCACGCAGCGGCGAAACGCACAGGAGATCGCGCTGGCCGTCGAGTCGGTGGGCGGAACGATCGGGACCTCCACGGCCCAGGACTATAGCCAGCTCTCGACGATCACGCCGTCGCGACACATTGACCTCGCGCTCGACGTGCTCGCCGACATGGTGACCAACGCCAAGTTCGATCTGGCCGACATTGAAACTCAGCGGCGAATCACCCTGTCTGTGATCCGCCAGCGGTTGGATCAGCCGTCGATCCGCGTGCAGGAGCTCGCGGGGACCGGCATCTATCCCTACCATCCGTACGGGCTGCCGCTCGCCGGCACAATCGACAGCGTCTCCGCCCTGACGCGGGACGATCTCGTCCGCTTCTATCAAACGTTTTATATCGCGTCCAACATGGTCGTCGTTGTGGCGGGCAACGTGACCCAGGATGCGGCGCTGGACAAAGTGCGCCGCGCATTTGCTAACATCCGGACCGGCGTGCTTCCGCAGCGCGCACGTCTGCTGCCTGCGATAGAGAAGGCGCTCGCGCCGCGCCCCGTGCGGCAGGTCGAGGTCCGTGAGACGCAGCACACCGCCTCGGCATGGGTCGCGATCAGTTACTCCACACCGGAAATCGGCCACCGTGACTGGACCGCTGTGCGCGTCCTCGATACGATCCTGGGAAGCGGCCTGTCCTCACGGCTGTTCGTCGAGATTCGCGAACGGCGGGGACTCGCATATTCCGTCAGTTCGACCTACCTGATCCGCGCCGGACCCAGCATGCTGATTCTGATCGCCGCCACGGATCCCGCGAACCTTACGCAAGTCATCGACGGGATGCTGAAGGAGATCGAGAAGCTCGCGGCGGCGCCGGTCAGTGCCGAAGAGCTGGAGCGCGCCAAGAACCGGATCATCGGGTCAAACGCGCTCAGCCACGAAGATCTGCGAAACCAGGCCTTCCTGCTCGGCTGGTATGAGGTGCTCGGCGTTGGTTACGAATTCGACCGGCGGATGCCCGACCTCATCAGCAAGGTCACAGCAGAAGACGTGCAACGCGTCGCGAGGATTTATCTCAAGAATCCCGTCATCGCCATCGTCACCCCGCCGCCCCGGTAGGGGTGCGAAATGACTGACGCCTTTCCAATCGCCTGGGACGATCCGCGCGATGCGGAGCTGGCCTGGGAGTGGGAAGAGATGCACTGCCCCCGCGTCTTCACACCCCTCGCCGGCGATTATATGGCGTCGATCATCGAAGACGGGATGAACTACCGGTACGAGAAATTTGGCATGCCCGTTCGCTACCGCTGCCGGCTCATTAACAATTATGTCTATGTCGGTGAAGAGCTCGATCCCACCGCCGACCGTGAGGCGGTACGAAAGAAAGGGCGTGAGAACCGGCTCGCGCTGACGAAGACCGTGCGCCAGTACTGGGATCAGCGGGTGTTCCCTACGCTGATGGATTCCTACAAGTGGATGGAGTGGGCGCCCCTGGAGACCGCGCCTTTGGCCGAGGTTGCCGGGGCGTGGGATGAACTCTGGCAGAAGGTCCGGTTGCTGTTCCGTCTGCATTTCATGACGAATGCCGCATCGTATCAGTCACTGGACTCGCTCATTGATCTGTGCACGTCCCTGCTCGACGGCATTTCCGAGGCCGATGCGCTGCGTCTGGTCCAAGGGCTGCCCAACGATCTTCAGCGCGTGCAGCGGGATCTATTTGGACTGACTCGGCGGGCCTGCGAAGACTCGAGGGTCGCTGCGACCATCACAGAGCGGCCGCATTCTGCGCTGAGAGAACTCAAATCGTTTGAGAGAGGCCGTGAGTTTCTCCTCGCCCTTGACGAGTTTCTTACCCGGCACGGACACCTCGGCCAGTCCTTCGACGATCTCGCACTGCCGTCATGGAAGGATGAGCCCGCCCTGGTCATCTTGGAGATCGGGAAGCGCCTGCGGGAACCAGAGCAAGATCCAGAATCAGCTAGGCAGCGGCTGGCGGAGGATGCCGAGCAGCTTGCTGATGAGATCCGGGAACGACTCCACGGCCGGCCGGACGATCTGGCACGGTTCGAGGAGGCGCTGGCGCATGCGCGGACGGTAGGCCCATTGACGGAAAGCCACAATTACTGGCTCGACCGAATGGTACATGCACACTCGCACCGGTTTGCCGTGCGGGTTGGTCAGAGGCTGGTCCAGGCCGGGGTGATCGAGGCGCCGGTAGATATCTTCTACTTATATGAGCGCGAGGTCGCCGAATTGTTGCGCAAACCAAAAACTATGCGGCCGCTGGTCGCGGCAAGAAAGTCCGATCTCAAGCACTGGAGCGCGATACAGCCGCCGAAATACGTGGGCAAACCCTCGGACCTCGGGACGCCGTCAGGTCGGTTCGATTCGCCGCCACCGGAGCAGACAGATGCAGCGCTCCTGAAAGGAACCGGCGCGTGTCCCGGAAAAGTTGCCGGCCCCGCGCGGGTGGTCGTCACGCCTGAACAGTTCGAGGGTGTGAAGCTGGGCGACATCCTCGTGTGTCCGTCCTCGAATCCGTCCTGGGTGCCGCTCTTCGGCATTATCCGCGGACTCGTGACCAACACCGGCGGAGTCCTCTCGCATGCAGCCGTCGTGGCGCGTGAGTTTGGCGTTCCGGCCGTCGTCGGAACCGGTGAGGCCACGCGGCGGATCCGCGATGGCCAATGGATCGAGGTCGATGGAACGGCGGGTGAGGTCAGGATCTTGTGACGGCGGCCATCATCGCCATCGCTGCCGGCGCGATTCTCGTGCCGCTGAACTCCACGATGCTGTCGGTGGCGCTCCCCGCGATCATGGTCGACTTCTCCGTGGCCGCGAGTACGGTCTCGTGGCTCGTGACGGCATACCTAGCGACGGTCGCGATCGCCATGACCGTGAGCGGCAACGCCGGCGACCGTCTCGGGCACAGGCGCATGTTCCTGGCGGGCGTCGCAGGGTTCGCGGCAAGCTCGCTCCTCGGCGCCGTGGCGTGGTCGTTTCCGATCCTCGTGCTGTCACGCGTGTTGCAGGCCGCGAGCGGAGCGTCGATCACCACGAACTCGCTCGGCTTGCTGCGGTGGCTATCACCTGAGAACCGGCGGGGCGCAAGCTTTGGCATGTTCGAAATGTTGATCCTGACAAGCGCCGCGGCGGGGCCATTTGTCGGCGGTCTGCTCACGAGCGCCTTCGGCTGGCGGTCGCTGTTTGTCATCGCGGTCCCGGTGGCCACTTTTTCCGCCCTGCTCTTCAAGGCGGTGATCCCGCTGCAGGAGCGACCCGAGAGAGTCCCCCCGCTTCACATCGGGGAGCTGCTGAAACAATCAGCGAGGTTGTTCAGGGTGACGGCATTCTCCGCTGCCGTCGCCGCCGTCTTCGGTTCGACGGTGATTCTTCACACCTCGATGATCCTCATCCCGATCTTCACCCAGTCACTGTTGCGGGCGTCCGCCGCCGTGAGCGGCATCGTCTTGTTCGTGTATTTTGGAACGAGTGCACTGATCTCGCCGATGGGCGGCCGCCTCTCAGACAGCGCAGGACGGCGCTTCCCGGCGGTCGCCGGCATGATCTGCACCGCTGCGGGGTTAGCGGGGTTGTGGAGGTGGGCGGGATCGATCGCGATCCCACAGGTGGCCGTGCTACTGGCTCTGATGGGCCTGGGCTCGGGTCTGAGCGGGACGCCACGCCAGACCTCGGCGATCGAAAGCGTGCCACCCAGCGCGACGGGAACGGCCGCGGGGACGTATTTCACCATCCGCTACATGGGCGGCGTGGTGGGTGCAACGCTTGCCGGGATCCTACTCAAAGATGGTGTGACGACGCAGGCCGTGGCGGCAGGCTTCGGTTTGCTGGCCCTCGTCGCGTTCGCCGTTGCAGTTGTCTCCACTGGTCTGACCGGAAGGACGGCCATTCCATCATGAAGAGGGCTATCGTCAGCTTGTAGCGATGTGGAACTGGGCTTTCGTGTAGGTGGCCGTCGTGCCGCAGCTCGGACACGTGAGTTCGTGCTCCCGGTCTGCCGGGATCTCGTAGACGGCGCCGGTGAGCTGGAGGCCTGTGGGCACTTGCCCCGTACAGTTCTTGCAGGAAACGTAGAGCGCTTCCAGATTCTCCGCAGTCCCCATCGTCCGCCGCCTCCTCATGCCTTTCTAAAAGAAGGACGTACCTGTTACCATTTTGCAGTAAGTACCTGTCACCACCTCCTGCCGGACCGTGTGAGCTTCCCCAAGAGCAATCTGCGATAGTCAGACCACCTCAACTCTCAACTCTTCATACAGAAACGCGAGTGTATCCAGGGTATCGTCGATGATCTTGGAGAGCGCTTTTCCCGCATGTCCCGCCTGGGTTTCGCGTCGCAGGATGATCGGCCGGGCAGATCGGCCGGCAGCCTGCAAACGCGCGGCCATCTTCCGCGCGTGCATCGGATCGACGCGTGTGTCCGACTCATACGTAACGAAGAGTACGGCTGGATAGACCACGTCTTCCCTGACGTGATGATACGGGGAATATTCATACAGCCAGCGTAATGCCTGCGCGTCCTCAACGCTGCCGAACTCGCCGCTCCACAACCGCCCCAAGCCGAAATACTCATAGCGCACCATATCC